>Ga0210409_10002444_pt1 | contig 22029 bp, 16 predicted proteins | sample IncBWH17MmetaG_FD_161649 | JGI IMG/M metagenome (GOLD analysis project Ga0210409, IMG submission 161649) | Forest soil microbial communities from Barre Woods Harvard Forest LTER site, Petersham, Massachusetts, United States - Inc-BW-H-17-M | ecosystem: Environmental > Terrestrial > Soil >...
ACGCGAAGACCGGCGACGGGTGCTGGTATCCCTTCTGCCCCGCGGGGAGCGGCTCCTGGAACAAGTCGCTCGGCATCGAATAGGTGAATTGCGCGCGAACGGACATGAGCTGGTGCGTGCCATCGACCAATTGTTGGAGAAACCGGCGCAGTCGAACCACAAGAAGCACTCAGGAAGGCGACGAAAGAGCGAGTGACCTCGAGCGGCCGCGCGACTGGAAGCATTCGATGATTTCACAATCAAACGAGCAGGGGGAGACGCGCCGGTGGTGGACGCCAACGCAGCGCTGGGCTGCGCTGGTGAAGCAGCGCGAGGAGCAGGTGTTTCTCTTGGTGACGTTGCTGATTGGGGCCCTGGTGGGCGTCACCGTCGTGGCGTTCATCGTTTTAACTGAGCGATTTGGGGCGCGAATCGATGCCACGGTCGCTCCGGCTTGGCGACGACTGTTTGTCCCTATAGTTGGCTCGCTGTCCATGGGCTTTCTGCTGTACAAATATTTTCCAGACGCACGCGGCAGCGGCGTGCCGCAAACCAAAGCCGCGTTATTTGCGCGTGGCGGAATCATTTCCCTACGCACGGTCTTCGGGAAGTTTTTCTGCACTTCGGCGACACTCGCCAGCGGCATTCCATTAGGTCGCGAAGGCCCGTCGGTGCAAGTGGGCGCGGGCATCGCCTCCTTGCTTGGACGCTGGCTCGGCCTGAGCCCGGAGAAGATAAAGGCGCTGATTCCGGTGGGGGCGGCCGCTGCAGTCGCGGCAGCATTCAACACGCCGCTGGCGGCAGTGCTGTTCGCGCTGGAAGAAGTTGTGGGGGACCTGCACGCCCCGGTGTTGGGTTCGGTGGTACTGGCTTCGGCGACTTCCTGGGCGATGCTGCGATTGCTGTTGGGCAACGATCCGCTGTTCAAGGTTCCGCAATATCAGTTGGTCAGCCCGGCGGAATTCGTCGTCTATGCAATCTTGGGGTTGCTCGGCGGTTTGTTGTCCGTTGCGTTTACGAAGTCGCTGCTCAAACTTCGGGAGAGGTTTCTACTGTTTCCGCGAAAGACGGCTTGGCTTCAGCCGGCGGCCGGGGGAGTCGTCGTCGGCATCATAGGCTGGTTCGTGCCCCAGACTCTCGGGGTCGGCTACAGTTACGTCGGGCAAGTGCTGAACGGCGGCATCGCGCTCAGGTTGATGCTTCTGCTGGTGGTGCTGAAGCTCATCGGTGTAGTGATCAGCTACGCGTCTGGAAATGCCGGCGGAATATTCGGACCGGCGTTGTTCCTCGGCGCAATGCTCGGCGGAGTGGTGGGAAGCGTCGCGCACACTTTATTCCCCGGGCACGTGGCTACGGCCGGCGCCTATGCCTTGGTGGGAATGGGCACGGCCTTCGCTGGCATTGTGCGAGCCCCAATGACATCGGTGGTGATGATCTTCGAGACTACCCGGGATTATGCGGTGATCGTTCCCTTGATGATCTCCAACCTGGTGAGTTTTTTTGTCTCATCGCGCTTTCAACGCCAGCCAATTTATGAAGTCCTCGCGTACCAGGATGGAATTCACCTACCAACCGCGGAATCGCGATTGGCCGCGGAGCAACGGCGCGTTTTTCAGGCTATGCGGCCAGCGACCGAAACTTTAACCGCTGGTATGTCGGTGCAAGAGGCACTAGAGAAGGCGCGCGCAACCGCAGTGCAAGCGCTGCCAGTAAGCAATGAACGCGGTATCGCCGGCCTCGTGAAGTTGACCACATTGGAAAAAGCCGCCGCTGCTGGAGACTCCTATAAGAAACTGATCGATTTGATTGATGGCGAAGAGTTTCCTCATCTGCATGCCGACCAGTCGATCACAGTCGCGCTGGAGCGCATGGGAGCGGCGGGCTTGGACGCGCTGCCGGTGGTGAGTCGGGCGGACGTGCACAAGCTGGAGGGAATTGTGGCATTGCAAGACGTGTTGAAGCTGTACGGTTTCGCCGCCCAAAAGACATCCGGCTGAGGGTGCGTTGACTTGCCCCTAGGCGCAACCTAAGATGAAGCCGCAGGCGGCGGTTTCCATCTCATGATCGGGCGAACTATCTCCCATTACCGCGTTCTGGAAAAGCTGGGTGGCGGCGGCATGGGGATTGTGTACAAGGCCGAGGACATTCGGCTGGGCCGTTTTGTCTGCTTGAAATTTCTGCCCGAGAAGCTTTCCAAGGACCATCCAGCGGTGGAACGCTTTCAGCGCGAAGCGCGAGCGGCATCGTCGCTGAACCACCCGCATATTTGTACGATCTACGACGTCGATGAATTCGAAGAGCAGAGCTTTATCGTAATGGAATTTCTCGAAGGGCAGACGCTGAAGCATCGCATCGAGGGTAGACCACTTCACATCGAGCAAGTACCAGAGTATGGGCACCAGATGGCGGACGCCCTGGAGGCCGCTCATGCCAAAGCCATCATTCATCGCGACATAAAACCCGCCAATATTTTTCTGACCGAACGCGGCCAGATCAAACTGCTGGACTTTGGACTGGCCAAGTTACTGCCGGAACGAAAAGGTATAGCGTCATTGACTCACGCGGGGACGGCGTTCAATAACACCACGCAAGATGCGCACTTGACGAGCACCGGCGTTTCTATGGGCACAGTGGCCTATATGTCGCCGGAGCAGGTGCGCGGGGAAGAACTGGATGAGCGCACGGACCTGTTTTCCCTAGGGCTGGTCCTGTACGAAATGGCCACCGGCAGGCAAGCGTTTGTTGGAAACACGTCAGGAGTTCTGTTCGAGGCCATTCTGAATCGCACGCCCGTCCCGGCAGTGCGTCTGAATCCGGCGATTTCTCCGCAACTCGAGCAAATCATCAACAAAGCGCTGGAGAAGGATCGAATGCTGCGCTATCGCACGGCAGCGGATCTCAGCGCGGACCTGCTTCGCCTGAAGCGCGATACGGACTCCGCGCGCGCACTTCAGGTCACAACGGGTGTGCCTACTGCGCAGCCGGCGAAGCGTCCGTGGGTTCATTTCGCTTGGGCTGGAGTGCTCGGACTGGCGCTGGTGTTGTTCGGGTTGAACACCGGAGGGCTACGTGACCGCGTGTTTCACGGCACTGCGCAGGGACGCGTTGACTCGATTGCTGTTTTACCTTTTGCGAACGTGAGCAACGATCCGAAGACCGAATATCTCAGCGACGGGATTACGGAGAGCTTGATCAACAGCCTCTCACAACTGCCCAATCTTTCCGTAACCGCGCGGAACACGGTGTTTCGCTACAAAGGGCAGAGTACCGACCCGCAAAAACTTGGGCGCGACATGGGGGTAAAAGCCATACTCACTGGGAGACTGATTCAAACGGGCGACGAATTGATGATCAGCGTGAGCCTGGAGGACGTACGCGAAAGCCGCCAGATTTGGGGCGAGCAATACAATCGCAAGCTCTCCAACCTGGTGTCGGTGCAGCAGGAAATCGCGGCGGACATATATGGCCGGCTGCGACCCAAACTGGAGGGCGAAGGACGAAAACTGCTGGCCAAGCGGCCGACGGAAAACGTCGAGGCATACCAGCTTTACCTGCAGGGATTGTTCTATTGGAACAAGTGGACCGAAGCGGATTTCAAGAAGGCCGCGGACTATTTCACCCAGGCGGTACAAAAGGATGCGCGGTACGCGCTGTCTTACGCAGGGCTAGCGGACACTTATAGCCTGCTCGGAGACTCTGGTTATCTACCACCATCGGAAGCCTGGCCGAAGGCCAAAGCGGCGGCCATGCAGGCGCTGGAGATCGATGACACGCTGGCGGAGGCACATACCTCGCTGGCGCTAGTGAAAGAGCACTTTGAGTGGGACTGGACCGGCGCCGAGAAGGAGTTCCGGCGGGCCATCGAGCTGAATCCGAACTCAGCCACCACACACCATTGGTACGGAGACTATCTGGCGAACATGGGGCGTTCGGAAGAGGGGCTCCGTGAAACGAAGAGGGCCCAGGAATTGGATCCGCTCTCTCTGATCATTAACACCACATTGGGATGGCAACTGTACCTGGCGCGGCGCAGCGATCAAGCCATCGAGCAATTGCGCAAGGTGCTGGACATCGACGCCAAATTTACGCCGGCACGGCGAGTGCTGGAGGAAGTTTACGCGCAGACGGGACGACAGAAAGAAGCCGTAGAGGAACGAGAGAAGGTGGTGTCCCTTTCCGGAAGCCCGGAACTCGCCGCGTCCATTGCCGAGGATTTCTCGAAACTGGGCTACAAGGGCGTGCAGCAAAGTTGGCTGGACGGCTTGACGGAAATCTCGAAGCACGGCTACGTCTCTTCTTACAGCATTGCCGAGGGTTACATGCGGCTGGGCGAGAAAGAGAAAGCATTGGAGTGGCTGGAAAAGGCGTATCAGGAGCATGACAGCGGGCTGGTCTCGATTGCGGTCGAACCGATGTTCGACCCGGTGCGCACGAATGCGCGATTTGTCGACATCGTGCGGCGTATGAAGCTGTCCGGCGAATAGCACTGCCCCTGCGCTAGTGCAGAGGATAGTCCTTGTCTCCGGGCAAGTGTCCATCGACTCGCAAAACTTTTAGGCCGGGGCGGACGTTTCGGGCGTCCATAAAACCGATGGCTCCGGGAATTCCGGAAATGAGCTCATACTGCATGTCGTTGGAGTAGACGATCTTGGGAGGCGAAGCGGCCTCCGCACGAAAGATTTTGGCCACCCAGTACTGTTTAAACTGCGCTTCTGTCATTTGATAAATGACGTGGAGCACCACATCGCGTTCGCGAGCGACGGGGGCGCGAATCAACAGCACGACCGGCAGCTTGGAATTCCAGTATTGCCGCTCTCCCAGTAAGACCTGGCGTACCTCCGAGAGCGACAGATCGCTGACGGGCGTTTCTGGATGGACGACGACAGCAATATCGGCGCCGCCCCGGGTGGTCTGGGCGATCGAATGGGCACCGAAGCTGAGCAAGAGGAAGGTCAGACTCAGGAGAACGACTGCGACACGTTTGTTGGTGGCATTCATAGGGCGCTCGCTCAGAACGTGAAAGCAGTCTGCAGGAAGAAGCCATTGACCCACGGGTTTGCGATTTCACGCTTGGTATAGCGGTATTCCGCCTTAAATGCTGCATAGTTGGATATGTCCCAGCGCGTGCCAAAAATTGACCCTACCAGATCTTGATTGGTGAAGACCTGTTCGCTCAAAGGGGTGTGCGTATATTCGAACCGATAGTAAGGTTTCACCGTTCTCTCGAACCAAGGCAAGCGATACCCAAGCTGAACGTAGAAAGCTTGACTGTTCGTCGCAAGGTCGGTCAAGACTTGGCGATGATTGACATTTACAAATTCTGCCAAAAATTCCGGCGTCTCTTTGGTCCAAACCAAGTGCGCGCCGATAATCCATTCGCGGAAATCCCTGCCCATCAGATTGATTTTGTCACGATAGACTGAGGCGCCCATTTGCAAACCGTAAAGTCCCCGTGGGCGGGAGTAGATGTTAGCGACCCACGCACGGTTATTGTTGTTGTCTCCGGCATCACCGGGGCGGCTGATGACGTTGCCTCGGCCATTTCCGACGCCCACGTTGTAGCTCAAGCCCGCGCCGCCTGATGGAATATTTCCTTCCGCCAGGAATCCGACGAAATGAACGGGAATAAAGGTGCCTCCGATTCGCACCATATCCGGGCGGCTGATCGTGGTTTGCAGCCAGGCGCCGTGATGGAAGGCGGTGTTCCAGTAACCGATGGGAGTGTGATAGCGGCCGAAGGAAATTTTGAAGTAATCGTTGTAGTCGTAGCGAATGATGTTGCGCTCCACTTCGACGGTGTAGCCAGTAGGCTGTGCGTTGAAAGTCATTTCACCAAAATAAGTGACCTTGCGTGACAAGGCGGAAGCCAAGTGCAGATCGAGTTGCCCGAGGTTGAAGCCGCTGTTCGTTCCTTTTTGATCGGTGGCGGCAAAGTCCACGTCGCCAAATCCACGGATTTGCAGTGAGGGGTAGTGTTGCTCCATCTGCTGAACGGTGGCGGCCTGCTCGCGAACCTCGTGGTCGTGGGGCTGAGTCGCCGGAGGGGGAGTTTGCTGCTGGGGAGTTTGCGACGGCAGCGGATTCTCTTTGGCGGTGGAGACCGCCGTTGCCGAGGCCGGGACCTGCTTTGCCTCCAGGTCCGTGACGCGGCGCTCCAACTGCTGAATTCGCTCGAGTAATACCCTTATTTGCTCGGTCTGATCCGTTGGAGTCGAACTCTGCGCGCAGGAGATGCCTGCCGCGAGAAGTGCTACGCCGAAACTTAAGAGTGCCCGCACCATCATACCCTCCACCGCAACTCGGCTTCGTTACTTGACGCACAAGATGCAAGGCGAAACCGACACGCTAAGTTCTCTCCGGTTACGATTTGAGTCTTGGCGCGAGAATCGCGCTGATTTGGGGTTACATTCCTGCCGGAGAGTGCGGGTATTGTAGTCGCGGCAGAAGCATTGTCAAAAGATACTTTGCGTGGATCAGAAACCGCCGCCGCCCCCGCCGCCGAATCCTCCGCCGGAAGAGCCGCCACCCCCGGAGAATCCGGAGCCGCCGGAGCTGCGCGGTGCGGAAGCCATCACGGTGCCGGCGCGGGAAGACATCGAGCTCAAATCATTGGTGAACATCATGGGATAGAAGTTGGGGCCATAGGAGGAGCCGCGGTACCACTGCGGCGGCTGGGTCAGGATTCCCTGGAAGGCCCGGCTCCAATTTTTCTCGACGCCAAGGGCCATTGCGAAGGGCAGGAATTTCTCGAACATTTCTGGGGTCTTAATCATGCGATTGAAGCGGTCCGATTCGACGTGCACCAGGAAGTCTTCAAAGCCCAGCACGCCTTCCAAGGCCCGCGTTCCCTGCTCGGTATGCGCGGGCATGAACCAGCCAAACGCGCAAACGATCGCGCCGGTCAGAATTCCGGAGATGATGAACGCGAGGGGCGCCATGCCCTGAGTGGAGGCGATTTTCACTCCCCCGAATACGATGAGAAACCCGATTATCACGCCGGCGCCGATATATGCGGAACGGACGCTGTCCGGGCGGGTGGTGTAGTACCCGTCGGCCACGAGCGAGGAGAAGATGTTGCTCTTGATGCCGGGCAAATTTGTGTAGAAGTGATTTTCCAGGCTGGACATGGAAACGGATTCGCCTACCGTTCCGACCGTAAACAGACCCTCGAGTAGGGTTTGCTCGTGCGGCTTCAGCTTGGACCATTCCGAGCGATCTTTTTGCACAATAAAGTTGTAATCCTTGTCGTGCATCAGGCCCAGCATGCGATCTTTCTGGTGCTCCTCGATGGTGATGTAGCCGCGCACGGCCAAGTCGACAATGGACGCGGTGATGTCGCGCATGTCCGCGGAATTATCGACCAGCGTGCCAACTTCTCCGGGTGTGAGCTGGTTGGGCGGCTCGTACTGGGCGGTGATCGGGCGCAGGCGGGGGTCGCGGCCGCGCGTCCACCACAAGTAGAACATGGCCACAAATGCGGCCAAGGGAATGCCGAGCGGCCAATTACTGCGGAAGAATAGGGCCAGCCTGCCCGCTGCGGTTGGCTCGTGAACGAAGCCCTTGTCGAACGCCACCGCTACCGTTAGCCCTTCGTGCAAGCGCAGAGGCTCGCGGGCGCGAACTTCCACGCCGTTTCCGGCGATGTCGACATCGGCATTTTGCGCGCGCGAGCGGTAGGCGCCGGTAAAGACGTTGGCGCGAATATTTGTGGTGCCTTCGGGAAGAATGATGCGCGCGCCGGCGGACTGAATGGGAATGTCCCACTCATCGCCGGTGACGTTCCAGTAGAGCTCGTCGTGATCCTCGAAAAAGCGCAACGCGTCCGAAACAGAGTATTCGATGGAGATGCTCTGGGTGGAATTGTCGGCGTCCGGTACGTAGATTTTCAGCTTGCGATAATGGCGCTCGCGGCTGCTTTCGTATTTGAGCGTCCGGCCGCTGGCGTCGGTCACGCGTTTCACGTCAATGAACAGGGTATAGTTCAGCGCTTGCGGAGTGACGTATTCCACCGGAATAGTTCGATAAAGCCCATGCCAGGGCCCGCCGATGAAATGGGCCTGAATGGTTTCCGTGACATCGATCGTGCCGTCCGCCATCACGATCGTTTCGGAGTGGAAACTCTCGATGCGGAGTTCGCGGGTGCTGAAAGCCGACGCTGCTGGGAAGGCAAAAGCAAAAAGTACAATGATTAGGGAGAACAACCGAATGGTAATGCAGCGCATTCGGGTCATTCGGTTTGCGACTCCAAGGTCATGCCGTAGGCGCGCTGAAGCTGACTTTGGGCGCTTCGCGTTCGGCTGGGGCAGAAACCTCAAAGAATTCGCGGGGCTTGAATCCCAGCATATTGGCGAAAATGTTGGTTGGGAATTGCTGGATTTTCGTGTTCAGGTCGCGGACGACAGCATTGTAATAGCGCCGCGCGTTCTGCACGGTGTCTTCGATCTGGCTCAGCGAGTTTTGCAGCGACGTAAAGCTTTCGATGGCGCGAAGCTGCGGATAGGCTTCGGAAAGGGCAAACAAGCTTTTCAACGCTCCGGAAAGCACGTTTTCCGCTTGCGCTTTGTCACCAGGGCTGGTCGCAGTCATGGCGCGATTGCGCGCGTTGATCACCGCTTCCAGCGTCCCCTTCTCATGCCCGGCGTAGCCCTTGACGGTTTCCACGAGGTTGGGAATAAGGTCGTAGCGGCGCTTGAGTTGCACATCGATGTCCGCCCAAGCGTTGTCGCAGGTGACCTTGAGGCGCACCAAGCTGTTGTACATCCCGATCAGGAAAATAATGATCAGGACCAGCGCGATCAGGATAATCCAGCCAATCATAGGCCAACCTCACGCAGGAAGGAGTGGATGCATACGAACCGATAAGCCAATATACGTGGCTGCGTCGTTGAGTGTAAAGAACTGACGGCTTGGCTTGCGCCCGAGCGATACTGCCACATTGATGTTATCTCTGGCGTATCGTAGAACATTGGTTTATGCTGCGCCCAGCCTTTCGCGGCCTGCCTCTCTATATGCTATTCAAAACGCTCAGCGCTTCCGTTTATGGCATCGACGCCTACCTCGTTGAAGTGGAGGTCGATGTGGGCTCCGCGCGCATGACCGATTTCAACGTTGTGGGACTTCCGGATAACGCCGTGAAAGAGAGCCGCGAGCGCATTAAGTCCGCGTTGCGGAACTGCGGATTTGAGTTCCCTCATGGGCAGGGCGTCACCATTAATCTGGCGCCCGCCGACGTTCGCAAAGAAGGCTCCGCTTTCGATTTGCCGATGGCCTTGGGCCTGACCGGCTGCATGGGCCAGTTTTTCGGTAAGGTGCTGGACAAGTGCATGTTTCTGGGCGAACTCTCGCTGGACGGCAGCGTGCGCCCGGTGCGGGGGGCACTCTCGGCGGCACTAGCCGCTCGCGAAGTCGGCTTGAAATCCGTGGCGGTTCCGGAAGCAAATGCACGCGAGGCCGCAGTGGTCGAAGGCGTGGACGTCTTCGGGTTGAAGTCGCTGCCGCAAGCGGTGGACTTGGTGAATTCGCCGGAATCGTTCACGCCAGTGCGGGTGGACGCTCACCAGCTACTCAGTGAAGCGGCACAGTATGCTGTCGATCTGCGCGATGTCCATGGCCAGCAAGCGGCCAAGCGCGCGCTAGAGGTCGCGTGCGCGGGCGGTCACAATATTTTGTTCATCGGGCCACCCGGAGCAGGCAAGACTATCCTGGCCAAGCGCATCCCGACGATTTTGCCGCCGATGTCGCTGGATGAGGCCATCGAGACGACCCGCATTCATAGCGTCGCCGGAGTTCTAGAAGACGCCCGCGGCCTGGTGGGTACGCGGCCGTTTCGCTCGCCGCACCACACCATCAGTGATGCTGGACTCATTGGGGGCGGCGCGGTGCCAAGGCCGGGCGAAGTGTCGCTGGGGCACAATGGGGTGCTGTTTCTGGATGAATTGCCCGAGTTTCAGAGGAACGTCTTGGAGGTTATGCGGCAGCCACTCGAAGACGGCTCCGTCACGATATCGCGTGCCGCTGTTTCGGTGACCTTTCCGTCGCGATTTATGCTGGCGGCAGCTATGAACCCCTGTCCCTGCGGGTATTTCGGGGACCCTACACGGGAGTGCCATTGCACGCCGCCGATGATTCAGCGTTACGTCTCGAAGATTTCCGGTCCCCTGCTTGACCGGATTGACATCCACATCGAGGTGCCTGCCGTAAAGTATAAAGAGCTGCGAGCGCCCTCCTCTTCCGAGGATTCCGCCGCAGTTCGCCACCGAGTGATTGAGGCACGCAACCGGCAAACCGAGCGCTATCGAGCCGACAAGAAAACATATTCGAATGCTCAGATGATGCCGAAAATGATTCGCAAATACTGCGCAATCAATTCCGATGGGGAGAAATTGCTGGAGAACGCAATTACGCGGCTGGGCCTATCGGCGCGAGCACACGACCGCATTTTGAAAGTAGCGCGCACGATTGCAGATCTGGATTCTGCGGAAAATATCGAGCCCCGGCATCTGAGCGAAGCGATTCAGTACCGGACGCTGGACCGCTCGTATTGGGCATAGCAGTGCTATGGGGAACTTGCTTTCCTGCTCTACAGGAATCACGGAGCCTCTCTCGGGCGGCTGCTCCATTGACTCTGTTTCCGTCCCTATGTTACCCATAAGGCGCCCATAACGGGGCCGATTGGGCGCTGGTGACGCCCGGGCATGACCCAAGACTCCAAACACATGGAAGTTACTTTGGAGACGCAGGTCGAGAGTGTCAATCTCGCGGAGGAAATGTGTCTTCGCGTGGCGGAGGCTGCGGGATTCGGCGAAGATGACTGCTATCGTATTGGGATGTCCGTGCGCGAAGGGGTCATCAATGCGTTTCACTACGGCAACGAAGAACGCCCCGAAAAAAAGATCCACCTGGCATTAGACCTCACGCCCGAAAAAATGGTTATTCACGTTTTGGACGAAGGGAAAGGTTTCGACCTCCGCGGTGTGCCTGACCCCCTGGCCGAGGAGAACTTGCTGAGCACGTCCGGGCGAGGTATTTTCCTGATGCGCGCTTTCATGGATGAATTTCAGGTCATCCCCGGCCGTACTGGGGGAGCAGAAATCATAATGTCCAAGAAACTACCGTCGCCCGGAAGTGCCGGAAGCAACGGCAAGAGCCACAACGTCGAACCAAAGAAAAAATCTTGAGCTCAACCTAAATGCCACTGCGGGCCACGTATCGCGAAGCTGCAGGAGTGACCGTCGTCGATATCGGCGGACGAATTACGCTGGGCGAAGGCAGTGCGCTCTTGCGAAAGACCATACGCGAGTTGCTGGAAGACCAGCGTACGCTGATCTTGCTGAATCTCGCGGACGTCGACTACATCGACAGTTCTGGCATCGGGGAACTGGTTAGTGCGTATACCGGCGTAAAAAATCGCGGTGGTAACCTGAAGTTATTGCATTTGACGAAAAAGGTGCACGATCTGCTGCAACTGACCAAGCTGTTCACGGTTTTCGAAGTCTATTCCGACGAGAGCAGCGCTCTGCGAAGCTACAGGTAGCGATCACCAGAATCTTCCGCTGAATCCCAAGCTCGCCTACTTGCGTGCTGCCCTACTCGCCGGCAAGGCCAAGGTGCGGCAGAATCAGAGCATGGGAAGCAGATCAGACACCATTTGGGTGGAATCCCGTGCCCTGGAGCTCGGTTTCGATCTTTGTGGTGTGGTGTCCGCCGCAAAATTCCCAGAGCTGGAACTCACCGACGAGTGGCTCGCGCGAGGATTCGCGGGAGAGATGAAATACCTTTCCGACCCCCGCCGGCGCAGTGGCGAGAGGGCATTTCCAGGGATCCGCAGCGTGATCGTCTGCGCTCTCAACTACAACACAGACCTGCCTAAATCGACTGATGTCCCGCACCTTGCCAAAGATGACGAGCCCCGCGGATGGATTTCACGCTATGCCTGGGGCGGCGACTATCACGAGGTACTGAAAGAAAGACTCGACGAACTGACCACAGTGCTGCGCGAACATTTTGCCGAACCATTTGACGCGCGCGTTTACGCCGATACCGGACCGCTGCAGGAGCGCATCTTTGCTAAATACGCTGGCCTCGGCTGGCTGGGGAAAAATACACTTCTGCTCAATCAGCGAGTGGGCTCGTGGTTCTTTTTAGGAGCAATTCTCACGACATTAGACCTTGTGCCAACTTTGGAAGATGGCGAGCTCCCACCGCCGGACCTTTGCGGAAGCTGCCGCCGCTGCATCGACGCGTGCCCAACGCAAGCTTTCGTCGAGCCCTACGTCATGGATGCGCGCCGCTGCATCTCTTACCTTACCATTGAACTGCGCGGCGCGATTCCGGGCGAACTCCGGGAGTCCATCGGCAGCCATGTATTTGGGTGCGATATTTGCCAGGACGTTTGTCCCTGGAATCGCCGCGCGCCGGTAAGTCCGCAGGAAGAATTTCGTCCGCGAGCTTTTGCTTTTACTGCGGTAGCGGCCCAACCCGAGAACGACGAGACTTCCGAGCATTTCACGCACCAGGGGCGGCAGGATGCGAATGACTCATCGGAGGAATCACTTTTTCTCCCCCGACTTGAATGGCTTGCCGCGCTGGACGAAACGCAGTTCCGTCGTGTTTTCCGCGGCAGCCCCATAAAGCGAACGAAGTGGCGCGGCTTGGTGCGAAATGCTTGCATCGCCCTGGGCAATGCAGAAGTCCCGCGCGGCCGTGCGTATCACAAGATCATAGAACTGCTGCAACGCCTTTCCGCCTCGCAGGACGCGGTCATCGCAGAATCTGCCCTTTGGGCGCTCTCTCGCATCCAATGAAAGGCGAACGGAGATCACCTATAACCTTATTTTTGGTGCTTTGGCGAGCGGAGATTACTCACATCCGCAGTATAGCGGTATAATCCGCACGCCGTGTGACTCGCGTGAGCGCGTCGCTGGAGGCTGCCATCAACCGCCGCAGGTTCATCGCTGGCACTGGCATCGTTAGCGCAGGAATGATAAGAACAGGCGGTACTCTGCCAGGCCTTTTGCTCGCTGAAACCGCAAACCCCAGTTCAAATTCACAATCGGAGGAAAAACCCGTGGCATTCACAGTGCCCCCGCTGCCGTATCCATTCGACGCTCTAGAACCGCACATCGACGCCAAGACCATGGAAATCCACCATGACAAACATCATGGGGCCTACGTCACTAACCTCAACAAAGCGCTCGAAGGTCATCCCGACCTACAATCGAAGTCCATTGATGACCTGTTGAAGGGTCTCGACTCCGTCCCCGAAAATATACGAACGGCGGTGCGCAACAATGGAGGCGGCCATTGGAATCACTCGCTTTTCTGGACGCAACTGAAGAAGGGCGGCGGTGGCGAACCGAAGGGCGATCTTGCGGCCGCGATTAAGTCCACCTTCGGCTCATTCGCTGAGTTTCAGACGAAGTTTGCCGCTGCGGGAACCGGGCGCTTTGGCTCCGGATGGGCTTGGTTACTGGTGAAAGATGGAAAGCTCGCCATCGATTCCACGCCCAATCAGGACCCACCAATCTTGCTGAAGGCCAAAGCAGTCCTGGGGCTGGACGTTTGGGAGCACGCGTATTATTTGAAATACCAGAATCGCCGACCGGACTACATCGCCGCTTGGTGGAACGTGGTCAATTGGGATTCGGCTGCCGAACAGTATGCCGCTGCCCGCAAATAGCTTGCGTTCAGAAACGGAAAGGCCCGAACCGCGACGCGGTTCGGGCCTTTCGTGCTTTGGCACTCAGAGAGAAATTAAGCCAGCAGCTGTCGCTTCGTCAGCGCAATTGGGCCGACGTTGCGGGTCACCTGCGTGTAGGTGTGTGGAGGAGGTACCGAAGGCCGAGTCTCCCGTGGGGAAATTGCGGGCTGTGCCATAGTCATCGGCGCCGCGGTATGGCGCGCCGCTTCCCGTACAAGTTCCATACGGCCTCGTACGCGGAACTTGGCAAGCAGGGAGGAGACGTGGAATTTTACCGTTCGCTCCGAAAGATTCAGCGACGCGGCAATTTCTTTGTTGGCTAGACTGCGCATAACCCCGGCCAATACTTCTTCTTCGCGGCGAGTTAGTTTTACGGAGCTTCCTACAGAGTGCCCCGCCTGCAGCAACTGCTCGGCCTTCTCCGTAAGACCCTCGAGAGAGTCCTGAGCAGCCTGCACCATCACAACGTAGTCCCGGGGAGATTGGCCACGAACCAAGCAATGCATCGCCAGCAAGCCCGCGGCCTGCTCGACGGGGAATTGCCCATCCTCACCGGCTTCGACATGAAAATGCGAAACGCCGGTGTTCTTTTCATAGAAAAAATAAAGTTCGCGGGGAAGACTATTTCGAGAGACATTCAAATGCGTCGAATCACTCCTGCGAATTACTTTCACATGCACCCCTCTGTATGCAGCCTCGAATGGGAACCGAGACCTGAGATTTTGATTGATTCGCCTCTTTGCGAGGCATTTGGTTCCACTGCATGGAGCAAGCGCGGGCAAGGAGCCAAGGGTCGGGGCTGAGGACCGTACAAACCCGCGAAACCGGCGGATTAGGCGTGAGAAGGAGCCCCTCGTCACTTCGCTTGCGAAAACACTGGCGGGTGAAGCGCAATTACAGTGCAAACCGCCTTGTAAATTTGAATCGGTACAAAGCCCTATGGTAGCAGTACTTACGTACCAGAAACCCCAGAGGACCTCCCGATTTGCGCGTAGGAATTTCACACCCCGCGAAATTTTTCCCCCGTACGACCCTTGATTCCATGGAGTTTACGCGAAGGCCGAGTCATGGTTGCCGACTTTCGGCTTTGTCGGCCAGCGAACATTGGTTCCCTTTAGGGAATTGCGGATCGGTTAGTACGCCAGGATACGGGTCTGTTGAGGAGACACCAGTTCGTAGGTAACGCCCCGCCACCTAATTTTTCGGGTGAATAATGACATCACGAAATTTAGCAGGAACAGGTAGGGAATAATCACGCCCAGGACGATATACATCCACGCTTGGCCGGTAATTTGCGTTCTCGACGACTGCAGAACGTTGGTTGCTGCGGAAACGCGGAGGCCGCCCCGAATGGCAGCCAGAAGCATGGGCACAAACGTCAGTATAGCCAGGTGAAAGGCCGGAAGCGTCGCGAAGAAATTGATGAGCGTGACGGCCAGACCGAGAGGCAGGGTCAGACAATATAGGAAGTGCACTGCCGCACCCGACGCCCAATTCCTCTTCGAGTAGACCTTGGTGATCAAGACTTGCCGGTTCGTGAATTCCATGAGACTTCCGAAATTAACGTCCACGTAGGCAGGGGTAAGACATTCCGGCACGAAAACGATCGAACGGGCAGCTCGTTGCAATGCGCGCGTCATGGAAAAATCGTCGCTGACCGAGTGACTCCACTCGTCGAATACACGAATTTCGTCGAATACGCTTCGCCTGATCGCGGTTCCCCCGCCCCAGCAAAAGTTTCTGCCCTTTTCGGTCAGCATCGTAACGATAGACGCATTCCACACGGCAAGCAGCGCCGAACCCAAATTATGGCGGTTGGGGATCAGCCATCGCATCGTTGTGGCCGCCCCGGTCTGTTTGTCATGCAGCGGTGCTATCAAACGGCGGAGCCAGAACTTGCCGGGGCGACCATCCGAATCCGCAAAAACCAGCACTTCAAAATCATCCGGGAGCTGCTCGATGGCCACGCGTAAATTGTGTACCTTCTCGCCGCATCCCTCGGGTTTGCCCGCGAGGATCACGTGGGCGGGCGTTTTGGAGTGTTCGGCCACGCGCTTGACTGTGCTGTAAGCAGAATCGGAAGCGGACGCAAGAATAAAGAAGATTTCGTAGTTGCGGTAATCAAATTCGGTCAAGGCCGCGAGATTGCCTTCGAGGCCGGGTTCCATACCTTTGCAAGGGCAGAGCACCGCAGCGCGCGGCGCATTGAAACCGGGGTCGCCTTGCATTCGGCGGCGCACAAACTCCACCCAGCGCAAACCTTGCCACACCAGGTACACGCCCACAACGATTTGGACAACGGCCAGGTAGTAGAACAGAGTCTCCACGTAAACCCGAGCCTAGCAGAAGCATTTACCTCCCGCAGGATTGGATGAACAGGTAGAATCGCACCGGTAAACATCGCTTCAGGAGAGTGGCTATGAATCGCGTGGATACTTCCATGGTTACGACCGCCAATGAACTAGCCGGCTACCGCATCGTCAAGAATTTTGGAATCGTGCGCGGCATTATTGTCCGATCGCGCAGCGTGATCGGAAATCTGGGCGCCGCGCTGCAAACCATCATCGGCGGTAACATCACGATTCTGACCAATCTCTGCGAGAGAACCCGCGAAGATGCCTATGAGCTGCTGCTGCAGCATGCCGCGCAACACGGAGCGAATGCCGTTGTGGCGATGCGTTATGACGCGACCGAAGTGATGCAGGGTGTAACCGAAGTCCTCGCCTATGGGACTGCGGTGCAAGTGGAACGTGTCCCGTAATCCTGGGTTTGGAGTGACAATCCGTCCCTAACGGCGGTGATACAATCGCCGCTCGATGCGCTGTCCGACCTGCTCCAGTCAGATTTCGGATGGGAGCCAATACTGCTCCTTGTGTGGCGGGATGGTGGACTCCAGCAGCGACGCCACACTCATCGCCGACAAGTTAGGCGATGACGGCGAGACACTGGCGCCTGCGGCCCCACGCCGTGCGCCGTCTCATGCCTCGCCTCCGCAGCATCGTTCACGCACGCCTTCCCACTCGGCGAACCTCCTTTCCAGCTCTGACGCGATCGGAGGCGGCAGGTTCGCGCCCGGTCAAATCATTGCCGGTCGCTATCGCGTCGTCGCGCTCGCTGGCCGTGGCGGGATGGGCGAAGTCTATCGCGCGGAAGACTTGAAGCTCAGCCAGATCGTGGCCATTAAATTCCTGCCTGCCAGCTTGTCTCAGGATGCCCAGGCACTGGCGCGATTCCACTCCGAGGTGCGCATCGCGCGGCAAGTGTCGCATCCCAATGTCTGCCGCGTTTTCGATATCGGAGATGCTGACGGCGTTCCTTTTCTCACCATGGAATACATCGACGGCGAGGACTTGGCTTCGCTCGTTCGCCGCATCGGCAGGCTTTCGTCCGACAAAGCCATCGAGATCGCCCGCCAGGTTTGCGCCGGTCTCTCTGCCGCTCATGAACGCGGGGTCATTCACCGTGATCTCAAGCCCGCCAACCTGATGCTCGACGGCACAGGCAAAATCCGTATTACCGATTTCGGGTTAGCGGCCATCGCTGCAAGCCTCGATGCGGCCGATATCAGGGCTGGAACGCCCGCGTACATGGCGCCAGAGCAACTCGAAGGCAAGGAAGTTACCGTCAAGAGTGATCTGTATTCCCTGGGCCTGGTGCTCTACGAAATTTTGACGGGCAAGCGCGCCTTCAACGCCACCACTCTGCCCGAACTCATCAAGCAGCGGGAATCATCAGTCCCCACAAATCCGTCGACACTTGTCCGCGATCTCGATCCACTTGTGGAACGGGTCATCTTGCGCTGTCTGGAGAAGGATCCCGCGCAACGCCCCGCCTCTGCTCTCCAGGTTGCCGCCGCGCTTCCTGGCGGCGATCCGCTGGCTGCTGCCCTGGCCGCTGGCGAAACGCCTTCACCGGAAATGGTCGCAGCGGCGGGCGCTACCGAAGGCATGCGCCCTCGCAATGCCCTCGCGCTGCTCGCAGTTTCTGCGCTTGGATTAGTAGCGCTCCTCTTCATGGCCGATCGCTACCGGCTGCACAATCGAGTTCCCATGGAGAATCCCCCGGAGGTCTTGGCGGCCCGCGCCCGAGAAATCGTTCGTCAACTCGGCTACACCGAACCCTATGCCGACGAAGCCTATTCCTTCAGCTTGCAAGCAGATTTCCTTGACTACCTTCAGGACCACCAGAAAACTCCCGACCGCTGGCGGGTGTTGGAGACCGGCCGCCCGGCTTCTATTGTGTTCTGGTATCGCCAAAGCCCGCGCCTGCTTCGCCCGCAAGGGTTCTTCTCCTCGTTTGGCACCGGTGACGTAAGCCCGGACGATCCTCCGATGACTGTCAGCGGGATGATCTTTGTCATGCTGGATATGCAGGGGCGACTTTTGCATTTCGAATTCGTTACTCCCCAGAACGACCGTGCATTCGCTCTGCCTGGGGCCGTTGACTGGTCCTCGCTCTTTTCCGCGGGTGGCCTTCAGCAATCCGCTTACCGGACTGCTCAACCCGAATGGACCCCATTGGCCTGGGGCGACACCCGCGCCGCATGGCTCGGCGCCGTTCCTGCTCATCCCGAGATTATGGAACGCATTGAAGCTGCCGCCGATCATGGCCGCCCCATTTATTTCGACGTCATCTACCCTTGGACGAAAGCCAATCGATCCGTGCCGTTCACTCAAACCGCCCGTGAGAAACTTTCCACCATTATTTTGCTGACTATTTTCGTTTCTCTGTTAATCGCAAGCCTGTTTGTCATGCGTCGAAACTTACGGCTCCAACGCAGCGACACCCGGGGAGCCTTGCGTCTCGGCGCCACCGTCATTTTCACCTTTCTCGCTATCTGGCTAGTTAGTGCTCATCACGTTCCATCCATCGACGAGTTTGACTCTATGCTCATAGCGCTTGCGTGGGCCCTGCTCGGCACAGCGGTGATCACCGTCCTATACCTGGCTCTCGAACCCTATGTGCGCCGGCGCGATCCGCATACTCTGATATCCTGGAGCAGGTTGCTCGCCGGTCAATCGCGTGACCCACTGGTCGGCCGCGACTTATTGATCGGAGCGGCTTACGGCGTACTGCTGACCGTCGTTGAACAGTCCGACAACTTCCTTCTACCGCTGTTGGGCAAGCTTCCGCCAATGCCCGGCGGCTTACAGGCCAGCAGTCTTTTGGGCGCGCGCCAGGCTCTCGGTTCTCTACTCTTTTACATCCTGTTCTTTGTTCTTTATTCCCTGCTGGTTTTCTTTCTTCTTTTTCTTCTGCGCCTGATTGTTCGGAGAGACTGGATTGCGGCGCTTGTTGTAGTATTTGTGGGCGCCATCACCAATACCGGCGGAGAGTATCCGGTAGCGCAATTTATTTTTGCTGCGCTTATCTGGTCTTCGATTGTTGTGGTTCTGAAAAGATTTGGCCTATTAGCGCTGATTGTCGGTTTGGTCGTTCAAAACGTTCTGGTCGTTTTCCCAACTACCTCGCACCTTACCCACTGGTACGCCAACGCCGGCTTGGCTGGCATGGTCTTCATAGCCTTCGCGGCCGCCTATGGTTTCTACGCAGCCCTTGCTGGCCAGCGCCTATTTACCGGCGCCGCCTTGGATAAGTAACGCGCGGTGCGCCGCGCCATTGGAGTCGGTGCAGGTGTGGCTTCTCTACTTAGACGTCGCAACGACCTGCTCTGTCAATTCCTCCAGTGAAGTCAGTGCCGCGCTCGCCGCCACCCGAGCTTTCTCCAGAAGTGATGAATCCAGCAGGAAGGCGCAGCGGTCGACAAAAGGATGATTCGCCGCCTCAAACGGTTTGCGCCGCCGCCCGGAGGCGCTGCGCGCGATCAGCTCTTCATAAATCTGGAAATCTCGCTGAAAATCCAGTGTGTCCCCCATCGACCATTTCTGATGGCGAGCAAGGGCCCCCAAGTATTTACGGCGGTATGCCGTGGCGTCCTTCTTCGCCATAGGTCGCGGTTTGGATTTTGCGGTCGGTTGGAAATCGTTGGTAACGATTCCGATTGCGTGGACGCTTGCCGCTATCAGCGCCTCCCGCTGTAATAGCGTGAGCAAGTCGCGGTAGAGCGCGGCATGCACTTGCAGACCGTGGCGTCCGTGCTCCACGACATAAGAATCAACAAATCTTGGTACGACGCGTTCGCGTTGCAGCGCTTCTGGTAATCGCCCCGCCAATTCGGCTGCCTGATCCGTGGTCGTTCGCTTCGGCGGACTCATGACGCACATGTTAGCAGGACTTAAAAGGAAGGCCCGGCTTTTCCCGCCGGGCCTTAGTCGTTCTTGATTGTCATCTATCAATACCCTGTGTATGGCCAGCCTCTTAGTGGATCGCTCGAGGCACTTCCACGCGCTTGCCCTTTGGTTCCGGAGGCACAATTGCCGCCGCAACCGGCTCCTTCGCGAGCGCATGTTCCAGCACCTCATCGAGCGTCCGCACGTAGATGATCTTCATATCCCCGAGAATTTCCGGTGTCAGATCGGCGACGGCGTTAGGCTCATTGTCCGCGGGCAGGAGCACTTCCTTGATGCCCGCACGCTTCGCTCCCAGAACCTTTTCCTTCACTCCGCCGATGGGCAGAACCACGCCGGAAAGGGTCATCTCTCCGGTCATAGCCACGCCCTCGCGCACCGGTCGCCCGCTGAGCAGGCTGACCAGCGCTGTCACCATCGCCGCGCCTGCCGAAGGACCATCTTTCGGCACAGCGCCGGACGGCACGTGAATATGGATGTCCTGCTTGCGGAAGAAGTCCGGATCGATGCCATAGCGTTCGCCATTGGCTCTCGTCCAGGTGAGCGCCGCGGTCATCGACTCCTGCATGACTTCGCCAAGATGACCGGTCATGGTGAATTGCTTGCCACCGCGCATGCGGGTGGCCTCGATGAAGATGATGTCGCCGCCTACAGGCGTCCACACCAAGCCCACCGCCACTCCGGGCCTCTTTACGCGCTCCGCGACTTCCTTTTCGGTGCGGAACTTCGGCACGCCCAGGAATTCCCGGACAACTTCCGGAGTCACCACCATCTTTTCAGGTTTGCCTTCGGCGATGCGTCGCGCCTGTTTCCGTGTGATCGTGGCGATCTCACGCTCCAGGTTACGTACGCCCGCTTCCCGCGTGAAGCTATGGATAATCTCCCGCAGTCCTTCGTCCGTGAATTCCAGTTGCTCGCCGACCTTCAAGCCATGCTCCGCCGCCTGCTTCGGGATCAGGTACTTGTGCGCAATGTGCAGTTTCTCTTCTCCCGTGTAGCCCGGCAGCTCAATGATCTCCATGCGGTCACGCAACGGCTCGGGGATGGGATCCATCCAGTTGGCCGTGGCAATGAACAGCACTTTCGAGAGATCGAATGGCACGTCCAGATAATGATCGCGGAACGCGTTGTTCTGTTCCGGGTCGAGCACTTCCATTAATGCCGAAGACGGGTCGCCTCGGAAATCGCGTCCGAGCTTGTCGACTTCGTCCAGCATCATCACCGGATCATTCATCTCCGCGCGCTTGATGCCCTGGATGATTTGCCCAGGCAGCGCGCCAATGTATGTCCGGCGGTGTCCGCGGATTTCCGCTTCGTCGTGCATACCGCCCAAGGCGATGCGCACGAATTTGCGTCCCAGGGAACGGGCAATGGACTTACCGAGAGACGTTTTGCCTACGCCTGGGGGCCCGATGAAGCACAAGATCGGTCCCTTCATCCCCGGCTGCAGTTTCTTCACCGCCAGATAGTCCAGGATGCGTTCCTTGACCTTTTCCAGGTCGTAGTGATCGTCGTTGAGAATCGTCTGCGCTTTAGCGATGTCGATCTCTTCGTGACCCGAAGACTTGCTCCACGGCAGCGAGGTCATCCATTCCAGGTAGGTTCGCGAAACCATGTACTCCGCGGAAGCTGGAGTCATCTTGGCAAGCCTCTTCAGCTCGCGATCGCATTCCTTCTTCGCCTCCGCAGGCATGTTGGCGTCTTCCACTTTTTTGCGAAGTTCGTCGATCTCCTGCATGGAGTCGTCGGACTCCCCCAATTCCTTCTGGATCGCCTTCATCTGCTCGCGCAGCAGGTACTCGCGCTGGTTTTGGCTAACCTGCTCCTGCACCTGCTCATGAATTTTCGAGCGCAGCTCGAGCACTTCCAATTCTTTGGAGAGCTCTCGAATCAACGCTTCCAGCCGCTTGCGCACGTTAGGCGTCTCGATCAGTTCCTGGCGCACTAATGTCGAAAGCGAAGGCAGCGTTCCAGCTATGAAGTCCGCCAACCGGCCCGGGTCGTCGATGTTCATTGCCACCGACTGCAAATCATCGGAAAGCTGCGGCGAGTGACCAACAACATCGCGGAACAGCTCCTGCGCGTTGCGCTGCAAAGCTTCTA
>Ga0210409_10002445_pt1 | contig 22027 bp, 16 predicted proteins | sample IncBWH17MmetaG_FD_161649 | JGI IMG/M metagenome (GOLD analysis project Ga0210409, IMG submission 161649) | Forest soil microbial communities from Barre Woods Harvard Forest LTER site, Petersham, Massachusetts, United States - Inc-BW-H-17-M | ecosystem: Environmental > Terrestrial > Soil >...
GACCGGGTCGATTCTCTTGGAGTCAGGGGCAGGCTGTGCGAAAGGCGAACCGTGGCGGAGATCTGGGAATATCGGGGCAAGTTGGTTGGCGGAGAGGAGTTGATCCTTGGAGGCGTAGCCGAGCATGTTCACGAGGGCCTGATTGACGTCGAGCACGTTTCCTTGGGCGTCGCAGCGGTAAATGCCATAGGCAGGGTTGTCCACTAGCGCGCGATAGAGGGATTGCGAATGCTGCAAGGCTTGCCGGACATCTTCCAGCTCTTCGCGCAACTTCTTGTCGTTCAAGGCCCGGCGAACCGCCATTGGTAATTGCGCAATGTGTTCCTGCTCGACGTACTCGAAAGCACCCGAGGCCGTTAGTTCGGCGCGCGATTCAGTTGCTAAACCAGTGGTCAAGAGAACCAGGGGTGTTTCCCGCAAAGTCTTCCGGAGGAGTTGTAGTTCGTGCGCACGCGGGCAAGCCGGGCTGGGGTATTCGACAACGATGACATCGTAGGACCGGGATCGGAGCTGCGCGGCGCACTGGGCCGGGCTCAAAACAAACTCAGAGCTGACAGCAAATTGCCCTTTCTTGAGTTCACGCAGACAGCTGTCAATCGCTCTCAGATCTCGGTGGACAAACAGGACATATAGGGGGTGATAGCGATGGACGTGCGCGTTCTGCGTGCGCACACCCCTTCTATCCGAACGGGTTTGGCTCTGTGCCAGCTCTGTCATAGCGCGCGCACACCCGCCACCGGCCACGCCGCCCACGAAGCACGCGGATTGGCGGCATGGAACTTGATCCTTCGCGGCCAGAATAGGAGGGACGCGGAGCCACGTCTGTTCAGTTTTGCACACTGTACTTTAGGACAGGCGATCCAGGCGGATGAGCGGCCGCGTCCTACCGGAGTTGCGAACTCTTCCAGCCCTGAGATTGCTTGGCCAATGTAATCTTGTCCACACGGGGTTCGTATACTCTTAGTGTTGACGCCCGTAGCCGGGGCCGCCCACTACCGCCATGCTCGCTGTCAGCGACAACCTTGCCCAGTGCCTCAGCGCCTTGCGCGGGCATAAGCTGCGTGCTTCGCTCACCATCCTGGGCTTGACGATGGGTGTGGCCACGCTCATTACGGTAATGACCATCGTGCAGGGCGCAAACCTGTATGTTGAACAAAAGATCGCGAATCTGGGCACGAACGTGTTCCAGATCGCTCGCACCCCGTTTGCGGTGACGGATTTCGACATCATCATCAAGGCGCTGAAGTTCAAGAAGCTCGAAGTCGAGGATATGAACGCGGTTGCCGAGGGATGCGGGGCTTGCCAGGAAGTTGGCGCCAGCACCAGCAGCAGCGTTCGAGCGCGATCGGGCGACAAAGAACTGCAAGACGTCAACTTCTACGGGCAAACAGCAAACATGGCCGACATCGATACGCGGAAAATAGAAGTGGGGCGTTACTTCACTTCATCCGAAGCGGAACATCGAGCCAATGTTTGCGTGATCGGCGACACGCTGATGCGGCAGCTGTTTCTCGGCGTGGATCCCATCGGCAAGCCAGTGCGCATCGGCAACGACGAATTCACGGTGGTAGGAGGAATGGAAAAAATCGGCAGCGTGCTCGGCCAGGATCAGGACAACTTCGTCATCGTGCCGCTACCGGTTTTCCTGCGTATTCAGGGAATCCATTCCAGCATCACGATCAACGTGAAGACAGGCTCAGGAAACTTTGAGAAGGCGCAGGATCAGGCACACTTGATCCTGCGCTCGCGCCGGCATCTCTCCGGCAACATGGACGACGATTTCTTCATCGGCACGAAGGACAGTTACATGGCCCTTTGGCGCAGTATCAGCTCGGCGTTTTTCGCCGTGTTCATCATGGTTAGCGCCATTTCCGTGGTGATCGGGGGAATCGTGATCATGAACGTGATGCTGATGAGCGTGACGCTCCGGCGCAGAGAAATTGGGGTGCGGCGCGCCGTGGGTGCGACGAAGGCAGACATCCTGCGCCAGTTTATCGTCGAAAGCGTCGTGCAATGCATTGTCGGAGGTGTAGCGGGCATCACGCTAGGATTCCTGGTCGCGACGGCGCTGCGGACGTATACGCCATTCCCTGCGTCGGTGCAGACTTGGGTGGCGGTGATAGGAGTGTTCCTCAGTTCCGCGGTCGGACTATTTTTCGGGATTTATCCGGCGTTGCGTGCATCGCAGCTGGACCCCGTAGTTGCGTTGAGGTCTGAGTAATGGGAATGACCCTTGCGCAGACCCGGGAGAATTTTCTTGCCGCGATGGAGACATTGCGCTCATCAAAGGTGCGCACAGCCCTGACCGTGCTTGGCATCGTGATTGGGGTGTCCTCGGTGATCTCCATGGCGGCGATCATTCAGGGCTTGAACAAATTCGTGCAAGACCGGGTAGAGTCGCTCGGCTCGCGTACCTATTTTCTGACGCGATTTCCGCCGGGGATGGACCCGGCACACATGCCGGAACGCATCCGCACACGCAAATATATCGAATACGATTATGCCGACTTCATCCGCCGAGCTGCTCCACATGTCGCAATCGTGACCACTTCTGGTACCCGAGGTTTTTTCCTTGGGGACAGCAATCTGATTACCAGCGGCAACCACAGTGTGGAGAAACTGATCGTGCGCGGCGCCGAACCGGAATACACGGAGGCCATCCCGTTGTTTTCGATTGCACAAGGGCGCTTCATCAGCACCTTCGACCAGGAGCACGCGCGCCCCGTGGTAGTGTTGGGCGCGGCCATCAGCGAATCGCTGTTCCCGGGCACGGATGCCATTGGCAAAATGGTGCGAATCAACGGCAGCCAGTACGAGGTCATCGGGGTCTTCGAGCACGATCAAGGCTTGTTTCTCGGCCCAGGCGTCGACATCTTCGCCATCATTCCACTCAGCAACTTCAAGAAGCAGTACCCCGAGGCGAAAGAGTTGATCATGATATTTACGGTTCCCAAGGATGTGAACGTGGAACTGGCACAAGGAGAAGTGATTCAAGCCATGCGCCGTCTACGCCGCGTTCCCGCGGACCAGGAAAACGACTTCGAGCTGAGTTCGCCGGACTTTCTGAGCAATCTGTGGAATCAGCTTACTGGGGCGCTGGTGATTCTGACGACGGTGATCAGTTCGATAGGCTTGCTGGTGGGCGGCATCGGAGTGATGAACATCATGCTCATTTCCGTAACTGAGCGTACCCAGGAAATTGGCGTACGCAAGGCCATCGGCGCTCGCCGTGCGGATATACAGCTGCAGTTTCTGCTGGAAGCCGTGGCCCTGACCCTCGTTGGAGGAACTCTGGGTATCTTGATCGGGGCCGCGATATCCACACTGGTGCGCACATTGGTGCCGTCGATTCCCGCAACGATTTCTTATCTTTGGGTAACCATTGGTTTCGCGATTTCCGTCGGCGTGGGATTGTTCTTTGGCTACTATCCGGCGAAAGTGGCGGCCAACCTTGATCCTATCGATTGCCTGCGCTATGAATAAAACCCTGGCGCGCTCTGCCGCGTGAATGCTGAAATAGGCTTATGGCTTTGCGCATTCATCGTGTGGAGCAGCACCGATCAACGGTTCCCGGCATTGAGCCGATGACGCTGGTCTCCAATCATCACTTCCCTCGGCATTCCCATGATCAGTTCGGCATCGGAGTGATCGTCTCTGGCGCTCAGCGCTCATGGAGCGGCGTAGGACAGGTTAGCGCCTCAGCCGGCGACGTGATTATGGCGAATCCTGGCGAGATGCACGACGGTGTGCCTTTGGATAGCCATGGGCGCCGGTGGCAGATGATCTATATCGACCCGGCGCTGGTGGCGCGTGAATTGAAAGAGGAGACTGCGCGCCCAGTCGAGATCGTGCATCCCGTCGCGCAGGACCCGCTCCTGGCCCAACACTTCGCCCGCCTGTTTGCTTGCCTGACGGCCGCGCGATCAGATCGCCTCGCCAGAGACGAGAGGTTGCTGCTCCCGCTGATGCACATCGTACGGCGGCATGGGATGGCGCGACCTTCGGCGAGCGGCCCCTCACCGCGCGTTGCGAAAGCAATCCAACGCCTGGACTCTGCTCCGGAGGCACCTGTGTCTCTGGCCGAGCTGGCCGAGTTGTCGGGAGTCAGCCGGTTTCAGCTGCTGCGAGGCTTCGCGCGCGAAGTGGGAATCACACCTCATGCCTATCTTGTGCAACGGCGCGTGTGTCTGGCACGGCAGCTTCTGGCCAAGGGTCAAACACCCGTGCAGGCAGCAATGCAGGCCGGCTTCGCCGACCAGAGCCATATGACCCGCGCTTTCGGCCGGCAAATCGGCGTGACACCGAGCCGTTATCAAGCCGCCACAACATGATCCAGTGCGGTAGTACGCAATTTCGTTCAAGACGCAGCTAGCCCATTGTGCGATTTTTTGCTCAGGAGGCCGAGAGCTTCCATGATGCGCCGCTGCGACAGTCATGACTTCGAACTGATTTGGGAGGTTATCAACGACGGCGCGCGCGCTTATAAAGGGATCATCCCTGAAGATTGCTGGACGGAACCTTATATGTCCCGCAAGGAACTACAGCATGAAATCGATGAGGGTGTGGTGTTCTGGGGCTACAAGGAGGCAGGAACGCTGGCAGGCGTGATGGGCCTTCAGCAAGTTCGCGACGTGACCCTCATTCGACACGCTTACGTTCGGACGGACAGCCAGAAACGCGGGATCGGAACGCAGCTGCTGTCCCACTTGCGCCATTTAGCGAAGGGCCCTGTTTTGATCGGAACCTGGGCTGATGCGCTCTGGGCGATTCGCTTCTACGAAAGGCATGGATTCCAGATGGTCAGCAAGCAGGAGAAGGACCAGCTTCTCAGCCAGTATTGGACCGTGCCCGAACGCCAGAGGGAGACCTCCGTGATTCTGGCGGATGCCACGTGGTGGGCACTGAACCGCACGATCACCCGCAAAACTTGATGGATGGCCGAGCCGCGTTTGGAGGCACTTCTGCGGCGGCGATGAGGTGGAAGCGCGTGTTTGCCAGTAATTGCCCGGGGCTCGAGTCTCGCCGTCGCTCAGGCGTTCAAAATCATCGATCCCAAAACCAAGCATCCTGCCACCGAGGAAGGGGAGGCACGCCTTCCGAATCTTCGCTCTGCTGTTGTAGCCGGTCCGAGCCTCCACAGCATCTCACGTTCGGAGTATATTCAGCGAGAAGAACGATGGGGGTTCGCTATGCCTGTAATCCGTGCCTGCAGCCATTGCGGACAGAAGAACCGGGTACCGGCTAAATATCTGGCCAGCACCGGCCGTTGCGGTAGCTGCAAATCACCCTTGCCCCCGATCGCTGAACCACTGCCGGTCGACATCGCATTATTCGATGAAATCATTCAAAACAGTCCGGTACCCGTTCTCGTGGATTTCTGGGCGGAGTGGTGCGGCCCGTGTCGCGCCGCTGCTCCGGAAGTAGCCAAAACCGCAGCCGATATGCCTGGCAAAGCTGTAGTCCTAAAAGTTGATACCGAACAATACCCGCAACTTGCGGAGCGCTTCAACGTTCGCGGCATACCAAACTTCGCCGTTTTCTCCGCTGGTCGTCTTGTGATGCAGCAAGCCGGCTTGGTACGCCATGACCAGATGGAGCAATGGCTCAGATCCGCCACTCCTGTTTCCGCTTGAGAAATAATCCGAAGACCAGTTAACTAAGCCACTGGCGAGTCTGTGCCGGTATGCCGTCGTGATCTCGATAGCTTTCCCCTGCAATCTGCGGCCTGGAGATCCAAGTTATTCCTCGCGATAGCGATGCAGCACGACGCCAGACAGAACAAGGAAATCGAGAAGCTATTCAAGAATCTTCGACCAAAGTAAACCGTACACCCGTGAGTGAGTTGCTCACGACGTTCGTCCAACCGTCACCTGCTAAGCGGTGCTTGCTTTTAGTGCCGTTTGGGGTCCCACAGCTCAGTGAAACTCGTTTTACTCGCTCGGCTTTGAGCCAGCAGCTTCCTGCTGCTCTTCCCCCACATTCTGCCAGCCAGAACCCGGATCATATTCCTTCATCGCTTGGGCAATACTTTCGGTCTTCTTGCCCAGGTTCTTCTGGTGCACAACTCCATCCGCGCCCACAAGAAATGTCATCACACCGGACGATTGGTATTCCGCGGGATACGCCACGAAGGCGAAACCCTCCGTCATTTTGCCATTCACGATGTAGCTTTTCGCGCCACCCGGGCTATCTTTCCCCTGGCTCGTCAGCAAGTGAAAGTAGTATCCGCGGTACGGCACTGCCTCCGCTCCCCGGCTTTTGGCGTACTCGTCCGCGACGGCCCAGGCCACCAATGGTCCAATCGGGCTCTGCGATTCGCCTTCTGCGACTTTCCAATACAGTCCATCCTTCTTCCCTTCATCACTGAAAATCTTCTGCGCGTACTCGTTGTGCCCTTGGGCGTAGTATTCTTTTTCCGCCGCCGCCAGCTCCTGGCAAATCCGGATGGCCGATTCCTCATTCCAGCCAATTCGACGGAACAGAATTTCTCTTCTCCCCGCGTCGGTGTCGAAATACCACGCACTCCCTTTGTTTCTCAGTGGTATCGGATACGGCCAATTATGTGGCCCGATGTACAAAGTTATAGTTCCGTCCGGCTCTTTCACCAGCCGGTTCATTTCCTGATATCTCTTTGCGAAATTGGCGCGGTTCTGCGCATCTTCCGTTTCGTCTCCCGAAGAAACGATTTGTTTTCCGTCCGGTCCGAACAGTTCGAGCAACACCTTTTCGTCGTTGTTTTGTGCCGCTGTAAACAGTGCCTGGCTTGCTTCCTCCGGCGTCGAAAATGTCTTCTGACCCTTTTGCTGGGCCGGCGTCAACGCTCCGGAACTAGCCATCAGAAGCACTGCGGTCGCGGTTATTTCTGCAAGTTTGCCTCGATGAGATTTGTCAAACTGCCATTTCACTCCCCGCATTCGGACTTCCTCCCTTCTGATTTCTCAGTCTTCAGGATCAGACCGGACTTTCCATTAGTGGTGTCCGCCACCGCCATGTGGCGCGCCTCCGCCATGCGAGCCGCCCATGCTCGCACTTCCCCGCGCCGAGTAGCTCTTCGACTCTCCCCCATGATCGTAACCGCTGAAGGCTCCCGACCTTACTCCGCTCTGTGTGTGGGGTTGAGAAACGGAGGCTCGGGAATCGGCGTAGCCTCGCGATGCGTGAGTGTCCCCCTCAAAAGGCTTCGGCGATCCCCCCGGCCGGTTGTACACATTGCCGTGTACGCCGACATTCCCTGGTGCCCCCCGGTACCCTGCTCGGCTGGGTGCATCGGGTCCGCCGTGCCCGCTCCGGTAATAGACGTTTCGGTTGTAAAAGGTCCTGCTTTGTGAGTAGTAGCTCGCGTGGTTGTAAACGATCACTCGGTTATGCCAATCAAATCCCCAATGCGGCCATCCCCATCCAAATCCCGCGAAGAACCCGATTCCGAATCCAACTCCAAACGATAGGTACGGTCCGCCGTACCAAATCCCGGGATATGGGTACCATCCCGGCCACGCCACGACCGGCGCTCCATAAACCACCCAAGGATTATAGGCGGGGACGTAAACCACCTCGGGAGAGGCCGGCTGAATGACGATCGTTGGACCTTGCGTCGTGACGGTTTGCTGGGGCGTGGTCTTCAAATTACCCGCTGCTTCGGCTTTCTGCCGCATCACTTGCACCGCGTCCATCACGTCCTGTTGCTGATTGTAGTAGGCATCCCCCAGCGACGAAGTCCAGGACAGATTCTTGTCCATGTTTCCCAGTACGGAAGGAAATGCCGTCAGCGCCTTGACGCTTGGGTCCCATTGCATTTGGTCCACGGCTTGTCCCAAGGCGTCGCCCTTTAAATCAGGGTGCGCCTGCACCCACCGGTCCGCCTCCACGACTTGCTCCGGGAACGTCGACGCCGCCAAGATTTGCGCTACTAACGAATCAGGGTACAGCGCAATCGGCGCTACCAACTGTTGCAATTGCTCTGGTGTCTGCGTTGCGTACGGTGCCCCTTGGGGAGTCTGGTCCGGCGCAGGTGCGCTTTGAAAGGCCGATATGTTCTGAGGCCCGATCGCAAACAAGAGCGCCAAAGACAACAGGGAGACTAAAATCCGCTGCCCCGAGTGAGGCTCCGAAAAACTTGTGGCTCGCTCGACATTGTCCATATTCTTGAACCTCCTCTGCGCCCTACCATAATGATAGACGAAGAAGTCTGGATTTCCATTTCGTCTTTTTAAGGGAACAACACCAGCCGCATACCAAATACTTCGGTACCGGAAGCAACGCAGGATGTACCTTAATATTTCAGGCATACTCCAGATGTGCCCAAATCGAATCGTTGCGTCTAAAGAAGCGGAGGCAGCCTTGATCACCTTCTGGAATGATTTGCGCTACGCACTGCGAACACTCCGCAACAATCCTGGCTTCGCTGCCGTCACCATTCTGACGCTCGCTCTAGGTATTGGCGCAAATACGGCGATTTTCAGCGTAATCAATGCGGTCTTGCTGCGGCCGCTGCCGTTTGGCACTCCGAACCAACTGTGCGTCATCACGGAGAGCTTACCGTCGGTACCGGTGGTTGGGCCTTCCTATCAGAACTTTCAGGATTTCCGCGATCGCGCCAAGTCGTTTTCAGCAATGTCCGCCACCCGGATCACCACGCTTACATTGACGGGAGCCGGCGAGCCGGAGCGCCTGCCCGCGCAAATGACTTCCGCTTCGATGTTCCCGCTTCTGGGAGTAAGCGCTACGATGGGCCGCACCTTCGCGCCGGAGGAGGATCGTGCCGGAGGTCCGCAGGTGGTGTTGTTGAGCTACGGCTTCTGGCGACGGCATTTCGCGGGCTCCGCCGACGTCCTGGACAAGTCCATCACGCTCGATAACAAGAGCTACACCATCATTGGCGTGCTGCCGGCCGACTATCAGTTGCTGGTTCCCTCGGACGTGTACGTTCCGTTCGAGCCATGGGCAAAGACGCTGCCAGACGATCGCAACTGGCATCCCGGAATTACCGCAGTGGGACGTTTGCGAACGGGCGTCACCATGGCGCTAGCGCAGTCGGAGATGAAGATCATCGCCGGGAATCTTGCGCAGGAATATCCCATCTACGACACGGGCATGGGCGCGGACGTAACTTCCATGCGCGATCGCCTGGTCTCGAATGTTCGGCCCGCATTGCTGGTGATGCTAGCGGCAGTGGGCCTGGTATTGCTGATTGCCTGCGGCAACATTGCCAATCTGTTGCTGGCGCGCGCGACCGGACGCCGGCAGGAAATCGCGGTGCGCACCGCAATGGGAGCGTCACGCTCGCGAATCGTGCGCCAACTGCTGACAGAGAGCAGCCTGCTCGCGCTTGTGGGAGCAGCCGCCGGCGTTTTGCTAGCGTGGGGCAGCATCGCCTGGCTACTGAGGCTCGGGGGAACTGCCTTGCCTAATGTTTCTTCGGTAACCGTCGATTCGCGGGTGCTGCTGTTCGCCGCCGCATTGGCAGTTTTATCCGGCGTGCTATTCGGATTGGCGCCAGCGTTTCAAACCGCGAGCATCGATTTGCGAAACGCTTTGAATGAGGCGACACGGGGGGCAACCGGTAGCCGCGCTCAACGCCACGTGCGCAGCGCCCTTATTGTCGCCGAGGTGGGTCTCGCTCTTTTCTTGCTCGTCGGCGCGGGGCTTTTGCTGCGCAGCTTCGAGCGCCTCGCAAGCCAGCTACCCGGTTTCCGCCCGGAGAATCTGCTGGTGGCCGATATCCCACTTTCTCAGAATGCTTATCCCGCCTCCGTTGAGCGCATGGAGTTCTTCGATCGATTGCTCGAAAAGCTTCGCGCTGCTCCCGGCGTGCGCACCGTTGGCGCCGCTACTACTTTGCCGGTTGCCGGCACGGGCAGCGCAATTCACTTCAATATCGAAGGACGGGCGCCAAAATCACCGCACGATTATGTGATCATCGGCTACCGTCCCGTATCGGCAGGCTATCTGGAAACATTGGGCGTGCCGCTACTCCGTGGCAGGTTGGTCACGCAATCGGACACGGAAAAAGCTCCGTACGTCGCGGTGATCAATCAAGCCGCTAATCGGCAGTATTTTCCCGACGTGGACCCGATCGGTAGGCGCATCCAGCTTGGCGCCATTCCCGATGCCAGCGTCCCATGGATGGAGATCGTCGGAATTGTCGGCGACTTGAAGCAGGATCTCGCCGGTGATCCCAAGGCGGAAATGTATGTGCCGGTGCGTCAGGGCGATTCACTGCTGCCGGTGTTAGCGGTGTCCGTCGTTATGCGCACGGAGCGCGATCCTCTCGGCGAAGCCTCAGCGTTGCGTAGCGTGGTTCGCGATATCAATCCCAATCAGCCAGTGGTGCGGGTGCGAACCATGGAGGAGAACATTTCCGGCTCCGTCAGCATGCCGCGCTTCCGCGCAACACTGCTGGCGATTTTCGCGGGTGCCGCGTTGCTGCTCGCTGTTGTGGGGTTATATGGATTGATGGTCTATACCGTGAATCAGCGGGTGCACGAAATCGGCATTCGCGTCGCGCTGGGCGCGGACCGCGGCGATGTTTTGCGCATGGTGATCGCGCAAGGTCTGAAGCTCGCGATCGCCGGCGTCCTGGTCGGAGTCCTGTCCTCGCTCGCCCTCGGCCGCATTCTGTCCGGCTTTCTATACGGCGTCAGTCCCACCGATCCCATGACCATTCTTGGTGTAGCAGCGCTTCTGATATTCGTAGCGCTTCTGGCGTCGTACTTGCCAGCAAAACGCGCCACACGGGTCGATCCGATGGTGGCGCTCCGCTATGAATAGCAAGGCCCAAGCAGGCGGTAACCAGCGTGCCGCAAATTTCAATACATAGTTGACTCGATAACGGCCCGCAGAGTGACGCCAGGATCACCGTAAGGGCAGCTAACACATGGCGGCATCTAACAACTTGCGGACCTTGGTTGCCAATTTTTTTTTGTGAAGGTTTTTGAAGGAAACCTTGGCCAAAATCCATGGCGCCGTTCCGTCAATTGTCTCTTGGCTGTACCCCGACATGTAGAGCACGCGCATAGAAGGGCAAATGGCTGTCAACTTCACTGCTGGATTGCCGGTCGCCGAGAGGTACAAGCAGGACTTCATCCAGTCGATATAGTTGTCGAGCGTTACTCCCGCGATCTCCGTTGGGTATGGCTGGTTGACGTCGAATGGCGGCAACTGCGTAGTGGGAAGAACGAAGTACTCGTATTTTTCAAGCAATGCTTGAAAGCGCCGCGGGAGTTGGCCGTGGGCGGTCTCGGCGCGGGCAACATCGGCGCCAGTCAGTCGCAACTCTTCTTCGATTTCACTTTTGAGAGTCTCCTTGAATGCGTCCGGGTGCTCATGCAGCCGCGCACCATAAGTGTTCGCCGAATTCCATGCGCGCAGTATGCGGAAGGCGATCTCAGCGGGGGCAAAGTCCGGCTCCGCCTGCTCGACAATGCATCCCAGGGATTCAAGTGTTTTGCGCTGCCCGTCCACCACAGCGCGCACTGGCGGCTCGAAGGGCACCCCGCGCTCCTTAAACCACGCCACGCGCACGCCTTTGAAGCTACGGTCAAGCGGACGCGCGAAACGCTCTCCAGCTTCGTCGATGGAGAGAGGGGCGCGGGAATCTGGCCCGCGATCCTACTCAGCACGAAGGCAAGGTCGGCCACCGAACGCCCCAAGCATCCCTTAGTACTCAGCGTCGACCACGCGAACGACGCTTTAGGATCGGGGACGCGTCCGATGGAAGGTCGAAAGCCACCACGTTGCAGAACGCGGCGGGATGGCGTAGCGCCCCCCCGGCACCTGAGCCACTGGCAATCGCTATCAAACCGCCGGCTGACGCGACGGCCGCACCGCCGGAGGATCCGCCACAGGTCTTCGTGACGTAGGATTGTAGGTCGCTGCGAAGACCTTGTTGAATGTTTGCGACCCAGCCCCGAATTCCGGTGTGTTGGTCTTGCCGATAGTGATTGCACCAGCGCGCCCCATCCGATCGACAACAATGTCGTCTTCGGTGGGGATGTAGTCCTTATAAAGCGGCGATCCGAATGTAGTGCGGATGTCGCGTGTTTCCAGGAGGTCCTTATGCGCGATTGGCAGACCAGAGGTCGCAATGTCTCGTTGTGCGCTTGCATTTCATCGGCCTTCGAGGCAGCGTCGGCGGCCATTTCGGGCACCAGCGTCACGATTGCATTAACCTTCGGGTTTACGCGCTCGATCTGTTTCAAGTGCGCGGCCAGTGCTTCGCGCAGACAGCTTCTTCGTACGGATTAGCCGGGCCATCTCGACCGTGCTAGTAAACTAAGGGACGAAGCGGTGGCCTGAGCCTCCGGAACGCCATCGAGGAGAAGCACAGCAGCCATTGCCTGTGGGAGTTCGCGGCGGCTTAGATTGTTCTCACTCATGCGCGTGAGCTTACCATGCGAGGGGGCTTGCTCACTGGTGTTTTAGGTGGCCAGGCGAGCTGGTCTCGGATTGTTCAGCGCAAGTGCTGGACACGATTGAATGGTTGGTCGGCGTTCCGAAGCTATCCTGAAACAGGGTTCGCGATATAACAACCAAGCGAACTTCGATGCAAGTCGCTTCCTCGAAGCGGACTTCTGAACAACTTCGCAGAACTACAGTCGAGTGCCGGGGGCTCGCGCTGCTGCCACAATGACTTCCGAATGGCCCGATCTCCCGAGTTTTTTGTCTATTTTCCGGAATTTCCTAAGGTCCGCGGTGTTGTTCCGAGATGAAACGAGGCACGGAGACATGACATCAAATAGTCAGGCCCATCGGAGGTCACTTTCTGTACTTGGGAGAAAATTGTTGGCACTGCTAGCATCTGCCAAATCCTCGACGAGCGATCGCCGCATTCAAGTGATTGAGGGCCGGCGTTGGGTGCCAATTGTGGCGCCCAAGCCAACTCTTTCGAGTGCGCCTTACGGCTGGGACGGCATTCTTGTGGAGCGCTACAACTCCGTAAAGGTACTTGAAGACCGTGAACGCACACGTACCACCGTAATTGTTCATCTGCACCTTGGGGCTCCGGCGCAACAAGAATGGCCACTTGGCAGCAAGCGCAAACGCATCCCTGTAGTGCCGGGAAACATCCAACTGCTGCCCCCAGGCCCGTCGCGTTCCGCCCGAATTGAGGAATCGACCGATGCACTGGTGTTCTCGATCGAGCCAACGCTGTTGGCGCAGGCCCTTGGGGAATCGTGGCCAAGTGGAAGCGTTGAACTTACGCCGCAAATCGGTCTGCGAGATTCTCAGCTAGAGAGCTTGATGAGAGCACTCCGAACCCCGCTCGCGCGCTCACTTCCACAATCGAAATACGAACATCCCGTAGCAGGCTCTTGGCAACCAGAGCCATTTCGCTCGGCTTTTCCGGCGTGTGGTTGGTGTGTCACCCACGGAATATCGCCGCAAAGCCTGAATAAATCGGAAGAACCGAACAATTGTCCGAAGAACGGAACATGCCGCGCCACAGTCCGGGCATCTATTCTGGAGCCGCGGAGAAATGCGGTTGTCGCGCTTCTAAAAACGAGAACGGAACTGAGTTAGTCAATCAATGTTTTGAGGTTTTGGGCCCGCCCAACCCAATCAAAAAAGGACTATATCAAGGAGCACGTAGATGGTTTTGTTGAACGATGGAACGAAGAAGAGTGTTACAAAAACCAGCGCCGACGGAAATTCAATCGGGTTGGGACGGACACGACTGGAGAGGGAGCTCTTTGCTGGACGCTATCGTCCGGGTCAGTCTGTGCAACTGCGCGAAATTGCCACAAAGTACGAACTGGACGAACAATCGGTCTTGAAAGCCTTTGCTGAATTTCAAGCCGTCGGAATGGCTAAACTTTCGGGAAATTTCTCCGCAGTCATTCAAGTGCCAAACGTGAAAGAGATGCAGGATGCCTATGAGATAAGAGCTGGTTTGGAAGAGATTGCCGGGCGGACTGCTGCCACCACGCTGAAAGGCAACACTGCTGACCTGCGGCGCGAGCTGGAAGGTATGAGGCTCGCCATTCGAAATGGCAATCTGGATGCCTATGCTGAACACGACGCAAGATTCCATCGTGCCATTCTGAAGGGTTCACAAAATGAAGTTCTGCTTCGTGTATGGGACACCCTGGCGTTCGATCTGAGAATCCGCGCTGCTTTCGGGAAACCTCCCAAAGATCTTCTTGAGGTGGTTGAATCTCACCAGCCAATTGTCGACGCCCTCGACCGCGGGCGAGGCAGAGAAGCGGCACTCCTGCTGCGGAATCATGTCGAGACCTTTCTGGAATATCTCAAGAAGTCTGAATCGGACTCGGGATTTCACAAGGCGTTGCGAAGGGATTTGGAGGGCGCGAAGGATGTGCAGCAGGCGTTCTTTCCACCGGAAACCTTATCGATTCCGTGTCTATCGTGCGAGACTTTCTACCAGCCGGCGAACGAGATTGGCGGTGACTACTACGATTTTCTCTCGTTGCAAAGCGGGCGCTGGGGCATTGCCATCGGGGATGTCTCAGGAAAGGGAATTGGGGCGGCTTTGCTGATGGCGAGTCTGCAGGCATCGCTGAGAGCGCAAGCGTTGCAACCTCATTTGGACCTTTCGGCGCTGATTGGCAGCGTGAACCGCCTGGTGTATGAATCCTCACCGACACATTTCTTCGCGTCACTGTTCTACGCGGAATACGAACCGGCCACACGTGTCATGAAGTATGTGAATGCCGGGCACAATCCGCCGATCGTCGTTCGCCCGCGGAATGGATCGTTTGAGATCTACCGCCTGGACGCCAGCGGAATGCCAGTGGGAATCTTCGGGGATGCGGAATTCTCGTGCAGCAGCTTTCAATTCGAGGTTGGTGACGTTTTTGTCGCTTACACCGACGGAATTACGGAGGCAGAGAATCGCCAAGGAGAACAGTGGGGAGTGCCCCGGCTCGAAACCCTGCTGGCCTCGTGCAGTCGTGCGACGTCGGAGCAAATCATCAGACGCGTTCTGGACGAAGTGTCGACGTTCGCGAAGGGCCAGCCACAGCGCGACGATATGACACTCGTGGTCATGGATGTGCAGCAAGGGTGTGAGGTCTGACTAGCCCAAGCGCCTGCTGCCACAGTCTGCTATTCTGCACGGAAGTCTGCGAGCAGTTCTCAGAACGTCCACTTTAACGCGAATTGCATCACGCGAGGTCCGTTCAGCGCGTTGATGACCTGAAGTTGGCCGAAGCTTGGTTAGGCACGAGGTAGCAAGTCTGGTTGAGGTTACGCCATCGCCGCAAGTGGTGGAACCGAACGGCTTGTTACCAAGCGCCACGGCGGTGTACTGTGCGGAATCCACTCCTGTCCCGTTCTGAAGGTAGTAGTTGGCATGATTCATCACATTGAACACCTGTACCTGCAGGGCGACTGCTGGACGCTCAGTGAGATTGAAACGGCGGGTCAATCCGAGGTCGATCTGCTGTGTCCACGGCCCGTAGAAAGAATCCAATCCGGCAAACGGGCTGGGGCTGTTGGCGTGCTCTGCAACACAGCGTTTCAAAATGAATGATTGCGATGAACGCCCTAAGCGCGTCTCGGAATCGCGTCATTCCGGCCAGTTCGCGTGAAGCCACTAACCGGTCAGCCTGGTACGTGCAGTACGCCGAAAGTTCACGGTCGAAGAAATTCTTCCTACAGTATCCAGGGCAAAACCATCCGTAACATCTTAAAGATGAGATGGATAGAATCAAACTCTTTGGTAATTCTCCTGCCTCCCACCTACTCCGGAGGTTTCTATGCTATCCAAGAGACACCAGTACCTCTTGCTGGGTGGAAGTTCGCTGCTAATCGTGGCCCTGATCGCCAGCGCGGCTGCGGTCTCACGACATGCTGATCCGGTGACAGTGCCAGAGCAAACAGCGATTCATGTGACCTTGGATCAGGCACTGGCAAGCAATCAGAGCCGACCGGGTGATCATTTTCAGGCCACGGTCGCAGAGCCGATCGTGATTGACGAGAAGACGATCATCCCGGAAGGGGCACACGCGGAGGGGTTAGTGGTGGACGCGCGGCCGTCAGGGAGACTGAGGGGCCGAGCACGTTTGCAGTTGGCATTGGAAACTGTGGAGATCAATGGCAAGACCTACGAATTGCGCACGAACACAGCACAGAGAGTTGGCGGAAATCACAAGAAGCGCAACTGGGGGTGGATTGCGGGCGGAGCCGGCGGCGGCGCGCTGATCGGGGCGTTGGCGGCTGGAGGCAAGGGAGCGCTGATTGGCGGACCTGTGGGAGCAGGGGCAGGAACCGCTGTCGCGTTTATGACAGGAAAGAAAGACATCCATCTGAGCGCAGAGGCGCCGCTGACGTTTCGATTAGTCAGGCCTGTAACCATTGATGTAAAGAGCTGATGGATCAGTTGAGTTAAGTGAGCGAAACCATAGAAAGGTGGGGCAGCATTTCTAAGGTCGAATGCCGAAGGCTTTGCCCCGCCGTATGTAGCTAAAGTTTCGACGAAGACCAGATGCGGAGCAGGGCTTTGTACTGGGTGTGATAAGAAGTCGGCAAGGTTTCCAATTCAGATCAGGGTAGTGGTTTGGAGGAAAGACCCGCTTCTTCCAATTCGAGGAGAGACAAATGGACTGTTCCACGGTGTTCCCAATGGGGGAGAACGCAAGAGTGGTGGTGTGGGCATTGTTGATCCTGATGATTGCAAGCATGACGGTGAGCTGCGGAGGAGTAGGAAGCATGACCTCCATGCCGAGCAACGCAACCGGCACGGTTACGGTGTCGATCAGCGATCCGCCTAGCTGCAAGAAGCCGAATGGAAATTTTGCCCACGTGTATATCACGGTACGATCGGTGCAGGCGCATATTGATCCGCACGCGGATGACAATAGTTCCGGGTGGCAAGAACTTGCGCCGCAACTTGCGAACCAACCGATGCAGATTGATCTTTTCTCCGAGACGCAGACGAATTGCGTGTTAGCGCAGCTCGGTTCGGCGAGTTTACCAGTGGGCAGTTACCAGCAGATCCGAATTTTACTGGTGTCAAACAATCCTTCGGCAGGATCCGCCACTCCCGCGTCCAATGCGTGCGCGGGTAATGGCTACAATTGTGCCGTCGTGGCCGATGGAACCATGAATGAGCTGGAACTGAGCAGCCAGGACAACACGGGATTGAAGATACCGCCAGGACAGATAGTCGGCGGACCAATTCAAGTAATGGCGGGACAGAGTGTGGACCTGAACATCGATTTCAATGCGTGCGCGTCCATCGTGCACGCAGGCAATGGAAAGATGCGGCTCAAGCCGACGCTGACGGCAGGACAGGTGAGCCCGAATGATTCGGGGATCGGCGGGCAGGTTTTGGATTCCGTTACGAAAGCGTCAATCGTGGGAACAATGCTGGTGGCGGTGGAACAGCCGGACGGCATGGGAGTGGATCGAATCGTGATGGAAGCGAGTGCAGATGGGAACGGCAAGTTTCGGTTTTGCCCACTGCCGCCAGGCCCCTTTGACGTGGTAGTGGTCGCGGTAGGGGCGAACAATTTGCCCTACAACGCGACAGCCGTAGTCAACGTGCCGAACGGGACGAACCTGAATGCAATTCCTTTAGTTGCCGAGACGGGCGCCAGCGGTCCGGCAATACTGCAGGGATTTGTGTTGGCAAGTGCGGCTACGGGTGGGGCGCAGGCGGATGTAAGCGTCTCCGCGTTGCAGAGCGTGTCGTTTGGAACGAGTCCGATGACCACGCGGCAACTGACAATTCCGTTGCAAACGATTCTGATGACGGCAACAACACCAGCTGTGAGCTCGACCGGATTGGTTTCGGTTGAATCGAACACCAATTGCCCCAGTGGAAGCCCCGCAAATGCGAATTGCGCGCAGTATACGCTGGTGGTTCCGGGGAGCAATCCGAGCGTTGGCGTGTTCAGTAGTTCGGGGTTCAGCTATTCGGCGCCGGTGAGCGGGGAAGTGCCGTTCATGGTGGACGCAATTGCGGCAGTTCCCGCCAGTGGCGGCCAAATGGACTGCTCACCGTCAGAAGTGATGACGTCGACGGATGTAAACAATCAGCCCTTGAAAGTGGCGGCGGGAGAAACAACCAGCGTTGCGCGCATTGATTTCATGGGCTGCTCGTAAGCGTGCGACGATTCGCTGAAATCCAACCACTTGGTAAGCCAGCGAGGGCTTAGCGTTCGGGAAGAATCGAAGCATGGGCTGTCAGGATGGCACCGGGTCGGTCCGGCTGAAAAGTATTTAGTGCTCGCAGGATTGGTTTTTTGGTTTTCTGAGCATAAGGAAGCCCAACAAATAAGTGCCAACATCTCTGCCAGATGGGAGCCGGATGGAATTCTTGCGTACCACAGCGAATCAAGGCGGGGCGTAGCCGCAATACGACGGCGAGCCGCAACCGATAAGTGGTCGGCACACGTAAACGCCCTGCGTTGCAAAAGGGTTTCCCCAAACCGCGAGAACTGGCTTCGTTTCAACTCCAAAATTCTCGTTCGCGACGGTCAGCCAGTTATACCTTTTGACTAGCGCATCAGTGAGGATCACGATTCCGAGCGTTGAACCGGGGCTTAGTCAGATTTTAGTCAGATGCTCATTGTTGCGGTTAGAACACTAACGGTGCTATACGCATTGTCCTATGGGTGCGGCATCACAAAACCGGACGCCCGACACTCAGCTCTTCCGTGACGTTTTCAACGCGAGTCCCATTGGAATTGCGGTGGAGAACCTAGAGGGGTCAGCCTCTCTTCGTAAACCCTGCTTTTTGCTCAATGCCGGGTTTCAGCGCAGAAGAATTGACGAGAGGGATTCTTATCTTTTCGGAGGACATTACCCGCCGCAAGCAGATGGAAGAGGCGCTGCGCGAGAGTGAGTTCTTCCCGACTCCACTGCCGAAGCCATTTATGGAATTGATCTCGAACACCGATGTACCTTCTGCAACCATGCCTGCCTCCGCACTCTGGGATACCAGCGCATGGACGAAGTGCTCGGCAAGAATATGCATGATCTGATCCATCACACTCGTGCGAACGGGACACCGTTCCCCGTAGAGGAGTGCCGAGTTCACCGAGTAGCAAGAACTGAGGAAGGAGTCCACGCGGAGGACGAGGTGCGGTGGAGGGCGAACCGAGCAAGGTTCCCAGTTGAATACTGGTCGTATCCGCAACGGAGAGCGCAGGAGGTTGTCGGGGCAGTGGCCGCTTTTGTAGACATCACCGAGCGGAAAATCGCCGAAGCCGCGATCGCAAACGTCAGCCGCAAGTTGATCGAAGCACAGGAGCAGGAACGTATCCGAATTGGCAGAGAGCTTCACGACGACATCGGTCAACGTCTCGCCCTGTTGGCTGTCCAGTTGCAGCAACTCAACGAAGACACTTTCATTTTGCCTGAAGTCCGCAGCCGTATGGGCGAACTCAACAAGGAGATTTCGGAGATAGCCACCGATATTCAATCCTTATCACACGGGTTGCATTCGGCAAAACTGCAATATTTGGGTATTTTTGCGGCCATGAGAGGCTTCTGCCAAGAATTCGCCGAGCAGCAAGTGGTACCACCATCCACGCTCGCGTGCCTCTCAGTTCCGGAGGCGATTCCGTGCGTGCTGCCGGGTAAACTTCTAAATTGGATTTCTTTGTACATTTGATCGGCGGTTTTATTAGCGGTCTTCAGGAATCATGACGAAACCATTCTCGTCGAATCTCGGATTAAAGTTAAGATTTGCTTCTTGGCCGACGGCGTTAATCGGAATTGTAGTGATCAAAGCCGTCCTTTCACTCGCCGTAAAGCCAGGCTCCTTCCTGGTTTCATACAGCGGGATCAGTTACTTCCTCCTCCTGCTGTTAGCGACTGGTTTCGCCATCCGCAACGGAATGCGGCAAACACTTGGGAGCCGTCCGTTCTGGGTGCTCCTCGCAATTGCCTATGGCCTGTGGGCGCTAAACCAGGGTCTTAAGCTGTACTACGAGCTTGGTCGGCATATGGACGTGCCAGATAATTCGATCGCTGATCCGGTTCTGTTCTTGCACCTCGTACCTCTCATGGCGGCCGTGGCAACCCTCCCACAGCGGAACGTATTCGATCGCAAGCCATACCGCACGATCTTAAACACTCTTCTCTTATTGTTTTTCTGGGGCTTCCTTTATGGTTATTTTATTTCCCCATACCAGTACCTATTCTCGTCGAGCGCTACGCCTTCTAGCTATGGCGTGCGTTTTGACATTCTTTACCTGTTAGAAAATCTGGCGCTGGTCTTGGCTGTAGGTAGCTTGACCCTTCGCGTGCAGCCTCCTTGGAAGTCAATCTATCTTCATCTGTCCGGCGCCTCCATCCTGTACACCTTAAGTTCCGCAGTCGCCAACCTCGCAATTGACTCGGGTGGATACGTCAACGGCAAGCTGTATGGTCTAGGCCTGACCGCTTCTGTTTGCTGGTTTGTGTGGGTACCGCTACGCGCACAGCAGGAGCTGGGACCAGAAGCAACAGCAACGCGATTCGATAGCGGCGAAAGCTCACGAGGGTCGATATGGGCGATGCTCGTAGTTGTGATGATCTCTATCCCGATTGTCTGGGAGCTGTTCCAACGGAATGAGAGCAGTGGTCTGCGCACGCTCCGTGTGCTTGTCGCAATCGCTGCGATTGTGTGTCTGGCGGGTGCCGCCTATATAAAGGAGTACCTCGCCAGACGTGAACTGGATTTCCATTTTGGTCTAGCCAACGACAGGCTACGTCTGGCAATGGAAGCGAGCGCATCGGCAGGGTGGGACTTTGACGTCAAGAGCGGACGGGATGTTTGGTTCGGCGACCTTCAAACTATCTTCGGAATCGCTTCCGATCCTTACGCGACAACTAAGGAGGATTTCATTCGTTACGTACATCCGGATGACCGAACTAGAGTCTCGGAAGCGATCGCGGATGCAAGGCAAAACCGGAAGCTGTGCGCGGCAGAGTTTCGCATCGTAAAGCCAGATGGGACAGTTCGCTGGCTGGCAGCGCGAGGCAAGTTCTACTATGGAAGGAACGGTAACCCCGAGCGAATGCTCGGCGTGTCGCTGGATATCACTGAACGCAAGTTGGCGGAGGAAAAGCTGCGAGAATACGAAAAGGCCATAGAAGGTTCGGAAGAAATGATTGCGGTTGTGGACCGAGAATACCGCTATCTGATCGCCAATCGTAAGTTTCTCAGTCAGGGGAACATGACGAAGGAACAAGTCGTGGGGCATTTAGTCCCAGAAGTATTGAGCAAGGGGGTCTTTGAGGCGATCGTCAAAGAGAAGTTGGATGAGTGTTTCCGAGGTAAGGTCGTCAGATACGAGATGCGATACACCTATCCTGCGCTTGGTGAAAGGGACTTGCTCATCTCGAACTTCCCCATTGAGGGTCCGGGAGGCGTCGATCGGGTCGCTTGTATTCTGCAGGACATCACTGAGCATAAGCGGGCCGAAGAGGCCCTTTCCTGCATGAACCGCAGAGTGATTGAGGCAGAAGAACGGGAACGTAACCGGATCGCGAAAGACCTTCACGAAGGCGTCGGCCAGCGTCTTGCTTTATTGGCGATAGGGATCGAACAGCTCAAGAACGACCACCCCAATCGGACTGTCGAACTGCTCGACCGCATGGACGCAGTATGGAAGCAAACCCTGGAGATATTGACCGATGTAAAAGCTTCGGCGCACGAGTTGTACTCTCCGAGACTAGAGTATCTCAGTGTCGCTGCGGTTATGAGAATCTTCTGCGAGGAGTTCGGAGAGCGGAAGAAAGTGGAGATTGACTTCAGGAGCCGGGGTCTCCCCAGCCTCGAGCAGCCGGAAGTTTCTGTTTGCCTCTTCCGGGTTCTACAGGAAGCGTTGCACAATGGGGTGAAGCACAGCGGGGTAGAGAAGTTCCGCGTGCAATTGTGGGCTGACGATGAGATTCATCTTACAGTTAGCGACTCCGGCGCTGGTTTTGACCTCGAAGCGGCAAGGAGAGGCCGAGGGCTTGGTCTGATCAGAATGGAGCAGCGCTTAAGACTAGTGAATGGAACATTTTCGGTCGATTCGCAACCCGAAAAAGGCACTACAGTCCACGCTAGCGTGCCTTTGCGCTCAGCAAG
>Ga0210409_10002446_pt1 | contig 22025 bp, 19 predicted proteins | sample IncBWH17MmetaG_FD_161649 | JGI IMG/M metagenome (GOLD analysis project Ga0210409, IMG submission 161649) | Forest soil microbial communities from Barre Woods Harvard Forest LTER site, Petersham, Massachusetts, United States - Inc-BW-H-17-M | ecosystem: Environmental > Terrestrial > Soil >...
AACGGTCACGGCTTGCGCCGTTCCGCTGGCAGCCACTGCCTGGCCGAGCGTTGTCGCAGGCAAATTCAATACGCCGGCCTGTCCGACTTCCTGCGCCATCAGCTCCGCGGCGCCCCGCACGTTTTCATACATGTCGGATTGCAGTTCGGTTGACCCATAGGCCTGTTCAGCTTGGGAAATGGCGGAAACAATCGCGGACATAATCACCGCCACTACGATTATGCTCGCCAGGAGTTCGACCAGCGAGAACCCGCCGCAGGTTGAACGGGAGCCTCTGAAACGCAGGCGCCTAAACCCAACTCCGACGGGCTGCTTCTTCATGACGGGGCGCGCCCCGGCAGGGGTCCTCGGATCCCGTCCGGCATATTGTCCACGGTCCTCAGTATACGTAAACATATCGTGCACCTTTCGCGGGATGCTCATAGTCCGTTTGCCTTGACGCAAACCAGCGTGGTGGAGGGTGCAACTCCCCTCGTGCCAAGCGTCTGCAGGGAACTGGCGACGATGGTGATGGTCTTCAGATTTCCCGTCGCGTCGGTCGAAACCTTCCATTGCCGCGTGTAATACGCTCCCGTGGAACTGGTCAGGAGGTTGCCGTTGACATCGAGATAATCCACGAACCACTTGACTGCTGCCGCGGGCGGAATGGATCCGACCGATGAACTGGCGGCCATCGTGCCGCCCAGGCCGCAAATATTGGCTCCCGTGCCCGTGCATCCTGTGGACCCATCAGTTTTGCTCGGAAAGACAGTAGTGTCGGTGGTTCCGTCATTGAAGCCGTCGCTGGATAGGTTTTGCGCGCTTAGAGTGAGCAACTGTTCCATTTTGTCTTGCGCGTACTCAGTGGTCCTGGTGGCAACGTCTCCCTGCGAGTTCGTGGTTTGGATGCCGAACACAAACACGGGCAGAAGTCCCACGACCACGACGATCAGAATTGTGGCGGCCACCAGGGCTTCGGCCAAACCTACGCCGCGTTGCGATCGCGCGGCATCCTTCCGGCATCTCTTCGTTAGGCTGATTCCAAGCATGTTTAAAAATCCTCCGGCCATGTTTCCAAGCTCCCTGGCGCTAAAATTGGCCCCAACTCGAGCCGTTGTATCGATAAGACGCCGGCTGTCCAGAGATGGGCACCGTGATTGCGGAAAAGAACTTCTGATTGTCCGTTATGTAGGCCGCGTCGCTGGCCACGATCGTGTTGGTTTTGTCCACCGGAAAGCAGCGCGAATTAAATTCGATACAAGCGGTATTGGCGGTGGTAGCGCCGGGGCTTGCGCCCGCGACGCCAGCCGTGCAAAGCGGCGGCTGAGCGATCGAACTTGTAGCCGCCGTGGGCCCCGTGGTTAGCGACCCGAATCCGAAGGTGTCGCCTGTGGCCAAGGCAGTCACAGGGCTGGATGCTGCGGTGCAGGCGTTGGTGTCCCCATCGGTCTGCCAGCAGGCGCTCGCCTTGTTCCATATCTCAACGTGATAAGTATTTTTGGTAAGATTCATATAAATGCGCGTATGGTTAAAATCGGCAGCCGCACGCATGCGCGCCAGGTTCAGCGCGGCGCTGAGTCCGCGCGCGTCGGCATTATTTCGGGCGCTCCGCGTGATGCTCACTACCGAGGGAATTGCCATGGCTGAAAGGATGAGGGCCACGATTACGACAATCAGTAACTCGACAACGGAATGGCCAAGTTCCCTCTGGTTCCGATTCGCCTCATAACTGACAGGAGTTCGAGACGCTCTTGTTCGCAGCGAACGGCGGACGGAAAGATGAACCGCCGGCAAAATCGCATCGGGACCTGCGGGTATCGTTGACCCGACTGGGGAGTGGCCGCTTGGTAAACTTCGCTTGTTCGTTTCCATCTTCACTCCGCGAGTAGCTGCTCTGATCGGCAAAAGCGACGGTTTGTCTGGCCTTTGCGCGTCACTTAGTTTCGGTTCCCGAATCTTTCCGCGTTCGTCTCTTCCACCTCTCATACAGCAATATCAGGGCCATCCGTAGTTTTAATAAGTAATTCATAATCTGTAGGTTGGACCATATTTTTGCCTGTCAGGGGTGGGGGTGTTGGAAGGGCGTAACATAAAGTAACGCCTTTGGCCGCTGCGTTCCCTCTACGCCGCTTCCAAAGCTGCTTGACGTTATTTGATCAATGATTCGATGTTTCCTTGCGATGCACCGTGAGGCCGATGCAACGGGAGGAGACTCGGATCGGGTCGGCCATCTGAGGGTTGTGTTGCGAGGATTTGCTGTCTGAACGCTAAGGTCCCGGCCTGATCCGCGCGGAAAAAGGCGCGGCCGATGCCGGAACCGTGCATGCGTACTGCGCGGGCCAGCCCGGATCGGTTGTTGCATTTCGGCACAGTGACGTCAAATTGTAGATCACGTTTCCGAGGACCACCGGTCCGTCGAGCGGCTCCGCGTAAATCTGGTAACTCTGCGATGCCCCTACTGGCAATCGCTGGAGGGAAAACGTGCCGTCGAATTGCACCGGGCCGGGGTCGCCGCAACTCCAGCCGGCCAAAACGGCAGCGGTCACGGTTCCAGTGGCGTTGTCCAGGGCGACCACTTGCGCGGGAAATACGCCCGTCACACCGGGGGGTGAAATGGGCAGGGCGAGAGGATTGGCGGGCAGGATGTGCCCGCTGATCGCGCCGATGTGCACGGAGTCGGACGGGTCGGGATACAGAACTCGGAGTCCCGTGCGGTCATCGTCCGACAGCGGCGCATCGGTAGACTGTGCGGTGGGCCTTGTGCCCGTGAATTGGCCCGGCGCCGGGGCGAAGGGGAACATCATGGCGCCCCACACGCCCGAATGATTGAAACCGAAGGAGTGCCCGAGTTCGTGCGTCAGGATGGATTCGAGGTCGTATGCGTTCGGGTTCGAGGGGAGCGCCGCGGGAGTCGCGAAGGTGGTGTTGGGATCGCCGGGCCGCAACAAAACATCGGCATCCAGGATCTCGCCGACAAATTTGGAGGGCGCGCCGCCGGAAGGAAGGCGCTCGCCCACGGAATCCGCCGAGACCACGCGCGTGAACGCCAGAACACCGAAGGCGAAGCCCGGGTCATTCTGATCGAAGCAGATGGAATTGAGCCCGTCGGCTGACGTGCACGCCCCTGTCGTCGAGATGCGGTGAAGCGTGCCGAGCCTGGACGGCGCGAGCAAAGTGCCGGAAACGCCTGTCCACACGGAGAGCGATTGTTGAATCACCGCTTCGATTTCGTTCAGTTGTCCGATGGGCGTCCGGTTGGCCGTCAGGATGGTAACGGGGCTCGCGCCGAGCGAAGTGCTCCACTGGCGGTCAATGGATCCGGGCGTGGAGACGTCGAAGCGCGTGAATTGCGGGCAGGAAGTTCCGCCCGACTGCGACGCGGCCAGCGTCATGTTCGCTACCGTCGTTCCCAGATCGTAAGCTCCGGTATACGCAGCGGTGATTTGCAAGAGGAGCAGACCGGCGGCGCCAATAGAAAGCGTGATTCGGAATTTACGGCGGCGATTTGCGCTCATCTGATTTTCTCCCCGCCGCGCGCGACCGTGGCGGCAACTCGCGCGCGAAACTCCTCGATCGGCATCCGGTGAATGCCTTCGGTGCGGAACGAGCGAGTCGCCGTGTCGAATACGGCGAAGGCGCTGGAATCCTGCGTCACGGTTTCGCCGCCCGATCGCGGATCGCGCGAAATTCGGAAGGTGCCCTCGACCCAGCCGGCCACGGTGAATCCTCCCGCGCTTGACCGCTCCAGGAAAACGACGGCGTCGTCTCCCGGATGGAATTTGGGCGTGCCCTCCACGGTGGCGATCAGATGCCCGACGCGTCCGCCCGGCAAGCGGATGGCCAGTTCGCGCGGCAAATTTCCTTTCATGGTTTCCACGACCTCGAACGTGGCTACCGTCCAGATGGAGCCGTCTTCCCAGCGCGATGCGGCGCCCGCGCAGCGCACGCGCGCCACGGCGTCGGATCCCGCGGCCAGTTGATCGAGGCTGAGCCGCGCGAGCGTGGTGGCGCGAGCGGCCGGCAGGAACAGGATTGCAGTCAAAATCGAAAGAATGATTCCCATTCTGGTTCTCATCAACGCACCTCGATGGCGCCGGTTCCGGCGGCCTTGTCTTTCTCCGGATTTTCAACGAACAGAGTTCGCAAGCCCGGGGCTGCCGTGGCGGGGACTTGCAGCGTCAAGTGCAGCATCCCCAGCCCCAGGGGCTCGCGATTGATGACGGTGATGTCCGGCGTTGGCGGTCCGCCGATCGTAAAGGTGAATGACGGTTCGAGGGCGCTCACGGAAAAAACGCACAGGTCCGCGGTTCCCGTTCCCGAAGCAGGCCGATGGATGATCACCGGGCTTCCGCCGAGCAGGCAGGCCGAAGCCGCCACGGAAAACGGTCCGATTGCGCCGATATTCAAACTGACATTTCCGGCGGCCCCCGATCCGCCGTTGGTGCTGAGATCCACCACAACGATGTCATCGCCTGCGCTCGAGGGCGCGCTCGGCGTCAACGGGATTGGGGCAGCCCCCGAGCCCGGCGCCAGCACCACGAAGGTTTGTGAATTGGAAAGCAATCCGTTGGGATTCTGCAGTTGCACCGAAAGGTTTCCCGCGGATTGCAGGTCGGCCGCGTTCAGCGACGTGATGCACTGGGTGCTTGATGCGCAGGAGGTCGCCCGGGGAGCGCCGGTCACAAGGATGATGGAGCCCGGCCCGGGAGCGGACGGAGAAAAATTGCTCCCGTTAACCTGCAAGGTAAAACCGCCCGCCGAGCCAGCGTAGGCGCTCGTCGGAGCGAGAGAAAAAATGCCCGGGCTATTGTTGATCGTGACGATTGCCGATCCCGATTGGGTGATGTCTTCGGAGCTCGTGGCCACAACTTCGAGCAGGACCGGCGAGGGCGGTGCCGTGTACAGCCCGGTGGAATCAATGACCCCGCAGACCGCTGCATTGGGGCAGCCGATCCCCGCGACGGTCCAGATCACCTCTTGATTATCAGTGCCCGTAACTGTGGCGGCGAATCGCAGCTGCCCGGTGCTTGCTATCGTGACATTTCCCGGCTGCACACTGACGACAACGTGGGGCAAAACCGTGACGCTTGCGGAAGCGCTCGGAGTGGTGATCGCCGGGCTCGTTGCCATGACAGTGACAGGATCGGGAGACGGCACTCCCGCCGGCGCAACATAATCGACGCTGCCCCCATTGCTGGATGAAACCGGCTGGCAAGGGTTAGACGCCTGCGCGCACAGCTGTCCCGTCGCCAAATTTCCGCCTGCGACTCCGTTGACCAGCCAGGTCACGTTTTGATTGGGCGTGTTGTTGACCACGGCAGTGAAGGTTTGCCTGTGGCTGACCGCGAGCGTCGCGCTCGCCGGCGATAGAGTAACGCTGACGGCGGCCGTGAACGTGATTGTGGCGCTTGCGGAAAAATTCGGATTGGCATTGCTGCGCGCGCGCACGGTCACCGATCCGCCGGCCGGCATGGCTTGCGGGGCAGCGTACGTGGTGTTGTCCGGGGCGGTTTGCGAGTTGAGAATCGAGCCGAGCGAGGGGTTGCCATCGACGAGGCCGTTGACGTCCCACGTGACCGAAGTATCCTGCGCTCCGGTCACTACGGCCTGAAAAGATTGCTGGCTGCCGAGCGCCACCGTGGCAGCCGAAGGCGAGACCGAAACGCTGACGGCCGGAAGAATCAAAAGGGAAACAGAGGTTGCCTTCAATGGATCAGCTTGCGGCGTGGCCACGATTTGCACCGTGGCTGGGGAAGGTGGAATCGCAGGCGCGGCATACGAACCGCTCGGGGAAATCGTCCCGCAGGCCGCGCCCGCGCAACCGGTTCCAGCAACGCTCCAGGAAATGATCCGGCTCGGATTCGAGTTGGCTGCGGGCGTGAGCGTCGCCGCATAGGTGGCGGTGCCGCCGGCGGTGAGCGTCGTCGGCCCTGTTACGGCCAGGGAAAAGGAACTCGTGACGGTAATGGTCCCGGTGGCGCCCTTGGATGGATCGGCCACGCTGGTGGCGGTCAGGGAAATGCTCGGCGGAGAAATAAAAATTTGCGGCGCCGTGTACGTCCCGGAGGAATCCACGGTTCCGCATGCGGCTGCCGTGCATCCGCTGCCGGAAAGAGTCCAAGCTACGGCCCGATTGGGATTGCCGGCTGAATTCACTGTGGCTATGAACGGCCTGGTGGCGCCGAGCTCGAGTGGGATGGCGTCGGGAGATAGCAAAACGGAAATGTCGCTCGCGATCTGCACGACCGAGGCCGAAGTCTTGGAGGTGTCCGCTGCGCTGGTGGCCTGCACGGAAACTGAAGCGGGCGCGGGAAGATTTACCGGAGCCGTGTAGACGCCGCCCGCGTCGACCGTTCCAACCGTCGCATTCCCTCCGGGTGTTCCATTCACGCTCCAACTCACGGCTGTGTTCGACGTGTTGCTGACCGTCGCGGTGAAAGTTTGCGGCTCGCCCAGCGGGACGGACGCGGCAGCCGGCGCGACGGTCACGAGAACCGGGGGAGGGGGCGGTGGCGGACCTACCAGTCCGCCACAGCCCAGGAATGACGCGACGAGAAGCAGCGCGGGACGCCATGGAAACGAGGTTCCGAACAAAGTGCGGCGTCCGCGAAGTTTCGTGCTTCCTTCCATTGCAGCGGCAATTGCACGTGTTGTGCCAGTGTGGAGCACGGAGAAAAATGGGTTCCCTGGGGAAGTTGCCGCTCGCATTTGCAACTTCAAGGTATTCAGACAAAGCTCGCGCCATCTGTGCGTTGCCGAGCTTCGATTTCCCGGCTTCGCGGAGCGGATGGACTTCCAGTGCAGCCGTTTTCATTCCGCAGGGAAGCTTGTCGAATGCCGAGTTGGGAAAAGCAACGGGAAACGTGATTCATTTTGGGGCAAGTTGCGGTTTCAGAGCGCGCCCGTTTGTGTTGTGGGCGTTTGCCTCGGCGGACGGCTGCTGCCGGTTGACACGGCTGTCTTCGGCTTGAATAATCCTTGCATGCCTCGTCCCGAAGCCGCGCACCGCGTCAAAAGCTATTCCGCCGCGACCGGCTACGTGTATCAATACTATTTTTATGAAGTGGAGAAATCCAAACGCGGCGCGGCGGCGGGGACCGAGTATGCGTACATGGTTTCGGTGGACCGCAAGCACGTCTTTCCGGTGCGGATTTTTGTGAGGAAAGACGCCCTGGAAAAATTGTCCGCGCGCAGCGGGAGGGAATTTACCGGAACGGAAGAATATGCGCTTGCCAAGATGCGCCTGTTTCAGGCCTTCGACGAAGTGGCGGAGCTTTCCGCGAAGACTCCCGATCTCCAGGTCGATGAGTCGAATCTTGAGGCACTCTCAGCGCAATTGGATCTTTGAGGATGGCGCGCGATATGCTGTGGCGCCGGCGTCTCGCCGGCGGTTTTGCAATATGCGGGGGTCAAAAAAATAGCCGGCGGGACGCCGGCGCTACGAAAACCTTGCGGTGGAGCTGGGAAGCGGGCCACAATTCTTCCACTCTCAATACTAACAAGTGTCACATTTGATGTCAATTGCATTCCTGAAAAAACGAGCATATTTTCCTCATACTATATAATTTCCATTCGAACAAAATGCCTGCTCTCAGGCCTCTTTTCGGAACACTTCCGCGAGGGCGCTGGCGAGGTCGGGTTGCAGAAACGTATATCCCGAATCCACAAGCCTCGCCGGCATGACCTTCTGGCTGACGAGAAGCAAAGCGTCCGCCATTTCTCCGAGCGCCAGCCGCAGGGCGAAGGCGGGCGCGGGAAACAGCGCCGGCCGGTGCAATGTTTTCGCCAGGACACGTGTGAAGTCTTCGTTTCGAACCGGATTTGGGGTAACGGTATTGACAGGTCCGGCGAGCCCCGAGCTGGTAAGGGCGAACTGAATGATGCTGATGGTTTCCCGCAGAGTCAGCCAGGACATCCACTGCCGGCCATTGCCAAGCCGGCCACCCACGCCAAGCTTGAATGGCAGCGCCATGCGCGGCAGTGCGCCGCCGTGCGCCGCCAGGATGATTCCAAACCGCAGACTCACTACGCGCGCGCCGAATTCGGCGCCGCGAGCCGTTTCCGCTTCCCATTCGCGGCAGGCCCCGGCGAGGAAATCGTCTCCCGGGGCGCTGAACTCCGTGAGAGTTTCGTCGCCGCGATTGCCGTAATAGCCGATGGCCGATGCCGCCACAATCACGCGCGGGGGCCGCTGCAGTTTTGCCAGCGCTCCAATCAATTGCCGTGTGGCCGCAATCCGGCTGGTCCGCAGCAGCTCCTTGCGCGAGGGGTTCCACCGCCCCTCGGCAATGGACGCGCCCGCCAGATGAATGAGCGCCTCCGCTCCCTCGGCTGACGGCGCGTCGAATTGCCCCGCTACCGGGTCCCATGGGACAGCCGGCGCGCGTCCCCCGGCTGCGTTCTTACGCAATGTTGCAGGGCGCACCAGTCTCGCGATCGAATGCCCTTGCCCCTCCAGCGTTTCGATCAGCGCCGTTCCCAGGAATCCCGTCGATCCCGAAACCAAAATGCGCATTTGGAAATCCTCCCGGCAACTGTTCCCACGCTACGGCGGGCATACAGGCAAGGTCAATTGAATTTCGGAAACATCCGCGCCGATTCTTATGGAAACTTTGAAAAGGTCGACGATTTAGCTGGACGTCGCTTGGCGCCGCGAAGCGGGAGCCGAACTTCGATTGGTTTAATGCTATTCTGCATGCTCCATGAATCAAACTCCGCCGAAGCCGACGCTGGAGGGATTCGACGAAGTCCTGAAGTTGCTCGTGCGGGAATTAAGCCCCAACGATCCGCCGGGCGAAGCCTGGATTCTGAGTTCCATTGCGGCGGCAGGGGTAAAACTTCGCACTCTGCAATTCATTGTGGAGCACAGTTCGCCCGAAATTTCTCCCGCCCTGCTTGATATTGGCGCGCAAATCGGTTCGTTGGTAATTTACGCCGCGCGGCTGGGCATGCGTTCGTCGGCGGTGGACCTTCCTGATTTTTTTGAGAAATTCGCCAAGGCGTCATTGAAATGCGGCGTGGACTACAGGCCGTGCGACATCACCACCAGTCCTCTTCCGTTTGCCGACCAATCTTTTGATTACGTCAGCTATCTCGATGTGATCGAGCATCACCCTCATTCGCCGAAGCGCGTGCTGGAAGAAATTCGCCGCGTGCTGAAGCCCGGCGGTTGCGTCATCATTTCCACGCCCAATCAGGCTTCCATCTACAATCGAATCCGGCTTCTGACCGGCGGCAGCGTGGCCGACCCGTTTGATTATTTCTTTGAACGCACGGCGCAGATGACGCCTTATCCGGGGCATCACCGTGAATACGTGAAGGCCGAATTGCAATCGGCGCTGGCGGCCTGCGAGCTTCGCGTTCTCGAATGCCAGGTGATCGATGAGGATCTCAGGCCGACGCTTTTGCACATGAGACGCGAGCGAAATGGCAGCTTTTTCCCGCGATTGTGGCGCCATCGGAAGGACGTCGGGCCCGCCGCGCTGGGCCAAATCTGGTCTCTCCTGGGATTGCCGTTCGGCCGTGTGCTGTGGGCCGTCGGTGAAAAAGAGCGGTAAATTTTCCTTCGGCCGGGTGACAACGCACGTGCCCGAACGCGCGTAGCCCCGAAGAGGGACGAATTCAGGCGGCTTTTCAGGCCCCGCGCTTCGATTCCTTAATGAAAGAGAGCACGTTGGATACGCATTCGTCGGGCTTGATGACGGCGATGTGATAGGCGTCGCTCGTTAGCACCAGAAGGCGCGAGTTGGCAATCTTCTGCTGGTAGCGGAGGACGGTCTCGACGGATTGCAGCGCGCTGCGGTCCGAGGTGATCACCAGCGTTGGCGCGGCGATGCGCGGCAAGGCGCTTTCCATATTGAGCGCTGCTTCGACTTTGGCGATGCCCGCTCTGGTTTGCGGCTTCGTCGAACCCATCATGGTGTCCCAATATTCCACCAGTTCTTTTGGCGCCGATGTGCCGAGCCTTCTTTGCTGGGAAGTGGAGGACGTGGCGGAGAACGCAATACCTGAGGCCACGCGGGTCACCGGGCCGCTGACGATCGTGAGCGTGCGTGTTCGCTGCGGATAGTCCGCGGCAAACTGCATTCCAATCGCGCCTCCTGTTTTGGCGCCGATGATATGCGCCGATTCCACTCCGAGGCGGTCCAGAAGATGCGCCAGCGTGGTGGCCAGGCTGGGCATGGACCATTCAAAGTTTTGTGGGATCGGGGAATTGCCGAATCCGGGCAAGTCCGGGCGAAGGAGGCGAAACTCCTGAGCCATTCGCGGGATCCATCCGAACCAGGAAACGCTCGATTCGTCGTTGCCGTGGATGAGCAGGGCGGTTTCGGGCTTCGCCCAGGGCGTGCCAAGCCAGTCGTCCCTGTAGAACACCTCATTTCCCGATGCGGACGGGGCGGCCGCCTGCGGATTGCCGGCGGCGCTTTCGGGTCGGCTTTCCGCGGAAGCGCTCCTCGCGCCAAGTTCCGTTGCCAAAGCCGACATGCCGAGCGCTCCCGCAGTTCCCGCGCTCATGTGCAGCAAACCACGCCTTGAAACTTTGGCCATTTTTGTTTCACCTCCCGATGGACTTGCTAACGAAATTTTCTTTGCAAATATGTGGCATTGCGAGAGTCTGAAACCGCAGCGTGAAGCCCGACCCAGCTTTGCATTCAATCCGCCAGAAATGTACGCCGATCGGCTCCCAAAATCCAGTGACGTTGGATTCGCGCAGTGGAACTTTCCCGCGCGCACGGATAGAATAATCGGATGCGTGTGCGTGTGCTGTTTTTCGGGCGGCTAAAAGACATCGTGGGCAAGGCGGAGGAGCAGGCGGAGGTGTCGGAGGGCGCGCGCGTTGAGGACTTGTTCGAGCGTTACGGCAGAAATTTTCCTGAACTTTCCAAGTTTCGCGCTTCCGTTGCCGCTTCCGTGAATCAGGAATTTGCGGAGTGGCGCGCCCCGCTCGCTGCGGGCGACGAAGTCGCGTTTCTTCCTCCGGTCAGCGGCGGCGCGATTCCCGCCGACGCCGCGGTCGAGGAAAATTTGTGCGCACTGGTGCGCACGCCGATCGAAACTTCGGAAATTGTGGCGCAACTGAAGGCCCCGTCCGACGGCGCCGTGGTGGTGTTTGAAGGCATCGTGCGCAATCATTCCGCCGGCCGCTCGACGCTGTACCTGGAGTATGAGGCTTACGAAGCCATGGCCATCGCCAAAATGCGCGAAATTGGCGCGCAAATGCGGGAGAAATTCGCGATCCGGCGCTTTGCCATGATTCACCGCCTGGGGCGGCTGGAAATCGGCGAGACCTCGGTCATGATCGCCGTGTGCTCGGCGCACCGCGCCGCCGCCTTCGACGCCTGCCGTTTCGGCATTGACACCCTGAAGCGCAGCGTGCCCATCTGGAAGAAGGAATTCTTCCGTGACGGCGCCGTCTGGGCCGAAGGAGAAATCCCTTCCGCCTGAGCAATCCTTTTCGCGGGCGCAGGAATCGTATCTCTGTGCCGATGACGTCCTTCCTCAGCCCCTTTCATTACAGACTTGCCGCAAGACTGGCACTGGCATCCTGCATTGGTCTATTGATAGTGTTTGGAACCGCCCTGCTAGCCCGCGTGTCACTCGAGGGATCCAATCCACGAAATATTTTTCAGCTGAATCGCGATGAAACGCAGGATTTTCGTAACGCCGGCGTCCCGCCGGCATTCTGGCGCTGCGTAGGGGCTGAAAAATTGCCGGCGTCCCGCCGGCGCTACAAAACCTTTGGCTGCGCCGCTCCCGTGTTCGGTTTCCCTGGCGGGACACCCGCGCTAAGACCTGTTTCGGAGCGCGACAGGGATGAGCAGGACCAGCGCGGGCGCATTCGTTCCGAGGTCACGCTCGTCGGCCTGCTGGCCAGCGTGCTGGACAAAAACGGGCGTCCGGCGCTGGGGCTAACCGCGGACCAGTTTGACGTGTACGAGGAAGGGGCCAAACAAAAGATTGAGGTGTTCGAGCCGGAAACGCAGCAGCCTTTGGACCTGGCTCTGATGATTGATTCGAGCCTGAGCGAAATCAAGGAACTGGAGTTTGAGGAAGATGCGGCTTCCCGATTCATTCAGAAGCTGGTGCGCCCCGCCGATCGCCTGGCGGTGTACGAGTTCGCGGATGCCGTGACCCAGCTCGCGCCGTTTTCCTCGAATGTTCCCTCGTTGCAAGCGGCGTTGCGGCGCATTGTACCGGGAGACGGCACGGCCCTGTATGATGCGATCTTTCTGGGCTCGCAGGGGCTGACGAAAAACCCCGCGGGCCGGCGGCGCGCGATCGTGCTGGTCACCGACGCCGGGGAGACGACCAGCCGCGCCGACTTTGAAACCGCGCGGCGCGCCGCGCTGCGCGCCGATTCGCTCCTGTACACCATCGTGGTGCGGGCGGTGAAGAACGAGGGCGGGCGCAACACGGCCGGCGAACATGCGCTCGAAACGATTGCCGACTCGACCGGTGGCGCGACTTATTTCCCGGACACCCTTGCACAACTGGGCGATATGTTTGACCTCATCGACCGGGAACTCCGCACGCAGTACCGCATCGCCTACTATCCCGACCCGCGGCCGCCTGCGGGCACGTTCCGCACGATCGAAATCCGTGTGAAGTGCGAATGCAAGGTGCGCAGCAGGAAGGCTTATTATTCGGGGGGGCGGCTGGAGTGAGAAGAACGTGATTCGTGAGTCGTGACTCCTGATTCGTGCTTCGTGGAACGCGCAGACCAACTCCCGAAGGTCAAGATCCAAGGTGAATTGTCATGGAATCTCAAATTTGAAAATTTAGATTTGAAACCCAACATCTAAAACCTGTCACCTAAGACCTGCCACCTGCTGGCTTCCGCCCAAAACCACGCCTATTTAACTTCCGCAACTTCTGGCATGATTTGGGGTGAGGATCGAGAACTCGCATGAATTCATTTCTGGATGTGGCTATTGAGACGGCGCGGGAGGCGGGGGCCATACTGCTTGCGGAATTCGACCGGCCGGTCAAGATCAGCTACAAGGGGGAAGTGGATATTGTGACGCAGGCCGACCGGCGGTCGGAACAGGCCATTGTGGCGCGTCTGCGGACCTATTTTCCGAAACACGCGATTGTGGCAGAGGAGGGAGGGGGGACGGAAAGCGAATCTCCTTTCCGCTGGCACGTCGATCCTCTTGACGGTACGACCAATTTTGCGCATGGCTACCCGTGTTTCGCGGTTTCGCTTGGGCTTGAGGAAGCGGGGGAGCTGATCGCGGGCGTAATTTTCCAGCCGGTGAGCGGGGAACTTTTCACGGCGGTCAAAGGAGAAGGGGCCTACTTGAATCAAAAGAAAATCGAGGTGTCCCGTATTGAAAAGCTGGCGACGAGCCTTTTGTCCACGGGATTTCCCAGCGTAAAGCGCGCACAGAACCCGAACATTCGCTACTATTGGGATTTCACCTTGCGCTCCCACGGCGTGCGCCGCGACGGTTCGGCCGCCATGGACCTCGCCGCCGTGGCTTGCGGCCGGTTTGAAGGCTTCTGGGAATTTGGCCTGCACACCTGGGACACTGCCGCGGGCGTTTTACTGGTGCGCGAGGCCGGCGGCACGGTGACGCAGTTCGATGGGCAGCCGTACAGGCTCGGAGACCGGGAACTTCTGGCATCCAACGGGCGAGTGCACGAGGAAATGAAAGAAGTCGCGGCGAGTATCGCGGAACGCGCGGCGTCGCAGTCCCCGCTTCCGTAACTGATTCATAATTTCCGTTCGGGCTGAGGCGCTTCCATTCGGCCATTTCCATTTTGTGCACGTGCCTGTAAAACGTTGCATTGACGCAAGTTCCAACGGGTGATAGGCTCACGAAAGTTGCTTCGTATTTACTGAGGGATGATGGGGAACAGTCTTACTTTTCCGGTTCCAGGAGACCCGGGCGCCGGCGACAAACTGTCGCGTTGGATTGGCCGATGGCGCCGGGGCGGGATCGAGCAATATTCCGCGGGCACAGCTCCGGAGGCCTCCGGACGCTGGCGTCCCGGCGAGCGGTTTACGATCAACGAGGAGCGCATCTGGCTGGATCCCCTCCCCGGCGCGTTCCACGGCTTGCGCGTGGTGCAAATTTCCGACATTCATCATGGGCTTTTCCTTCCAAAAGAATGGCTTTCCGAAGCAGTGCGCCAGGCGAACCGCCTGAATCCGGACATTATTGCCCTTACCGGAGACTTCGTCACATATTCCCGCCGGAATATCGGACCGGCGGCGGAACTGCTGGGCCGCCTTCGCGCACGTTACGGGGTGTACGCGGTCCTTGGCAATCACGATTTCCGCGTGGATGCCGATGCCATCACACTGGCGTTGCGCCACCAGCGCATTGATGTCTTGCGCAACCGGCACGTTACGCTGCGGTTTGGCAGGGAGTGCGTGTACCTGGCGGGAGTTGACGATTACGGGTACGGAGCGGATTTGCGGCGGGCCATGCGCGGAGTTCCGCGCGACGCAGCCACGATTCTGCTGGCGCACAATCCGCGGGTGATCCATCTTGCATCGCGGCATGGCGTAAGCCTGGTTCTTTCCGGGCACACCCACGGCGGGCAAGTGAACCTACCCCTTCTTGGTACGGTGTACGGGCGCTCGCCAGAGCGGCTGCGGTACAAGATCGGCTGGGACCGGATGGGGCTGACGCAAATCTACGTAAGCCGCGGCATCGGCACGATCGTCCTGCCGTGGAGACTCCGCTGCCCGGCGGAGATCACGCACCTCGAGCTGCTCCAGGGCGCCGCTGGCGTTTCCCGCTCGGCAGCGGCCGATTGATCCCCCAAGCGCATGCGCGCCGTTGACCTGATCCGCCGCAAGCGGGACTCCGGCGAACTGACTTCCGAGGAAATCCAACAGCTCATTGCCTCGTACACACGGGGCGACATTCCCGATTACCAGATGTCGGCCTGGCTGATGGCAGTGGTGCTGCGCGGCATGAGCCGTCCTGAGATTGCCGCGCTGACCGAAGCGATGCTGCACTCGGGGCGCGTACTGGATTTTTCCGACCTGGCCGCGCGGAAGGTGGACAAGCACTCCACGGGAGGCGTGGGCGACAAGACTTCGCTGGTCATTGCTCCGATCGTGGCGGCAGGCGGGTTGAAAGTGCCCATGATCAGCGGGCGCGGGCTGGGGCACAGCGGCGGCACGCTCGACAAGCTGGAATCCATTCCCGGATTTAATGTGAATCTAACGCTCGCCGAATTCCGGCGAGTGCTCGAGACTTGCGGGTGCGCTCTGATCGGGCAAACGGCCGAAATTGCGCCCGCCGACAAGAAAATCTATGCGTTGCGCGATGTGACCGGGACAGTCGAAAGCCCCGCGCTGATCTGCGCCTCCATCATGAGCAAGAAAATGGCCGAGGGGATTGACGCGCTGGTGCTCGATGTGAAGATCGGTTCGGGCGCGTTCATGAAAAAAATCGAGGACGCGGAGAATCTGGCCGGCTTGCTGGTCGAAACCGGGAAGCGCATGGGGAAAAAAGTGGTGGCGCTCTTGACCGACATGAATCAGCCGCTTGGGCGCAAGGCCGGGAATGCCATGGAAGTCGCGGAGTCGGTTGAGGTGCTGGCCGGCGGAGGCCCGGCGGACCTGCGCGAGCTTTGCCTGGAGCTTGCGGCCTGGATGTTTCTTCTTGGTGAACGCGTGAAGACGCTGGACGAAGGGAAAAAACTTGCTGCGGACCTCATTGCTTCCGGCCAGGCGCGCGAAAAATTCCGTGAAATCGTGGGGTTGCAGGGAGGAGACGTGGGAGTGGTGGACGATCCGCGGCGCCTGGCACACGCGCGGCAGACTATCGATGTGGCCAGCTCCGCCGGCGGATACGTTGCGTCCATCCAGTGCGAGCAACTCGGCGTGGCCGGTGTAGTGCTGGGCGGCGGCAGGGAAAAGAAGGAAGATAAGATCGACGCTGCCGTCGGCCTCGAATTTCACAAGCGCATCGGCGACGCAGTAGAGCGCGGCGTGCCGCTGTGCACGCTGCATTACAACTCCGACGCCCGGCTCGACGAAGCACGGCGGCTGGTCGAAACGGCCTATCGTATCGAACCCGAAAAACCGAAATCGCTCCCCCCGCTCGTCTACCGAGTAATCGGCGCGTAGATTACCAGCATTCGAATTTCCACATCCCGAGTCGTTCTTCGGCGTGCTAATGTGACGGGCATTTCCCGGGGGCGCATCCGGGGGATCGAGGTGGCGTCGAATGGGCCGATTCACGGGCGTGCTGGGATTGCTGACGATGCTTGGTCTGGCCTATTTGTTTTCAACCAACCGGAGCGCGATCAAGCTGAAAATGGTGATTTGGGGGCTTGGGTTGCAGATAGGCTTCGCGTTTCTGGTGTTCTATTGGACGTTCGGACAGATGGTGTTTTCCCGCGCCGGCGAGGCCGTGAACAAGCTGCTGGACTATGCCTTTGCGGGATCGGAATTCGTATTTGGCGAGTTGGGGAAGCAGCAATCCTCGATCGGATTCGTCTTCGCGTTTCAGGTTTTGCCTGCGATTATTTTCATCGCGTCGTTGTTCGCGCTGTTGTATTACCTCGGGGTGATGCAGGTGGTGATTCGCGCGGCGGCGCGGGTGATGCAGTGGGTCATGGGAGCCAGCGGCGCGGAGTCCCTCAACGTCGCGGCGAGTATTTTCATGGGACAAACCGAAGCGCCGCTCACGATCCGGCCGTTTTTGCCGGACTTAACGCAATCCGAGTTAATGACCATCATGACCAGCGGGATGGCGCACGTTTCGGGCGGGATCATGGTGGCCTACATCGCATTCGGCGTGGAAGCGCGGCACTTGCTGACGGCGGTGATCATGACGGCGCCAGGAACGCTGCTTGTTTCCAAGATGCTGGTTCCGGAGACGGAGCAGCCGAAAACCATGGGCGTCGTGAACATGGAACACGTCGAGCACGACTCGAACTTTCTTGCAGCCATCGCGCGTGGAACGGGCGAAGGTCTGAGCATGGCCATCAATGTGGGGGCGATGCTCATCGCGTTCCTGGCGCTGATCGCGCTCGCCAACGGCATCCTGGGAGGAATTCACGGCTGGTTGGGCGGGCACGGCATCCTGTGGTTCCCGGGAAGCCTGCAACAAATCTTCGGGTGGGTCTTCGCACCGGTGGCGTTCATTATCGGGGTGCCGTGGCATGACTGCGTGCAGATCGGTGATCTGCTGGGGACACGCATGGTGCTCAATGAGCTGGTCGCTTTTTCATACCTCGGCCCGATGAAAGGGGCCCTGGATCCGCGGTCGTTTACGATCGCGACGTTCGCGCTCTGCGGCTTTGCGAACTTTAGCTCGATAGGAATTCAAATCGGGGGGATCGGGGCGCTGGCGCCGAATCTGAAATCGCAGCTGGCGAAATTTGGCATCCGCGCGATGCTCGCAGGGACCATGGCGAATCTGATGTCCGCCTCGATTGTGGGGATGTTTTTGAAATGAGCGCATCCGGAGCGGCGAAAACGAAACCGAGCCAGGAGTTCGTGCACGCTGAGCGGGCGGCGAAATTTATTCTGGGCAAGACAAAACTGCGTCCCCGGATTGGCTTGGTGCTCGGCAGCGGTTTGGGCGGGTTCGCGGACGAAATTCCGGGCGCGGCGCGCATTGACTACAAGAACATTCCTCATTTTCCCAGATCGACCGCGATCGGACACGCCGGGCGCATGGTGATCGGCAAGGTGGCGGACGTGCCGGTGGCCGTCATGCAGGGGCGCGTGCATTTCTACGAAGGCTACTCGATGCGCGAAGTAATTTTTCCGATGCGCGTGATGGCGCGCATGGGAATCCGCGCCGTATTGCTCACCAACGCCGCGGGTGGAATCAATACGAATTTCAAGCAAGGATGTCTTGTCGTCTTGCGCGACCACATCAATCTGCAGGGCACGAATTCGCTGATCGGGCCAAACGACGAGCATTTCGGCGAACGCTTTCCTGACATGACGCAAGTGTACTGGAAGCCGTACCAGGCGGCGGCGCTGCAGGAGGGGAAACGGCTGGGCACCGAAATTGCCGAGGGCGTTTACGCGGCGCTCACCGGGCCGAGCTACGAAACGCCGGCGGAAATTCGCTACTTGCGCGCGATTGGCGCGGACCTTGTGGGCATGTCCACCGTGCCGGAAGTGATTGCCGCAGCGCAACTAGGAATTCGCGTGCTGGGAATTTCCTGCGTGACCAACATGGCCGCGGGGATTCTCGATCAGCCAATTACAACCGAGGAAGTCATGGAAACCGGCGAGCGGGTGAAGGCGGATTTTGTGGCCCTGCTGCGCGCCGTAATTCCGCGCATGAATAAGGACCTGCCATGAGCGAACAAGCTGCCGGCCAAGACGCGCGCTTCGATGCATTGATCGCCGCGGCGCGCGCCGCGCGCGAGCACGCGCATGCGCCCTACTCCAATTTCCGCGTGGGCGCGGCGGTGCGCGCGAAATCCGGCAGAATTTTCAGCGGCTGCAACGTGGAGAACGCCACCTACGGGTTGACGCTGTGCGCCGAGCGGGTCGCGGTCTTCAAGGCGATTTCCGAAGGCGAGCGCGGATTCGACGCGGTCGCCGTCGTCGCGGATACCGATACACTCACACCGCCCTGCGGGTCGTGCCGCCAGATCCTGTGGGAATTCTGCGGCGACGCGGAAGTGGTCCTCGCGAACCTGCGAGGCAAAGTGGAACGCTATCGCATGTCGGCCCTTTTGCCGAAGCCGTTCGACGATTCGTTCCTGTGAGTCGTGATTCGTGACCCGTGTCCCGCAATCCGTGTCCCGCGACCCGTGAAGAATCCTTGTGGATTGTTTGGAATTGATTGAGGTTTTGATTCCTCATCCTGGTCATCCTGATTTGAATTTAGGATTTGCGAATTCCGACGGAAGCTGTACCGATTTCGAATCGCAGATTGCAAATCTCAAATTTAAGATTTCAAATCACGAGAGACAAATCGAGAAGCGAGATGACGAATTGGCGATCAGCGCACTCGAATTTCAAATCTCAAATTTGAAATGAGCCCGTCTCATAAATGAAAGGCCATCCAAAGTGGATGGGTCGCCAGGGGCTAAAGCCCAGTTTTCCTTTGCGCCTTGATGTCGCGGCTAAAGCCACGACCCACAAAGCTCATTTATGAGATGGCTTCATTTCAGATTTCGAATCGCGAACTTCAAATTGCATAAGACTTGCCGCAACTCAAGAATCGAAGATTTCAGTTCATGAAGCACAATTCACGCATCACGATTCACTTCTTTCTACGAGCTGCGCTCCGCGCTGCGCTGGCGCTGAAGGCGCATGGCGGCGGTGCGCAGCGTGTCGGCGACGTTCTTGTTGGTGGTCAGGAATTTGATCTCTTGCGGCCTCATGTGCGGGAGCAGATGGAGGGTCACCTCCAACGGCGTTTTGGGATTGAACATCAGCGCCCGAAGGATGGTGTAGTTCTTGCGATACCTGCGGTTGCCGGCGATCAGGCGAAGGGTTTCGTCGGTCAGGCTGGCCATGTTCGCGAAACCTTCCACTTCCTGCTCGCTGAGCTGCGGAGATTGCAGGACGGCGCGCTGCACCACTTTGCAGGGGTCGCGGATCAGCAAGAGTCGCTCCCCGCGGCCGCCCTTGAGCGCAAGTTGCACGCGTTCCACGACTCGAAGGCGCGACAATTTCTGCAGCAGCGTTTCCCGTTTGCCCGGGTCCGGCTCGGCTGCTTCCATGGCCTCGATGAATGCCTCGGCGGGCTCCGGGTCGGCCCGCTGCAACTCCAGCAACAGTAGGCGCTGATCTGCGTTAATGACTTCGCAGGCGATAAGTGCGATGACCAGAGTCGGTGAAGTGCTAAGCCGGTCGAGGTCCTCAAACAGCTCCTGAACGGCAGAGGAGGAGAGATAACGGATGACCGGGCGAAGAATTTCGATGGGGCAGGTGGGATTTTGGGCCAGCGCATCGGCCACGCCGGGTCTGCGAGCAAACTCCGCGGCGCAGTAGGCGAACATTTCCAGGCCGCCGCCCGGCCGGGCCAGCGCGGCGAGCACATTCTTCAGCGGCTGAGTCCCCAGCATCCCCGCGGCCTTCTCACGGACCGCGGCATCGGAATCGGCGGCAAGAATGCAAAGTGTCTCGACGCGCTCTTCCGGCGGGAGAGCAGCCGCCTCGCTGCAAATGGCCAGCTTGCGTTCCTGGGCCGGGCGGCCCGAACGAATTTCTTCCAGCAACGCGGCGCTAATTTCCGCCTCCTATGGTTCCCTTCAGAGCATCTCGCGTAAGCGTGACTTTGACCGCATGGCCCGCCGGGCCAATGGGAGCAAGGGTCTTTCCGTTCAACTCCAGGTGCAGCACGCCCGCATCTTTGGCGGATACCTGGAAATCGTCCGCGGCCGAAAAGAAGTGATTTTCTCCGGGCTTCATGGTCCCGTCATAAACCATATCTTTATCGGCCTTGACAGTGACCTTGGTTCTCTTGGCCGCCACGATCTTGAGCTCGAAACGATCATCGGCGGGCGAAATTGGCACAGGGGCGGGCGCGGAATTGGCGGCAGCGGCCGACGCGGCGGATGGTGCATCCTGAGCGTCTGCAGCCGGGGCGGCACTGTTTGGAGCAGCAGGCTCGGCTGAAGTCTCCTGCGGTGCGTTCGTGGACGCGGAAGACAACGCGACGCTCACCGTGAGGGATTGCGCCGAGTGCTTTGCGGCGCGCCATGCCAGGAAGCGCCGTGTCCCGAACCAGCCTCCGGCCAGCAGAGCAAGGAGGAAGACGGCGGAGAGGATCCAAGCCAGCCAGGGTTGCTCCGGAGTAACCACGGGAGGGCTGCCTGTCCACACAGGAACGGTCTGCCGGTCGCCGACAGCCGAGGTATATTCCGCAACAATGTTTTCCTCATCCAACCCGAGATACCGCGCCACGGCTCGCACGAATCCCCGATTGAAAACGCCGCCGGGGAGCTGATCCCACTGCTCCCCTTCAATGGCCCGCAGGAAGCGCGCGGCAATGCGCGTGGCGGCGGAAATTTCCTCCAGAGTAACGCCCCGCATTTCCCGTTCGCGTTTTAGACTTTCGCCAAAAGTGCCAGTGGCCATTGTTCTGTAGCAGTTCGCCGGTCTCAGCGAATATAGGCGGGCGGCACGGGAGTGTCAATCCGATGGGAGGCCGAGAGTGATCTCGTAAACAACCAATGGCTGAGTGCTGTGCTTGAAAAAGCGGCCGAGGGATCGCTTGGGTGGCGCGGAGAATGCCGGCTCGATATCGGTTTGTGTGGCGCCCGCCTTCAGGCGGGCATGGTTTGGGGGCGCTCGTCACTTTCGAGCAACATGGAAGGAAGTCGGCGTTGCACAGATTGACAAGAGCTGACTATAATTTCTAGTGCCCCAACACCTTCCATGGATTGGAGGGTGACCCGCGACAGATTCTGGCACTAAGGCTTCCAGTGAACACGACTGAGAATTTTTCTGGCACCGACCGGCGACGCAACACGGCAGTCCGCGGGGAACAACGCGAGGCGGGCGAGATCGCCATCTTCCACGAGCTGGGCAAGGCGCTTACATCCTCCCTGCAACTCGATCAGGTTCTGCGCACCATCATGGAAAAAATCGACGAATTTCTGCGCCCGGATACCTGGTCGCTGCTTCTGGTCGATGAAGTCAAACAGGACCTGTATTTCGAGCTGGCGGTGGGCAAGGGCGCGCAGGCGCTGAAGGACGTGCGAATCAAGATGGGGCAGGGAATCGCCGGCTGGGTGGCGCAAAACGACGAAGCTGTGATTGTGCCGGACGTGAGCCAGGACACGCGATTTTTCGCCAAGGTCGATGAAAAAACGAAAATGGAGACGCGCTCGATCGTCGCCGTGCCGGTGCGATATCGCGACCATTGCCTGGGTGTTATCGAACTGATTAATTGCGTGGAGAGGGAAGGCTTCATAGAGCGCGATCTAGCGCTGCTCGAGGCGCTGGCGGATTTCGCAGCCATCGCTTTGGAAAACGCGCGGCACGTGAAGCGCATCCATGAGCTGACGATCACCGACGACTGCACCAGCCTGTACAACGCGCGGCATATGGATTTCATTCTGGAAACGGAAATTTACCGTTCGCAGCGCTACGG
>Ga0210409_10002447_pt1 | contig 22018 bp, 19 predicted proteins | sample IncBWH17MmetaG_FD_161649 | JGI IMG/M metagenome (GOLD analysis project Ga0210409, IMG submission 161649) | Forest soil microbial communities from Barre Woods Harvard Forest LTER site, Petersham, Massachusetts, United States - Inc-BW-H-17-M | ecosystem: Environmental > Terrestrial > Soil >...
CAGCCCAACTTCGGCGGAAGTTTTCCGCAGGCCCAATTTGCGTCTTTCTCTGCAGCGGACTCACGCCGGGTAATTCTCAATCACACCTGGACGGCGACGTCGCGCCTAGTCAACGACTTCAAGGGCAGCTTTGTGCGGTATACCCAGTTCTTTCCTTTGAGCGGCATCGCGCAGAATTTCCCGACTTTGACAATAGATGACCTGAACGGCATTACGCTCGGTCCTAGCGGCAACCTGCCACAGCACCGCGTTTTCGATGAGTATACGCTCGGAGATTCTGTCTCGTTTACCCATGGGCGGCACACGCTGAAGTGGGGAGCACAATACTTCTGGTTCATTTCGCCCTCGGTGTTTTTGCAAAACGAGCGCGGTCAATATGGCTATACGTCGCTCAGCCAATTGATTAACGACCAATTGCCCAGCAAGCCGAACTTCACGCTGCAGGGGCTTGGGAGCGGCTTCTTTTCCGGTAACGCGAAGAACTTCGATTTCTTCATGCAGGACGACGTCAAGGTTACTTCCCGGCTGACACTTAACCTGGGACTCCGGTACGACTTTTTCGGCAATCCAGCTGGCACGAAAGCCAATGCACTCAACGCAGTGGCCAGCCTTCCCGGGACGCCTTTGGTCTTCCGCGTTCCAAAGCAGGACTGGAACAACGTCGGACCCCGCATTGGTTTTGCCTGGGACCCGACCGGAAAGGGAAAATGGGCGGTTCGCGGCGGGGGCGGTGTGGCATACGACGTGATTCCCTGGAACTTCTACACCAACGGCAACCCGATTCAGCTGCAAGCGGTCCTGACTCCAGGGGCAGCGTGCGTGGGCACGTTTGGTGCTCCGCCGGCGTGGTGCTCCACTCCGAATGGAAGCGGGTTCCTTGCCGATGGGGGAATGCACAATATTGTGTTCACACCGCCAACGACGCAGGCGGCAGCGCGAGCCCAGACATCAAATATTATGGCGGATGCCGCGGCGCCGAAGGTCTTCACTTGGTCGCTCAGCGTGCAACGGGAGATTATGAAGAACACAAGCCTCGAAGTGCGCTACCTTGGCACCCGTGCGCTCGAGTTACCCGTCCAATTGCAGTTGAATTCCATTTCACCGTTTGAACTGGGTGCGCAGCCGTTGCCGACCTATTTCAGCCAATCCGCTATACCTGCGACAGTGCCGGCCACGGCGCCCAATCTCGGACAGTTCCTGGCGCTTCGCACGCGGCGATACGCCGCGCAGGGCTTCACTGGGGGCGTCATCACGGAGGAGGCTCCTGTGGGAGACAGTACCTACCACGGAGGAGCCGTCGAGCTATTACATCGTTTTAGCCACGGCTTAATGCTGCGAACGAATTACACCTTTGCGAAGACGATGGATAATTCCACAAACGACCTCAACAGCAGTGCCGTGAATCCCCGGCGGCCGCAGGATTCGTACAACCTGCGAAACGAGTGGGCACGCTCGGCACTTGATGTAACTCATAAAGTGGCGATCACTTGGCTCTACGATTTGCCGAGTCCGAATTGGAGCAATCGCTTCGCGCGTGGCACGGCAGCTGGCTGGGAGTGGGCCGGATCGTATTTGTTCCAGAGTGGGCAACCCGTTACGATTCAATCAGGCGTGGATTCCAATGGGAACCTTGATGCCGCCGGTGACCGGGCCATCCTGAATGCTGCTGGATTGCAGGGTGTCGGCAGCACCGTGTCTCGTGTTTGCCGCAACCCCAATACCGGCGCCACCAGTGTCAACAACGCATGCGCAACTGGGAACACTGTTGGCTACGTCGCAGATACTCCTAATGCCAGATATATTCAGGCGGGAGCAGGAGCAGTCCCGAACCTGGGCCGGAATACCTTCAATTCGCCCTACTTCAACGTATGGAACATGTCCGTCCTGAAGAACCAAAAACTGACGGAACGCTTCAGGTTGCAACTGCGTGTTGACGCGTACGATGTCTTCAATCACCCGAATTACACATTCGGTAATTTGAGTGTGTTCCAGACGACAGCCAACGCGCTGAGCCAGAACTACGCCAACATAAACACCGGCAGCGGCTTCCTGGACAAGACCCTTTTTGATGGTGGAAGCCGCATCATTCAGCTGGGTCTCAAGTTCACGTACTAGAAACCCGAGCAAAAGACAGTCTAGATACATCGGCAGCCGGGAACCGTAAGGTTTCCGGCTGCTTTGCCTTGGGCGCCCGCCGATGAAAAGGCTCAGTCACCCATCAAGTTTGCAGAATCTTCTCGACGAGATCATGACCAAATCGTTCGTGCCGCGCTGCCAGGGACTCTGCGGACCGCAGAAGTAGACCTGCACATCCGTAGCTACTGTAAAGTCCTTATGTTTCGCCATCTCCAGTCCGCGGTCCTACGTCAGCGAGCGTTCCAGCGTAGCGGGGAGTTTGCGAACACGCTGACTCAAGGCGCCAACCACAGCTTCCGTTTCTTTGCTGGGCACCTTGATCAGCATGGCAAAGCGTGAATGGCGTTCTACCAGTGTCGCGATGTAGCTGTTCTTGTCGCCGCTCAGCAGATCGCCTTCCCAATGGCCAGGAATCGCTCGGTCTTCCACTTCCGCAGGCCTTTCGCGGATCGAGATGGCATCGACGATCTGACCGCGTGACTGTCCGCTGACGGTTGCATGGCGCGAGCGCCGCATGCGCCGCTTCGACCGCAGGTGGTCCATCAGCTCTTTTTTCAGCACGCCCCGCGCTGAATGAACAGGCTACGGTAAATCGTCTCGTGGGACACTCGCGGGCTCTCGTCATCGGGATACTGGGTCTTCAGCCATCCGGAAATCTGTTCGGGCGACCAGTCCAGAATCAGTTTACTCGCAACGATGTTCCGTAACTTGCGGTTGACGGCAAGGAGGCACTTCTTCGGTCGCAAAGACCGAGTTCCAGGCATGGGCATCCGCCACATGGGCTCGATAGGCCGGACGGCCGCCGCGGCGAGAAATCTCCCGGCTCACCGGGACTTAGCCGCAACTTGGAGCGGGATTCAAGATCTCAGTGGAGATTAACGTTTCTTTCCGAATGCAATGAAGAGGATCGCTCTTCAAGGGCATGGCGAGATTTTCAAGTCACGAGACCACGCAACACGCAGGATCGTAGCCTGCAAAAACAGCGGAGCGGTGGCGAAGGGGATGGAGATACAATCCCCTTCGCGACGGTATCGGTAGGCCTTTTTTCGGGTTGGGAGTTGGTCAATCGACGGTGATGCGGGTACCGGCCGTTGTTCCCTTGACCTCTTGTAATGGCTTTCCGGTGTCGACTTCACTGAAAACGGGAGGCCAGAGTTTGAAATCGAAGGTACCGCTGTAGGTTTTGCCGTCGGGCGCGACCGTATCCTTTTCGTCGACGGTGAAGATGAATGAGACGCTGCCGTCCGGGGCAAACATCAGACCGATATGGTGGAGCTTCACATTGCCGTGCCCTGAGTCCTCCCAAACACCGAAGCAGATGTTTCCACCCGCGGGCGGCAGAAACGCGTTTTCAAATTCAGTTCCATCGGCGTGCCAAGTCTTAAAGGATTCGAGGAACTGGAAGGAACTGGGGGGTCCTGGTGGTATTACAGGGAAAGGAATGGGACCTGAAGTACTGTAAGTGGCAGTGTAAATCAGATGCCACAAACCCACGATGGTAGCAGGCTTGGTGCGCCATTCTGCGCCCTCTTGATGGTTCGCCGATGGGTCCTCTTGAGGGCTCATGAAGGGAATTGAGGGAGCGGCCCCCTTTTTGTAAGAAGCGAAGCAACCACCAGCTTTCGCGCCGTCAGCGGTAGACAACAGTCCCACTACTACCAATGCAACAAGAGCGGAGAACCGCCCGCTCCGAAGCGCCCGGAAGATGTTCATTCGATTCATTGTTTTTCTCCTATGATATTTGTTTCCTTAGAGTGTGGCCCGAATGTCTGCGCACTTCACGCCTGGCGTTGAGCGGCAACCGCCAAGTGGAAATCCTGGGGCACTATGTGGAAGCACGGGACCTTGGCTTCCGCGCCGAACGAAGCTGGCCCCCTCGGCGTATCTGGGGGTATTAATACTTACGTCCCAGTTCGATAAACGCGGTCACGGGGCAAACGGAGTACTAGCCGAGTATTTCTCCGGCAATCCGAGTGACCAGGAGTTACGACGAAGTTTTCGTCAAAAAACCGCGTCGATTTCTGCTCCTCAACCTGGGGTCATCGTTCTGGAGGTCGAAGCAACTTTGCGAATACACTAGAGCGCTAGCTACTGCCCGGCAATGGCCTTTTAGGATACTTTTGGGGGCGGCGATGGGCGCCTTATTTTCTTGGCGGAAGACGCAAACGAGTGATCTTGCCGAATGCCTGCACTTGCATCCGGCCAAGAATGGAGCGGAGATCGTCGGACATGCCCGTGCAGTGAGGGCCTGGCAACAGCTGTTCGCGATGCCTCATGCAACGCGAAGTGCTGTTGTTGAAACGCATAGGAAAGACCGAGTCGAGATCGTCGGTTTCGGATTCGCATCGTTTGTGAAGAAGAGCTTTGCCGAAGACGAGGTCCGGAATCCGAGGCCGGGCTTGAACTCCAGAATCATCGAGAGCATCGTAAAAGAGAATTCCGTAATTGCTACCTACGCAGAGGTCCGGGACGCGAATACGCGAGGCGACCTGCAGCAGGTGATTCTCGATACCAGTTGGAAGAATGGCCCCTTGACGGCAGCTGAAGTGGATGAGGTGCGCGTGTTGTTAGGCCGCGGGTATCAGGAGCTGTTTGCGGGCTACCGCTTCTCCAGGATTCTTGCGGAGATGGTGGATGAAGTTGACTTGTGGCATGTGCGTGGCCTCAAGTCCTTCCGGGTCCTTGACCGATTCGAAGACTTTCGCCGCGCAAACCCTAAAACCGAGTGGAATCCCGACCGTTTGCTCCTGGAAGTGACATTGGACAGCATGCGTGCCGATCCGCACTCCGTCGCTGCGGGACTTTTTCAGCATCACGTTCCACCTCAATTTGCATTCACGCGGGGAGAGCAGGAGTTGCTGGAGCTGGCGCTGGAAGGTGCCGATGATGTTTCGATAGCGAAGTCGTCGTTTGTGACCTTGCCCGCGATCAAGCGCCGCTGGTCGGCCATCTTTGAACGCGTGGGATCGATCAGACCGGATCTCTGCCCTCTGGATGGAGAAGGAACGAGAGGTATCCAAAAGCGCCAGCGCATCCTCACCTACGTCAGGAGTCATCCGGAAGAGCTTCGACCCTTCGATCTCAGGTCGCAGAAGAAGGAGAAGTAGACTGCCCGGACTTGTACGGATTGTGCTACAAGAATCGCTGACAAACATTCTTCGCCACTCCGGCAGCGGCCGAGCCAAAATTCGGGTGGGCATCGAAGGACAAACCGTCTGCCTAGAAATAAGGGACTACGGCCATGGAATTCCCCAAGAAGTCCTGGGGAACTTTAAGAGCTCAGGAAATGGCCTTGGAGTTGGTCTCACTGGAATCCGCGAGCGACCACGCGAAGTGGATGGGAAGCTCGACATCTCCTCAAGTACAGATGGCACAATCTTACGAGTCAGCTTGCTGGCCCCTAGCACGGGTGAACCGCACCGCATGTCTGCTACCGGGAGCACTTAGCAATTTACTTCAAACCGATCTTCCGGTAGCTCTCTTGATCGGCAAGGCAAGGAACCGCGCCAGCTAGGCCGACCTGTTGAACCCGCACGGATAACCGGACAATTGGACTCGCCGGATGCGCGCGTGCTCCGGCAACCACGATTCCCTGGAACGAGTCGATTGCCCAGGACTTCGGCCCGCCCTGGGGCAAATCTTCAGAACATCAATTGCGACTTTGGAAACATCGCTCACCAATAGAAAAAGTCATCTCTGCAGACTGCGCTAATCTAAAAATCAAGTTGGCACACCGCCATGATCCTTGAGGGAGAAAGAGCACGCACGGAAGAAAACCTGCTGGATAGGGCAGCGCCCTTCCTGCAGTTAATTGCTCTACTTGGGATTCCCGCAGCTGGTTGCCTTGCCCTCATACTATTGGTGCAAATTCCACGGTCTATTGATAGCTGGCTCGCTCCGTTCTTGCTCACCGCTGAAATCGGCTGTTGGATCGCCTTGCTTGTTCTGCTGTTCGCCTTGCGCGCTTGTTTGGCGCTTCCGTCCGCGCCAAGTGGCCTGTACAGGAACGTGCTGGATTTCCTCGCTGTGGCGCGCTGGCATTTGTCAGTGAAAGCCGCGCTGGTTGGGCTGATCGTGCTGCCTCCAATTTGGTTCCTCCGCGCAAATCACCACTGGCTCGTTACCATGCTGCTGACGATGGGCCCTCGAGCGCTGAAGAGTGGAGATTTTCAGAGCGGGCTAGAAACTATTGCTGTTCTGCTTCAGCTATCGCTCACGGGCGGCGTGCCTCTCCTGTTTATCCTGCACATACTGTCTCGTAGGCAGCGGACAAGCGGCGTCTTGCTTTGGGTGCTTGTGCCTTTGCTCTTTATGGGCACGGTCATCGCCGTTGTCTTGCTCGTAGCGATACTGCATCAACCCTAGCTGACGTAATCGCGTTTTTTTGAGAGCTTAAACAAGGTTTCGCGCACGCGCGTCCTGCCAAGTCGGACAATCGGAAACTTGAAAATCCACTTCTCCGGGTTGCGCGTTTATCAAGCGCTAGGCTGGTTCACGCGTGATTTGACGGCGGTCGCGAATGCAGTTTCCTGTTTGTCCTGCCCCGTCGCGAATTCTTGCACTTGTTTGGTGACCAGTGCAGTTTCAGTAGGATACGTCGCATAAAGCGCCATGCCCGTCAGCAGTGTTCCAGCAACAATATTCCCAATGGTTACGGGAAGTAGATTCCAAAAAAGCCCCTGGCCTATTGAAATAGGCGCACCAAGCATCATGCCCGAGGGGATAACGAACATGTTGACCACGGAGTGTTCGAACCCCAACGCGAAAAACGTCATTATTGGAAGCCACATGGCAGCGATTTTTCCGACGGTAGATCTGGAGGCCAGCGCCAGGACGGCCCCAATCGTCACCATCCAGTTGCACAGAACGGCTTTCACAACCGCAGTGGCCCAGCCACTCGCGCCCAAGGACACGTAGGCGAGTGTTTTCTTTTGTGCAGCCTGCTTCAGAAGATCCGCCACCGCGCCGCCATTGCCCGTACGCCAATTGGTGATCGCCAGATAAAAAAGCGCAGCGTAGAGCACACTCCCGATCAGGTTGCCAAGATAAACCCAGCCCCAATTGCGAAGCAGTTGGGTGACACGAACCTTCCCGGCCAGGACACCTGCGGGCAGCAAAGCGAAATTTCCGGTGACCAATTCCAGACCGAGCAACACGAGCATCACAAACCCTACGGGAAAGAGAATAGCGCCGACGATCGGAGGGAGACCTTGCGAAGTCACGATGATTGCCAGCGAAGTGGCGTAACCAAGCAACGCCCCTGCCAGGATTCCCCGAATGAGCATGTCCCGCCTGGAGAGTTCGGACTTTCTCTTCGCCAACTGCACTGCCTCTTGCAGTAGTTCCTTAGGACTCACATAATCCATGGTTGTTCGTCCTCCTGGGCGCAAACTTTCACTGTCAATTTAGGCATCCCAACCAGCGTGGCCTTACGCATGATGTTTCCGGCTGTCCCTCGTTTTAGGCCGATGTGGCGAAGGGCGCCAAATCGCGGCCGCGCCGCCACGACGCCAATCCCGCGGTTGCAGCAGCCGCAAACAGCGGATCACTCAAGGCCGCATGCTCCCTCGCTTCCACGTCGAAGCGATACGACCGGATAACATTGGCCACCACTTCCGGCAACGCTTCATCGCATGGAACGGTTTCGAGAATCTCCTGCCCCGCAACGGCGTGAGGGCCGGTTCGGCCGCCTGCGTAGATAGCGACGGCATCCACAATTTTCCCGTGAATCTTCGCCTTGAACCCGCGAAGGCCAATGTCGGCAGCTTGATGGTTGCCGCAGCCGGCCGGGCAGCCGGACCAGTGAATCGTGAGAGGATTCACGCCGGTACGTAGTTTGTTGTGGAGTGCCTGGGAAAGCGCGATCGCGCGTCCCTTCGTTTCGATAAGAGCGAGATTGCAATAATCCGTGCCCACGCAGGCGACCAATCCGCGAACAAACGGAGAGGGGCGAGGCGAGAGTTGCCTGAGCAGAGGTTCTTCGAGTAGGTCGGCCACGCGATCCGCGGAAATATTAGGGAGGATGGCATCCTGCGCGGTTGTTAGGCGAATTTCTCCACTGCCGTAGACTTCCGACAAGCGCGCGAGTTCGTCCAGCTCATCCGGATTGATTCTGCCGGTAGGAATACAGAGTCCTACCGCAACAAGGTCTGCCTGCTTTTGCGAACTCACCCCCAGGTGGTCGGCATGCGTGGAACCGCGCATATCTCTGCCCTGAAAGGGGAGTTCGCGACCGAGGCGAAGGACAAGTTCCGCGCGCAACTTGCGAATGCCCCATTCCTCGATCAGAAAAGCAAAGCGGCACTTGGAGCGCGCCTCGCGCGGGCCGTAATCGCGATAAATTTTGACTAGTTCGACGACGACTGCGGCCGCCTGGAAGATTTCGACAAAAACATTCAGCGGCGAAGCGATGGTGAATCCTCCCGAGCCCATCTTGCCGCCCACCAGCACGTTGAAGCCGAGCCGGCCAGCCTTTTTTGCGGGAACGAGTGCGACATCCTGCGACTCGTTATGCGTACAGTTGTCCATGCAACCCGTCACCGTGATGTTGAACTTTCTCGGCAGGTTGCTGAACTCCGGGTTGCCATTGCCGCCGACGATGACGCGATCCAATTCGTGGACGACTGGAGAGGCGTCAAATAGTTCGTGTGGCGTCAGTCCGGCCAGAGGGCATCCGTTGATATTGCGAACGTTGTCGATGCCGGTCTGGAGCGTACGCAGATCTACCCCCCGCAGCTTTTCCCAGATTTCCGGCACGGTGTCGAGAGTGAAACCACGCAACTCAATCTGTTGCCGGGTGGTGACGTCCAAAACGCTGTTGCCCAGCCGTCGCGAGAGCTCGGCGATGGTGCGCAGCTGGTCGCCCTTGACGAAGCCGTTGGGCATGCGAATGCGCATCATGAATTTGCCGGGGGTAGGTTTGCGGAAGAACAGGCCAACCCACTTCAGCAATTCTTTTTCTGCGGAGGTGAGCGCGTCGGCGCCTCTTTCGAGGATCTGCGGCAAATGATCAAGGATGCGCAAGCCGTCACCGTCCATCGAGGCCTTGTAGCCTTCGACCACATTCGTGCCGACAGGGACTTGTGGAAGATCTTTGCGGTCCACTGTGGCGGACATACGTTCGGAGTCGTGGTTCACGCGTCCCTCCGAGGAGCCGACGGAGAGTTCGAAAGGATGTCGCAACCTGAAGCGACATCACTGAGAAACTCATTGCGGAGAGGCTCGAACATCGTAAAAAACAAAGAAAAACGGAAGGAGGACGGCGATGCCGTGGAGCCACCCGTAACGAACATGCCGGTATGTTGGCATTCTCAGAGGGGTGGACACCAACTCAAAGATTGACTCGTACACATCAAAAATGCTGGTAGTCATCGCACCGTATTGAACTTTCTGCTGCGCAGTCCGTGCCTAATCGCGGACTCCCAGGCTGCCTTTTCCCAGGCGCGCACTTCTGGGAAGCCAGGGGGCACTTGATTTCATAACAATGTCGGCTCCCTCGACCCAAGTAGACTGTGGTTATTGCGGTGCGCTGCCACTCCTGGGGTTTTAGTCAACGAGGCAAACGAGCGATCCGAGAAGGTAGCACGGAGCGGCGCTGGCTGAGTTAGCAGACCGACCTAGGAATGTCCCGGCACGCTGTTGATCTGCACCAAATCCCGTGTTTGTCCATCCGATTGGGGAACAAATCCGGGCCGCGTGAACTGAATTGCACGGCGGTTTTCAGCTTCCAGAGACTCGGCGACCTGTCGTGCATAGCGGATGAAGTGGTGACCGGAAAGAGCAAGCTCGAACCCAAGTCGTCTCTTCTGCGGGTGCAATCCCCAGCGCAACATGAGCCGTCGCATATAGCGCCAATACGCTCGACGATAGTCCGAGAGCACACCTTGCTTCCAAACAGATTTAAGCAGCACTCTCAATAAATACAGCAAAGAAAGCGCCGGGGCTCTCTGTTCGGGTTGAAGTTGCCAGCGTTCCAAGGAATTGAATACACGTTCGTAGAAGCGGCGCGGGTCGTAGAGTGTAAGTAGCATCCGCTTCGTGCCGGCGAGAAGTTCGAACAGGGGCAGCACTGTCCGGAAGTTGGGAGGGTCAAAGTTACTCGGTTCGGGGTTGTTTTGAAGGAGCCGGCCGTCCCTTTTCATGCGTTCATATAGGGGAGTGGTAGGCGGCGCCTGCAAGACACCTGTCATCGCCCAAGGAATGGCGGCACGCTCTACAAACTCAATCTGCTGGTCAAAAATATCCGGCGGATCGCTATCAAAGCCGACGATGAAGCCACCCATGACCCAAAGTCCATGCTGCTGAATCACGCGTATGCTGTCCAATAGGTCCCGGCGAAGATTCTGAAATTTTTTTGTTTCCTTTAGCGACTCCGCAGAGGGTGATTCGATCCCGATGAACACACGACAGAAATTTGCTTTGACCATCGCATCCAGTAGTGCCGGACGCGAAGCAAGATCAATAGAAGCTTCGGTGAAGAACCCGAACGGATACCCGTTGCGGCGCTGCCAGCCTTCCAACTCCTGGGCGAGCTCTAAAGCCGCCTTGTGATTTCCAATGAAATTATCATCGACAACGAATACTCCCTTCCGCCAGCCCAGCTGCAGAAGCGCGTCGAGTTCTTCGATCAATTGCGCTGGAGATTTCGTCCTCGGGCGGCGTCCGTAGATCGTTATGATGTCGCAAAACTCACACGTAAACGGGCAGCCTCGCGAAAATTGCACCGACATGAAGGTGTATTTGTTCAGTGCCAACAGGTCGAAACGCGGCACCGGGGTGCGACTGACATCAGGTTTTTCCGTAATACTGTACAGCCTGCGGGCTGAGCCGCGCTCGAGATCTGCGGCGATCTCTGGGAAGATTTCATCCGGCTCACCCACGACCACATGGTCAGCCAGCGGCAGTAATGCCTGTGGGTCGCTGCTGGCATAAGGACCTCCGATCATGGTTCGCCGATTCAGCTTGGAAGCATGTTCGAGCGTTTGGCGCACGCCTTCGCGCTGAACCGCCATCGCACTGACCATCACAAGATCGGCCCAGAGGATGTCTTCATCGCCCAGCTCATCAAATGTAAGGTCAACCAAACGAATTTCCCAATTTTTGGGACAAAGCGCTGCCACGGTAATGAGCCCTAGCGGAGGGATAAGGGAGCGCTCTGGGACGATTTCCGTCACCTCACCAAGGCTCCAAAAAGAGGCAGGAAAGCGCGGCCAGACCATCAGCACTTTGATGGCGGGTCCGAGTGGCGGGAAAGACCTAATCTCTTCTGGATCTCGCTCCATGAAAAAATCCCTTAGTTACCCGGTCAATACGGAACAGCCTGACGGTTTCTAATGCGGGTCTAGTGTTTGCGGCCTTTGATGTCGTCGTAGGCAATTATGGAGAGGACGACGAGGATCCACACGGGGAAGACGCCCATTCCTGGGATGGCCTCCGCAATCAAGCCCGGCAAAATCGCCCATCGACGGCCGAGGATTAGAAACAGGAGTGACGCCGTTCCCAGGTCAATCAACCATTGCATGGGCGGGGCAAGCACCGTCCAGAAGGATAGGAAGTCCGAGGCAGCAGCGATCAAGAAAGCAACGGCCTGCCGTTTGCGTGAAGGACGCTGAACGGGAGCCAGCACCTCGATAGGTGTCAAAATAACTGGATGATCGGTCGGCGTTGTCATGACTTCGGTTGCAGCGCTGGAGACGCTGAGAACACATGCCCAGTAACTGCGTTCACTAGGACCTACGCTACACGCGGTCGCTTCTGCTCGGTCAGACCGCAGGAAAATGAATATTCAGCTTAAAGCAAATGAAGAGAACCAGCATCGCGCCCAGTGTGGAAAAAATGAGGCCGGCGGGATGATATCGTTCGTTTGTCGGGCGTGAAAACATGTGGGTAACGGCGCCGCCGAGGATCCCTCCAATGATGCCGAGTACGATGGTCCAGAAAATCGTTATGTGCACGTGCATGACGTCTTTCGCGATAACCCCCGAGATTAGCCCAATCAGAACATACCAGAATAAGTGAAACATACTTTTCCCTCCCTCGTTTTCCTTCCGAACGTCGCCGCGTGTCAGATCGGGTTGGCAATCAACCCGGAGATTCCAATTTGAACTTCTGGCCTTGCAGCGTAAAGGCTGTCGAGGTTGCGTACTGTTCACTTCTATACAGTTTGTGGAATCTAATGGATGGGAGGCGGCAACTCCTTGGAAGGCGGGTCCTGGACAATAGGGTCAACAGGATTTTGAATCCCAATCCTATGGGGCCTTTCATCGGCCGCGGGATGCATGCACTCCTGACGATCGAAGCCGATCGCACGCGTCTCCGGCTGCTACCCCTGCGGACTCAAGAATAAAGTAAACGACTTAAGGCGAAAGAGTTCTGGGGGCGAACAGGACAGACAGAAGTGTCTGTCCTACTCGGCGGGGCGAAAAACGAAATCCAAAATCGGAGAGGGCGAGAAGAGGGGGACGAAAAATGCCCATCCTTTCCGGAGGCGGCCGGAAAGGATGGGGCACGCGGCGGCTTGCATCTGCGGGGTGGCAGCTCCGCCCAGTTTGCTTACGTTTTTTTTTAGGAACCCTTTTGACTCTCGGGCTTGGCCGGAGCCTGGTGCGTAGCGGGTTGCTGGCGCTGCTGCAACTGTTGTTGCTGCTGGGTGTGTTTTTGCGCCAGTTGTTCGGTCTGCTGCTGATGCTTCTGCTCCAAGGGCTGCTGTTTCGGCTGGTTCGCCGGGGTTTGCGGGAGCCGCGCATGATCTTGCTCCTGCTTGGTCTGAAGTTTCTGGCGCTCATTGACCTGCTGGACTTGAAGCTTCTGCTGCTGCTGCTGATATTTCTGGTCCTGCTTGGCATTGCCAGTGTTTGGAGCGGCGAGGTGTTCCGCGGGCGGAAGTTCCTTGGCGTGGATCGCGGGGCTCGGTCGAGCGGTCTCGGCGGCCGGGCGAGCAACTTCGTTGGTTGCGCGAGGAGTTTCGGTGTTCGTGCGAGCTGGCTCGGCGCTTGGTCGGGCCGTTTCGGCGGCCGGGCGAGCGGCGTTGTTCTCGGCGGCGGGAGCGGTATGAATTGCTCCGCCTTCCTTGGCGGCTACGGCTCCGCTGTCCTTGAAGGCGCCAGGCTTGGAGGTAGCAGCGATGGGAGGCTTGCCGTGATTGGAGGAGGAGCGTAGCTCAGGGTTGGCGCGTGCAGACTGCGCATGCTCGTTCTGCGCGGCGACGGGCGCAACGTGGCGCTCGCGTCCGGCAGCATCTTCCTGGGAAGTGGCGCGAGCGTTTACGCCGCCGTTGCCGCCGTTAAAGCTGGCGCGGTTACCATCGGAGCGGTTCTCAACTCGCGTGTTGTAAACGTTGCGATGGACCGAGACGTCCACATGGCTGACGGATTGGTTGTAGAAGAAGTGCCCGTTGTCCCAGCGGCCGCCTTCGTAGCCTCGGCCCGAGTAGCCGTAGCCATAATTGATGCCGCCGTAGAAACCGACTTGCGTTCCCCAGTAGCCTTCGTGGAAGAAATAGGCGCCGTTGTCGTCTCCCCAGTAACCGGGAGTCCAGAGGTAGCCGACTTCGGGAGCCATGACCCAGGTTCCGGGAACCCAGTAGTAGTCGTCGTCACCATAGGCCCAGTAGCCTGGGGTCCAGATGTAGTCGTCCCCCGGGGAGATGGGCTGTTCGTAGACGGGCAGTTCGGGCGGGGCGATCCGAATGGAAAGCGCGACGCCAACTTGAGCGGACGATGCCGCGGAGATGGCCAGCAGTACCAGTGCGAACAACAGCGAACGAATGGATAGGATAGAACGCATTGTGATCCTTCTGCCTGATGGTCCATCGTTTTCGCGCGGGCCATCAGAGCAACTAAGCTCGGTCTCTTCGATCTGCAATCGGACGAGTTACTTTGTAAACCCAAGTAGAAGATTGGAAATTCAGTGAGCCGAAGTCACATCGGCAGACTTACGAGAGTATAGAAACCTCTAATCCAAAATGCTGTCCCGTATCGCACATGAATTGTCAGGCAGCGAAAACGCGGGGCGCGGAGGAGCGGGCGGCGACTGGAGGAAAGGCGAAGAGGACAGACAGGAATGTCTGTCCTACTGGAAATAAAATGAAGGCCCGGCGTGTGGCCGGGCCTTCTGGTTGATTGAGGGACGACTGGACAGCTACCTCGAGGAAGTGGCGGCGACGGCCATGGCTTTGGCTTGGACGGGTTGGGGGACGACGCCGAGTTGCTGCATGAGGCCGAGAGCGTCCCAGTTGACGAAGCCTTCGGCGATCTTGCCGTTGGAGACGCGAACGACGGAGATGCCGGTGATGGTGAACTGCTTGCCAGTTGCGGCAATTCCGTTCAGGTCACCTTTGTGGGTACCGCGGCAGGACCAGCGGGTCATAACGGTTTCGCCTTCGGCAGTGACATCCTCGATGGTGAGGTGAAGATCGGGGAAGGCATTGCGATAGAGAGAGGCGCGCTTCTTTTCGCTGTCTGGGCCGCGTCCAAAATCGGGAGTGGAGGCATCATGGTGCTCGTAGTTGGGAGCAAAGAGCTCGCCGGCCACGGAAAGATTGCCGTTGTTCCAGAGTTCGGCGAACAGACGACGGACGATAGCTTTATTGTGTTCAGACATGAGTGGATCTCCTTTTTGAGAAACGAAAAACGGTCCTCGCACGGGGCGAGTCGAGCTCGAGTGTTGTGGCGTGTAGCCGCTGCGGGCTTGGTTGTGCAGTCGTGTACGGCGGACAGAGAGTCAGGCCCCGCGTGAGCGGAGAGAAAGGAGCGGAGGACGTACTGCCCTCTTGGCGCTCGATGCGGAGCTTAACTGTTAAAGAAACTGCCCTCGGACTACGGAGCGGGAGTCTCGCCGCAAAGGCGAGAGCACGAAGTGATAGTGTGCTTGGAAGGTGTGGGTGTCAAGAGGAATCGGGTGTGGAAAAAAAGAAAATCGAAATTGGAAATTGGGGAATAGAAGAGCGCGGCCCGACTCAGAAGGCGGGGCCTACAAGGAGAAAGAGGAAGAGGAAGAGGAAGAGGAAGAGGAAGAGGACAGACAGGAATGTCTGTCCTACTGGGCGCGTTAGCGCTTGGGGGAGAGTTTTTCGAGGGCGGGATAGGAGGAGGCTTCGACGACGGTGCGTTCGGGGGGCTGGGATTGTTTTTCGAGGGCTTGGACGAGGGTGCGAAGAGCGAGATCCATGGTGACAGAGGTAATCACGGCGGCGGTGAGAACGCGCGAGTCCACTAGAGGCTTGACCTGGCTGGCGATGCCGATGCCGAGGAAAGGGACTTCCAGCCACTTTTTTTGCTGCTCGGGACTGTCGGAGTTTTGGAAGGCTTTTCGGGCGCCCAAGGCGAGTTCGTGGGTTTGTCCGGCGACTGCGGCAAATTTTTCCGCGCGTGAAGTGGCGAGGCGGAGCCAGGCGGTGGCGCTTTGATTGGCGCTGTCTTCGCTCCATTTGCTGCGGAGCGTGGTGGTCTGCACGCTGCGCGGCTTGGTTGTTTCCATGCCTTCGTGCCGCTGGACGGAGACGGAGCTCATGCTCGGCCCTTCGATGCATAAGATCGAGCCGCCTTGCGGCAAAAGCGCCGCGAGTTGCTTGCCTTGCAGGCGGCCGATTTCCTGCTGGCCCTGCGTGACGGTGAAAACGGGAACCTGGGGAGTTTTGCGGAGCTGATAGATGTAGTCCACATCGCTGTTGCTGATGACCCAGGCGATGCCGGCGGCGACGGAGGCTTCGGCGACGCGGCGGAGGCCGGTGGCAGTGACGGGTTCGACGAGAATTGCGGTGGGGCGTTCTTCCACAGGGGATTGAATGAGTTTGAGCAATTGCTGGCTCTGAGTGATGGAGTCGTCGTCTGCGCGAATGACCTGCAGCGTCAGGCCCAATTGTTTTGCGGCGGAGTTTGCCGCGAGGCCCTGTTCGTGCTGGTAGGCGTTGTCATTGGGAAGTGAAACGACGATCCGCAGCTTCTTCATCGAGCGTGGCTCCAGTTCTCCTGCATGAACAGTATACGTCGTGTGGATGAATGCGCTTGCAACCGCAAGGATCATCGCGGCGAAACAAGTAACGAGCACGCGGCACGCTTACAAAAAATTATGGTTCGAACCAAAACTGGATGGTGACGTTGACGTGAGCGGAAACGGGCTTGCCGTTTTGCGTGGCGGGTTCGTAGCGATATTGCTTGACGGCTTTCACGGCGGCTTTGTGGAGAGAGGCGGGGCCGGAGAGAACTTTTACGGAGCTGACGCGGCCGGAGGGATCGACGGTGGCGTCCACGGCAACGTCGCCGGTGACGTAGCCGAGAATGGCATCGGGCGGGGCGTTGGGGCGGACGGATTTGACGAGCTTTGGTGGAACGATGGGGCCGCCTTCGAGCAATAGCGTGGTGGAGGCTGGGACGGAATCGGTGGAGGTGCGGAGAGGGGTGCGTTTGGAGGCAGAAAGGAGTGGGGCGGGTTTTTCTTTGACGTTCGAAACTGGAGCAGCGGCTGCCACGGAGGCGGGCTGCGGCGCGGGGACGGCGGGAGATGCAGCGTTTGTGGCTGGCGTGGCTGAGGAGGAAGAGTTCAGCGCAGGGGCTGCGGCCTGAGTTGCTGATGCGGCGGCGGATGGCTGCGCGGCATCGCTTGAAACGGCGGGCGATTGCGCGGGTTTTTGCGGCGCGGGTGAAGGTGCGTGCGCGGGATTTGCGGGTGGGATGAGATTTGCGTTTGTGCGCGTGGAAGGAGTTCGGAGTGGCGGGAGGCCGGGGATCCAGTCCATGTACCAGGCTGCGCCGGCGGCGGCGAATATTAGCGTGGCGGAGAGAAACAGGGCGCGAGGCGCGCCGGACTTGGGAGGTGCGGGGATTTTCTTTTGCGCTCGCGAAGAAGGTCTGGGGAAAACGGGAGCCTTTTGAAAGTCGAGGGCGGGCTTGGGCAGGAGATCGTCTTCTGATAATTGTGATTCGGATGTTGTTTGCGGCGGCGCTGGCGACGGAGCCGCAACGGGAACAGCGGCGACGAGTGACGTAACGGTGTGCGGTGTTTCTGCTGGTTGCACTTTTGCTGGCTGGACTTCCCCAGATGGCGCGGGTGGCGCAGCGTGCGTTTCTGCGGGGACGGACGTGGGAGTTGAAACGGGGACTGCGGCGGGGGCGGGCGACGCGGGCGGAATATTTGGTGTGGGCTGCTTTTCCTGGAGCGATTTTAATTGAGCTCGCAGGGCTTCGACTTCTTTGACCAATTCATTGACTTCGTTGGCGCTGGGAGCGGGCGCGGGGGTGCCGGGATCGTCGGCGGTGGCCTCGGCGGATTGCACGAGTTTGGCTACTTCGGCGTGGGGAGAATCGGGCGGGGTGGGCTGCGGCGTTTTGGGAAGTTCGATGCCCCAGAAGTTGGGAGAGGGCTGGGTGAATTCAAGTTCGACGTAGCAGCTAGTCGGGCGGTGAACGCGTTTGCGGGTGACCTGGGCGATGACTTCGCGCTTGGTGTCCTGATTGGTGAGAAAAAGAAGCTGGCCAGGAACGACGGCGGCGGAGAGACGAATGACTGCGCCGTTTTCAAAAACGAGGACGGAGTTGGTGTCTTCGGCAAAAAGTTCGCGGTTGCGGGGATTGTCGGAAGGGCGCGCCCCAGTGACAACGACGCGCGCTTCGTGCGCGACGGCGTTGGGATGAGGAGATGGCGGAGCGCTCGCCGAGGGCGAGCCGCTCGAACGGCCAATGTCCACTGCGGAAGCCACTCAGAGTGTCCCTTGTGCGCTGGAGGCTTGGGCAACGCACCATTGGATTCGAGAAATGTGGAGGCCGTGAAGAACCGTCCACGCGACGGTTCCAACGACAATTTAGTTTTGCAGGCAGGGCTGTTGCTGGCCATAGTACAAACGTACTGGCTGACGGACAAAGCGCAAGGAATGTTTTTGGGCTTGACTACCGAGGCCGCAGAACGGCGAATTCTGAAATCGCGAAGCCGAGGGCGGCTCCGAGGAAAACATCCGAGGGGAAGTGAGATTGAGTGGTGACGCGAGAGAAGCTGATGAGAGAGGCCGCGCCGTAGGCTACATAGGGCACCCAGCGATGGTGGCGATAGCGATGCGCGAACACGGTAGCAACGGCAAAGGCGGCGGAGGCATGACTGGAAGGAAAGCTGGTGTCGATCCCGGCGTTTGAAACTCGACTGTTGAAGAAAGTGTCGTTGAAAGGGCCGGAAGGAGGAATGTCCGAAGGTCGGAGGCGGCGCGTGGCAACTTTCAAGACAACATCAAGGACGGCGGAGTCGACATAGGCTTCACCGGCAAGGAGGGCGGTCTTTTCCGCGTAGGAATTGTGAGTGAAGTGCCCGGCTACGAGAAAGGCCGCGGGAATAATGGCGATTTCCCCCGCGGTGATGGGGCCGGAAAAGACGTTGTTGAACGTGTGAAATGACGAGGTACGGCGGAAATAGCCGGTGTCGTGGGGGTCCGCGACGATGAGGGCCGCGGTCACGCCGGTTACGGCGAGGGTGGGGAGCCATTGATGGCCTTTGGCCAGCCGCACGGGAAACAGCCAGATGTCTTTCTGATCTTGGAGGAGATTTCGCGGGAGGGTGCGGTAGGTGACGTCGCGCTCTGCTGCGTTTGATGCTGAGCTTTGCGGCGTGGCTTCATCTGTGGTGATGGCTTGCGGTGCTTCCTGCGCGCGAAGCGGGAGACAACCAAATGTAATTCCCATGCTCGCAACCAAAATCGACACGCAGGGTCGGCGGAATCCTCGATAAGACCGGGATACGATGCTTTGGATTGTCCTTTCCCAGATCACTCCGTCAAGAATACTAGTGAACCGGCTCGAGTACCAGTTTTTGGATGCGCCAGTTGAGGATTTCGGCAACGTAGAGTTCGTTTTCGGAGGGGCAGGCCATTTCGTGGATCCAGTCGAATTGGCCGAGCTGCTTGCCGGATTTGCCGAAGACACCGAGAACTTTTCCGTCGAGGGTGAGTTTGTAAATGCGGCCGGAGAAACCGTCGGAACTGTGGAGGACCTGATTTGGTGCGGGCGTGACGCAAATGACCCAGGGCGCACCAGGCGCCATCGTTCCGGTGGTGGCGGTGAGCTTGTTGTCGATGGCGGGGCGGGCATTGGGATCGACGGGGGCGTCCATGGTGATCTGGCAGAGGAATTTCCCATCGCCGTCGAAAACCCGGACGCGGCGGAAGGACTTATTTCATGGCGACGACGACGAGGGTGAAGTCGTCCTGGAAGGCGCCGCCGCTGAAGGCGGAGACTTGTTTGCGGATGGCGGCGAGGAGATCGGGGGCGGCGAGGGCGATATGGCGTTTGCCGAGATCGATGAGGCGGGCTTCGCCGAATTCCTGGTCGCGGGTGTCCATGGCTTCGGTGAGGCCGTCGGTGAAGAGGACGAGGCGATCGCCGGGTTGGAGGCGGGCCTCGGTATCGGCGTAGATGCGGCCGGGCATGATGCCGAGCGGAGTGCCGCCCTCTTTCAGAGCGATGACGGCGCCGGAGGCGCGCAGGAGCAGCGGCGGGCAGTGGCCGGCGCTGGCGTAGAGCAGTGTGCCGGAGTCGGCGTCGATGGTGCAGTAGCAGAAGGTGACGAATTTGTCGGCGGCGATGTTGTTGCAAAAGACAGCGTTGAGTTTTCCGCAGAGGGTGGCGGGTGAAACGCCTTCGGAGGCGAAGGCGCGGAAGCTGGCTTGCAGATTGGCCATCAGCAAGGCGGCGCTGATGCCTTTGCCGACGACATCGCCGATGCAGATGCCGATGGCGCGGTCGCTGAACTTCAGGACGTCATAGTAGTCGCCGCCGACGGCGCGCGCGGGCTGCCAGGCTCCGGCGATTTCCAGGCCGCGGACTTGCGGAATGCTTTTCGGCAAGAGGCCTTCCTGGATTTCGCGGGCTTTCTCCAATTCCTGATCCTGCTGCTGCGCGTGGGTCTGTTCCAGTTCAACGGTCCGCTGGAGCTGGACGTTGCGGCTTTCGAGCTTGGCGCGCGATTCGGTGTAGGCATGGTAGATGATGCCCACGATGGTGATCATGACAGTGCCGAGCCTGCCGGAAACCCAAAACTCCTCACGAAAATGGGAAAAAGGCATGCGGAACATCAACATGATGACGAGAACGCCGACCACAGAGCTGAGCAAGGCGGTCACAAAGAGGCAAGAAATGTAAACGAGCCAGTGATAGAGCAGTTTGCGGCGGATGAACAAAGGCGCAAGACGTGTCAGCGCCAGCGTGGTGAGATTGCCGGTAATGAAAGTGTAGACGAACACGCCGAGGAAGTCCGTGTGGCTCCAATTGGTAATGGAAAAAATGGAGAACAAGGCTACGCCGACGACCAGGTATAGGCCCTGAAAGGTCAGGAGACGGCGGCCGGAACCGGGTGGAGGTGAAGCGACTGGATTGGCGGATGACATAAACGTCGAGACCGAGGCGCAATTGCAGGATCTAGAATCGCAGAGGATCCCGGGAAGCGCTACGGGGAAAGTCTGCGCGGAGAGTGGGCGGGCTGGAAGCCGGCGCTATATAAGGAAATCATTTTCGAGCGAAGGGGGAAGACGTAGAGGCGATAGTCTTCGCCTGTGCCTTGCCAGTTCTTGCGGGTGGGCCGAGGCGCGTGCCGAAGGATTTGTTGAGGACCTTGGCTGGCGCCGGGGCGGGCGTGGCCGTAGAGCGCGCGGCGTCCTCAGTGAGAGGGTTCGAGCGTGAGTTTTTGCACGCGCCAGTTTAAGATTTCGGCAACGTAGAGTTCGTTTTCCGATGGGCAGGCCATTTCGTGAATCCAGCCGAACTGGCCGAGCTGCTTGCCGGATTTGCCGAAGACGCCGAGGACTCTTCCGTCGAGGCTCAGCTTGTAGATGCGACCGGGGAAACCGTCGGAACTGTAGAGGACCTGATTGGGTCCGGGCGTGATGCAGATGGCCCAGGGGGCGCCGGGCGCCATCGTGCCGGTGGTGGCCGTGGGCTTGTTGCCGATGGCAGGGTGGGCGTTGGGGTCGACGGGGACATCAATGGTGATCTGGCGGAGGAATTTTCCGTCGCCGTCGAAAACCTGTATGCGGCGGTTGCCGCGATCGGCGACGTAGACGTTGCCTTGCGCGTCGAGTGCGATGCTGTGCGGCGTGTTCAATTGGCCCGGTTGGTCGCCGGGTTCGCCCCAGGACTTGAGCCAATTGCCGTCCTTGTCCACTTTGGCGATGCGCGAATTGATATAGCCGTCGCTGATGTAGGAGTTGCCAGCGGCGTCCCAAGCGACGTCGGTGACCTGGCGAAACATTCCATCAATCGGAGGGAGCGGGGGCTTGGGATGCTTCAGCGGGGCGGTGCTTTCGTCGGAAGCTTCCTGCTTGCGGCCGAGGACCATGAGTACGCGGCCTTCGGGATTGAACTTGATGACCATGTCCGAGCCTTTGTCGGTGACCCAGATGTTGTCGTCTTTGTCGATTTTGACGGCGTGGGCGAAGGACCAGGCGTAGAGATGGTGGCCGATCTCCCGGATGAATTTTCCGTCGGGGGCGAATTCGAGGAGTTGCGCGGCTGCGGCAGCAAACGCGGGGCCGGTGGAATTGCCGCGCGTGAAAACGAAGACGTGGCCTTTGGAATTTACGGCAACGCCGACGGCTTCGCCGAGGTAGAGGTCGGGAGGAAGTTTCAGGAAATCGGGGACGGAACGGAAATGGAGTTCGGGTGGTTGCTGGGCGAAAAGAGGAGTCGCTAGAAAAAAGAATAAAACGAAGATGGAGCGCTTCATGGGAATTAGCCTCGACACTTCGGAAAGCATCATACGCGCGTTTGCGGAATCAGTCGCCGGTCAGGAATTTGTATTGGGCGGCGGTAAGGGGGACTACGGAGAGGCGGCCGATGCGGACAAGTGGGGAGTCCACGAAGAGCTTGTTGGATTTGATTTGGGCAAGGGTGACGGGCTTGGCGAGCAAATA
>Ga0210409_10002448_pt1 | contig 22008 bp, 15 predicted proteins | sample IncBWH17MmetaG_FD_161649 | JGI IMG/M metagenome (GOLD analysis project Ga0210409, IMG submission 161649) | Forest soil microbial communities from Barre Woods Harvard Forest LTER site, Petersham, Massachusetts, United States - Inc-BW-H-17-M | ecosystem: Environmental > Terrestrial > Soil >...
CGCAGCGCGGCGGATAAAACATAATGCGTCAAACGTTGTACGCAACATTATATCCCTTGACTTACCATTTGATACTAAATATTTGATATATGTTACAACAAAATAGATCAAGGATGATGATGTGACCCCTCGTCAATCCGAATGCACTTCAGGACCGCTCCGAATTGGCGTCGACGTCGGCGGCACGTTCACGGATGTGGGGATTATCGATGGAAGCGGTCACGTCTACGCAGTCAAATCGCCAACCAACAACGCCGACCCCGCAAAGGGGATACTCGAAGCGCTGGAGCGTGCCGCTCAAGGCCTCAGTTTGAGAATTGAAGCACTGCTGTCGCAGACCACGTTGTTTGTGCACGGCTCGACGATCGCCACCAACACACTGCTGGAAAGAACTGGCGCGAAAGTCGGGTTGCTGACGACATCCGGCTTTCGTGACACGCTCGAGATCCGCCGCGGCTGGCGCGATAACCCGTGGGATCATCGCACCCCCTGGCCTGCGCCGCTGGTTCCTCGCCATCGCCGCTTGCCGGTCATCGAACGCATTGGCGTGGATGGGGCTGAAATCCTGGCGCTCGATCGAGATTCCGTATCGAGGGCACTCGACCGACTGCTTGCCCTTGGCGTGGAATCGGTGGCCGTGTGTCTTCTGCACAGCTACCGCAATCCGGATCATGAGCGGATCTGCCGCGAGATCGCTTCGCAATGCGCGCCACAACTCTGGCTGACGCTGTCCAGTGATCTTGCTCCGATAGCAGGTGAGTACGAGCGGAGTTCGACGGCTGTGGTCAACGCCTATTTGGCACCCCGCGTCGTGCCTTACTTGCTCGAACTCGAGCGCTCCCTGCGCAGCCTTGGCCTTGCGAAGCTCCTCATCGTTCAGAGCAACGGCGGAGTGGCTTCGGTCTCGCAAATCTCGGCACGTCCCATTTCGATGGTACTGTCGGGACCCGCGGCCGCCGCGGGCGCGCTCGCTCATTATGAAAATGATGCGGGCAGCCACAATCTCATTTCGCTCGAGGTTGGCGGGACCAGTTGCGATGTGATGCTGATGAGCGGCGGCGGGATCGGAATGACCGATCTCCTCGAAGTCGAGAGTTGCCGCATGGCGCTCCCGTCAGTCGAGATCACAACGGTAGGTGCCGGAGGCGGCTCGATTGCCTCCGTCGATCAGGGAGGCCTGCTGGCCGTTGGACCCCGCGGGGCCGGAGCTTACCCTGGGCCCGCGAGCTACGGTCGCGGCGGGACGCGGCCGACCGTAACGGACGCTCAACTTGTGCTTGGTCGACTTAAACCTGGAGCCTACGCGGGTGGATCGATCACGCTTGATCATGGCCTTGCCGAAGACGTTATCCGCAAGCACGTGGCCGAACCACTACGTCTCGGATTGACCGAGGCTGCGGCCGGCATGATCCGGCTCGCCGAACAGACGATGCTGCACGCGGTGGAAAAGGTCAGTGTCGAACGCGGCCTTGATCCGAGGCGTTTCGTCATGGTCGCCGGCGGCGGAGCCGGTCCGCTGCATGCCGCGAATGTCGCACGTCTGGCCGGGTGCCAGGGTATCTTCGTGCCTCGCCTTGCCGGCATCCTTTGCGCCTTCGGCATGTGCAATACCGATATCCGCTTCGATCTTCAGCGCAGTGCCGCGCTGGCGCTTGGCGAGCAGCACGGTGCAGTCTTGATCAGCATCACCGAGACGATGAAACAGGATGCCGTTGCCCTCTTGGCCTCCGAAGGTTTCGCCGCGAAGCGGCAGCATTTGGTTGTTTACTGGAATATCCGCTACGCCGGCCAACAATCCTCCGTTCCTGTGACGATCGAGCCATCTGACACGATCTGCCAGATCGGCAGGAAATTCGAAATCGAGCATCAGCGGCTGTTCGGTCACGTTCAGCCGGACGGCTGCCACGAAGCACATGCGATCACGGTTTCCGCATTCGGTCGCCTCGATCGGCCGCATCGTGCGAACGGTGCAAACGGTTTGACGCGTGGCGTCGAGCCGGTCGAATCCCGCAATATCTGGGTAGACCCACGGCGCGCCTGGCAGACGGTGCCGGTTTTTGACGGGCGAAGGTTGGCATCCGACGTCGTGATCGACGGACCGGCGTTGGTCGAAGAGGACACAACGACAATTCTGGTTGGTGCTTCAGATCGGTTGCGCGTGACGCCGGCGGGCAACTATCTGATCGATCTGCAATGGCTGGAGTGAACCATGATAGATCCGGTCCAGCTTGCACTGACCCAGAAACAACTCGATCACATCACCCAACAGATGGGCTGGGTGATGATGAAGACTGCGCGCAGCCCGATCTTTTCGCAGTCACACGACTTTTCCTGCTTCATTGGCGACGCCAGCGGTGCGGTGGCGGCGCAGGCTGACGGCATCCCGATCCATACCGGCGGCGGCGGATTTGCCATGCGCGCGATCAAGGCGGCATTCGGCGCCACGATCGCGGACGGTGACGTGTTTCTATCGAACGACCCCTATCTTGCCGGCAACAACCACTTGGCAGACTGGACATTGATACGCCCCGTGTTCGTCGACGGAGAGTTGTTGGGATTTGCCTGTAACCGCGCGCACCAGTCGGATATCGGTGGCGGCGCTGCCGGTACCTACAATGCGGCGGCGCGAGAGATCTTCCACGAGGGCGTCAGGATTCCACCGCTGCGCATCGCCGAGCGCGGCGTCTTGCGCGAAGACGTGATCCGGCTGTTGATCGCGAACACACGCTGCCCCGATCTGGTGGCTGGCGATCTTCACGCGATGCTCGGTTCCACCAGGATCGGGGCCGAGCGACTCTGCGCGCTGGCTGCCGACACCGGGATCGAGGGGGCGGTGAGGCTGCTTCCCGAACTGCTCGACTGGGCCGAGCGTCGGATGCGTGCAGAGGTCTCTACCCTGAAACCAGGCTGTTACCACGGCACCGACGCGAGCGATCACGATTGCTTCGGCGCCGCGGATGTGAATGTGAAGGTAGCGCTGACCGTCGCACGGGACCGATTGGTCTTCGACTTTACCGACTCCTCTGCTCAGATCGCTGGGTTCAAGAACAGCCCGCTCGCCAATACGCATTCGGCGGTCTACCTTGCAGTGGCGACGTTCTTCGATGCGGCCTTGCCGAGGAACGAGGGCACCTATCGGGCGATCGAGATCGTCGCGCCCGAGGGCTCCGTTGTGAATGCCAGATTTCCGGCGCCCGTCGGCTTCGCGACAACTCATCCGGCGCACGAGATTGTCACCGCCTGCTGGCAGGCGCTCGCCGAGGCCGCGCCGCAGCGAAGTTGCGCCGGCTGGGGTAAGTCGCTGCATCCCGTTGCGGCAGGCTCGACGGAGCAAGGCTCCATTTTCGTGCTCTACCATTGGCTCGGCTATCCGGCCGCTGGGGCCGTCAGGGAACGAGACGGCTTCAACGTGCTCGGGACCGTCAACACGCTCGGCGGGCTCATTCTGCCGAACGTCGAGGATCTTGAGCTTGCCTATCCGGTACGGATCGAGCGTCAGGAGTTTCGAGCCGACACTGGTGGCCCTGGAGCCATGCGTGGCGGGACCGGCGTGCACTACAAAGCGGCCCAGCTCGTTCCGACCGAGATGACGTTCCGTGACGAAGCAAGTCGACGGGCGACCGGGCTTGGCGTGATGGGGGGAGGGGATGGCGCTCCGGCACGGCTCAGCTGCCGCGACACCGACGGCACGGAAATCGCGGTGCCGGCTTATGGGGTCGTGCGCAGCGGACCCATGCATGTCGAAATCGAATCTGCGGGCGGCGGGGGCTGGGGCGATCCCCTTGAGCGGGATCCAGAGGCCGTTCGCCAGGATGTTCTCGACGAGCTTGTGAGCCTCGAAGCTGCGCGTGACGTCTATGGCGTCGTGCTCCTTGCAGATTTCACAGGCATTGACGTCGAGGCGACGTCGGCCGCGCGCCGCCGCGGAGCTAATGGAAGCACCGAGCGGACCGCCGGGGCAGCAAGCATCTACTCTGACCAAGGGAGGCACGTATGACCCGTCTTGCGAGAGCATCTTTGTCCTTTAAAGGCGCCGTCAAGGGCGCGCTTATTGCTGTGCTTGCGCTGACCGCGTGGGTCCTCGGCCCAGCACCGGTCGGAGCTCAAAACCGGGCTGAAACGGTCCGCGTCACATGGCCGTTCGAGACGAGTTCGCTCGATCCGGCCGGCGCCGGCGTTCAACGGTCAACGTGGGGAATTTCCTGGCACATTTATGACCGCCTCGTAACCTACGAGCTTGCGCCGCCGCTCAATGGGGTTCAGCTCTTCCGTTCCGACAAGCCAACCGGCGATCTGGCTGAAAAGTGGGATGTCTCCAAGGACGGACGCGTCTATACATTCCATTTGCGCGGCAATGCGGTTTTCCAGGACGGTTCTCCCGTCACTGCCGAGGACGTGCGCTGGTCGCTGCTGCGTGCGATCAGCTTGCCGACAACCAAATTCGTTCTCAATGTCGGCGGTCTCACCGAAGAGGCTCAGCTCAAGGTCATTGATGACAAGACATTAGCGGTCGAGCTGCGCGAGCCCAACCGGTACCTGCCTCTCGCCCTCAGCACTCCCTTCGCGCCGATTATCAACGCCAAGCAGGTCAAGCCGCATCTCACCACCAGCGATCCCTGGGGCGGCGATTGGTTGAAGACGAACGCGGCGGGCAGCGGTGCATATAGCGTCACCACTTTCCGCCCCGACCAGGTGGCACTCGAACGCAATGACAAATGGTACGGCCCCAAGCCGGCGATGCGCTGGGCAATATTCCAGACGGTTCCGGAAGACACCACGCGTGTCGCGATGATCGAACGCGGTGCTGCCGATATTGCAATCGGTCTCACCCCGAACGCCATCGAAGGCGTCGAACGCCGCGGCCAGGCGCGTCTGCGGCTGATTCCGATGGACAATCAATTTGAGTTTCTGGCGTTCAGCGTGCAGTCGAAGCCGTTTGACGACGTCCGTGTCCGTCAGGCGATCGCATACGCCGTTCCGCAAGATGAGATCTTCCACAGCGTCTTCATGGACCGAGGCCTCAAATTGTTCGGTGGCACGGAAAAACCCGCGCACGCGACATTTCCCCAGCCTCAGGCGTTTAGCTACGATCCGGGACGAGCCCGCAAGCTTCTGGCAGACGCCGGTTTTCCGGAAGGCTTTGAAACCACGCTCGCCTACTGCACCTGCAAGGCGGAATACTTCGAGAGCCTCGCGGTGACGCTGAAGGACTATCTGTCGCGGGTCGGCATCCAGGTGACGATCGAAAAATATCCCGGCGCAAAGTTTGGCGAGCTTCAAACGGCCAAACGCATGCCGCTTTATCTGGAGAATCAAGTCGCCTGGCTCAATCTGCCGGACTACTGGGTCCGGATATTCTATCGCGGCAACACGCGCTCGAATTTCAGCGGCTATGCCAACGCCAACCTCGATCCACTCATCACCCGCGCGGACGGTGCAAAAAACCAGGCGGAGTATGATGCGGTTGCGAGCGAGATGATCGCAATCGTGAACAGCGAGGTGCCTCTGCTTTTCTTTCGACAGGCCGCTCTTGAGGTGGTCGTTGGCAAGGACATCAGTGACTATCCGTACTGGTTCCACACCTTGCCGGACGTGCGATCGCTAAAGCGCAACTGATTGACGGCGGCGGGTAACGTCGGCGCAACGGCCTGGCCGTCGATGATCCGGGAGAGAGGACGATAACAATGCTGAGCTCCTTCATCCTCCGACGGCTTCTCGCCGCGGCGCCCACGCTCCTGGCGCTGGTCGTGTCAACCTTCCTCATCATACGGGTGCTGCCTGGCGACCCGGCCATCTTCTTTGCATCCAGCCCCGTTCCGACGGCCGAAGAGATTACGTACGTCCGTCAGAAGCTTGGCCTTGACAGGTCCGTTCCGGAACAGCTCGTAATTTATATGTCCGACGTTGCTTCCGGCGACCTCGGCACGTCGTTCACCACGGGACGTCCGGTCTTGACCGAGCTGCTGGAGCGATTACCCGCCTCGCTCGAGCTTGCCCTGGTTGCACTTCTGCTCGCTGTGGGCGTCTCGATTCCACTTGGGGTGACAGCCGCGATCTGGTCAGGATCGCCGCTCGACCATGCAGCTCGCGCCATCAGCAGCATTGGCGTGTCAATGCCGACGTTCGTGACCGGGCTGATCCTGATTTATGTCTTCTTCCTGCAGCTCGGGATCGCTCCGGAGCCGGTCGACCGGATCGACATCTTCATCGCACAGCCGCCAAGAATTTCAGGCTTCCTGTTAGTCGACAGCCTGCTCGCGCAGAACTGGGAAGCGCTGTCATCGGCCGCCCAGCGTCTCGCGCTGCCGAGCATCACCATGGCGATATTCGTCATGTCGCCGCTGACCCGAATGACGCGCTCGGCGATGATCGGCGTGCTCAATGCCGATTTCATCCGCACCGCGCGCGCCATGGGGTTGAGCGACTGGACCATCTACGTGCGTTACGGGCTGCGAAACGCACTGCTGCCGGTTCTCACCACCGGAGGCATCGTGTTCTCGACGATGCTTGGCTCCAACGTGTTGGTTGAGCGCGTGTTCGGCTGGCCTGGGATTGGCGGCTTCGCGCTCAACGCGCTACTCGCATCCGATTATGCGCCGGTCCAGGGATTCGTTCTGGTGATGGGCGTGCTGTTGATCTTGATCAACCTCACGATCGATATCAGCTATGGCATCGCGGATCCGCGCGCACGAAGGAGTACGTGATGTCGCGATCGTTCTCGTTTGTATCGCATGCGTGCGCTCTGGTGGTTCGCAATCCGATTTCCCTCGGTTCCGTCGCGATGATTTCGCTGCTGGCGATTCTCGCACTGTTCGGACCACACCTTGTGCCGTACGATCCCAATCTGACGGACCTGTCTATTCCCTTTTCGCCGCCCACCGCCGGTCACTGGTTCGGAACGGACCAGGTTGGCCGCGACGTTTTCAGCCGGGTGATTGTCGCCACCCGGATCGACCTCATGGTCGCGATATGCGCCGTGGCGCTGTCGTTCTTTGCAGGAATTCTGATCGGCGCATCGAGCGGGTACTACGGAGGATCGCTCGATCTCTGGGTTAGCCGAGCGACCGACATGGTTCAGGTCTTTCCGCTTTTTGTGCTCGCCATGGCGCTCGTTGCTGCGCTTGGAACCGATATGCGCAATATCGTTCTCGCGACGGCGATCGTAAACTTGCCGTTCTACGTTCGCCTGACGCGTGCCGAAATGATCATTCTGCGCGCACAAATGTTTGTCGAGGCCGCGCGCGTGGCCGGCAATGGTGACGGACGCATCATGTGCAGAGTATTGCTGCCGAACGCGCTTCCCAACTTGATGATCCAGCTATCGGTCAATCTCGGCTGGGCGATCCTGAATGCGGCCAGTCTGTCATTCATTGGGCTTGGAATCCGGCCGCCCACCCCCGAGTGGGGAATAATGGTCGCCGAAGGAGCAACGCATGTCGTGGCAGGCAACTGGTGGCTCGTTATCTTCCCTGGTCTGCTCCTCACTCTTGCAGTCTTTTCATTCAACCTGCTGGGCGACGCGTTGCGGGATCTGTTTGATATCCGGACTCGATAGGGAGACAGCAAGGACGCACCAATGCTGATGAAGAGCACCCAGCGTCTTCTGACGGTCAAGAACCTCGCCGTCGACTTCGACACGCCGAGGGGATTGGTCAATGCCGTCACCGACGTCAGCTTCCATGTTGATGAAGGTGAGATGGTTGCGGTGGTCGGCGAGAGCGGTTCCGGAAAGTCCGTCACTGCATATTCCGCTCTCGGCCTGCTTTCGACCGGCGGTCGGGTGGTCGCGGATACGATCAATTACCTTGGGCAGGATCTGCTTCGGGCCGGCCGCAACTTACTCAAGGCGACGCGTGGTAACGAGATCTCAATGATCTTCCAGAGCCCGCAGACCGCGCTAAATCCAATTCGACCGATTGGCATTCAGATTACCGATGTCCTGAGGGCGCACCAACAGCTCTCGCGCGCGGAGGCTACCAAGCGGGCAATTGCAGCACTCGAGGCTGTTGATATCCAGGACGCGACCCGGCGCTTGCAATCGTATCCCTTCGAATTCTCCGGCGGCATGTGCCAACGAGCCTTGATCGCAATGGCGCTGGCGTGCGAACCCCGACTCCTGCTCGCGGATGAACCAACGACCGGTCTTGATGTGACGACACAGAAGACCGTTATGGATCTCATCGCGACACTGACGCGCTCGCGCAACATGTCGACACTGTTCATTACACATGATCTTGGTCTTGCCGCTCAGTATTGCGACCGGATTATCATCATGCAGAATGGCCGGGTCGTCGAAGAGGGCGAGACAGCAAAGATCTTCAATGATCCCAGGGACAACTATACCAAGCGGTTGCTCGCTGCGACGCCGCACCTCCATAGCCGGCTGGTCGATCTGCTTCCCCCGGCCGAGCGCCGGCCGTTCCTGGCGCCTGTCGCCGCGACATCCGCGTCTGCGAGTTCAGCATGCAGTGAACGCGAAGTTGTCCTGAAGGTCGATTTACTTGTTCGGGAATACGGCTTGGGTCCGGCGAGGCGCCGGATATTTGAGAAGCTTTGGCCGGCTCGCCGGGTCGAAACCCCGAACACCAGCATGTTGCGCGCCGTTGATGGTATCAGTTTCCAAATTGGTGCGGGCGAATGCGTCGGGCTGGTCGGCGAGTCCGGTTGCGGAAAAACCACAACTTCGCGCCTCATCGCGAAACTTATCAAGCCGACCGCCGGATCCATCCAACTCCTTGGCGAGGAGATCGGCGCCGACGATCCCCGAACGTTTGCGCGATCGCACAAGCGAAAGCTGATCCAGATGGTGTTTCAAGATCCATCTTCCAGTCTGGATCCTCAACGAACGGCATTTGAAGCGATCGCTGATCCCCTCATGCGGCTGGAGGGTGTGAAACGTTCGACGGAATTGCGCGACCGCATCGAAATCATCTGTGATCTGGCCGGTCTATCGACCGATCTTATGGACCGTTACCCGCACCAGCTCTCGGGTGGGCAAAAGGCTCGGGTGGGGATAGCGCGGGCGATTGCAGTGAAGCCGGCCCTTGTCGTGCTCGACGAACCGACGTCAGCGCTCGACGTGTCGGTCCAAGCCGTTGTCCTGAACCAGCTCAGCAAACTCAAACGCGAGCTAGGTCTCTCTTATCTGTTCGTGACGCATGACTTGAACGTCGTGAGGCTGTTGTGCGACCGCGTTCTGGTCATGAAAAGTGGAAAAATCGTCGAACAAGGATCAACCGAAGCGTTATTCGGGGCTCCCAAACACGAATACACAAGACAATTGCTGGCAGCCTCACCAACCATCCGGTTTCGCAGCGCCGCTTATTCTGGGTAGGCTGGGGCAACGATTGGCCGGCCTGATCGTCTGACCGATCCGCATTTCCGTTCATGGTCGGTTGCTGGTGCAAGCCCGATCGCCCACGTCACGCGGCCAACCGCGGGATATGTCTCTCAACAATCACAAGAATCGGGTGTTGCGTGTCCTCGCAACCACCCATACTGACACCCCCCGTAGCGAAGGCCGCGGGAGTTTTGCGTTTTCGAGTCTTTTCAATATGCCGCGGCGATACGATGACAGTCACATCTGTGTAGGGCGATATCTCTCAAGGTTGCGTCGTCTAGTCGTGCGAGCTGTTGCATTGCCCGCCAAAATCGAAGCATGGCCAACACAGCGGTCAACAAAGAGGGATTGTCCTTCATGGTGTGAATTTCACGAAAACTGATGTCGAGGCTCAACCTGTTCCAAGACCCCCAATGTCGAGCTTGCCTTCAATACAAGTCAACGTCTTGCCGCCTATCCAGACGTTTTCTCTCTCGCGCTCGACATGGACGCGACCCGCGCGGCCGAGCACCGTCCCCTGGCTTGCAATGTATGAGTCCGGGGCTAGCCCGGCCGACGTCAGCCATTGAGCGAGACCCGCGTTGAGGCTACCTGTCACCGGATCTTCGGTGGCGCGACTGGGAATAAAGGCACGCACCTCAAAATGCGCTTCGCTGCCGTCTCTCTCAGCGTCCCAAGGCGCGATCACACCGAGCGGCTGACCAGCTAGTGCCGCATAGTCGGGTTTAAGAGCGAGAACCTCGGCGCGACTTGACAACATCACGGCTACCCAACCGGGGCCGTTGTCGACCCACTGCGCAGCTTTGATGGTTTCGCGGCTTATCTTCAAGCCATTCGCGACGGTCTCAATTGTTGCACGGTCGACCTCGCCACTGCGCCGAAGCGGCGGAGCGGAGAAGGCGAGGCGGTCGCCGTCCCGCTTGATCTGCACAAGGCCGACGCCGCATTCCTGGACAATACGGGACTGTTTGGCGGTGCCTTTGCTGTTCAACCAGACCTGACAGCTTCCGAGCGTCGGATGGCCGGCGAAAGGTAACTCGCCCGCGGGCGTAAAAATGCGCACGCGATAGTCGGCGTCGGGCACCGTTGGCTTCAGAAGAAACGTGGTCTCGCTCAAGTTCGTCCAGTTGGCGAGGGAGGCCATGGTCTCGTCGGAGAGCTCATCGGCATCGACGACAACGGCCAGGGGATTTCCCTTTAGTGGCCGCTCGCTGAACACGTCGACCTGGTGGAAGGCAAGTCTGCGCATCAAATCTGCCTCTTTCACTTGTTGAGGTGCGTGTCAGGCCGCATTCGGGCGAGCCTGATGCAAGGTCGTGGTAAGCACGTCGAGAGCCGCATCCAGCTCCGCTGGCGCAAGCAGGCCGAAACCGAGACGAAAAACGCGTGGTTCCTCACCGAACCAACTGCCATCTCCGACCCGGGCGTTACTTCGCGACAAGCCCGAATAGAAGCGCATGACTCCAGCGGCGTCGAATGCGTCCGGCCGCAACCGGATACAGCACAAAGCGCCCGCGTCCGGTCGGATCCATTCGACCAGCGCCGCATTGTCTTCGACCCACGCCGCGGTGTGTGCCAGTCCCTCGCCAAGCCTTCGACGCCGTTCTCCGATGATCGTGTCCGCCTGCCGGAGCACGCGCAGCCCCAGCATCTCGTCGACTGCCGAATTGGAGATCACGGTGCCGAACTTGGCGATCATCAGCTGTTCGCGCAATTTTGCGTTCCGGGTGATCGCCCAGCCAATGCGAACGCCGGGCACGCCGTGGCACTTCGAAAGCGAGCCGGTAACAACAACCTGAGGACTCAGGGTCGCGACGCTCGGGATAATCGCATCATCGCCATAGACGGCAAATCGGTAGGTTTCATCAATCAGCAGGACTGCGCCGGGGCAGCGTGTGGCCATGGCCGAAAGGACATCCACCAGTGCAGCGCGCCGTAACGCGACCCCTGAAGGGTTTTGTGGCGAGGCGAGGGATACTAGCCGTGTCGCAGGCGAAAGCAGGCTTGCGAGCTTTTCCGGATCGAGCTGATAGTTGCCATCAAACCCGAGCGGCAATGCGCGGAGCTCTGCGCCAACGCTTACCAGGGTATCGCGCGCGGGAGGAAATACCGGCGTGGTAATAACCGCTTCTTCGCCTCTGCCGCACAAAATATAGCCCAGAAGGAACAGCGCGTGAATGCCGCCCACCGTGACGACGACGTCGTCTGCGTCTACGCCATGAAGATCGGCGATCGCAGCCCGGAGCGCTGGGGCGCCTGCCGCCGTGGCATAACCAAGGCTGGCCTCCTTCCAGGAATTATCCGCGCCAAGAAGTTCGCCGAGCCGCAGGTTCGGACCTACACTTTCGGCGAGATCATGCAGCGGCGCGTCACCAAGCAGCGAGATGATGTCGTTTCTGACGAACTGCGGCATTGCTTCCTCCGTCGCCAATACAAAACGGAATAGCAGGCCCACTCAGACCAGTACAGTTACAGCAGATGACAATGTCGACCGATACAGTTATGGTGATCCATGCGAATGGAAGCGTATCGATACGAGGAACTGGCGCTCTTCATCACCGCGCTCGTCGATGGAGGCACGCTGACTCCGGGTGCGCGTGCGCCATCGCTGCGCGAGATCAGTCGCGACCGAAAAGTCAGCATGGCGACCGCCCTGCAGGCCTATCGTCTGCTCGAGGACCGCGGCGTTCTTCAGGCTCGCGCACAGTCCGGTTTCTATGTCGCCCAACGGCCTCCGCCGCGCCAAGCGCCGTCAATGTCTCGACCGCCGGCGCGTGCCAGCGATGTCAGCGTCTCCGACGTCATCGTCAAGCTGCTCGAACATGCGGCCGATCCCGATCTCGTACCGCTCGGCTGCGCCGTCCCAAGCGCCGATCTGCTTTGTGCCGGCCGGCTTGATCGGCTGCTTGCGCGCACCGCGCGGGAAAAGGGCGCCGCCTACAATACCTACACGGGTCCGCAAGGAGACGTTCGGCTCCGGCGGGAGATAGCGCGACGTGCGCTGCGCTGGGGCCTTGCGATTTCACCGCCCGATCTCGTCGTGACCGTTGGCTGCACCGAGGCGCTCGTGCTCGCACTGCGCGCCGTGGCGCGACCGGGCGACACGATCGTGATCGAATCGCCGACCTATTTCGGCCTTCTGCATGCACTGGAGGCGCTCGAACTCAAAGCATTCGAACTGCCGACCGACGCGACGGAAGGGATCGACTTGGACGCTCTGCAACGCGTGCTGGCGACGAGGCGCATAGCAGCGTGCCTTTTTTCCTCGAGTTTCAACAATCCGCTCGGCTGCACCATGCCGGACGCGAAGAAGCTCGCCGTGCTGGATCTTCTCGCGTGTCACGATGTGCCGCTCATCGAGGATGATATTTACGGGGACATCTACTTCGGCAGCGAGCGCCCGCGTCCGTTCATGGCGCTCGACCCGCACGGAAATACGATCTACTGCAGCTCGTTTTCGAAGACCGTGGCGCCTGGCTATCGGATCGGCTGGATCGTTGCGGGCCGGCATCTGCCGCGCGTTCTCGACGCGAAGACGGCCTTCACGCTGTGCGGCTCCGTGCTGCCGCAGGCCGCTTTCGCCGAATTCCTGGGGTCCGGCGCCTATGATCAACACCTGCGCCGTATCAGGCGTATGTTCGCCGACAATATCGAAAGGATGACGCGCGCAATCGACAAGTACTTCCCATCGGGAACGCGGGTCAGTCGGCCGTCCGGTGGCTTTGTGCTATGGCTCGAATTTCCGTCAGTGGTAAAGACCCGGGAGCTTTTCAAGAAGGCCCTCGATCAGGGTATTTGTTTCGCACCTGGCGAGGTCTTTTCGGCAAGCGGGCGCTTTGCGAATTGCCTTCGGATCAGTTGCGGACATTCGTGGGATGCGCGGATCGAGCGCGGCGTTGCACGGCTTGGAGCACTTGCGGCGGACGCTCTCGCGAGGAGCGGCAAATAAGCCGCCGAGACATGGTCATGTTCTAGATACCTGACCCATTTCGAACCTGGAGGGATGGAGGAAAATTTGGTGTTGCAAAAATCGCTGCGTGAGATCGACGGGGCTTGGCGCGACGAAATGATTCAGTTGTGATTGAAGGCCCGCGTGCGATCGCTGCGACCATTAACGTCACGATTTTGCTGCGCCGGCTATGCGCGGTCCACCACAAACTACGAATCTAGCGGTCGGGAGCTCGAATCTCTCCGGCGCAAAGCATGACCTCGATGGGGTCATTTTACGGTGTCGGCCCGCTGGGCTACGAAGTCCGTTTTGTCCTCATGCATATGCGACGTCCGAAAATGCCACCAAACCGAAATCATCGCGCTCACGCTCGCCGTTTGCTGCTCCTGAAGCAGACGAAGTAATATGATTTCGTGAAACGCTCCGAAAGAGCAGCCTCCGTTTTGAACGGAATCGCTTGCTTATCGAACGAGGCGACGAAGAATGCGTGTGAGAACGCGGCTTGGATAAATCTGATCGAGCGGCTTGCCATATCGTTCGGAATAGACGCGCCGGGTCATTGCTTCCCGCGCCTCATCGCCTATGAAGCTGACTGCAAAATCATTGGCACCCTTGCGGGCAATGACGGCGGGGCTCTCGATCCGTCCAAGGATAACGTTGGCTGGAGACCCAACTGGGTCTGATATCTCGCCTGCCAGTCGCATTCCGCTGGCCGAAACGTCTGTTACTTCGTAGACGCGCGCCTGGTCTCCGATCTTGATGAGCACCCTCTCCTTGGTAGAAAATCTTTCATCGACCCGACGTCGCGGCTGCTCGATGCAGACCAGGCAGCAAATCGTCAAGACAAGAAGATTATACCAGGCCCAGAACAAATTGAGTGCTCCGCCATCCTCAATCAAGTCTACGTTGTCGAAGGCGAAGGCCTTGGCGAGGCCCAGGATCGTGATGGAGGCCAAGACGAGGAAGCGGAAGAGTAGCCGCCAGTGAACATTCAAGCCGGCATAGTGAATTCCCTTGGCCGTGACTTTGAATTTGTGGCCGCCAGGGCGCATCAAGGTAAGGGCTACGACCGTGATGATCTCGGGGGCGATGAGCATTTGGTAGACGTCAGCGATCAAAGGCAGCATGCGTCCGCCCCCGAGCCACGCCGTGATAGCAACTTGCGTTATAACCATGGGGGCGAAGTGCGCGATCGCGTCCGAAAGGTCGGCTTGCACCATGCGAATGTTGAACAAAAAATAGAGAACGGGGGCCAACATGCAGCACATGCGAAACAAGAAGCTCGCACCCCAGTAAAGGAACGTCTCGATCAGGCTGATCCGAAACGAAATCGGAAGCCCGTTGCCGAGCCGAAAGGGACCGGACCGACCTCGGCAGATTTGTACTAGACCCAGGCACCAGCGCGTGCGCTGCACCGCATATTCATTGATGCCCTCGGGTGCGAGGCCGGCGGACAGCTTTTCATTCAAGTATAAGGTCTTGTAGCCGCGCTCTCGAAGACGAACTGTGAGCAGGAAGTCTTCGGTGACGGAATCCGTCGGAAAACCGCCGATCTCACGCAGCGCGGAGAACCGAATGATAGACGATGTGCCGCAGCAGAAGGCCAACTCCCAGGCGTCCTTGGAAGGCATGATGATGTCGAAGAAAAACCGCTGCTCGTCCGGAAAGACCTCGGAAATTGCAAGGTTGTTTTGAATCGGGTCCGTATTGAAGAAATGTTGCGGCGTCTGCACAATCCCGACGGCCTTTTCCTTGAATAGACAAAGCCCGCGCGAGACGAAATTGGAAAAGGGCACGAAATCCGCGTCTAGCACGGCAATGAAGTCCGGCGGCGACGGAAGGGCCGCGAGGTGCCTAACGGCATGGTTGATGTTTCCGGCCTTGGCGTGGGAATTGTCAGGCCGGGTGAGATAGTGGCAACCTTTTTGGGCGCAGAGATCACTCAACCAGTCACGTCGACCGTCGTCGAGAACCCAAACCCTGAAGTTTGGATAGTTCATGCCCATCGCGCCGATAATGGTGCGTTCGAGAATGGCCCGGTCCTCATTGTAGGTGCAGATCAGGACATCCACGAGTGGCCGCGTCGCAACTAGCCATGGCATATTGGCTACGACGGTCGGAGATCGCGAGGAGCTGCGCGACAGCAAAATCCATGTAACGGTTGCGCCAATTCCGGTCAGAAGTTCCGCGCTCAGGAAGGCTGCTCCACAGAACCAATTCGCGGTGAAACCGAATGGCGGGAGAGTTTGGGTGATCCGCCAAAGCAGGTAGTTCCAGGTCAGGATCAAGGAAATCGCGACGAGCGTACCGCGGACCCAGGGGTTTTCGCGGTTGGCCCAAGGAAGAAACAGGCTAAGAAGGCCAGCCGCCATGAGAGCTGGTGCGATTTGTTCTGACCAGCCGGGCATCTCAAGAGCCGGGCAGAAGGAAGGAAATCGCCTCTCGAAGCGACTGCAAGGTCCCGCCGGAGCTTGCCGACGAGGCGTTGAATACCACCGTTCCGGTACGGCCGACTCCGCATTGTGTCGACGCGAGGTCCGGGACCGACACAGCGATCCGATATCCCCCGGACGAAGGCGCTGTCGGCTGGATCGCAAGATTGTCTGGAGGCGCCGCGCTTCCCGACATCCGGACGATCGTCCCGTTGTAAGTGCCCGACTGGCCAAAAAAGCGGAATTGCGCCTTATCGCCGATGCGCAAATGATTGAAGACGGACTCCCGCACCGTGACCGTGACGAGGGCGCCGGAGCAGTCGAGAAGGCGCACGAGGTCTTGGCCCTTCCTCACCTCTTCGCCAGGAGCGACCATTACCTCCCAAACCTGTCCGTCGATCGGAGACGTCAGGACCGCATTGGACAATTCTGAATACCGTGCAGCCTCGGCGTCCAACGCGGCGTGAAGCTTGGCGAGCCGCTCGTCGCGGGAGCTGAGCTCGACCTCGGTCTCGGCAATGCGAACGGATAGCTCATCGGCATGCTGGAGCGAGCTCGGGCGATCATTGTAGGAGTCGCCTACATATTCGCCGCGGCGCGCGGCCTCGAGCTCGACCACACTGGCAAACAGCCTGTGATTGAGAGATGTTTGGGTTTGGGCTGCGATCTTCGAATCTCGTTCCGCCCGCTCGACCGCCACCGTCGTCTGATAGCCGGATGCCGCCAGCTTTTTCGTGCGCGTAAGCGTCGATGCGGCTTCGGACTCGGAAGCCTCGGTAGCGGAGACCTGCGCCTTCAGGTCCATCATGCGCTCTTCGAGCTCCCTGATTCGTCCGGCTTGAAATGCGCGCGCCTGCCGGGAAATCTGTTCGTGGATTTCCTTTAGCCGCACAAGACGTTTGGCGATGGCCGGGCGTTCACCCTCCATTTGATCGGTCAATCTTTGCAAATCATCGAGCCGCGCCCGATCGGCCCGGCTGTTGGAAATGTGCAACATGAGCCTGCCCTTGGGCACCGCTGCACCGATGGTCGGAGCAAGATTCTCAATCCTGCCGTCGATGGGAGCACGCAGTGAAATGAGACGAGCGTTAACGACCGCTTCTATGCTTGAAAGCTCGAGCAGTCGCTGCACCGGACCCACGCCGGCAATGACGATGACCCCAAGGCCGAGCGCCGATTTGACCGCGCGCCACCCGAACCGCTCAATAAAGCTGCGGCGTTGGGGTGACGGAGTGGGGTAGGCGACGTCGGGCGGATCTGATGGCTCGAAAGCCTCTTGCAGAAGTGCCGATTGAGCCCGCACATCCAGGCCCGCCAGCCGATCTCCGGCCGTTTCGGCGATGGCGCCGTCCGGAGCCGGAACACCAAATGTGGAAGATTTGGACGGCTCTTTGTCGGTACTGGCTGCCTTCTTTTGTTCGGCAAGCATAGGCAGATTCACACCGCTTCCGCGACTCCATTTGCGGTACAGCTATAGAGCGAATAGTTTTTCTTTGCGTTTACGAAGCAAGTAGTCTGCTCCGCCCGATCCGGCACTTGGTTAAGCAAACATAAATCAGCCGAGCCGTGTCGGGACGGCTCGTCAATAATTAACAGTTCGTTAAGAGCTTCCATTTCTCAAGGCGCAGATTTCTCGACCGCGCGATGAAAAGCCTCTGGCTACGCATCACGAGGTTGGTCACGCGCCCATCGGGCAGGCATAAAGCGCGTCGCCATGTCGACCGCTGCGTTGCAATGCGCGAAAAAGCTTTGACACCCTTCGGAGAAGCCAGTCCCCAAGACCAGCTGGGTATGTCGGGACCGCCCGACTCAATGTCGACATCATCGACAGCTACGAATCATCGATAGCTGGGCTGCTCGTGAGTCTGCGCGATCACGCGGCCGATGATCGACAGGCTGAATGCATGAAATCCGTTCGCGTACTTTCGGTCGCCTCGGAAATATCGCCCCTGATCAAGACTGGTGGACTCGCCGACGTCACCGGCGCGCTTCCGATCGCCTTGAAACCGGAGGGCATCGAGGTCCGTACCCTAGCGCCTGGATATCCCAGCGTGATGAATTCGCTCGGGCCGGTTGAAGGAGTGCTTCATCTGCCGCATTTTTTCGGTGGAGAGGCGCGCCTGCTCTGGGCTACATTTTGTGAACTCCGCCTGTTTGTTCTCGATGCGCCGCACCTGTTCGCGCGTGCAGGAAATCCTTATCTCACGCCTGACGGCGTGGATTGGCCGGACAACGCGTTGCGCTTTGCGGCGTTAGCGCGAATCGCCGCCGATATTGGCCTTGGAGTCGTCCCATCTTTCGTGCCTGACATCGTGCACGCGCACGACTGGCACGCTGCTCTTGCGTTGGCGTATTTGCACTACAGCAACGGACGACGTCCGGCCACGGTGATGACGGTTCACAACCTTGCCTATCAAGGCGTGTTTCCGCGGGAGATGCTTGCCGCGATCGGTTTGCCGCCGGAGTCGTTTACAATTCACGGTGTCGAATATTATGGAAAGATCGGGTTCTTGAAGGCCGGTCTTTATTTTGCCGATCGCATCACGACGGTCTCGCCGACCTATGCCAGGGAGATCCTGAGCGACGAGGGCGGCATGGGGCTTGGCGGTCTGCTGCGCGAGCGATCCTGTGACCTCAGCGGAATCCTCAACGGAGTTGATACTTCGATCTGGGATCCTGCGACAGATCCTCACATCCCCGGCTGTTTCTATGCAGACATGCCGAGTTGTTTCGAATCAGACGTTCTTGAGAATAGGGCGGCCAACAAGGCGGCCTTGCAGCGGCGGCTTGGTCTGCAGCCTGCACCTGATGCATTTCTGCTCGGCGTCCTCGGTCGCCTGTCCAGGCAGAAGGGGCTCGACCTCCTTCTCGAAAATCTTCCAACGATCGTAAGTGAAGGAATGCAGTTGGCCGTGCTGGGGAGCGGGGATCGCGGTCTGCAATATTGCTACAGTGCGGCCGCACAAGCCAATCCGGAACGGGTGAGCGTTTCGATCGGGCATGATGAAGGTCTAGCCCACCTGATTCAGGCCGGAGTGGATGCGCTCGTGATGCCGTCGCGGTTCGAGCCGTGCGGTCTGACGCAGCTTTGTGCGTTGAGGTACGGCACCGTTCCCATCGTGTCCCGCGTTGGCGGGCTGGAGGATACGGTCGTCGACGCTGGGGATCCGGCCGTCACCGGCGGCAAACAAACAGGGTTCAAATTTGGACCAGTCACCGCCGAGAATCTTGCTGACGTCCTCAAACGGGCTTGCGCAACGTTTCACGACGTCGCTGCCTGGCGACGGATTCAGAACAACGGCATGTCGACAGACGTGTCGTGGCGCAATCCGGCGAGGCGCTACGCCAATCTTTATCGCAGATTGGTCGAATTGCCTCAGGAGAAAGTTGCTTAACGTCGGCGCTGCCGGAAGGTCTTTCAGGCAAGGTGGACATCACCGTTGCGTTGTGTTCTGCTTCAAGTATCGGCCTTGTCAAAACGGTTCTTTGGAGGTCTTCGCGCCGATCGAGAAAATTCTCGAGAAGATGGTTAATGCCAATCGCAGAACGCATGTTGGCTGCGCTCGCGTGCTGGAACTCCTACCGAAATCTTCACGTTTCCTGTCACTTAGATCAGCCGGCACGGCGTGCCGGCACAAGATTGCGAGCCGGCTTTGTCGCCCGCGCGGAGTGAAGGCGCGCTTGTCGACGTGGTGACGCCTGCAACCGGTCGCACTTAAGTCGAATTGTTTGACATGACTGCGGCTTGACTAGGCGTTCGCATGTTGGAGATTACCATGAACAGTCCTGCTACCGCTCGCTCGCCAGGACGCAGCCGATTGGCGCTGATCGCAGCAAGTTTCCTCGCATTGCTCGGTTCGTTCGTGGTCACCGCACCTGCGCAAGCTGGTTACTATGGCAATTCCTATTACGGTTACAACCCCTGTTCCTACCGCCCCCGCTGCGGCGGCTACGGCTACGCGCCCTACCGCCGCTATGGGTGCTTCGGGTGCGGCGGTTGTTACCGGCGCTGCGGTTCAGTCTATCGACCAGGCGGTGTTTACGAGCGTCGCTACGTCGAGCGCGAATATGTCGAGCGGCGCTATGGTTACGGGGGCTACCGCCCTTCCTACGGCTATAATACGTACGGGGGCTATAATCCGTTCGTGGGCTATCAATTCGCGCCGAGCGGATTCCCGTGGGGCTATGGCGGTGTCAGGTATTGGCGGCCGCCGTATGGCTACGGGTATCAACCGTCCGCCTATGGATATGATGAGCCGCCGCGGCCGCCAGCGCCGGTTTGGGACGGGGCCGGCGACGAAGCCGCTCCTTATGGCGAGAGCGCCTATTAGAATGCCGGCCAAGCCTGGCCACACGATCCAAAGATTGCAGGCACCTGTTGCTTCATCCGGAAGCCGCAGATATGCCGCAACCGCTCGCGTGGACGGTCGGCGATCGCGTCCGGACTGCTCGGATCTGTCGACCTCGGAACACCGTGAGCGAGGCTGCAAAGGCCACTAGTGCCTCGAGCCCGCGAGCACGACGTAGGCGGCGATCGCGAACCAGAAGGCGTAATTGCTGACAATCGGGATCTCGATGAACACGCTAAGGACCGCAAGGATCACCACTAAGAGCGAGATTATAACCCCAAAGTTCACTGCGCATATCTCCTCGCGCTGCGACGAAGCGCCCAAAACCTTGCTTCAATGATCGCACCCCGCAACGAGATATTGTCGCAACTTCGAAGGCCGCGTCTGAGATACGCAGCCTGACAAGCATGCTTCTTCACTCGCAATGCGCGTACGCTTAAGATTGTGGTGCTAGAGTGACTATGAATGCTAGCTTTCTGCCCCGTACGTCCGCAGCATGCCATTGCGCGTTGCCCTGAAAATGACGCCCGATTCGGGTATTTTTGAGGGCATTAGTTGGAGCGTTTCAAGGCCGGTAAAACTTTCGTTCCGACGAACTGGTTTCGGCGGGGGTTTATCGGACGTAACAAAGAACTCATACGTGGAGAGACGCCTCCGAGAGCGTTCGCTGGCTTTGGCGGCGGGCCGGCACTCGCGCTGATGAACGCCGTCGTGTAACTGGAGGAATTCGCATGCTCGTGACCGAACAAGACGCAGTGATGCTGAAATGGTGCCCCATGATCCGGCTTCGCTGGGAAACCAGGCCATTTGCGTTCAATCGCTCCAATCCGGGCCCCAAGGCCCGCCTTAGAAACCTGCTGTATCGAATATTTTTCCCACGCCTGCATCACCAGATGAGGGGGCATTTCTTCCGATGCCAGGGGGCGGGTTGCATGATGTGGCGATGGGAGACCAAAGATCCGCCTCCATCGGGGCCGCGCAAGGGATATTGTGGTTTGGCAGGCACGCCCTTCATGTTCACTGCGCAGTGATGGACCGCCGCATTGCGTGGCACAGGGTCCCTGTCGACCACCAACGCGCGGCATGAGCCGCGCGAAGAGTGTTGCGGAATATGGTAAATAATCGGCGCGGGTCGCTAACTGCCGGCCGTGCAAGCAGTTTGCGGTCTCTCCGCGAGCGGAACAGCGCGCGCGCACAGATTCCCGGTGCAATTTAGCCAAAAAAGAACCCCGATTCATTTGCTCTATCGACGAAGCAAGAACCCGTGGAGTTCGTCATGCGCCGCCATGCTGTCATTCTCGCCGCAGCACTGGCATGGCTAATCAGCATTGAAGGCGCCGAGGCAAGGCTCGATATTCTTGTCGATAAGGCGTCGCAGCGCATGCTGGTGACCCAGAACGGCTATGTGCGTTACATATGGCCCGTCTCCACCGGCCGCGATCAGACGGCAACCCCGAACGGAGTTTACGCACCGCAGCGATTAGAGCGCAATTGGTTCTCTACCGCCTATTACAACTCGCCGATGCCGTATTCGATCTTCTTCCACAACGGCTACGCGATCCACGGCAGCTACGCGATCGATCGACTGGGCGGACCGGCATCGCATGGTTGCGTACGGCTGCATCCCCATCATGCCGCACTGTTGTTCGACCTGGTGCAACAGGAGGGGCCGAACCAGACGACCATCGAGATCACGGACGACGCAGGCCCCGGTGCGCCGTCATTGCCGCCTCGCGAGATCGCGGCGGCACGGGACTTGGAGCCGCCCATGCCGGGGATCGTGCGCGCACGTCCTGACGGGCCGCCGATGCTGGCGCGCGAGATCCCGTCGGAACGAAGCTTGTACCCGCCCGAGCCGGGGATTTTGCGCGCACGTCCTGACGGGCCGCCATTGCCGGCGCGCGAGATCCCGCCGGAACGAAGCTTGTACCCGCCCGA
>Ga0210409_10002449_pt1 | contig 22006 bp, 18 predicted proteins | sample IncBWH17MmetaG_FD_161649 | JGI IMG/M metagenome (GOLD analysis project Ga0210409, IMG submission 161649) | Forest soil microbial communities from Barre Woods Harvard Forest LTER site, Petersham, Massachusetts, United States - Inc-BW-H-17-M | ecosystem: Environmental > Terrestrial > Soil >...
GTCAATCTCATACTTCGACCGCCATCTCAGCGATGCCCATACTGCAGAAGACGAAGCCGTGAAAAGCCGCAGTAATAAATCTGCCAAAGTAGTGCTAGGGCGTGGACTCATTAACGGCAGCCAGCCATAGCCGGATCGATGCAAGCTGGGCGGAGGCAAGGTAGTTGGCTGCAACCTTGTCGTAACGCGTCGTGACCCGACGACATTGCTTGATCCGATTGAAGAACCGTTCGACCCTGTTGCGAGCACGGTAGAGATAAAGTTTGAATCACAGGAGTCCGGCCAAACGCAACGCTATTGGTCCGGCCAAGCTTCGACGCTTTCGGGGCATAGCGGACATCGACCAGCCGACAACCGCCGCCGAATCCGTCGAAAATGACCCAAACCGGTCATGGGAACGTTTCTGCGCCTGAGGTGTCAGCTGTCACAGAGCACACGATTGAAAGTGTGATACCGTCGCTCCGTCGCCTGGGCAGCCCCCGGGAGGAATCAAATGGCAGCTCACATCTGCCGGCGAAAATTCTTAGCCACGCTCAGCGGCGCAGTGGTTGCGGTGCCGCTCCCAGCTCGCGCGCAGCAGCAGCTGACGATGCCAGTGATCGGGCTCATCGACAGTGATGCGCCGGAGACACACGCGAGCCTTTTGCGTGCGTTTCGCCAAGGTCTCAAGGAAGCTGGCTACGTTGAGGGCAGGAACGTGGGGATCGAATATCGGTGGTCGGATGGTCAATACGATCGATTGCCGCAATTGGCTGCTGATCTCGTTCGCCGCCAAGTAGCAGTGATAACCACGATCGATGGAAGTTCGTCGGCACTCGCCGCAAAGGCAGCAACCAACACACTTCCAATCATCTTCAGGATCGGCGCCGATCCAGTCGCGCTTGGGCTTGTCGCGAGCATGAATCGACCAAGCGGCAACCTAACGGGCGTAACTAGTTTGACCGTCGAGCTCGGGCCGAAACGGCTGGAGGCGCTACATGAACTGGTCCCGACTGCCGCCGTGTTCGCCTTTCTCGTCAATCCCTCAAGTCCCTTTGTGGAAACGATGTCGAAAGAGTTATTGGCCTCGGCCAAAACCCTGGGGCTGCGCATCCACATCCTGGATGCCAGCAACGAGAGCGACATAAACTCAGCCTTTGAAACTGTGCTCAAATTGGGTGTAGGCGGACTCGTCATCGGCAGCGACGTGTTCTTCAATTCCCGGAGCGCCGAGCTTGCTGCACTGACGATCCGTCACGCATTGCCCGCAGCCTACCAGTATCGCGAGTTCGTCGCGGCTGGCGGGCTAATGAGTTACGGAGGAAGTGTAGAGGATTCTTACCGGTTGGCCGGTGCCTACACCGGCCGGATTCTCAACGGTGAGAAGCCTGCCGACCTGCCGGTGCAGCAGTCCACGAAAGTCGAGTTGTTCATCAACCTCAGAACCGCCAAGGCGCTTGGCATTAGCGTGCCGCTCTCGCTGCTCGGTCGCGCCGATGAGGTGATCGAATGACCGTTTATGGCCCGAAAGCGACATTCGTCATTAGAGACAACTAGGTAAATTCAGTGTAGCGTCTGCGCACGGCCAAGCACAGTGCTTACCTGAGAGCTGCCCAAAAAGCGACGGCTTGCAATAATTGGCAGCCGAGTGCCGTCGGTAGCCACAAGATCGACCTCAAAGACAATCTTGACGCGGATCCGGGGGAACGCCGGGCCCACATTCTGCTGCATCTTTCAACGGGAGGGCTCGATGAGGAGGCGTGAGTTTACAACGGACACCATGCTCGGGCAGGCCGCATGACCGCAACCATCCTCGTTGTCGACGATGAGCTCGATCTCGAGGAGCTGGTGCTGCAGAAGTTCCGCAAGCAGATCCGCGACGGCGCGATGCGGTTCGTGTTCGCCCATGACGGCATCGAGGCGCTGCAGTCGATCGAACAATACCCGCATGTCGACATGGTGGTATCCGACATCAACATGCCGCGGATGGACGGCCTGTTGTTATTGCGGAAACTGCAGGAGGCGGAGGACAATAAATCGACCATCATCGTTTCTGCCTACGGCGACATGCGCAACATCCGCACCGCGATGAACTGCGGGGCGTTCGATTTTCTGACCAAGCCGATCGATTTCGACGATCTGGAAATGACGATCGATAAGACCATCCGTCATGTCGAGATGATGCGCGAGGCGCGTCACCGCCAGGCCGAAGCCGAGCGCGCGCATGCGTCGTTATCGCGGTATTTTTCGCCGCAGATCGCCTCCCGGCTCGCGGCCATCGGCGAGAGCAACGGCATGGAGGTGCGTTGGCGAGAGGTCGCGGCCGTTTTCACCGACATCACCGGGTTTACTACCCTCGTGCAAGCTGCCGCGCCTGAGATGCTGGGCGCGCTGCTCAATGAATATGTGGCCGGCATGACCGACATCGTGTTCGCCCATGAAGGCACCGTTGCCAAGATCATCGGTGATGCAATCCAGATTCTCTTCAACGCCCCTGGAGATCAGCCGGATTATGCGGCGCGCGCGGTTGCATGCGCGCACGATCTCGATTTCTGGGCCGAGGCGTTTCGCGGTCGCTGGAAGTCGAAGGGCGTGAACTTCGGCGCGACCCGCATCGGCGTTCACGCCGGCCCGGCGCTGGTCGGCAATTTCGGCGGCAGCCGTTTTTTCGACTACACGGCCTATGGCGACACCATCAACATCGCCGCTAGGCTGGAGGCCGCCAACAAATTCCTCGGCACCCGGATTTGCGTCAGCGCTACGGTTGCCGATGGCTCCGGGAACTTTTCGGGGCGGCCAGTCGGCGATCTCGTGCTGCGCGGCCCCAGCGAGCTGCTTCGCGCCTACGAGCCGCTGCCGGCGTCAACCTTCAATAAACCGGCGACGACGCAATATTGCGAAGCCTTCGCCAAGCTCGAGGCGGGCGAAGCGGCGGCGATGCCGGCGTTCGCGGCGCTGGTCGGACTACATGCCGACGACAATCTTGCCGGCTTTCACCTGCGGCGGTTGCTAAATGGCGCCAAAGGCGTCCGCATGCAGCTGGAATAACGGTGGCGCGGAAACGACCCTCGATGGCTCAGGAACCAGTGACCGGCGAAAGGCCATCCATCTTTGTTCGCAAACATCGCTGCAGCTTGATGTCGGTTATTGGCACTTAGCGTCAATTATTGCGGCACAGCGACTTGTCCGGAGTTGGGTGCAAACCGGAAGTGGTCAGCCGACAGCCAAAGTGACGCGATTGACCCATCTCGGACGTCGACAAAAATAAATCGAAAGGCCGGCTTTCCGACATCTTCCGAGCATCGATTTACCGCTACACTGCGACCGCCTGATCCTAGAAGGGGACCGCATGAGACGGCGGGAGTTTATCGCACTCGTCGGCGGCGCGGTTGCCGCTATGCCCTTAGCGGCTAGTGCCCAGCGATCAGGGATCGCGGTTGTTGGCGTGCTCAGTCCTGAGGGACCGAAAACAGGCAATGTTGACGGGCTAATCGAAGGCCTCCGGGCGCTTGGGTATGTCGAAGGACGCAACATTCGGTTCGAATACAGATGGGCAGAGGGAAAGTTCGACCACCTTTCCGAACTGGCCGCCGATCTGATCCGTCTAAAGGTGGACGTAATCGTAGCGTTCGTTACTAAGGCTGCCGAAGTCGCCAAAAACCAGACCACCACAATTCCCATCGTGATGGTGGGCGTTGGCGATCCAGTTGGTGCGGGGCTTGCCGCTTCACTCGCTCGCCCCGGGGGCAATGTGACAGGCACATCCACGCTGGCCCTCGCGCTCGTCGCTAAACAACTAGAGTTACTAAAATTGGTAGCACCTGACCGCACCGATATCGCGGCGATGTTCAATCCAACCAACGTGACGTTCCAAACGCAACAAGTGAAAGAAGCAAAGAAGGCGTCTGAAATGCTCGGCTTGCAACTGCGCTTTCTTGAAGTGCGGGAGCCATCTGAATTTGAAGCTGCATTCGAAACTGTCGTCCAAGAACGAATAGGGGTACTTCTGATCCTAATAGACCCGCTATATTTTTCTAATTCCAAGGCGCTTGCGGAGTTGTCGGTGAAGTCGCGCCTCATTACCATGACTGGATATCGGACCTTCGCAGAGGCAGGCGGGCTGATGTCCTACGGCGCAAACTTCTTTGATAGCTACAAAGCGGCGGCCCCGTATGTGGACAAAATACTGAAGGGGGACAAGCCCGCCGATTTGCCAATTGATCAGTCCAGCAGGTTTGAATTTGTCGTGAATTTAAAGACAGCAAAGATACTCGGCATAGAAATCCCGACATCAGTCTTAGGTTTCGCCACTGAGGTGATTGAATAGGCCTCCATTACCGCTTCCGGCACGAAACGGGCATGGTGCGATGTCCGCTCTGAGTCTGCTTTCAGGGGTAAAGCGGAAGTTGGATTTCGAGGCCGTCAGGTCAGCTTTTTGACCCGGAGCGGACAAGGGCGATCTGTCTTCTGAGCTGGCGTAAAAAATGTTCCTCAACGGAGGAACTAGGTTTCCTGTCGCCATAAGCCAAGCCATCGGCTTGGAGTTGCACGAAGATCCGGTGAGCCATCACCAATCGCGTCCTAGCGTTTTGTAAGATTCACGTTGCAAGAGGGTCGGTCAGATCTGGTGCCACTTGCATGGGAGCCGTCGAATTTGGTGAGATACCTATTGTTAAATTCTGTCCCAAGCGGGCGGTGAAAAGGATCCTTCGCGCCACTCCATCCTTTCTGCAGAATATCCGCTGACCCATCGGGCTCAATCGTCCCATCGAAGATTTGTGAGCCCGGCTTACCGACCAGACCCGTCTCCGCATGGAAGACGCCGTCTTTGATTCTTCCGCCAAATTCTCTCTCAAAGCCAGGCAGTCCAGAAGCCGTGGATTCGCAGACAAGCTTTCCCAGCCAGAGTCCGTCGAAGCGCCGCTTGTCTTTTGCCGGGTCCAGTATCGTCAACGAAGCAATTTTGGCTCGGGCGAGGTCCGCGAACAAACAGGTCGGAAAGCGCGCGAGATGATCTTCATACGCCGCTTTTGTGTTGATGGCCTCGGCACTCTTCCAATGCTCGCTTGCGGCCTCGCAAGGATCGACTGGGGCAGGCATCGGAGCTGGCGTCGCGGTGATCTGCAATTTGCCGTTCAGATAAAACTCGCCGATCAGCGACAAGGACAACTCTGGAAGCTGCGCGTGATGGGTCGTCTCATAAACATCGGCGCTGATGCGGCGGAAAATGGTGCCTATCTCTTCCTTTGTCTCGACGTTCTTAAGGAACGCGGTTGTATAGGGACTGTTGCGACCGTCGCCATCTTCGGCCGTGCGCCCGGGCTGCGTCGCATAGGCGATGATCATGCCCTCTGGGCTGTCGATTTTCGCAAGACCTTGCCCAATGCTGGCGCTGCGGGTAGTCCCGATGGAGCGTTTCAATTGCGCGGCGAGTGGGTTGTCGCGGCAAGAATCCAGCACAAGGATGCGCAAGTTCTTCGCCGGCTGCATGTCAGCGATGACGTCGTCGACCCGAACCAGGCGCCGCAAGTCTGCCTCATCGTTTAACTGGGCGTCCACCGGCACAAGATAGTTGATCCCTCCGAACTGCAGCGCATGCCCGGTGTAATAGAACATCGCCACGTCGGCAGTCCGCGCCGCCCGGGCAAATTTAATCATCGCCTCATCCATTCCGGCTTTATCGAGATCGGTAGCAACGATGGTCTCAAAGCCAGATCGCTTGAGGGCAGCGGCTACATCTTCGGCGTCGTGCACCGGATTCGGCAGGTGCGGTACACGAGCATAGGCGCCATTGCCAATGAGAAGCGCTACTCGATTGTCGGCGAAAGCTGGCGTGGCAAAAACGCCGAAAAACACAGCAGCAAAAAAGGCAAATAGCACGTCTCGGTGCATAAGCCCCTCCCGAAGGATACAAGCAATTAATATTACACTCTGCTATCTTCGGAAACGTGAGAAGCATCACAGATGCGACATCGGGTCAGCTTTTGGCACGAAACGGACCTCCGACGATGTCCGATCTGAGTCTGCTTTCGGGGGAAAAGCGGAAGTTGGATTTCGAGGCCGTCAGGTCCGTTGATGACCCCAAGGCGGACATTTCCAGTTCGATAGACACACGCTACTCCCGAGCCTAAACTTTGAAACCACGGTGGATTGGGACCTATGACCGAGGCGCGCGTCGAACGACGGCTGGCTGCCATCCTCGCTGCCGATGTAGCGAGCTACAGCCGCCTCATGGGTGCCGACGAGGAAGGTACGCTCGCCGCGCTCCGGGCCCATCGGCGGGAAATTATTGATCCCAAAATTGCCGCGCATCGCGGTCGTATCTTCAAAACCACCGGCGATGGGCTTTTGATCGAGTTCGCAAGTGTCGTTGACGCCACGCGTTGCGCGGTGGAGGTTCAACTCGGCATCAAGGAACGCAACATCTCCGTGCCGCAGGATAAGCGTCTTGAGTTGCGGATCGGGATCAATGTCGGCGACGTCATCATAGAAGACGACGATCTCTTTGGTGACGGCGTAAATGTTGCCGCGCGACTTGAAGGATTAGCCGAGCCGGGCGGCATCATCATTTCCGCCGCTGCCCATGATGCCGTGTTGAATCATGTAAAGGCCGAGTTTCGCGACCTTGGTGGACTCTTGCTAAGGAACATCGAGCGCCCTGTGCGTGCATTTCAGGTCATGTTCGGACCGGGTGACGATGCAAACGGTGCCAGTGCTATAGAGCATTCCTGGCGCCCGCAGGCCGGTTCGGCTGCCGAGGGGCCGTCGATTGCCGTTAGGCCGTTTAAGGTTCTGTCGGAAAATCGTGAGCTCGAATTTCTGGCCGAAGGGCTGGCGGAAGACGTTATCGCGCTGCTCGCAAGGGTACCCGGCTTTTTCGTGATTTCTCGGGCATCCTCCTTTGCTTTTCGAAATCCTGAAACGCCAGCTTCGATCGTCGCCCAACAACTGGGGGTCCGCTACGTGCTGGACGGAAGCGTTCGAGGTGCTGGCAACCAAGTCCGCGTTTCAACCCAACTTGCCGAAGCCCCGACAGGCCGCATTCTCTGGTCCGGGAAGTTCGAGGCCACGCGCGCCGAGACGTTAGAACTACAGGACGACATCGCACGCGGAATAATTATCGAACTGGAGCCTGCGCTCACCCAGGCACAGGTCACGGTAATCCGGCGTCAGCGTCCGGAGAATGTCGATGCCTGGGGCTGCTACCATCAGGCCGCAGGCGCGCTCGGAGGCAAGGGGTGGAACGAGTTAGCTGTTACGGAAGCACAAAACTTCCTCCGACGGGCGCTCGAACTCGACGGTGACTTCGCGCTTGCGCGGGGGCAACTGGCCCTTCTAACGGCGCTGGCGGAAACCACGGGCCTGGTCGAACATTCGGCGGAGCGAATCCAGGAGGCGCTAGCGGCGGCCGAAATGGCGATTGCGGCCGATACAGGCAGTTCAGAAGTCTTGGGTTATGCCGGCTGTGCACTCGCCGATCTTGGGTACACGGAGCGAGGGGTGGAAATCCTGAGGCAGGCTCTGGAAATAGATCCAAGCAATGCGCAGGCCGAGGTAGCTCTCGGCGCGGCGCTCGCGATGACGGGCGATCTCGACGCTGGAATTGTTCGTATGCGCCACGGAATTAAGCTTAGCCCCCGCGACAGGCGGCTAGCATTTTGGGGCTGGGGGCTGGGTGGGTTTCTGCTGCGTGCCGACCGACCGGAGGAGGCGCTGGAAGAGGCTCGCATCGCCGCACGACGAGATCCCCGCCTTTACCTCCCGCCGATCCTTGAAGCCGTGGCTCAGGCCGCGCTGGGGCGGGCCGAACTCGCCCGAGGCGCGCTGATGGCTGCGAGGCGTCTCCGGCCAAAGCTGACGCAGCAAGAGATCGAAAGGTCTCATGGACGGCGCGCCGCCAAGATTCTGTCAGGTGTTTGGGACGTCAATTAAATCAAGCCCTTTTTCGACAGCATCGACCCACAGCGGTCATTGCGAAGGCGATGGACACGCGCCGGTTTTGGCCCATAGAGTTGCCAATTATTGCCCTGGACCGGAGAGACTAAATGGCCGAGGCGCGGGTCGAACGTCGGCTTGCAGCCATCCTAGCAGCCGATGTCGCAGGTTACTCTCGGCTAATGGGAGCCGACGAGGTCGGCACTCTGGCAGCCTTGAAGGCGTTGCGGCGAGAGGTCGTCGATCCCACGATTGCCGGGCATAAAGGCCGCATCGTCAAGACCACTGGCGATGGAATGCTGGTGGAATTTGCAAGTGTGGTGGATGCGGTGACCTGCGCTGTGATCGTGCAGGACAAGATGGCTGAACGGAACGAAGCCACAGAACCAAAGATCAACTTTCGCATTGGCATCAATATTGGAGACATTATCATCGACCACGATGACATCTTTGGCGATGGCGTCAACGTTGCCGCTCGCGTCGAGGGTGAATGCGAACCCGGTGGCGTCTATCTGTCCAGCAGTGCGTTCCAGCAGGTGCGAGGCAAAACGAGCTTCGCATTTGACGATCTCGGCGAAAAATCGCTCAAGAATATCGATCTGCCAGTGCGGCTCTACGCCGTGAGTCAGTCGGGGGTGTTAGCCGCAAAGTCACCGAGCGAGGCCGCCACCAAACCTCTTCCGCTGCCCGAAAAGCCCTCCATCGCTGTTCTGCCCTTCCAGAACATGAGCGGTGACCCCGAACAGGAATACTTCGCTGACGGGGTGGTGGAAGACATCACGACCGCTCTATCGCGGGTTAAATGGCTGTTCGTTATCGCCCGTAATTCCAGTTTCACGTACAAGGGCAAGCCGATCGATATCAAGCAGGTTGGTCGCGAGTTGGGTGTTCGTTACGTGCTGGAGGGGAGCGTACGGAAGGCCGGAAATAAAGTTCGTATTACGGGGCAGCTGATCGAGGTTTCGACGAATGCTCACCTTTGGGCGGATCGCTTCGATGGCGGTCTCGAAGACATTTTCGACCTTCAGGATCAAATCACCGCGAGCATTGTAGGCGCCATCTCTCCAAAGTTGGAGGACGCAGAGATCGCGCTCGCGCGGAAAAAACCAACGCATAATCTCGGCGCTTACGATTTCTATCTGCGTGGCCTGGCATTGCTGTACCAATTCACAAAGGAGGGACACGAGCAATCGATGCCCCTCCTTCGGAAAGCGGTTGAACTTGATCCGGACTTTGCGCTGGCTCAAGCCGCTATCGCTGGCTGGTATATTTCGGGCAAGGCTTTCGCCTGGATCAAAATCGGTGATCGAGGGATCGTTGAAGCCGATCAGTTGGCGCGTCGCCTATTAAGGTTGTCGAATGACGATGCGAGAGTCCTGGCCTATGCCGGTCAAGCTCTGACCTATGTCGTCGGCAATCTCAAAGAAGGGGCGCCCGTTCTTGATCAGGCGATCAGGCTTGATCCAAACCTTGCCGTCGCGCGTCTCTGGGGAGGCGGCGCAAAAATGTATCTCGGAGAGCTGGATGCGGCGATAGAGCATTTTCAGCACGCCGTGCGTCTGAGTCCGCTCGAGCCGCGCACGTTTCTTGCTTATTCCGGGCTCGCAAGTGCGCATTTTCTCGCGGGTCGTTACGAGAAAGCGCTTGAATGTGCGACGACAGGCATTCGGCGGTGGCCAAACTTTGTCGCACTGCAACGTATTGGGGCGGCGTGCTGCGCCAAGTCCGGGCATGTTGAGGACGCCAAACGAGCATGGCTCGTTGCGTTGCAGCTGGATCCAACCCAGCGTATCTCGAACCTGCGAAGCCAAACACTATTTCGTAAAGACGATTTCGAGAAGTTTGCGGAAGCCTATCGAATAATGGGCATGCCCGAATGACCGTTGTTGGCACTTTTCAGACATGCGTGGCCAGCCTCGCGATGTCCGCTCATCGGGGTAAAGCAGACCTCGCGATTACGAGCGCCGACTTCCGAAATTGACCCAAATGCGACATTCCGAGTCATTCACCGAACGCGCGAGGTTGTCCTAAATTGAGGTGGCGGGAATCGAACGGCCAGGCCGTTTTCTGAATTCGACTGCATCGTCGGCGGCCATAGGCAGGACGCTATCCGGATTACTGGTATTTGCGCGCGATCAAATGATCGAGCGATAGCGAACCCGGGCCCCGCGCGATCACGACAAGAAAACAAGTGGCCCACACTCCATGGGTCGGCCAGGCACTGGGATAGACGAAAATCTCGATCACCGCCGTCATGCACAGCAACGCCAACGCCGAAAATCTTGTTGCGAGCCCGATAACAAGCAGGATCGGGAAGAAATGCTCGGAAAAGGCCGACACGTAAGCGGCGATCGTAGGATCGATCAGCGGAAGCTGATATTCGTTCTCGAAGAGCGAGATAGCGCTGGGCTTAAGGTGCCAGCCCGCAACCTTTGTCTCGCCGGACTGCCAGAACACCGCGGCCGGAAAAATGCGAGCCGCGAGCGCGATAAACCCCCCGGGGATGCGATCCAACGCCGCGATCCCCCTTTGAACGATCCGTACCAGAATCGATCCGGGACGCGCTGCGACGGGGAGCACGTTGGTCATGACTGCCAATATTTCTTCGGCTCTGGATGAACGATTTCCCTCACGAGGCCCGAGCCGATAAGTCCCGCGAGGTTGCTGGTAAGGTCGAAATTCGGATCGTCGGCAATCGCAGCTTCGGCCGCCTGGCCAAGCGGCCGGCCTGCGGCGAGTGCAAGCAGAAATGCCGCGCCACCCAGCGGCAGCGCGCGGACTTGCACTTCGAGATAGGGGCGAGAGACGAGCGCGTCCTCGCCGCGCCAATTCTCAATCGGCGCAAGCTCCTGTTCGCCGCTATTCATCGCCCAGATCGTGACGATCGGATATGCCGAGCGAACGATTCCAATCGAGGGGTGCATCTCGATGCGGATGGCCCCGACAGCGTGGGCATCGAGCGTCGCAAAATGGTCCGCGCCGATGGGCGTGGCGTCGGCCGCATGATAGGAACGTGTGCGCGCGGCCTCGAGCCGGGCCACGTCCGCAAGATAGGGAAGCTCACGTGCCGGTTCGAACGCCGCGATGAAAGCGGGAAATTCGTCCCCATAGGTTGCGAGTTGAGGCGAGCGCGGCGGCTGCTCTTTCACGAAGACCAGCGCCATCGCGACGAAGAATTCTTCGCCTACGATTTTCTCGACCACAGGGAAACGGGTCCTGAGCGCTTTCCTCAAGCCCGCCACCAAATTGTTGCGGTAGACGGCAAAGCGCCGCGTAGGAACTGTCGCATTATGAGCGGTTATGCCGTAAGGAACCGGCTGATTGGCGTTTAGCAGCGCATCCACAAACGACGTCTCGAACGGTGCGAGCATGGCCCCTCTCATGCCGCCGGCGCGCGTGACGCATCAGAAAGAATATCCTGTGCCGCGACCGCTTCTGCGAGCAGCGTCGGCCAATCGGGAACGTCATTGTCCCACTCGATCAAGGTCGGAAGCGCGCCAGCGCGGGCGACGACATGAGCGTAGAGCGTCCAGACCGCTTCGGCAATCGGTGATCCGTGGGTGTCGATCAGCAACGGGGCGCCGACATCGTCCGTTTCCTCGTCATGCCCGCCGAGATGGATTTCCTTCACCTGATCGAATGGAAACGAGTCCAGATATGGCAGCGGGTGCGTACCGTGGTTTTTTGCTGATACGAAAACGTTGTTAATGTCGAGCAACAATCCGCATCCGGTTCGCTTCGATACTTCAGTGAGAAAATCGACCTCCGGAATCGTGCTTTCGGAAAAACGAATGTAAGTAGATGGATTTTCAAGCAACATCTGGCGTCCGAGCGCCGTCTGCACCTCGTCTATATGCTCGGCGACCCGCGCCAGCGTCTGCTGCGTATAGGGCAGCGGCAAAAGGTCATTCAAGTAGACATCGTCGTGCGACGACCAGGCGAGATGTTCCGAGAAACTCTCCGGCTCGTAGCGATCGCATAGCATTTTAAGCCGCATGAGATGGTCGCGGTTGAGCGGCTGCATCGAGCCAATTGACAGGCCGACGCCATGCACCGACAACGCATAGTGTTCGCGCAATGCGCCGAGCTGCGCGTGCGGTGGTCCGCCGGCACCCATGTAGTTCTCCGCGTGTACCTCGAAGAATCCGAGCGGCTGCGGAGCGGCGAGGATGTCGCAAAAATGCGCGGGCTTGAAGCCGACGCCGGTACACGCCGGCAGATTCAAAGCGATGGACATATGTACGTTCCGGCTTTGCGTGCCGAAGAAATAGGGGAGCGCACGCGGGACGGCCCGCGCCTCATTTTAGCTCAGGACTTGATTGGCTCGAGCGAGCCCATACCCTTTGGGGTCTTTATTGTCGTGCAAGTCCCTTTCGCCACGTACTTCCAGGCGTTGCCCTGGTAGTCGGCACTCGCGGTACCAGCACAGGTGGTGCCTGCGCCGGCTGCGCAGTCGTTGTCACCCTTCATCGCGATGCCGTAGCATTTGTCCATGGTGGGCTGCGGCGGCTTCGGCGCTGCGAATGCCGGGGCAGCGATCATAGTGAGGGCAGCGGCGAAGGAGCCGGCGATTGTGGCGTTGGCGATGACGTTCTTGGAATTCATAGGAGTTTCCTTTCCCGGGAACATCGGGCGTTGCGGGTCGACGGCATAGACACAACTTTTACCATCGGCGTGCCGAAGAATCCGACGACGGCAGGGCTCGTAGCAATCGTAGCGTGGTTACGCACGTCCCGCTGCACATTTCCGACCCCGCCCTCACAATGCTGTGATCGGAGCGGAATTTTACGATAACCATCGGATTTAATTCGATACGGCCTCCGCTGCGCCGCACGCTAACAACCGATGGCGAACTTTGCGGACCTATTTGGCTTTCATTGCGTTCGTCGCTTCCCAATCCCCTCCCGGCGGCGATTTGAGATATTGGCTGCATCGTTCGAGCATAATGCGCGCGGGTTGGTCTGACGCCCGCGCGTCCAAAACCTGCTGAAACAGGTTTATGGCAACGCTGAAATTGCGCGTGCGATAGGCCGCAAGGCCGGAATTATACAGCGCCACCCAACCTGGAAGCATGGCTCCGCGTTCGGCCATACTAAGCAGTTCGTAGATTGCAATTCCGCCCGCTCGTCCATAGACCATCAGCCGGTCGAGTTCGCGCACATGTATGTTATCGCCGGCAAGGCGGCGCGTTTCCTCTCCGATGATGATTTCGGTGCCATACTCCTTGTTTGCGCCTTCAAGCCGGCTGGCGACATTTACGGCATCACCGATCACCGTGTAATTGAGCCGGAATTCCGATCCGATATTGCCGACAAGCATGTCACCGGAATTGACGCCGATGCGCACTCTGAGCGGCTGGCCACTGTCCTCGGTCAGTCCCGACGCCCGAAGGGCACGCTGGCAGGCCAGCGCCGCTCGGCAGGCGTCGACAGCGTGAGCGGCATTTGCCGCGGGTGCGCCCCAGAACGCCATCACTGCATCGCCGATGAATTTATCGATTGTGCCGCCGTGGGTGCTGACCTCGCGAGACATGGTGTCTAGATAGCCGGAAAGCAGCGGGATGATCTGATCGCCAAGCCGTTCAGACAACCCGGTAAAGCCGGCAATATCCGCGAACAAGACCGTCAGGGTCCGGATGGAGCCGCCGGGACGTGGTTCGATACCCTTGCTGACCAGTGTCTTCACAAGATCCGCAGGTATGTATTTCCGAAATGCGGCAAGCCCGCCGGCCATGTCGGCGATGGCATTCGATAGATTTTCAAGTTCGATCAAGCGCGAGGCGTGCCGCCGCACCTGATCGAGATCGAACCGTGCGACGTGCTTGAGCTCATCGACTACCATGATCAATGGTGTAGCAATCACCCGTCGAGCAAGCCAGGCCGAAAGAATACCAGCGGCAAGAATGAGAAATGCCAGCCCAATGAGTAACTTTCGTATCGTAGTCTCGATCGGACCAAGAAATTCCGCTTCCGGAATGACGGTCGCGAGCGTCCAACCGGGAAAGGCGAGCGGCGTCAAAGTAACTGCATAGGCATCTCCCGCGGCGACCAACCTTACAGGAGCCGCAATCTTCTTGTCGCTGTCGTAAGAACTGCCGGCTTTCTTGATCGCGCTTTGGGCGATCGGCAACAACGGCTGGTCCGACCGCTGCATATTGACTTCATCGGCATCCGGATCTGGCGCCGCGATGGTGGTCCCATCGCGACCCAGAATGAACGCCGCGCCGGATTTTCCAACGGAGAGCTGCGACAGAAATTGGGCGAGCCGCGTGTATTCGATGATGACAGCGAGAACACCCTGGCGCTTCTGGTACACGTCGATCGGGCCGGCATAAGCAATCGACGGGCGCGATCCTACCGGATGAACCATGACATCGAACCAACGCGGTTCGTCAGTTGCCATTCCGCTCCGGTACCATTCCTGATCGGTGACGACGTAATCTGTATTTTCGAATCGGCGTTTCTCGAATTGGATGTCTCCGACTACAACCCCATATTGGTCGATGCGGCGCTTGATCTCGTCGTCGACGGGCGCGATTTCCATCATTTCCAGTCCCAGATCGCCGAGCTTATGCGCCGCAAAAAATGCTCCGTCAGGCCAGCCGAACGCGACCCACGATATGTTTGGCTGCGACTGTAGTTGCGACAGAAATACGAACTCGCGTTTGTCCGCTTCGCGGGTCTCAAGAACGTGCTGAACAAATAATGTCCGGATCGCGGTATGTGCCGCGCGCGCTTCGGTGGTGATGGTAGTGAGTTCCTTTTCGACCGCCGACACGATCTGCTCGTTGATCGTTTCTGCAAGCGCGTGGCTGTTCGCTTCCGCTGTGCGCCACCACAGGACGTGGACGCCGATCGCACTCACCATGATCGATGCGAGGACCAGACCGGAAATCGCCAGGCGAATGCCAATTCGCATGATTGTTGGAGCCTCCTACTGTGTTTACCGACAAAGCGCCATCGATGCAAAGCAAATGGCTTCGCTTCCGGCTATGGTTGCCTTAGCGAAGATTGGCCAATTACCAACCACGATGCACTCTGAACGATTTGATCTGACTCGTTTCATCGGGGCACGTCGACGACATCCGGTTATCCGCGAGTAAGGCGCCTGACCGACTATTCCGGAGTCATTTCTGATGCGTGACGAGGTCATTGAATGAAGTTGAGCCACTTCCGCTAATGGCGGCACAAAACGGACCTGATCGGGCGGCCTGTTGATGTCCGCTCCTGGGGGCAAAGCAGACCTCGCGCGCGTTGAGCGCCGACGTCTGAAAAGGACCCGGAGCGGACTTACGCTCGCAGGCGGACTGTCAGTCCAGCGGCTATGGCGAGTGAGGCGCCGATGACCGTTACGCAAACGATCCATCCCAAATGGTCGAAAATCTGTCCCAGCACGGCGCTGCCGACAAGGCCGCCCATGAAATAGCAGGCGAGATACGTCCCGCTCGCGACTCCGCGGTTTTCATGCGCAGCCTGCCCGACAAAGCCGGTAGCTGCGGCTTGAGCGAAGAACGTACCAGCCCCGACCAAAACCATCCCGGTGAGGACCGCCGCAAGATGCGAGGTCAGCATCAGCGGCAGGCCAATGGCAGCGACCGCAAGCGCCCCCCAGATCGCCGGCTGCGTGCCAAACCGCGCGACCGCATTGCCGGCAAGGAGTGTCGTGACCAGGGAGGGCAGAAAGACAAAATAGACGAAGCCGAGATCCATACGCCCCAGCGACAGCGGCGCGCGTACCAGCACGAAATTCACGAACGTGAAGGTGCCGATAAAGGCGAACAGGATGCAGAAGCCGATCGCGAAGGCAGCGCGGAGCGCTGGATTGCGCCAATGGCTGATTGCCGCTTTCAGCGGCGACTGCACCACAGACATCGCATGCATCGGTTGGACTCGCCGGATCGTGAAATAAACCAGCACCGCGCCGGCGAGATTGAGTATCGCAAAGAAATAGAAATTCGATGCCAGTCCAAAGCTGTCGGCGACCGCGGCGGAAACCAGTCGGCCGATCAGATTGCTGGCGACATTGCCGGTGATATAGGCCGCGAACGCGCCGCCGGCGTCCATCGAACTGCATTGTTCGCCAAGATATGCCAACGTCAGCGCAAACGCCGAGGCCATGCACAGGCCCTGCATCACGCGAAGGATCGTGAACGTGGTGAGATCAGGCGCGGCCGCGAGCAGAGAAGTAGGGATGGCAAGCAGGATCAGGCTGATAAGGATCCCAAGCCGCCGATCGAAGTGAGGACTTAGGACGCCGATCACGAGGCTGGCGACTGCCATGCCCATGGTGCTCGCGTTGACCGCAAAGCCCATCGCGGCCGGCGTCACGTTGTAGTGCTGGGTCAGCGAAGGAAGGATCGCCTGGGTCGCGAACAGATCGACCACGGTGAGAAAGGCGGTCAGGCCGATAACCAGCGACCGCAGCGCGACACCCGGCGAGTGACCGTGCATCTCCATCGCTTCGGTTCTTACAGGCGCGGATATCTCGGTCATGGCGCGGCTCGCCTGAATAGAGAGGGATGTGACGCCTGGGCGTGCGGGGCAACACGGTGGGGTCCAGGGCGTCACTTCCGGCAACGAGGGCTTGGCCCGTGCGGTCGCCAAGTCTCGTTACAGCTAGAACGGTTACATCTCAGGTCTCGTTACATATTGTGGTCTTGCGGATCCTTGCGGACGTCGCCGACATAGAGAATGACGGTCTCCTTGCCGAGATTCTTCCACCAGTGCGAAGTGCCGAACACTTCTGGCCGGATGTCGCCGGTCTTGTGGACGATCGGCTCGGAGCAGTTGCTGGCATATTCGACGATCTCGCCCTGCTGGATGAAGATCAGCGCGGGGCGGTCGTCGTGGCTGTGCCACGGCACGATACCGCCGGGCTCGATCGTCAGTTTACGGAAGCGCAGTTCGCGACCCTTGATGTGGGCGGGCTGCTTTTCAAGATCGATCGAGCCAAGTGTGACGTCGGTGACGCCCACCGGCTTGTAGTCGACCTTTTCGCGAACGTCAGGCTTTGTCTTGCCGGCCGGACATTCGCCGGCAAAGGCGCTCGACGTCACCACAGTCGATCCGGCGATGATGCCGGCAAGCACGAGGCGTTGCCAGGCTGTGCCCGAATTCGTTAATTTCAACATAGTGGTCTCCTCTGTTCTGCCTTGGCCCGGAATAATTGGCCGGCGAAGACACCACCATCGTTGAAACCGCTCGCCGGATGAAATGCCGGCTTGCTCTTGAGTCCATAGCGGTGCGCTATGCTGCTTTGGAGACGCGCGAGTTTTAGGTCGATAGCCGGGCGCGATCGTTTTGCGATGTATGTCAGCTATTGAACCGATTGGGCATCGGCATTTGCAGGCGGGGCCGAACCAGCCTTTGATGCATTGCCTCTTGCGGGCGGCCTAAACAGGAAAATAAGATGCCTATCAATTCGACTGGAGCCAATATGACGCAGCTTTCGCCTGCCAATGCCGAACGCCTCAAGCTCGCCTTCCAGCGCTGCCGCGATATGGAGGGAACGCTCAGTGAGCGGCTACAGGCCTATGCCGGCGCGGGACGCGATATCTTTCCGGCCTATAGCGAGGCGGTCGATCGCCTGGTCGTTCGTCTGAAGGAAAATGGCGGCGGAGAGAATGCGCCTCGCCCCGGCGAAATCATGCCGCCTTTCATGCTGCCGGACGAAACCGGGCGCCTCGTCACTCTGGATTCCCTGATCAGCCAGGGCCCGCTCGTCGTGATGTTCTATCGGGGACATTGGTGTCCGTACTGCCGATTGAATGTGAGCGCGGTGATCAAGGCGCAGGACCGCATTGCGGCGCTGGGTGGCCAGCTCGTTGCGATCATGCCTGAGACCCAAAAATACACCCAGCGGTTCAAATCCGATTCAGGCGCGCCGTTCCCGGTGTTGACCGACCTCGACAACGGCTATGCCTTGTCGCTCAATCTCGCGATCTGGGTGGGCACCGAGATCCAGCAGTTGCTTTCCTATTTGGACATCTCGAATTTTCATGGTGGTGATGACTGGATGCTGCCGATACCCGCAACCTTCGTGGTCGACCGCGATGGGTTGGTGAGGGCGCGGTTCGTCGATCCGGACTTTCGCAGTCGGATGGAAATCGATGATCTGATCGTCGCAGTCAGAAACACGAGCGAGGGGCGCTAGTGGCGCATCACCTCACGCACTCCCACTCAAGAATTGCTGCCAGTCCGCGCCGCGCAGCATCCGCATCATCGCAGATGCGACCGCGGCGCGTTGACGGCCAGCGACCCCGTAGAGGTGGACGGTTCGCCGCGAATCCAGCCCGTCGATGGTGGCGCGCTTCAGCGTCTCCGGAATCGGCGTGGTTTGGGGCATCACGGCGACGCCGATATCGGCTTCGAGGAGCTCGATAAGGTCGCGTTCAGAGGAAATCTCGTGGCTGCGATCGACGGCGACGCCGTGCTCACGCAGCGATTTTCCCACTCGCTCGGAATGTTCGCAATAGTCTCGCGACAAGAGCTGCTCGTTGCGCAAATCATCGAAGGCGACATGGTCATGGCTCGCGAGTGGATGCCGCTTGCTCACCACAAGAGTGAAATATTCGGTAAACAGCGGCCAGGTATCCAGCCGGTCCCAGTCGCTACCAAGCTCAGCGGCGATGCCGAGCTCGGCCTCCCCCGCCTTCAAATACTCGCCGACTTCCTCGCTGTTGCCGCGCAGGAAGCGAAATTCCAGGCGGTTGAACTGCCGCTTGAGCTGGTCGAGATGCGGGATCAGGAGCGACAGGTCGATGGAATCGGTGAGCGCTATGCGGAGTGCGCCGATTTCGCCGCTCTTGAAGGACGATGCCAGCATGCGTGCGCCAGCGGCGGCGTCGTAGCATTGTTGCAGCAGCGGCAGCATCCGCTGGCCGAGCTCGGTCAATTGCGCGGCCGGGCGTTCGCGGCGGAACAGATCGCCGCCCAATTCGGCCTCAAGCTGCTTGATCGCCCGCGTCAGCGACGGCTGGGTCACGTTGCAATCGTCGGCCGCGCGCGTGAAGTTCAACAGACGCGAAACCGCGAGGAAATACCTGACCTGGTGCATTTCCATGATCGTGCCGCCCGGCTTGCTTCGGGCAAACTAGCCTAAAAGCGCCGGTGGGTACATCAGGACCGCAATAGCGGCGGCGTATGACTTCGGAAGCCAAAAAGCATTTCCGTCAATTCCGCGCCGGGGGCAGATTTCGGCCGAAAAGAACATCCACGCACGGATCTGCCATGAATATCCGGCTGAAGACGCAAGGTGTCCCCACTGAAACGTGAAGGTAACAGGTTCAAGCGGCTCGCGAAGATCTAGGAGTCGACGTGATCCGAATGGAGCGTGACATGAACATGCAGAACTACTGTTCTTCGCCGAATGAGACGTTGCCGGAAAAATCCGACCCCGGTCAGGTCGTTCTGGTGCTGCAAGGTGGCGGCGCGCTCGGCTCCTACCAGGCCGGCGTCTATCAGGCGCTGCATGAGGCCGGTATCGAGCCGGACTGGATCATCGGCACTTCGATCGGGGCGATCAACGCCAGCCTGATTGCGGGCAACTCGCCGCAGAACCGGCTGTCGCGTTTGCGCGAATTCTGGAAAAGAATGGAGCAGAGTCCGGTCTGGAGTTTTCGCCACGTCCTGCCGGACTTCAACGAAAAGCTGTCCTATTGGGCAACCGTGACCAACGGTATTGCCGGTTTCTTTCGGCCGAACGCGCTGGCCCATGCCGGCGACAGTTATCCGCTGGGTGCCGACAATGCCGGCTATTACTCGACCGCACCGCTGGAACGGACGCTGACCGAACTTGTCGATTTTGATCTGGTCAATCAATGCACGCCACGGTTCACCGTCGGGGCCGCCCATGTCCGCACCAGTCAGATGCGTTATTTCGACAGCCGCGATACCAAGCTAGGCGTGAAGCACATCATGGCATCAGGCGCTTTGCCGCCGGCATTTCCGGCCATCCGCATCGACGGCGAACTCTATTGGGACGGCGGCATTTTGTCGAACACGCCGACGGAAGCGGTGTTCGACGACATTCCGCGCAGGGACTCGCTGATCTTCGCGGTGCATTTGTGGAATCCGTCCGGCGCCGAGCCGACCACGATGGCGGAGGTTTTGAACCGGCATAAGGACGTGCAGTATTCGAGCCGGATCGCAAGCCACATCGCGCGCCAGCAGCAGGCGCACCGGCTGCGTCATGTCATCAACCAGTTCGCGGCGCGGCTGCCCGAATCCGAGCGCAACAGTCCTGAGGTGCGCGAACTGGCGAGTTATGGCTGTCCGACGCGAATGCATGTGGTCCGCCTGCTGGCACCCCAGCTCGATCGCGAGACGCACACCAAGGATATCGATTTCAGCGCGTCCGGCATCATGCAGCGCTGGGACGCGGGCTACACCCATACCAAGGCGGTGCTGCAGCGTAAGCCCTGGGTCGGCGAGTTCGACCCGCTGTCGGGGGTCATTCTCCATGAACAGATGGAAGTGATGCCGGAAGCCGCGAAGTGATGAGTCCAGTCGTAACGTCGACTTCCGTTGTTGGCACTGAACGGACCAACCGAGCCGACCTAATGATGTCCGTTGTTCAGGTAAGACCGGAAGTCGCGTTTCGGGGCTGTCAGGTCTGCGTTTGACCCTGAACGGACATCACCATCACGGCTACCGCACGGATAGGGACTTCATGGCTATCCTCTGATAATATCGGCTTCTGTTCCTATAGCCGTCCAAGCTATCCCGTCCGTCAATATCGGCTCGGTCTCGCGTAAGCGAGCCAACCATCCCTGATCGGGATTATCCATACCGGCACCCGACTGAACTAATCTTCTGCGACCAACTCACTCAGGTGGGAGTTTTGTCGGAAATATTTAAAACATTCCTAGCTATCCGATCCGCAACGAATCGAGACAAAGCCGGGCCAATGATAAGGACGAGCATAAAACGAGCGATCTGCTGCGCCATAACAAACCCGACATCGACATTGGTGGATGCCGCAATAATGGCGACCGAGTCTGCCCCGCCCGGGCTGGTGGCAAGATAGGCCGTCAAAGGATCGATATCGAAAACTTCGACGAGAGCGAAGGCCAAGCCGCCACAAAATGCGATTAACATCAGAATTGATACTATCATTTTCGGCAAAGCCCGGATGGCATACACAAGAATTTCCCGGGTAAACCGCAAGCCAATCGTCCAGCCAAGAAGCAAATAGCTGACCGCCAGCAGCCAGCTTGGCAATTCGATTTCGACAAGACCGTTGGATTGTAGAACCGCACCGAGGAACATGGGTATCAGCAATATTCCTGCCGGAATGCGGGAAACAGGCCCTAGAATGACTCCTCCAAGAACGAGGACCAGCGTTTCAAGAAAAGGCAGTGCGTGGATCGGCGCAAACCAGACCGCAGGCGCTGCGGCCGCAACCGCCGGTGCGTGAACCCAGAAACGGGCAATAATGGAAGCTACGAGAGCGACCATGAGAACGCGCACATATTGCATGAAGGCAACCAGCCGAGCGTCAGCGCCGTAGGCACCGGCCATCACCATCATGACTGGCGCCGCGCCAGGCAATAATCCCCAAATAGCCGTTGTTTCCGGCAAAATGCGGAACCTGCTGATGAGCCAGCCCAACAAGCAACTGGCAATGATGACCAAGAAGCTGATCCCTAGAAACAGCGGCCACTCATGCAGAAAGGAATGAATAATGGTGGACGTAAGAACGCGCGCTATCATGCAGCCGACGACCGCTTGGGCGAAGCCGAAAGGCAGTTGCGGCACAAGGATGCCGGCTTCCCCATTTTCGACGAGGATGCCGGCCAACATCGAGCCAAGCAGAAGGGCTGCCGGCAGCCGGGCCCATGTCAGCAAGGAGGCAAACAGAACCGAAAGGGCGATCAGAACTCCCCAGCGAGCGAACACTGGCAGTGTGGATAAAGACATGGACGGCTGCACTGTCAGGCTTGAGAAAGCGTGATATCAGCACTTTTGACGACCCTGCTGATCCTTGGAAAGATGTTGCCGATAGCAAAGTCGTGCATTTGGGCGGACATGGCGCTCGTGGCATCTTCGGCAAGAACGACGGCATAGTCGTGTTCCCATGCCTGTCGTGCCGT
>Ga0210409_10002451_pt1 | contig 22002 bp, 18 predicted proteins | sample IncBWH17MmetaG_FD_161649 | JGI IMG/M metagenome (GOLD analysis project Ga0210409, IMG submission 161649) | Forest soil microbial communities from Barre Woods Harvard Forest LTER site, Petersham, Massachusetts, United States - Inc-BW-H-17-M | ecosystem: Environmental > Terrestrial > Soil >...
TGCGATGGACTTCTTCACCGTCCCCACGATTACGTTCGGCATGCTCTACTGCTTCTTCATCCTCGGCCACGATCGGCGGCGTATCCTATATTTCCACGTGACGCGGCATCCCACCAGTCTGTGGGTTGTACAGCAGCTGAGGGAGGCCTTCCCCTATGAGACCGGTCCCCGGTTTCTCATCTTCGATCGGGATGCCAAGTATGGGATGGAGGTTCCTGCTGCGATTCGGTCGATGAAAATTAAGTGTGTCCGCACTTCATTCGAGAGTCCTTGGCAGAATGGCGTTGCAGAGCGTTGGGTACAGAGCTGCCGCAGGGACATGCTGGATCACGTGATCGCTTTGAACGAGGCCCACTTACGTCGATTGCTCTCAGATTATGTCCGTTACTACCACGAAGACCGTACTCATCTCGGACTGAGAAAGGAAACACCGGCGGGCAGAATTCGTTCGCTGACCTCCGGTCGCATCACTGCTCGTGCGCGACTCGGCGGTCTGCATCACCGCTACGACCGCGCGGCGTGAACAGCACCAGCCTGAACATTGGCATGTCTTGCTGACGGAGATTTCTGTCTGGCTTCCTGGTTGCCTCGTGGTTGGGGCCCAACTCCTCTGAAAAGAAATGTCACAGCCGTATGAAAACTCTATCAACTGCCTTCAATAAATTCGAAATGAGCGCTTTTATGGGGCGTTTTGATTTTTGGCGAACGACAGGTAACAGTTGAACGGGCAAATGGTCGTTGAGACGTCGTGACCAACACCACCCAAGGGATCCACACCGCAGTTGACGTCGCCATAGAACGCCGTTTCGTGATGGATCGTCAACCCTGTTAAGGGCGAAACGGTCACCGAACTCTCTGCGTCTCCGACTTCAGGCCTTTGACAGTAGGTAGCTTGGAGGGAAGTACCTGCCTCGTGACCAGGAGTGCTTCGTTCGGAACATTGTGATTTAGGAAGCCCCGGCATCCGTTTGGGTTACATGCCGACGATCTAACCGCAATTTTATGGGACATCCAACACCATCCTGGTTCGTAGCTATGCCGATGTCCATCATTTTTCTTCTACGGTCAGTGCTTCGAAGCCGGAGATGACATCGAACAATTCCTCATCGATACCATCCTGGCGCAGACGATGAAATGTCCGGTTAAGATCCTCCAGTAATTCGTCGATGTTTTTGTCGGCGCGTTGCATCGCCGCTAGGCGGCTTGCGTTCTCGCTAGCGAGGGATTCGGCACACGCCCTGAAGAGCGACACGAAAATGTATTCGCGGATGAGCGCCCGCAATGTCACGGTGCCGCCACCCATGACCTCGGGCAAGTTTCCGGTCGGCCAGGGTAGTTCGGACAGCTTGCGTCGCCAGGTTTCGTCCAGCGGGAGTAGTCGCTGACCGACGGGCGCATAAGCCGCCCCGGAAGTGGGGCGGTTGTAGAAAAGGTGAAGTTCGGCGATTTCACCTTGACCGTGGTGCATCTCGGTCTCCACGAGAATCTGTCCGACGAGCGGGGTGATAGCCTTGACAGAGTTGGGCACGCTGAAGAGTCCGACCAGTGGCAGGCGCGCGTCAGTCAGGAGTGCTTGAACGCGCTCACCGACGGCCCAGACCTGCCGTTTGCCTGGCAGGGCCGCCAACGTCTTGACCGCGAAATCGGCCACCACATCATTGAACTGGCCCACTAGTCCCTGATCTGAACCGAACACGACCGCTCTGATTACACCCGCAACTGTTTTTCCCTTCCTTTCTGCAATATGTGGCGCCGCCCCGCTTTCTCGGAAGCATGCGCCCAACCCCAGTTCAACTGTGCGGTAGTAGTCAGCCAATGAGCTCACCGATTTTTCATATTGCCCTATGTTCGAGGCAGCCGCAGCCTTCATCGTGCGGACAACGGATTGAAGATCCCCGGCTCCGGCGATCTTTCGACGAAGACTGACCGTGGTCTTGCTCATAACTTCCCCTCGGGTTCAGGCTTCGGCTCGGGTTTGCCCTTCGTGTGGACTTCCGGCTTGGCTTTGGCTTCAGGCTTTGGCTCGGCTTTGGGTTTAGGCTTCACCTCCGTTTGCAGATCCGGCTTGGTTTCAGGTTTGGGCTGGAAGCGAGCAAGCGATTTGCGGGCGATTTGGACAATCATTTCACGATCCGAGTCGCTCAATTTTTCAGCGGTATCCAATCGCTCGCGCACATCCGCAGGGATATCCGCGGTCACCACACTTAGGGCGTGCTCGGCCTCCGTCATCTGGTCAAGCGGCACTAGGTCGAAGAGTTCTGCGGTCAATGCCAGCAGCACAACGATTTGCGCGGGCACGGGAACAGGCGCAAATTCCGGCTGTTTGAGACAGGCGCGGATTCGCCGTCCGTGTTCGATGGACTTGCGCGTGTTTTCATCCAGGCGAGCTCCAAACCGTGAAAAGGTTTCGAGTTCCTCAAACTGCGCATAGGCGAGCTTGAGGTCGCCTGCGACAGCGCGGTAGGCGGCACGTTGTGCTTGACCGCCAACGCGCGAAACGGATTTGCCGACATCGACGGCCGGCAGCACGCCCAATTCAAATAGCCCCGGCGAGAGGTAAATCTGCCCATCCGTGATGGAAATCAAGTTGGTCGGAATATAGGCGGAAATGTCTTGCCCTTCGGTTTCGATGATGGGCAGCGCGGTGAGCGAACCGCCGCCGAGTTCCTTGCGCAAATGCGTCGCACGTTCAAGCAGCCGCGAGTGGATATAAAAGATGTCGCCGGGAAACGCTTCGCGACCGGGGGGGCGGCGCAGCAAGAGTGATAGTTCACGGTAGCAGCGCGCGTGGTGTGTAAGGTCGTCGTAAACGATCAGCACATCTCGCCCCGCTTCCATGAAAGATTCCGCAATGCTGGTCGCGGCATAAGGAGCGACATAGGCAAGACCCGGCGGGTCGTTGCCTTCCGTGACGACGACCACGGTGTAATCCATCGCTCCATTTTCCCGCAAGGTTGCTACGGCCTTTGCGACCGCGGACGCGCGTTGACCAATAGCACAGTAGATGCACAAGACATTTTGGCCGCGCTGGTTGAGGATAGTGTCAATCGCAATGGCGGTCTTACCCGTCTGGCGGTCGCCGAGGATCAACTCGCGCTGGCCGCGCCCAACGGGAATGAGAGCATCGATGACTTTGAGGCCCGTCTGGAGAGGCACGGTGACGGGTGCGCGGTCCATGATGGGTGGGGCGGGGCGTTCGACGGGCAGGCGCTTGCTGGAGGCCAGTGGGCCGTTGCCATCGAGAGGCCGACCGAGCGGATTGATAACGCGTCCGAGCAATCCATCGCCCACAGCCACGTCCATGACCCGGCCCGTGCGCTGGACTCCATCTCCGGCGTGGAGATGCCAGTATTCGCCGAGCAGAACGACGCCGATTTCATCCGCGTCCACATTGAACGCAATGCCGAGTACATCGCCGGGAAACGTCATCAATTCATCAAAGCCAACGCCAGGAAGACCTGACACTTTGGCGATACCAGTGGCGACACTGGTGACCGTGCCAACCTCCCGTGGCGTCAGTTGCGGGGTGAATGTTTCCCGCACTTGGCTTATCTCAGCAAACGCGCTGTCGAAAACGTTTTTAAGGCTCTCGGGATCCATGTTCATTGGCTCTTTGTTTTAGGCCTTAGGCTTTTCAAGTTTGGGTTCGACCTTGGCCTGAGGTTTAGGCTCTGTTTTGGCTTCAGGCTTGGATTCAGTTTTGACTACGGATTTGGATGTGAACTCGGGTTTGGCTATAGGTTTGTCGTTCTCTTTCAGGAGTTCATCGACGCTTTTTTCCATCGACATCAGATAATCCGCGATGCTCCACGCCACCTTTTGTCCGTTCGTATTGATTTCAATGCCGCTGATCAGGTCTGGCGCGGTCTCGAAACGGACGTGGATATCAGCCGAGAATGTTTCGTTCAGCGCATTTTGTATCGCTGCGCGTTGCTGCGCGGGCAAGTCGAACGCGCTCCGCACGAGTGCGGGGTCAGATGCTGCCTTAAGGGCCTGGGCGAGACCTGCTTTCGCCTGAGCGTCCATTTCTCGAAGACGCCGAGTGAATACTTCGCCCAGGCGTTCTTCCAGACTCACCGTGGCGAGATCTGTCAGAGCCCTTCGTGCGATGGCAAATACTTCACGCTGCGTTCGTCGGCTGATGGCCTGATGCAGGGTATGCTCTTGGTCTCTCAGTGCTTCCTGTGATTTTGAACTCAAAGCCACGGCGTCCTTCCGCGCTTGGTCGAGGAGCCGCTGACGTTCGGCCTTTGCCTCGTCGGTTGCCTTGCTCAAGAGCGCAGCGCGTTGCTTGTCAAACTCCTCGTTCTTGTGCTTGAAGTCGTCGCTCTCCTTTTGGGCTTCGGCCTTTTTTTGGTCGGCATTCGCCAGTTCTGTCGCGATCCGCTTCTCCCGCTCATCGATGGCATGGAGGATCGGCTTGTAAAGGAAGCGCTTCATCAACCACACCAAGATGAGGAAGTTGACCACCTGCGCGGCGACCGTGAACCAATCAATTAACATAGGTTTACTTTCCTGTTGCTTGGGCGATGACGTGGTTCCAGAAAGGGTTAGCGAAGATCAGAATCATCGAAACCACAAAGCAATAGATGGCCAGGGACTCGATCATTGCCAAGCCAACAAACAACGTTCGTGTGATGGTCGCGGAGGCATCGGGTTGCTGGGCCAGAGAACTTAGCGCCGTAGCAACAGCCCGCCCTTCCGCCAGCGCGGGAATCATTGTGCCGATACCGATGGTAAAGCCGGCGAAAGCAATTGATGCCACCGCGATAATCGTCATGCTATCCATGGGAGCTCCTTTTGTTGCCGTAGTTCACGTTTCAATGTATCGCCTCGGGTTCCAGCTTGGGCTTACGGACTCGCGTGGCGGCCGCGATGTACACCGCTGCCAGGATGCTGAAAATGTAAGCCTGCACCATTCCGGTGAGCAGGCCGAGGGTCGTCATAAAGATCGGAAATATGAAGGGCGTAATCGTGAGCAGAATGGCGACAATCATCGCCCCGCTCATCATGTTGCCGAACAGACGGACGGCCAGGGCCAGTGTGCGCGAAAGTTCACTAATAATGTTAAACGGCAGCATGATGAATGTCGGTTTCGTATAGGACTTGAGGTACTCGCCCAGCCCTTGTTCTTCGATGCCGAAGAACGGCACGGCCACAAATACGGACAGTGCGAGCGCCGCCGTGGTCGACAGCGAGGCGGTTGGCGGCTGGAAGCCGGGAATGACGGTGCAAAGGCCGGCTGTCGCCACAAACAGAAAGAGCGTTCCCAGAAAGCCGAGATATTTCTGCGGCTGACTCAGGCCTACCTCTTGAATTTGTTTCTCGATGCCAGTGACAACGATTTCCAGAAGGTTCTGCCAGCGGGAACGGTCAAGACCTGTGGAAAGCTTGCGTGTAATGAGTCTTGAACCGACGGCGAGCAGGAGCATCAGCGCCCATGTGAACACAATAGTGCCGTTGAGTTTCAGAAACCCGTGTTGCCAGAAGACAATCTGATCGGGACTAAGGTGCATGGCTCACCTTCTGTGCTAAGTAAGCCGGCTTTTCCCCCGATTGAGTGAGCCGCGTCACGATAAGGCGCGCGACGACAAATCCAATGAGGCACACGATCATCCTTTGCCAATGACCTCGAGCGATAACATAAAAACCAGCCACTGCAATGCTCGTTCGCACCAACAGGCTGCCGACAAACCAAAGCGCGGGCCGTTTGGACGAAACGCCCTTCTGAACCGTCCACCAAAGGCCGCCGAAGAACATCGCGCCGAGCAAGAGGCCCGTCACCAAAGCCACCATCAGACGGAAAGTGTCATTCATCTTTATCCTCCGGTTCCTCTCCTATTTCCTTGTTTTCCTTGGTGACCCAATGCCACGCATTCAGACAGCCGATGGCCAGGCCGATGATCAGCAGCATCAGTGTCCAGGAATGGCTTCCTGGGTGGTGTTTATCCAGCCAGATGCCAAGCGCCACGCCGGCCAGCGTTGGAACCACCACCGACCAGCCGATAAGTCCCGTCATGCCCAAGCCAAACCAAACGCCCTGCTTGGAGTTACGCGCCCTGAGCTTGCGTGCCGCCTTCTCGCCGATCTCCCTGCTGAACGCGGTCGGGTCTTTCGCGCTCCTGACCTCCGGTGTCTTACTCATGATGAAACTCTGCCAAGCGGCGTATGAGATCGCTCTCCATTTTCGCCATCACCGAGCGGACGCTCTGCTCCCCTTCGTTCAGGTTCAGAAACTCCCGTTCCACCGCCTCACGGAGTTTGCCAAGATCCGTTCCGCCAATGGCGTTGCGCACGGAGACGAGCACTTCCAAGCCAGTCTTTACCAGTACGCCTTCATCAACGGCTACGTAAACCTCGCCTTCCGCTTCGTTCTCGTAAATCAGAATGCCTGGCGCAAGCGCCGCGACGCAGTCCAGCCGGTGCGGCAAGAGTCCGAACGAGCCCTCGCGGCTCTGCGCAACAATACGCGAAACGCCAGTTTTGTCGGCAAAAATTCGGAACGGCAGGAGAACCTTAAGATTCATGAGCGTCGGCTGCTGCATGTTCGGCCTCCGGTTTGGATTTCGACGCGACCATTGGTTGCGGTTCGGGCTTGGTTTTGGAATCGACGGCAGGCTTTGCGGCAACCTTCGCCACGGGTTTGATTCCGGGTTCGGCCCCGGATTTGGAATTGGCTTCTACTTTGTCGGGCGGGTCCTTTTTCTTCGCCTCGTCAATCGCTCCAATCATGTAGAGCGCGCTTTCCGGGTAGTCTTTGAATTCATCGCGCAAGATTCGTTCGCAGCCGTCGAGCGAGTCTTTGAGGCTGACAAGTTTTCCCTTGATGCCGCTGAACTGTTCGGTGGCGAAAAACGGCTGCGTGAGGAAACGCTCCAGCCGCCGGGCGCGCGCGACTACGTTGCGATCTTCTAGCGCCAGTTGCTCCAAGCCGAGCATGGCGATAATGTCCTTGAGATCTTCGTACTGCGCCAGCGTACGCCTGATTTCCTGCGCCAGTAGATAATGTCGCTCGCCGACGATGCCGGGCGTGGCCATTTTTGAGCTGGATTGCAGCAGATCGATAGCCGGGTAAAGTCCTTCACTCGCCCGCTTGCGCGAAAGCACGATGGATGTCGAGAGGTGCGAAAACGTGTGCACCGCCGCCGGATCGGTCAAATCGTCCGCTGGCACATACACCGCCTGAATGGAAGTAATGGCGCCGGTATCCGTGTTGGCGATGCGCTCCTCCAGCCTCGATAGCTCGGTGCCCATCGTAGGCTGATAGCCCAGGCGCGACGGCATTTGGCCCATCAAGCCGGACACTTCCATACCGGCCTGAAGGAATCGGAAAATATTATCGATCAGCAGCAGCACGTCACGGTGCTCGTCGTCCCTGAAATATTCGGCCATCGTCAGCGCCGCGAGACCCACGCGAAAACGGCTGCCCGGCGGTTCATTCATCTGCCCGAATACCATCACCATGTTTGGAAGCACACCGGCCGCCTTCATGTCACGGTAAAGTTCTTCGCCTTCGCGGCATCGCTCTCCTATCCCGCAAAAAATGCTCACGCCTTTCTGGTGCTCAATCATGTTGTGAATCATTTCGGTGAGCAACACGGTCTTTCCCACTCCAGCCCCACCGAACAGGCCGGCTTTGCCGCCGCGCTCGAGCGGTAACAGCACATCGATGGCCTTGATCCCCGTCTCGAAGACCTCGGATTTGGTGGATCGCCTTGCCAGTCCCGGCGGGGCTCGATGGACTGACCGCCATTGGACATTTGTCAACGCTGGCTGGCGGTCGATCGCGTTCCCGAAAACATCGAACATTCGCGAGAGGATTTCTTTGCCAACGGGCGCTTTCAACGGCCCTCCCGTGTCTTCCACCGTTGTGCCGCGGGCGAGGCCTTGGGTGGGGGTCAGCGCGATTCCACGGACGCAATGCGCATCGAGTTGAGCTAACACCTCGATAGCAATTTTCTCGTCCTTCGCGCGCAGCAACGAGTAGATGGGCGGCAAATGGGAATCGAATTGTATATCCACGACGCTGCCGCGCACCGAGACCACCTTGCCGAGATTCGAAGGATTGGCTTTGTTCGTCATGTTTGCTCTAGTTCATTCGCCGTCAGATGAATTTAGACAAAGATCTTTTCGCGCCACTTCTTCCTATGTTGCGTCCTGACTCCACTTCCAATTGCGTATTTCCGGCATGTCTTGACCGTGCTTGTCGATGTAATGCTTGTGCTCGATGAGCTTGTCTTGCATTTGCTGCTTCAAGTAAGCGCCTTTGGAGCCCAAATGGGACAGGCGATCGATCACGTCTTGAACGAGGTGGAACCGGTCCAGGTCGTTCTGCACCCTCATGTCAAATGCCGTCGTTATGGTGCCCTCTTCCTTGTAGCCCCGAACGTGGAGGTTGTTGTTCGTTCGGCGGTAAGTGAGCCGGTGGACAAGCCACGGGTATCCGTGAAAGCCAAAGATAATGTGCTTATCTTTCGTGAACAGTGAATCATAATCCGTTTCGCTTAGGCCGTGCGGGTGCTCGCTGGCAGACTGCAGCTTCATTAGATCAACGACGTTGATCACCCTGATTTTGAGATCGGGCAAATGTTTGCGAAGAATCGAAACGGCCGCCAAAACCTCCAAGGTAGGCGTGTCGCCGCAGCAGGCCATCACCACGTCCGGATCGGCGCCCTGATCGTTGCTGGCCCATTGCCAAATGCCAATTCCTTCCGTGCAGTGTACGACGGCCTCTTCCATGGTCAGCCATTGGGGCATAGCCTTTTTCCCCGCCACAACCACGTTGACGTAATGCCGGCTTCGCAGGCAGTGATCAAAAACCGACAACAGGCAGTTGGCGTCGGGCGGAAGATATACGCGCACGATATCGGCCTTCTTGTTGATGACATGGTCGAGGAAACCGGGATCCTGGTGGGTGAAGCCATTGTGATCCTGCTGCCAGACGTGGGAAGCGAGCAGATAGTTCAGCGAGGCGATCTTCCGGCGCCAGGGCAGTTCCAGCGTTACTTTCAGCCACTTGGCGTGCTGATTGAACATCGAATCGACGATGTGAACAAAGGCCTCGTAGCAGTTGAACAACCCGTGCCGCCCGGTGAGCAGATATCCTTCGAGCCAACCCTCGCACTGGTGCTCGCTGAGCATCGAGTCCAGCACTCGGCCAGAGGGCGCGAGGAATTCATCGTTTTTCACTTCACGAGCATCCCATTGACGGTTGGTGACCTCAAAAACCGCGCCTAAAAGATTCGAGAGAGTCTCATCGGGACCAAAGATATGGAAATTGCGCTGGTCCTGATTCAGCTTGGCCACGTCACGCAGGAATCTGCCCAGCACAACTGTATCTTGGCCATCAACGGCTCCAGGCGAAGGCACATTTACCGCATGAACGTGGAAGTCCGGCATGCACAGGTCGCGCAGCAGAATTCCACCGTTGGTGTGAGGATTGGCGCCCATCCGGCGGTCTCCCTTCGGCGCTAGGTCGGCCAACTCGGGAATGAGCCGTCCATTTTTATCGAACAACTCCTCGGGCTTGTAGCTTTTCATCCAGGTTTCAAGCTGCTTCACATGGTCGGGGTGCTCGGAATCCACCAGGAGCGGCACTTGGTGCGCTCGGAACGTGCCCTCGATTTGCAGGCCATCGACGACTTTCGGTCCCGTCCAGCCCTTGGGTGACTTGAGCACGATCATCGGCCAGCGCGGCCGAGTGGCGTCGTTCTTTGTCCGTGCATTGCTTTGGATTTGCCGGATGTCCTCGATGGCTTTTTCCAAGGTGGTGGCCATGAGTTCATGCATTTTTTCCGGCTCATGTCCTTCCACAAAGTAGGGCGTCCAGCCGCAGCCTCGCAGAAATTGGTCCAATTCCTCATGCTCGATGCGTGCCAGGACGGTCGGATTGCTGATCTTGTAGCCATTGAGGTGCAGGATCGGCAGCACGGTGCCGTCGGTAATTGGGTTGAGAAACTTGTTGGATTGCCATGCGGTCGCCAACGGCCCCGTTTCCGCTTCGCCGTCGCCGATGACGCAGGCGACGATGAGGTCGGGATTGTCGAACGCCGCCCCGAATGCATGGCTGAGCGAGTATCCCAACTCGCCGCCTTCGTGAATCGACCCCGGAGTTGTCGGCGCGACGTGGCTGGAGATGCCCCCGGGAAACGAGAATTGAGTGAACAGCTTTTTCAGCCCGGCTTCGTCCTGGTTGATGTTCGGATAGATCTCAGTGTAGGAACCTTCGAGGTAAACATTGCCCACCAGCGCCGGGCCGCCGTGTCCTGGGCCAGCGATGTAAAACATATCCAGGTCATATTTCCTGATGACTCGGTTTAGGTGCACGTAGATGAAGTTCTGACCCGGCGTCGTGCCCCAATGCCCGACCACCAGAGGTTTTACATGCGACAATTTTAGCGGTTCCTTCAGCAGCGGATTGTCGTAGAGATAAATCTGGCCGACCGATAGATAGTTGGCAGCGCGCCAGTAGGCATCCATCTTGCGGAGCAGGTCCGGCGAAAGAGTTGGGGCAAGAGTTTCCGTCTTCATGATTCAATTCTCCCTTTGCAGCCAAGGCCAAGAACATTGCAAACCGTCTTGGCGATCATGCTTTCTTCGTCCGTGCGAATGACGCGGACCGCAACCCGGCTGGCAGCCGCGGAAATTACGCCTTGATTCGTCGCGTTTCGCTTTTCTTCGAGTTCGATTCCTAGAAATCCCAGCCCATCGCAAATCCGGGCTCGAACTGCGGGTGCGTTCTCTCCGATGCCGCCAGCGAACACCAGCGTGTCCAACCCGCCGAGTGCCGCTGCGAATGCGCCGATCCATTTCTTCACCTGGTAACAAAACAGCGCGACCGCTTCGGCTGCACGCACGTCCTGCATTTCGTGCTCAAGCAGATCACGCATGTCGGAACTGGTCTCGGATATACCGAGAAGCCCGGACTGGAAATTGATCATCTCGTTGAATTGTTTGGCGCTCAATTTTTCGGTGCGCGCCAGGTACCAAACCAGTCCGGGATCGAGATCTCCTGAGCGGGTGCCCATCGGCACTCCGGCGGCTGGGGTGAAACTCATGCTCGTGTCCACGGATTTGCCGTCACGCACCGCCGCCAGACTCGCGCCATTGCCGAGGTGGGCGAGAATAACGCGGCCAGTTGTTGCCGCAGGGTCGCCGAGGCGCGCGAGTTCTGCCATGAGAAATGCATACGACAAGCCGTGAAACCCATACCGGCGCACACCGAGCGCTTCGTACCGGCGAGGGATCGGCAACATCTGCGCCACACGCGGCAGATCATGATGAAAAGCCGTGTCGAAACACGCCACTTGGGGTAGGTCAGGAAATCGGCGATGAAACGCCTCGGTCAACAGGATCTCCTCCGGCATGTGGTCAGGATCGAATGAACTGAGCCGGCGTAGTTCCTCAACCATTTCAGGAGTGAAGCGCTGCGACTTGTAATACTTTGGACCGCCGTTCACGATACGGTGACCCACCGCGGTCAACCCATCACTGCCGCTGTATTTCTCGATCCAATCCATCAGAACGGCCACCGCCGCTGCGTGATCCGGTGCTTTCACTGAGCGCGAAAGGCTGTCCGCTTGGTTCGAGCTCTTCACATGAAACCTCGCGTCTGGCAATCCAATTCGCTCAATCCCGCCCACTAGAATCCGGTGGAGGGAGTCGCCGGCTTCGAACAAGGCGAACTTGATGCTCGACGAGCCGCCGTTGACCGTCAGGATGCGTGGGTTACTGGGCTTCATTGCTCCCTTTTTTGCCGTTCTGCAATCCGAACGAAGCGAGTTTCGCGCGCGTGGACTTGTAATCCGTGTGAAGAATGCTTCGAATCCCTAAGCCTTCCGCGATCTGCACGAACATCGGGGTGTCCTCGATATAGACTACCTGGCGGGCCGGCGCCTGAGCGATATCCAGCGCAAGACGAAAGACGTCCGCGTCGGGTTTGCGGATATGGATAAAGCACGAGGAAATAAAAAAATCCACAAACCCGTCCAGCTTGAACTTTCGAATCCGATACTCATTCAGTCCGCGCGCTTCGTTGCTGATGACGGCGATCTTCAGCCTATGCCGGACCTTGAGCTGAGCGATCAGCTCGATCATCTCGGGGTAAGGTTTTGATTGCGCGAACATGAAACGCCGAAACCGATCCCGGGTGAACGGTCGTTTTTGATAGAAGACCACCCGATCTAAATATTCCTCCAGCGTGACCTTTCCCTCCTCGTAGGTAGCAAAGTTCAGGTTATGCCGATCTTCCATCTCATCCCACTCCAGCTTGAAGTTCTTCGCCGCCCGCTTGCGGGCATGATGGTCCCATCCGTCCGTGAGCAAGACGCCGCCGATATCCAGAAACAGCGTCGTAATCTTATGGTGCATAGTCCCGCTTCGCGATCTGTGGCGTTCGGTCATCTTCCCGATACCGAGAAGCTGGGCGGGGCTTACTACCGCCCAGGCGCCCATACGTCATCGTTAAGCTTCGCAGTCTTTGCGCGAGTTCCTGGGTCAGCGCACCATCCTTCACGCGCCATTGCCAGTTACCTTTCGCAATTCCGGGAAAATTCATTCGCGTCTCCGATCCCAGCTCCAGAAGGTCTTGCGCAGGAACGATAGCTACGTCGGCCTGCGATGCAAGCGCCTCACGGATCATGGCCCAGACAATCTCCCGGTCGTTTGCTCCCAGCCGCTTTTGCAAGGCTTGGCGTTGCGTGCTTGGCAGCTTCTGATACCAGCCTGCCGTTGTGTCGTTATCATGAGTTCCGGTATAGAGCACTGATTTCACCGGACGCTGTTCTGGCGGAACTGAATTGGTTTCGAGGTTCGAGCCGAACTCAAATTGGAGCACCCGTGTGCCCGGGATCTGAAGTTGATCCAGTAAAGCCACCACTTCGGGTGTTATGGCGCCAAGATCATCCGCGATAAAACGCGATAACCCAAGGGCTTTGCGGGCGGCCTCGAAAAAAGAAGCTCCTCCCCCAGGTTGGTACTGCCCGTTCACAGCCGACTTGGCTTGTGCAGGCACTTCGTAGGTGCGGACAAAGCCGATGAAATGATCCAGCCGATTGACATCGAACCGTCCAAAAGTCGTCCGCAGGCGCTCGATCCACCAACTGTAGTTCTGCTCTTGGAGCGCCTCCCAGCGATACACGGGGAGACCCCACAGCTGCCCTGTCGTAGAAAAATAATCGGGAGGAACTCCCGCGACCACCGTAGGATTTCCATCGGCATCCAGTTTGAAAAACTCGGGATGAGCCCAGACATCGGCGCTCTGGTGCGCCACGAACAGGGGAACATCGCCGATCAGGTAGATTTCCTTGGACGTGCAGTAAGCCCTTAACTCTTTCCACTGGACTGAGAACTGCCACTGGACAAACTGATGGTACCGGATGTCATCGGCAAAATATTTCCGCGCGCGAATGATGGCGTCTGGCTGACGCGTTCGCAGCTCTTGGTTCCATCGGGTCCAATCTGATGTGCCCTCTTTCGCTTGGATTGCCGAGAACAACGAAAAATCCTCAAGCCAGAAAGACTCCTCGCGTACAAATGCATCGAGCTCGGCTTGCCTGCCACCCTGCCTGTTTTTTTCGAAATGTTCGAATGCCTTTTTTAACCATCCCAGCTTCAAGCGTGCCGCTGCGGGATAGTCCACCATTCCCTCGGCCTCGGAGATGGAAAGTTCGATATCCTGTCGGCCAAGCAGCCCCTGCTCGACCAACCGATCAGGACTCACCAAGAGCGGATTACCTGCAAAGGCAGACGGTGACTGGTAAGGCGAATTCTCTTCCCCTGTTGGCCCAATGGGAAGCATCTGCCACCAACGCTGTCCACACTTGACCATATAATCCGCAAAGGCAGTCGCGGCAGGCCCCAGATCGCCGATGGGATAGCGGTTGGAAAGGGAGGTTAGATGGAGAAGTATCCCGGAGGCTCGTTGATTCATACGGAACCCCCTCCCGAGACAGATTCTTTCTTCTGTGCCAGAAGTATCGCGCTGGAGCCGGCTTCTAAGGGATAAGTCTTTGAATTGTCCAGAGGCGGTTCCTCCCCTGGGGCAAACAAGTCTTGCGGCGTCAAACGAGACGTATCGACCGCTCGATGCCAGCTGAACCCGTACGGCAGTGGCGGCAAATTAAATTCGGCGCCACTCGTGCCAGCATTGAACATCAGGAAAAGCGCATCTTGTCCGTTTTCCTGGATCAGACAGGCAAACTGTTTTTCTTTCGAGTCGGCCCAGTTGGGCGATCCTGCCTGCGGGCCAAACCAATGGATTTCGGCGTCTGTATAGAATTGTTCTTTGCTCAGTGCCGGATGCGCGCAGCGAAACGCGATCATGCCGCGGGCAAATCGGTAAATCTCCCGATGCCGTTCAAGATAGGTCCAGTCAACCCAACTGGTTTCGTTGTCCTGGCAGTAGGCGTTGTTGTTGCCCCGCTGCGTGCGGCGAAATTCGTCTCCGCCGAGCAACATGGGCACGCCGCGCGAGATCAGCAGGGTGAGAAGGAAGTTCTTGATCTGGGTTTTCCGTAAGTTCTCGATCCCGGCATCCTTCGTCTCGCCTTCCGAGTCGTAGTTCTCGCTGAAGTTGGCGTCGGTGCCGTCATGGTTGTTTTCTCCGTTCGCTTCGTTGTGTTTTGAGCGATAGCTCACCAGGTCGTTCAGCGTAAAGCCGTCGTGACAGGTGACGAAGTTGATGCTGCCATCGGGGCCTTTGCCGGACTTGGTATAGATGTCGGCACTTCCGCAGATGCGGCTTGCAAACAAACCGAGCATTCCATCGTCGCCGCGCCAGAAACGCCGGACATCGTCTCGGTACCGGCCGTTCCACTCCGCCCAGCGGCGTTCGGAGAAGCTTCCGACCTCATATGCACCGGCGGTGTCCCACGCCTCGGCGATGATCTTCACATTCCTTAAGATCGGGTCTTCTGCAATCCGCTCAAGAAGGGGGGAATTGGCCAGCAAGTTTCCAGAGCGGCCTCGACCGAGCACTGCGGCCAGATCAAATCGAAATCCATCAACATGCATCTCCACCACCCAGTGGCGCAACGCGGACAAAATGTGGTCTCGCACCGCGGGATGATTGGCGTTGATGGTGTTTCCAGTTCCCGTGTAGTCCTTGTAATGGCGATTGTCATCCGCCAGCATGTAGAAAATCACGTTATCCAGCCCACGGAAACAGAGCGTCGGACCGAGTTCGTCTCCCTCCGCTGTGTGATTGAACACCACGTCGAGAATCACTTCAATGCCCGAGTTGTGAAAAGCCCGGACCATTTCCTTGAATTCCAGCTTCTGCTGCCCCAGACCTCCAGAACTGCTGTAGGAAGCTTTGGGCGCAAAGAAGGCCACGGGATCGTAGCCCCAGTAATTCTTGAGCATCTCACTTGTCAGCGGATTCCTGCGCGTCACGGAAGTTTCATTGAACTCTTGCACGGGCATCAGTTCCACAGCGGTGATTCCCAGGGTCTGTAGATAGGGAATTTTTTCTATTAGGCCTCGATAGGTTCCGGGATGGTTCACTCCCGATTGGGGATGAATGGTAAATCCGCGAACATGAATTTCGTAAATAATGGTCTTGGACCACGGATGCTGGAGAGGCTGGTCTCCATTCCATTCGAAAGGCTCGTTTACAAATACGCATTTCGGCATGAACCTGGAGTTGTCCAGCTTCGAGAGAATCAGATCTTTCTGCGGCGCCGACAAATCGTATCCGCATGCCGATGCAAAATCCCATGGAGGCAGCTGCGAAATAGCGGTAGCAAAGGGATCGAGGAGAAGCCTGTTGAAATTGAACCGATGTCCTTCGCTGGGTTCGTAAGGCCCATCTGCGCGGTAAGCGTATAGTTGACCGGGGCCAATCCCCTTCACCCAAACGTGCCATACGTCGCCAGTGCGGTTGCGTGCTGGATCCAGATCGATTACTCGGACGGGAACTGCGTCTTCAGGATGGTCAAACAGCTCCAGTCGAACCCGGCTGGCATTCCGACTGAAAATAGCGAAATTAACTCCTCCTCCCTTTTCCTGTGTTCCGAATGGCAAAGGAGAGCCCACCCGAACGTCACCGCGCTCGGAAACCTCCGAGATATAATCGTGCAGTTCGCGTTTGGGCATTTTGGTCATCGTTGCCATAGGATCCGACAGGATTCGAGCGGAACTGCCGCTCCCGAGTACGCGGGGATTATTCGCACCGTATAATCGCTCGCTGGGCGTGAGGCGTTGACCGTTGCGTGAAAGACGCAGCTGCCGGTATTGTCAGGAATCGATCCCGCGCATTGCATTTCTTCGCGCACAGGATCGCCGCTGTTGATTCCATCTGCATAAAGTTCAACTCGAACAGCCAGAGGGTCGAGATCGCTGAGCCATACCTGAACCTCGAAGACATGCTGCCGGCCGCGAGTCTCAACCTTCACTTCGCCAAAATGTAGCCTCTCCCACTTCTGTTCCAGGCGGTTCTCCCAATCGACTATTTGTCTGCCGATTGCTCCTTTGTTCGCTGCGCGCTCACGGTAGACTGTAGCCGCTGGAAGGTAGCGTTCTTCAGTGTATTCACGCACCGCACGATGGGCTGAGAAGATCGGCGCTAACCGCGCCATGCTTTCGCGCATTCGCTTGACCCATGCAGTGGGAATCCCGTCCTTATCGCGAGCATAGAATTCCGGGATCACTTCGCGCTCTAGTAAGTCGTACAGGGCTTCCGCTTCGGCGGCGTCCCAAGCTGGATCGTCGCCATGTTCCTGGCCATCCCCCAGCGCCCATCCAACCTCCGGCGAATATGCTTCCGCCCACCAGCCGTCCAACTCCGACAGATTAATGCCTCCGTTGACGAGCACTTTCATACCGCTCGTCCCACAAGCTTCCCAGGGCCGCCGCGGTGTATTGATCCAGAGGTCCACGCCTTGCACCAGACGCCCGGTCAAATGCATGTCGTAATCGCTAAGGAAGATCACATGAGGGCGTGCATCAGGCTGCCGGATGAATTGGATCCATTGCTGAATCAGTGCTTGCCCAGCCTGGTCTGCTGGATGCGCTTTTCCGGCGATGATCAGTTGTACCGGGCGTTCGGAATTGCTCAATATGCGAAGCAGCCGCTCTCGATCGTGCAGCAGCAGGTCTGGTCTCTTGTAGGTGGCGAAGCGCCGGGCAAAGCCCAGTGTTAACGCGTTTGGATCAAACAAGTGTTCCGCAACATCAATCGACTCGGCCGGCGCACCAGAGGCGGCCAGTTGTCCGGACAATCGCTCGCGGGCGTAGTCAACCAGTGATTTGCTCGCAGCCGTGCGAAATTGCCAGAACGCGCTGTCCGAGATCTTGCGAATGTCTTGCTCCAGGTTTTCCGTTGTCCCCCACCAGCGTTTTTTTCCACAAGCACCTGTCCAGAGATCGTCAGCTGCTGCTGAGTCCCAAGTTGGCATGTGAACTCCGTTGGTGACGTGTCCAACGGGCACTTCTTCCTCCGGCCAGTGGGGGAAAAGAGGCGCAAAAAGCTGCCGGCTGACTTTCCCGTGCAAGCGGCTCACGGCATTCACCGCACCGCTTCCGCGGATCGCCAGATACGCCATATTGAAGGTTTCCGACGAGTCGTTCGGATTCTGGCGGCCCAGCGCCAGCAATTCGCGGAGCGTTATGCCAAGTTTCTTTTCCGCATACCTTCCGAGGTATTGCTCGATGAGAGCCGGAGAAAAAAGATCGAAGCCTGCGGCCACTGGCGTGTGGGTGGTGAACAGGTTCCCCGCTCGCGTGGCAGCCAGCGCGACTTGGAAGGGCTGCCCGGTTTCTTCCATAAAACTTCGGGCGCGGTCCAGCACAGCAAGAGCCGCGTGCCCTTCATTCAAGTGGCACACTTCCGGCTTGATGCCCAGCGAGTTGAGCAGACGCCAGCCGCCAATCCCGAGAAGCATTTCTTGCACGAAGCGCAACTCCGGCCCGCCCCCGTATAGTTCGCTGGTGATTCCTCGATGAGCGGGGAAATTCGCCGCGTCATTGCTATCCAATAGGTAGAGTTTGACTCGGCCGGCCTGAACCTGCCACGCGCGTAGCCAGACCGAGTATCCTGGCAAGGCGATCTCCAACCGCAACCACTCGCCGTTCGGCTGGCGCACCGGCGTAATCGGCAACTGTCCGGGGTCGTTGTAGGGGTAAAGAGCCTGTTGCGCTCCGTCCTTGTCAATCACCTGGCGAAAATAGCCTTGTTGGTAGAGCAGCCCCACTCCGACCACAGGCACGCCCAAATCGTTGGCAGCTTTGAGCTGATCGCCAGCCACATTGCCAAGTCCTCCCGAATAGATCGGGAGCGCTTCGCTCAACATAAATTCCATGCAGAAATAGGCGACGCAAGTCAAAGGAGATTGCGGATGCTTCTGCTGAAACCATGCAGGTGTGTCCGCCGCCTGACGCTTGGCCTGCAGATGGTCATCAACGTTTTTACGGAAGGCAGGATCGCCCAGCGCCCGTTCGATTTGGTCCCGCGAGACCGTTTGCAGGATGACCCAGGGATTCTGCGTGAGCTCCCACAATATTGGATCGAGTGTGCGCCAAATTCCGTCAGTGGCGTGGTTCCACGACCAGCGCATATCCAACGCAAGTTCTGCAAGGGAATCGAACCCTTCGATTTCCGTGGGGAGAAAGCTATATAACGGATTGCTGACGCGTGATGGATTGCTCATCATTTCTCTCGTGGCTCTGGCTTTGCCGCCAGGGTGTCGCTGACAATTGTCTGCGCCTCATCCAGAATGCGGTGCAGGTGATCCGCGCCCCGGAAACTCTCCCCATAAATCTTGTAAATATTCTCGGTACCTGATGGACGCGCAGCGAACCATCCGCTCTCCGCCACCACTTTCAACCCGCCAATGGGAGCGCCGTTGCCCGGCGCATGAGTGAGGACAGCTTGGATTTTTTCACCCGCCAGCTCGGTAAGCTTGACCTGTTTCGGTGAGAGTTTCGTCAACAGTTCCTTTTGCTCCGGAGTCGCGGACGCCTCCACGCGGTCATAGACAGGCTCACCGAATTCGCGCGTAAGTTCGCGGTAAATTTCGCCGGGATCGCGGCCCATGCGGGCTGTGATCTCCGCCGCCAGCAGTGCTGGAACAATTCCATCTTTATCCGTGGTCCAAGCGGTGCCGTCCAGTCGAACAAAGGACGCCCCGGCGCTCTCTTCGCCGCCGAAACCAAGTGAACCGTCGAGCAAACCATCCACGAACCACTTGAAGCCTACCGGCACCTCGTAGAGCTTTCGGCCAAGCTTCGCGGTGACACGATCAATCATCTGGCTGCTCACGACTGTTTTGCCAACCGCCGCTTCCCTGCGCCATTTTGGCCGGTGTTGAAAGAGATAGAAAATGGCGGCGGATAAGTAATGGTTGGGTGGCAGCAATCCTTCACTTTTGACGACAATGCCGTGCCGATCATGGTCGGTGTCACAGGCAAAGGAAAGGTCAAAACGGTCCTTCATCCCGATCAATCGCTGCATCGCATAGACTGAGGAAGGGTCCATGCGGATTTGACCATCCCAATCCACGGTCATGAAGCGAAACGTCGGATCGACGGCATCGTTGACCACCGTGAGCTTCAACCTGTATCGCTCGGCTATGGCCCCCCAGTAATGGACTCCGGCGCCGCCGAGAGGATCAACACCAATTCGAAGGTTTGCGCCGCGAATTGCTTCCATGTCAAGCGCGTTGGCGAGGTCAGCGATGTACGTATTCAGGAAGTCGTGTCGGTGCGTCGTGGGGGCGCGCAATGCTTTTTCGAAAGAAATCCGTTTCACACCCTGCAACACGGCTTCGAGGAATTCGTTTGCTTTCGCCTGAATCCAAGCCGTGACCCCTCCCTCCGCCGGTCCGCCGTTTGGGGGATTGTATTTGAACCCGCCGTCATGGGGCGGATTGTGCGACGGCGTGATGACAATGCCGTCGGCGAGTCCGCTCTTTCGGCCGCGGTTGTAAGTGAGAATCGCGTGGGAAATGGCCGGTGTAGGTGTATATTCATCGCCTTCCGCGAGCATCACTTCAACCCCGTTGGCGGCCAAGACTTCCAGCGCGCTGGCCAGCGCCGGCACCGAAAGCGCATGCGTATCCATGCCAAGAAATAGCGGTCCATCAATCTGTCGCTGCTTTCGGTAAAGGCAAATTGCCTGACTGATTGCGAGGATATGCCACTCATTGAAAGCCGTTTCGAATGATGAGCCACGATGTCCCGATGTGCCGAAGGCGACCCTTTGCTCCGGCACGGAAGGATCAGGCGTATCCGTATAATAGGCCGTTACCAGTCTGGGTACATTCACCAGCATTTCTTGGGGGGCCGGCTTTCCTGCGTAAGGACTTACTTTCATAACTCCTCTTCAAATGCCTTGGTGGTCTTCGTGCCAAAGTCTCCATCAGCTTTTCGAACGGGGCGCACCACCGTCAGTCGATTCAACGACCGGATCGAATTCGAACGATTTCTACCGAGCATCGAGCATAACGCGCCACAGCCTCGGATACGCTTCCCATTAAGAATCGGTCCATACCTGTTCGCCCATGGGAGCCAACAACGATCAGATCCGCGGGCCACTGTTCGGCGTAATCGAGGATGATTTCTCGCGCATCGCCTTCCTCCACGAAATGAGTGGTCTTGAACCTCGCAGTACGAAATGTCTCCTCGGTCTTGGTTAGTAATTCATTGGCCTGATCCCGGAGTTTCAGACGCGCGGCCGGAAAGTCGGGAAATTCCTTGCTCCCCATCCTTTCCGCCAGAGCAACTGGAAATGGGGTGAGAACATGCAGCAATCTGATTTCCGAACCGTCCGTTTTCACCTGGGCGATCACCGCGTTCGCTGCTGCCTCAGAGAATTTCGAATCATCAATGGCAACGAGTATGTTCATAATTTCTCCAGTATCGTTTTCTTGGAATTCGTTGGCGTCATTGCCGCTCCTGAATCCAGGATGTGCAGAGGCGCGAACCGTTCAGCAACCCCCAAAAAAGGTCAGAGCCCACGACACTGCCTCCTGCAGCTGAAATCTTCATATGCCGAACGGCTCCATATCACGGGCAAGCGTGTTCATTATTTCCTTGCGAGTTATGATCCCTTGCACGCGACTCGCTAACAAAATGCCATCGTGCGCGGCGATCAGCGCGAAGGCCGAATCGGTGGAGCGCATCGCGGAAACAACCTGCCAAACGGAATCGCCCGGAGACACAACCACATAGTTGCACTGCGCAACGTCACCGATCGCATCTGTTGGGTTGGCATGTACGATGGCGGTCAGGCTCTCTGCCGTGACAATTCCCACAACCGCGCCCGACCCGTCTCTGACGACGAAAGCCGTATTCGGGTCAGAGGGGAGATCTCGCAAAAGTGTTGCTACGGGAACAATCTCTATCTTCGTATTCATAATGCTCGCGGCGCGACGGGTGAATTGAAGATCGGCTCGAAGGGACTCAGGTACCGGGTCCCCCCGCAAAACCAGCTTGCGGGTGTAAATGCTGTCTCTGGTCACGCTCCTCCTCAGGCCATAGCTGATCGCAACTACCAAAGTCATTGGAATGATCACCGTGTAATCAAGCGTCATCTCGAAGATCATTACGATCGCAGCTAGGGCTGCCCCAGTCGCCCCGCCTACAACTCCGGCCATTCCTGCAAGGGCAAGCCCAGGTGCGCTGATGTTCAATGCGGGGAACAACCGGTGAAGCGCGAGGCCATACGCGCCTCCAGCCGTCGCGCCCAGAAACAGTGCCGGGGAAAATATGCCGCCCGACGCTCCCGAGCCAAGCGTCAGAGATGTGGCCACCAGCTTCGCCACAAACAGGAGAATGAGAAGGTATAGTGGGAACTGCACGCTAGTGAGCACGTCCTGAATCGTGGCATACCCCACGCCTCCCACGTAGTAGTGGCCAAAGCGGGACATGAAGACATACAACATCAGCCCCACCGTCAGCATTCCAGCGGCATGTTGCACGTAATACCCGCCTTTGACGCGAGTCTCGAAGAAGTGTTCGAATCCGTAAATGGAGTGAATGAACAGTGCGGAAATAAGACCGGCG
>Ga0210409_10002452_pt1 | contig 21992 bp, 17 predicted proteins | sample IncBWH17MmetaG_FD_161649 | JGI IMG/M metagenome (GOLD analysis project Ga0210409, IMG submission 161649) | Forest soil microbial communities from Barre Woods Harvard Forest LTER site, Petersham, Massachusetts, United States - Inc-BW-H-17-M | ecosystem: Environmental > Terrestrial > Soil >...
CGTAACGGCGGGCGCCGGTAGAAACGACATGTCAAATGCCCCAACTCAACGGCATGCGCGGCGAGCCAGTTACGATTGAACCCGGGACCAACGGTTGTTTTTAGAAAAGTTATGTTGTTGATTCGTTTAGCCTCTTGCTGCGTCGTAGATCATGGTTTTGGGGGGTATTTTGGGGTTTTGTTCTCGAATGGTTCTCGAGTTCGATTTGTTCTCGATTTGTTCTCGACTTTCGGGCCTGCACCCGACTTCGAACCTTAATCCGAACCTTAATCGTTTATCCGAACCTAGCCCCGTATCCGAACACCCCATTTTCACCAGACCGTTTCGGAGAATCTCTGAGAAGTCCTTTCCACGAATGGTTCTCGACTTCGAACCTGTAGTCTGTTGTAGCGCCGAAGTCCGTCACTCGCGAACGTGCCTGCTATCATCTTCGACGATTCACGGGTGCCATTGATGGCTGTTTCAACTTCATTGCCAAATTCCGTAAGTCAGCGGACGCCACCACTCTCGATTGCCGCCATCATACCCACCTACAACTACGCGCACGGCATTAAGCAGGCTATCACGAGCGTGTTGAACCAAAAGCCTCTCGCCTGTTGAGATCATTGTTGTCGTCGATGGTTCGACGGATGGTACCCGCAATGTACTCGACACCTATGGTTCGCGGATTAGTCGTTTGTATCAAGAAAATCGGGGGGGGGCGAGCGCTGCGCGGAACGCAGACGTTCGCGCTACCAACTGCGAGTGGGTTGTCTTCTTGGATCACGACGACGAGTGGTAGCCGGACAAGCTCGCCCGTCAAGCGGCATCGATCGTGGAAAGTGGGGCGGAGTTTTGCTACACGGGTTACGAACGTTTTGCCAACGAACGATTCGAAGAAACCATTGATCCACCTAATCCCAGCGCACGAGTCCTCAGGTGCACGACAACCAGAAGGGCAAATCAGGGTCAGTTGGCAGCATTAGCTGCTGTGTGATCGGGAACGAAACAGCGCTGTAGTTGAGAACGCCAGTCGGGCAATGCTAGGCCGAACGACTGCATAAGGTGGGAGTTCGAAAGAACTGAATAGGCCGGGCGTCGCGCGGGAGCACCAAATTCCTCTGTGGAGATGGGGGTAAGACGCTGCGCAATCAGCTGGCGTCCCTTAGTAGCGTCCGCGAGCCACGTTAAATTGCGCGAATTGGCTTTTGCTTCCTCGAGGATCCTCTTGGCGAAGTTAAACCATGTCGTTTGACCGGCCGCGCTCATATGGTAAGTCCCGCTAGCCTCGGCAAAAACAAGCTGTCCACGATTCCGCATGCTTATGCCGGCGAGTATCTTGCACGTCCCAGCCGCCAGGTCCGTGGCACAAGTTGGCGCTCCGACCTGATCGCTCACAATTCTTAACTCTTCTCGCTCCGCTGCAAGGCGCACAATCGCCAACAGGAAATTGCGGCCGCGGGTGGCATAGACCCAAGCCGTGCGAAAAATCAGGTGAGGCACGCCCGCGCTGCGAATGGCCTGCTCACCCGCAAATTTGGTCTTCCCGTAAATGTTGATCGGATTTGGGGAATCCGTCTCATCGTAAGGGACTCTCTTCATTCCATCGAATACGTAATCGGTCGAGTAATGCACCAGGGTCGCGCCGATTTTCTTCGCTTCCGAAGCCATGAGTTCGGGAGCTTGCTGGTTGATCGCTTGTGCTGTCGCTTGGTCAGTTTCGGCTTGGTCGACAGCCGTATATGCGGCTGCATTGACGATAAGTTGCGGTCGAACGTCTAGTATCGTTCGGCGAATGTCATCGGGTTTCGAAAGATCCATCTGTTCGCGGCCGGGCGCGAACACCTCGCCCAATTGTGGCAGGAGCCGCAAAAGCTCCCCGCCAACTTGGCCTGTCTTACCAGTCAGTAATATAACTGGCTTCATAAGGCGAGGTGCTCCGGTAGAAACTCGCGGGAAACTTGGTTGAGCGCGGGATATCCTGCGTCTCTCGCGGAAATGATCGGAGCTGAAACGCCCCACCTTATTTTGAGATCGGGGTCATTCCAGGCGATACCATGCTCATCTCCGGGATTGTAGAAATCGCTGCATTTGTAAAGGAATTGAACTTCGTCCGAGAGGGCTAGAAATCCATGCGCAAACCCAATTGGAACATAAATTTGATTTTGCTCTTTCGCGGAAAGAAGCACGCTCGTCCATTTTCCGAAGTTCGGTGAGCCGACACGTATGTCAACTGCAACGTCCAGTGCTTCGCCTTCCACGACACGGCAGATTTTCGCTTGTGGGTGACGGAGTTGGTAGTGAAGACCGCGCAGCGTCCCCTTAATCGAACGAGAATGGTTGTCTTGAACGAATGCGTCCGCAATTCCGAGTTCGGCGAACTTCGCTTTGTGGTAGGTTTCGATGAAAAAGCCGCGAGTATCCCTATGGATGACAGGTCGCAGCTCAAACACGCTCGGAAGAGATGTCTCGATTCGTTCCATTAATTCCGTTGCCCGCTTGTTCGCACATTTGCTGAACGGTCCGAAAGCTAATCGTTGATAGGTCAATCCGAAGCGACTGATCCGGATCGGGCGATCGCACGTAGAGAACTCTCACGATTTTCGTAGTACTTATCGTAATACGAAAGGTACTCGCGACTGCGGACACCAGCAAGCCACCGTTCGCAGTTCTTATACCAATCAATTGTCCGGCGGAGGCCATCTTCCAAGGAGATGACTGGGCGCCAGCCCAGCTCGGTTTCTATTTTCTTGCAGTTCAGAGCATAGCGACGGTCGTGGCCTGGGCGGTCCTGAACGTAAGATACTAAGCTTTCGGGTTTACCAGTCAAATTAAGGAGGCGTCTGACTACAGTTAGGTTTTCATCCAGATCTAATCCGCCAATGTTGTAAACCTCTCCGATTTTGCCCTTCTCCAAGACTGAAAGTATCCCTCGGCAGTTGTCCTCGACGTGCAGCCAATCTCTTTGCTGTTTGCCGTCGCCATAAACAGGAAGAGCCTTGTCACTAAGGGCATTTGTAATCATGAGCGGTAAAAATTTTTCGGGGAACTGATACGGACCGTAGTTATTCGACGACCGAGTGATCACGGCGGGAAACTTGTAGGTGCGGACGTACGACCGAACCAAAAGGTCAGAAGCGGCCTTCGATGCGGAATATGGACTGCTCGGTTGTAGCGGAAAAGTTTCGTCGGCGAAGACCCCTGGAGGAATGTCCCCATACACTTCGTCAGTGGAGATATGCACAAACCGCGACACCGACATCTTACGCGCCACTTCCAGAAGAATGAAAGTGCCTGTGACATTGGTCTGAATTACGGGCGCTGGTTCGTAGATACTTCTGTCGACATGCGACTCTGCCGCAAAATGGATAACGGCATCGCAACCACGCATTGCTGTTTCTACCGTGCCTGGATCGCAAATGTCCCCTTTCACGAAATGATAGTTCGGATGATCGGCGACGGGTTCCAGGTTAGCTAGATTTCCCGCATAAGTGAGCTTGTCATAGTTGACGATTACAAAATCCCTTCCAGTGGCGAGAACGTATCGAATAAAGTTGGAACCAATAAAACCTGCGCCGCCTGTCACAAAAACCCTCATTATTCTGACTCCTTGCGTGCGACTGTCACGGTTTTCTTCGAATGCATCATTTTGTTCGCTCCTGTCTTAGCCACAAGCACTTCCGTCCCCGCCGATGTTCCGCCCAGACCTTGCTCGAATTTTCCTGCACGGCCTCGATCCGTGGGCCGTCGGCTAGTAACTCTTGTCCAAGACAATCTTGGTACAGCGCAAGCAGATGAATTAAGAATCTCTCCCGGCGATACCGTAAGCGGTAAAACTCTTTTTGTCTACCTCGCCGATGCCGCAGACAGTTTCAATTCTTCAGCGATCAGCACTTTCTCGCGCACCATCTTCGTCGCTCGCCAGAGGGATTCAAATGTTCCCGCGTCGGTCCATCCGCCTTCAATAACGTCGTAGCTCAGCTTGCCTTCGTATAGATAAGAATTATTCACGTCCGTGATTTCGAATTCGCCACGTCCGGAAGGCTTCAGCGTCCGTACCCGCTCGAACACCGTTCCATCGTAGAAATACACACCGATTACGGCGTACGGTGAGCCGGGTAGCCTCGGTTTTTCTTCAATCCGCACAATTCTCTTCCCCTCGAACACCGGCACGCCGAAGCGCTCCGGGTCCAGCACTTCTTTTAGCAAAATCAGCGCGCCGTCTGGCTGCCGTTCGAATTTTTCTCTCGCCCCGCGCACATTGTTCTCTAGGATATTGTCGCCCAGGATTACGCAGATTTTTTCCCCTGCCGCAAACGGCTCCGCTAGCCGCAGCGCGTCCGCGATTCCTCCTTCGCCTTCCTGATAGGCAAAGCTGAGCTGCTTCAGGCCAAAGTCTTTCCCGTTGCGCAGCAGCCGCAAGAAGTCTCCCGCATTGTTGCCCCCCGTAACGATTAGGATGTCCTGGATTCCCGCTTCGACTAGAGTCTGTAGCGGGTAGTAAATCATAGGCTTGTCGTAAATTGGCAGAAGATGTTTATTCGTTACGCGCGTGAGTGGACTGAGTCTGCTCCCTGTCCCCCCCGCAAGCACAACACCTTTCATTTGAACCCCCTGAAATTTATCGATTTGACCGAATACACAGGATCCCTCAAGTCACTTCGCATTGCGCCACAAGAATTCCGTAAGGTAATACATTCGCCAGTCTCCGCATCCCTTCTCACGGTATCGCTCGGTCATTCTAGCTTGATTTGGATCACGGCTCAGAGACGACGCTCTATTCGTGGCCAGCCACTGCCCGGAATCGACGATCTATAGAAGAATCATCGCAAGTCTGACTTAAGACATCGGATGGAAAGGAATACTCGGGAACAATTTCCTTCATTTTGGCTCGGACCGGCGCCGCGCCATCGACGCACATCGATCCTCTAAGCTCCTCCAACTGACGACACAATTCTTGCCAATCTTTCAGCGGTCCTTTTGTCCGCTTGATCTTCTCGCAAGATGTCGGAATAACTTCTTCGTTCTCATAAAAGAGTTCCTCACTTAGTTTTTCTCCTTCGCGTAAACCCGTGAACTGGATCTCCACGTCGCGTTCGGAATTGCCAGAAAGCCGAATGAGAGTCCGAGCCAAGTCCACAATTTTTACCTGCTCACCCATGTCCAAGACAAGGATGTCACCGTGCTTTCCAATTACGAACGCTTGCAAGACCAACGCTACAGCCTCACGCGTTGTCATGAAAAAGCGTTTGATCTCCGGGTCTGTGACTGTCAACGGCTCACGGTTATGAAGTTGCCGAGTCAGTATGGGAACCACGCTCCCGTTTGACCCCAGCACATTTCCGAACCTTACCGACACACAACGAATCCCGTTTTGCGGTCGAGATGACAGGATCAATTCGCACGTCCGCTTAGTTGCACCCATAATGTTCGTTGGATTGACGGCCTTATCCGAGGAAATTAATACAAAATTCTTACAGCCCGCTTCATCCGCCAATCCTAACAACCCCAACAATCCAAGCACGTTGTTCTTAACCGCCTCCTGAACATTGGATTCCATCATAGGCACATGCTTGTACGCTGCGGCGTGGAAGATAATTTCGGGTCTGACTTCCGCCAGTAGGCGGCGTACGCGCTCACAATCAGTCACATCCGCAACACAAAAGGTCACTTGGGTGCCATTCCGGTGCCTGTCAAGTTCCAACTTGAGATAGAACAACCCCGTTTCGCTTTGATCCAAGCAGACAAGGCGATTTGGGCCGTATTCGAGTATCTGGCGGCACAGCTCAGACCCGATCGAACCAGCCGCGCCCGTTACGATTATGGTTCGCCCCGCTATCCCATTGCGGACAGATTCGAGGTCAATGTGAACTGGCTCTCGTCCAAGCAGATCTTCCAGACTGACTTCGCGGAATTGATTAATTTTAGCTCCACCACGAATGATATCACTCAGAGTTGGTACGGTCTTGAAAGGTAATTTGGCCTTTTGGCAAGCTCCCGTAATACGCCGCATCTGTCTGCCAGAGGCGGAGGGAATGGCAATTAGGATTTCGTCAGCAGGATTGTCGTCAACGAGAATTTCTAGTTCCTCGATACTTCCTAGGACTGGCACTCCCTGAATGTGGACACCGATTTTGGACTGGTCATCATCAACGCAACCGACTGCTGCATACCCGCTATTGGGTCGCGCTAGTTCGCGGATAACCATCTGAGCAGCAAAGCCTGCTCCGACGACTATTACTCGTTTCCTATGAGAGGAGTCGCGCCGAACAGACTCCACTAGAACGCGTGTACCAAGCCGCGCGCCGGCCAGAAAGCACGCCGTAAAAACTGCTTCCAAGAAGTAAACGGACCGCGGGAAGGCAACCGCGCCAAAAAGATAACGGTTTATCGCAAAAAAAACGACAGATCCAACTGTCACGGATTTCAAGATGTTAATTGCATCACTCACGCTCGCAAAGTGCCACCAACCATGATTGAGCTTAAATAAGTGTAGGGTGATCAGGCGTAAGACAACCAGGAGCAGACCGGACGATAGCAAGACACGCCGATAGGGTAACGAAAAATCAAATCGCAGCAACCATCCGAGGACTAAGGAAGCTGCCACGAGTGCCGAATGGAAGGCATAGATAAATACAGGGCGCCGGTTGAACAGAATCTGCGGCAATCGGGAGAAGTATTTGCGCATGGATTTAGTTGAATCTCCTCTGTTCTATATTTCTAGAAATGAACAATCCGTGCTGTTTGTAGGAGAAGACGCGTTCCCTGTTTGCATCGGTTTGCCGATACTGTGAGAGCATGAATGACAGTACGAGCAGCCGGCCGCCGTTGAAGAATTCTTGATCCACGGGGAGCTTTGGAGATGACGAAATGTCACCTTGCGAATACTTCGGAAACCAAACACCATGATCTAATCAGTGTGCTACTCCGTCTCCGCGCGACGCTTGTACCACGGTCCGAAAGAGAATCCTCATGTCGAAGAGAAACGTTCTCTTTTGCAGATACTCACAGTCGTATTCCACTTTTACGGAAATGGGTAGGTCGTCCCGACCGTTGACCTGAGCCCAGCCTGTCAGGCCGGGAATAATCTCATGTACTCCGCGCTCCGTCCTTAAGGCCACTAAATCATTTTGGTTATGGAGCGCGGGGCGAGGTCCCACAAAACTCAGATCTCCTTTGAGAATGCTGTAAATCTGTGGCAACTCATCCAAGCTTGTTTTCCGTAAGAACGAGCCAATACTAGTCAGGTAGGCACCAGAATTATTGAGCAGATGAGTGGCTACCTCTGGGGTATCCGTCCGCATGCTGCGGAACTTGGGCATGCGGAAAATTCGATTGTTGCGACCCACGCGGTCAGACCAATACAGGGCCGGGCCCTTGGACGTGAGCTTTACTGCTAGGGCAATCACGAGCATAACTAAAGCGACCAGCGGCAACGCCACAAGTGCTAGGGTCAAATCAAAAAAGCGCTTCACCACATCTCCAGTCCTGCTTCTGCGTTGTGCCGCGCTGGCTTACTCCTCCGGCTGAATCTCAACAGTGAAAAAACAATTTTCCCTAACTTTCCAGTTAGTCGGACTTTGAAATTCTCGGATGTCATCGCAAACTCTGCTGCCTTGGAGATAGTCTGAGAAGTAGTACTCGCCTCTATAAAGCTCGTCACGCCACAGACGTGATTCAGCTGGGTCGGTTAGCCAGGAAATGCCGGGCCGTTTGCATCAGTGCATCATCTACACTCACGAGCGGTGCCCAGCCCAGCAGAGCCCGCGTTTTGCTGTTATCCACCTGAAGGGAACCGCATAGCTGCTGCGCGAAGCCCGCTTTGCCGAGCAAGAGCGCCGCTGTCCGCAAGACCACTGCTGGCACCGGAATTAAGCGCGCAGGTCTGCCAAGCGCCTCTCCCGTGCGTCGCAGCAGTTCCGTTGTGGAAAGATCCTCCCCATCGCTGACCAAAAAGGTCTGATTAGCCGCCGCGGGGTGATGCACACAAATCACGATCAGATCCACCAGATTATCCAGCGCCACCAGGCTGCGCTTGTTGTGTATCGCGCCCATCGGTAAAGGAATGCCCCGGTACACAATCAGCAGCAATTTATTGAAATTCCCCGGCGCACGTGGTCCAAACACGAGTGGGGGGCGAATGATCACCACTTCCAGTCCAGTTTCCTGTGCCAACTGCCGCAGACCCAATTCCGCTTCGTGTTTGGAAACCGCATAGTGAGAATGTGGGGCTGCCTTATCCTCAGCAGTAAAGGGTTTTTCAAACGTTTCCGCACCATTCACACCGATCGAGCTGATATAGACAAAGCGCCTCACGCCAACGCCGGCTGCCTGGCGCGCAAGGTTCAGGGTACCCGCGACATTGACGCGGCGGAATTCAGCCAGCGGATCGGCTGCGGAATCACGCAGGACATGTACGCGCGCGGCGGTATGCACGATCACAGTCACCCCGAGGAGAGCGCTTGACCAATCGGTAGAGCCGTCGACAGATGGAATATGGACTCTCTCGACCCCTTCCGGTACCCGCGATTGCGAACTCGTCGCTCGATACGACCCTTTTACTTTCATCCCGAGATTCAGCACACGCTCACAGACAACTCGCCCCACAAAACCGCTAGCACCTGTTATCAGGACACACGTCACTGGAGGAACCCCCACAGACCATATCCGGACGCAGAAATTCGCGGGTGGTGCTATTTCAAAATAATTGGTATAACGCGGCAACTGGGATGACCCGCCGAGGCCCAGTCAGATGGTGACAATTTCTTCAGGATAATGGTGATCCTAAGTGGAGTTGGATTCCATTGGCACTTCGGAAATGGTGTCAGTCGTCGCCAATGAAACTAGATGGTCAATCGGGCAAATGGCACGATTGATTTCCGTTCGCCGCCGATCCCAAATCCATCCCCACTTATTGAAGTACCGCACAGCTGATACGCATTGAATGGCCAGCAAGCGCAGGCTCCGATAAGATCCCTTGCCATGCGAGTGAAAAATCGTCACTCGCGGATAAAATACAGTGTAGTATCGCTCGTGGACACGCCTGACCAGGTCAGTATCCTCGTAATACATGAAGAATCGTGGATCAAACAAACCGACTTCTTGCAACGATTTCGTTCTGACAAACATGAAACAACCAGACAAGTAGGGCACTGCCAAGATCCGCTCAAAATCCATATTTCGGAGCTCGTAGTCGCACATCTTCTGTTTGAACAAAGCTTTCAGTACTCTTGGAAAGAAGCGCCTCGAGAACGTGTCGAACGGTGTAGGCAGTTTCTTGCAGAGGTACTGCATCGATCCATCAGGATATAATACTTGCGGCATAGCTAATCCGACGGCCGGATTCGCATCGAGAAAAGAGGTCAATTCCTCCAACACGCCTTTATCGAAACGCACATCCGGATTGAGCACCAAATGATACCTCGCATGTGACATGCATTTTCGCAACGCAATGTTGTGTGCCGCACCGTACCCGATATTCCGACCAGTGTGTATGTACTCGATGCTCGTTCCCTCAATGGCTCCTCGGAGGGAATCAGTCGGCGAATTGTCAATGACGGTCAGCTTTACCCGAAGAGACGTCGATAGAAAGCTCCCTGCAGCACGCCTCAATTCAAGCAAATCCGTTTTGTATGCGACAATCGACCCGCATACATCGTAATCGTCATTTTTGGTCTGTGGGTGCAATCCGTTCTCCAGTCACTTGTGCTTCCGAGAGAGAGACCATGGTTAGGATTCGGCGCTGCCTTTTCCAATTCCTGCTTATCCGGCAGTCGTGGAGCGCCACGTTTGACTACTTCTGGATGGACCTTGCTCTGATTTCAGCTCAGTGTGACGGCGAAGAGGCCTGCCAATAGTTTGGTAACAATAATAAGCCTCAAATCGGGCCGTGTGTGTGCGTCCATCTTCACTGGACTACTCTGCTGCGGGTTTTCAAACCGCCGTAGAGGTGTTCATTTGGACCTTTGAGGCTGTGACCGTCCCGCGGAACTATGGAGCTGGAAACGAAACTTCTAAGTAATCCATCTCCTAAATACACACATGGCTCGATCGCTGCGCCTTCAGACCACTCATTCCACGCATTACACAACAAAGGAATAGTTCCTGAACAGCTATCATCACCAAGGGAGAGTTCGAGCATTTCCGAAAACTGCTTAGGCGTGGGGACTCCAACCTCAGTAAACCGCTGACGGTACCTAGGCGCATTATTCCAGCCGCACGTTAGGACATTCTGTACTGGGCACTTCAACGATTGCAGCAGAGCTTTGCGGTCATCAGAACTGAAGTACGCCAGAAAAGAAGCGAATGAATATCTTCTTGCCCCCCTATTCAGCAGCCGGACAGCAAGTTCAGAAAGCTTCTCGGCTCTTTCCTCGGACAGAAGCTTCAGCGCCTTCCTGAATAACTCGCCAACAATTCTTTTCTTCCTTATTCCAAAAGAGTTTATAAACGCTCTCGGCTCAAAAATATAACAGAAATCAAAAATACTTGAATATGCGCCGTCAGGCACATTTTTTGCAAAATATCCGATCGATGGATCGATGCCAGCGCGTGCGAACTCATCTCTGTAAAGGGCAACCGTAGCTGCAGGATCTCTAAAAACATCTGGGCGATATATTACGAACATCGGCTTGTTCCCAATCGTTGTATAAGACCCCGATTCCATATACGGTTTTAGATATCTAACATGATCGGAAATCTGGGTTCTCTCAGGCGTTGACGGCACCGTCTTAAGTATCTCCGTATTCCGGCCAGCCCATCTCCGTGACCAATTTTCATTAGCCCAGATAAAGAAGTATTGGAACCCGTCCGGAGGCCGTGACTTGTGTAAATAACGCTCAACGGCATCTAGTTCCGGGCCATCACTAAAGTAATAGTGATATAGACCGAATCCATCTAACCGGGCAACCGCAGCGGCATCAAATTGAGCCTGTACGTCGCTCGCCTTGCCTAAATCATAAAAGCCGCAAGCCGGAGAGCGACGCCTCCAGTAGTCAAACGCATTTGCGGCGGCAACCAATGCCCAGTCTGAAAACCCGTAGCCCCAGGCAAGATCGTTAACGCGAACCTGATGAAACTGAGGGAAAAATATTGCGTATCTCTTCACACGCGGCCCATTAGAATCATGGTTCTGAGAGTCGCAGTATCAATCCAGGACTGGCGCCGGACATCCATGGTCGCGTTGTAACGTAACCGAGCCCACAGGTTTCCCCGAACCGTGAGGAAACGGTCAAGAATCTCCCTCTTCTGTTGTGTAAGACTATCTCCAAAACACCGACGGAATTCTAGCGCTTGATCACTCAATAGTACCCTCGGGGAGCCCCTCACAAAGCGAGCCATCCCTTGCCTCAATAACTCAATTCGGGAAGACGTTCCACCGACGACATTCTGCCCATGTTGCCTGTATTTAACGCCGGGCCGTTCATCGAAGACGACTTTTCCGAGCGCAGATACCGCCAGGTAGCACCACCAATCATGCATAATTGTCTTTTGCGGGACTCTACCGCGGAGCAGGCGCCGTGCGCTACGGTTAAGAACCACGGTGCATCCTACAGCTATGTTCTCAACTAGTGCATTCGCAAAATCTACCTTCTTTGGGATTTGCGAATACCCAAGGTGCCCCAAACTTTCGTCCACGTACTCGACCCGCGAGCAATACATCGCCGGTTCCTCTGCGTCATAGCGACTCAAACTGAAGACTGCGCGTTCAATCTTGTCCGGAAGCCAAACATCATCCTGGTCAGCGAATGCAAAGTAGTCGTACGCATCCCCACAACTGTCAAGGAGGGTGAAGAAGCTGTTCACAGCCCCCAGTCTGGGCCCTTGCAGCCAGCGCACGTTCGGGCGGCCCCCAGCCCACTCCTGAACCAATACATCACTTCCGTCCGTGGACCCATCATCTCGGACCGTAATCCGAGCAACTGGAAGGGTTTGCGTTTCTATGCTTTTCAACTGCTCAGGTAGATAACGAGTCCCGTTGTAGGTCGCTAGTAGGACGTTAACTAGATATTTCAAGTCGTGGCCTCTGCGCGAAGTAGCAAAGCGTCAGCAGAATGATGAACAAGGGCGTAAACAAAACTGGATTTGTGCCACCCGCGATGTACATGCTGACTAACGCAAAACCGAACCCCCGTGCTTCCGTCTCCTTAGTCTTTATCAACCTCCACGATGAATAAAACACCAGAGTGGAAAAACCGATAAACCAGGGAAGGCCAAATTTTCTAATCGCATCAAGGTGGGCGAGTTCGATGATGCGGACATAATCTGATTCACCGGAGGAGTAGAAGGAGGTACCGGCGCCTTGGCCAATCAGGAGGTAGTCCGGGTTTCGGGCGAACAAGTCCATGATCGAATGGTAGTGGCCTATTCGAACGAGTGCAGTGTTTGATTCGCCCGCTGCGGTATCCAAAATTATGTCGAGAAACCCTGGGAACGACGAAAGGATAAGCAGGACGATCCCCGAGAGCAAAACGATTGGCAAGATAATTTTGAACATTGTGGGCCGTATCGCACTTCTTGTAAGTCTGCTAGGTGCATCGGCAGGAGAAGTCAGCTTGAAGACCAGAAAGACCAAACCAAAAACCAGAACAATAAGCATTCCTGATTTTGACCAAGCCAGCCCAAGGGCAAGAAATGTAATACCCGCTCGCCATATTCTCCCCACCGACAAGAAGTAAACGCAAGCGGGAACGAGAAAGAGGGTGCTTCGGAAATACAAGACTGGAACAGTGATATCCCCCATGCGCTCGGGGCCAAAATAACCTTCCTGTTCTTGTAAGCTGCTCAACACTTCGAACACCTTCGAGCCTACCGCGCTATCAGGCATCAAAAAAACCAACCCAAACGATACCGCTACGAAAATCGCCAGGGAGAGAAGGCAGGCGTAAAATAACCGCAGTGGTGTACGCCTATCGAGGGCCGGGAGCAACAACGCAAGAGGGAGCGCAAAAAGAAACGGTGTTACCTGAGTGACAGCAACTGTCATATCCCCCTTTTGCACGGCGCCATACAGAAGCGCCCAAACAGGCCACACGACGAACAGGAGCAGGCCCGCAGCTATTTCTCCAGGGGTTAAGACTAAGTACCGAACCGTCCACACACACACCAGAGAAACAAGCAGAACAGCGACATACTTGACTCTAAGTACTCCGCCTGGATCGTAAATGTTGGCAACAAACAACAATCCTAGAATCATCATAACCACATAGATTCTACGTCTGCTCATGGCCATGGATAATTCTTGCATCCTCAGACAAGAAGCTTGTTTAATGTCGGGCCGCGTGCTCACGTTGCTGAGCTGAACCCAGATCCCGAGCGTCTACCAATATGTTGTCAGGATTCAGCCGCCTGCCTGTAACCGACGTTAGGCCCGATTTGGGCTCTGCTGAAGAAGTCTATTTCTCTCGATATTTTCCTGAGCCCTCGGCACGGTCAAGCAGTGGTATATGGCCTTGTAAACTTCCTTGGGCAAAGGTATTTGAGTATCCAGAAGGGGTGTAAGCGGAGCCACAAAAGGCCCGATGAATTTTGTTATCACCTTCTTCATTCTGCGCTTGATTGAAAACAGCCTACCACGAGATCTTAATTCCTTGAGGTGTTTCCCAGCTTCTTTTGATTCGAAAAGGTCAGTTGCAGTGATAACCAACTCTGCGCGGCGGCATACATCTGCATACGTCATCCGCTTGTAATGATAACCAACCGCTTTAGGATTGTAGAGGACACGCAGCCCTTTGTTGAACAGTCGGTATGAAAGCTCTATATCCTCGAATCCATATGCCCGGAAATCCTCATCAAAGGTACCGTTCTCAACCAAGAAATTCCTCTTGACGCTCGTGTTGCAAAAATAAGAATAATTGATCGGCACTTCCTTCCCCGGCGATAGGTGACCATAGCCAAACATCACTCCTCCTAGCCCCAGCCACTCCATGAACGGCGTTGGATTCATTTCGGGAGACCAAGCTACGCAACCCAAGATTCCGGACGTCGGTTCGGGATGACTTTGGTTCCAGGCGACGTGTTCCGCGACAAGCGTAGACCCCGGAATGATGTCGTCGTCTCCAAAAAGGATGAGCGCACCTTTGGCACTCCGAATTCCCAGGTTTCGTGCCGTGGCCAATCCTCGGTTTTCTTGACGAAGTAACCGGATAGGAAACGTTGAGAGGAGAGCAAATTGTGCAACGGCTTCCCCGGTTCCGTCCGCCGACCCATCGTCAACTACAACAACCTCCAGGATCTCATTTGCCGCAGTTTGCTGTTTATAGGCCTCCAGCGTCTTCAACAGGATTTCTCTTCGGTTATAAGTTGGAATGATGACGCTCAATTGAGGAGTCATAATCAACGCGCTTCAATTCCTTCCGACGACTTCCGTGTGACTACGAAAATCATCCGATAAAACGGCTCCCGATCGGCAAACTTGAGCAAGAATTCAAGAAGACCAGGCACGCAACTTAGGAGGATTGCAAATAGAGCACGCCAATATCGAGAAAGTTCCCTTTTGTTCACCCAATCATGGAACCCCAAATGATCGTTCCCGAGGGTCTCAACCAACCATGCGCCACCCAGGTCATTGAACAACGCCCGTTCTGGAAACGGGTAGAGCAAATGCTCCTCAAGCCAATCGGGACAAAGAGTATGGCGCCGTTTCAATTCCGAATGGAAACGCTCATCAAGAAGGTGTGCCTCGGGCCCGGAAGGAAAACCAAAGATGGCGACTTTCCGCGCCACGCGAAGCGTTTCCTTCACCACTGCACTCCTGTGCTCCGGCGGGACGTGCTCGAGGACATCCGAGGCAACTACCGCGGCAAAAGATGCTTCTAGAAAGGGTAGTTGAGTGGCCGAGCATCGGACCGGCATCATGGGCTTCCGAGGGGTGACGTCAAACTTCACATCACAACCAACGTAGGGATAAGGATAGAACGTGCCCAGGCCAAAAGAGCCAGACCCCACCTCAAGTACCAATTCCTCAGAAGCCAAATTAGCCCTCAGAACACGTCGTATCGGGAAATACCGGACAGCCCAATTAAGCAACCGGATTACCCTCCTGGCATAGCCTGCTGCCCAGCTCAACATACAGGACTCTCCATAGGTTTGCTTAGCGGTAGCCTTGCGCGAGACTTCGTTCTTCTGGAGTGAGTATCCGAAACCACGTCACAAGCCCAAAACACAAGATAGTTCCAAGCAGGAAAAGTCCCTTCACGATGGGGCCTTGAAGCAGAGCGGCCAGCGCCAAAATCAGCAGGGCTATTCCCGGCAATGAGGCTGTCCGCAACCGCATCGAGCCCTTGTCGGGCAGAAACCGATTCGCCAGCCCAAACATCAACAAAGTGTCAGCCGCGCCCCGCGCGCACGATGCGATGGCCGCTCCTTCGATTCCGTGCGCGCCGATCAGCCACCAGAGTAGTCCCAAATACAAAGGAAGTTCGATGAGATGTACCATGGCGGTTAGGTCCGGTTTCCCTACGCCCTGCAAGAATGCGAAAGGCACGTAGGCCACACTGTTGATGAACACGCCCACGGCGAGCCATTGGAGCACGCGAAAGCTGTGCTGAGCGAATTCAGCTCCCAGCCAGAGCTTCAAGCCATCCTGTGCTAGCGCAACGGTGATAAGCATGGCGGGAAACAGCACCAGCAAAAGGGACTTGACACTTCGGCCGAAGAGGAGCGCCGTCCGCTCTCGGTCCTGCGCAAAACCCGTCGAGAACGCCGGAAACATGACCCCCACCAACGCTCCGGGGAGGAGCAGGAATTTGGTAACTACCTCGTACGGGGTCGCATAGTAGGCGACTGCGGTCAGGGAGACAAGCGCGCCGATGACAAAGCGGTCGAGTGTGCTCATTAGTGGCCCGACCACATTCGTGACCGTCATCCAGCCGCCGGAGCGCAGCAAAGAGCTGGCGGCAGCACGCTCCCAGATGACAGAATGTCTCAATTCAGGCAGCAGCCACAGGCACAGCAGCAGATGGGCGGCCCAGCCGACAATCCGTCCGGCAACGAGCGTGCCGACGACCGGAACCATGCTCTTCGAAAATGGTAGGACCAACAGAGGACCGGCAAACGCGAACACCCCCAGCGGAATCCGCAACGCGCTGATTACCCCAAACCGCTGGTGTGCCTCCAGTAACCCGCGCAAGCCAGCAGTGGTGATCACGAAAGGAATCGAGAATCCCAGCAACCGAAACGATTGCAACGTCTCCCTCTGCAATTCGGCAGGGACGTTTAATCCTCGTCCCGCCAGCCATGGCGAAATCAGCAGGATGCACACCGTCCCGGCGAATCCCAGCAGCATCATTAGTAATAGAGACGTCCAGGCCAGAGAAGGAATCTCCCGTTCTTCCCCCGCCCCGAGCTTCTTCGCCACCAGTTGCGTCAGTGCCCGCCCTAGCCCCAGGTCAAACAGGCTGGCATACCCGATCAGGGCCCACGCCAGCGTCAACACCCCAAAGCGTTCCTTCCCCAGCCCCCGGATCAGCACCGGAATGCAGAAGACCGCCACTCCCATCGGGGCGACGCTGCCGATCAGGTTCCAAATCGTGTTCCGCGCCAGCAGCCGCCCGCTGGTCAGGTGCCCGTTAGGTCGCATCCCCGGCGCGCTCTGCCCTCCCGGCCTGCTAAGGCAACTTTGCCCGTTAAGATTGTCTGCCGTCTCACTCATGGGAAATGTCTAACCGTCTCAATTACAGTCAGCGTCCGAGCGTCCCACTCCCTCATGCGCCGGAGGAGCTTGCGAACCGGCCTGAATGTCTGTTCCGTCGTTTCTCGTGCAATTTTCAGCTGGCGACTGTCAAAGGGACCTTCCCACCGCTTCCACATTCGTCACATCCACGTCCACGGCCACCGCTCGCTGGATCAGCTCCATCGAAATCACCACCCGGAAGTTCCCCTTCCGCCGCAGAAGGATTCCTTCGGCACCTGCCAGCGGCCCGCTCTTCACCCTTACCCTCCGTCCCACCGTCAAATACGGATGCGGCTCCGCACCCTGGCCACAATCCAAGTACTCGCGGATGCGCGTTACTTCCTCTTCCGGCATCGCTGCGGGGTACCCGTCAAACCCCACCAGCCGCGCCACCCCCGGAATCTGCAAAACCCGCAGCCGGTCCCGCAGCGCCAGGTGCACGAACACGTACCCGGGAAAAAGCGGCCTTTGCAACCGCACTTTGCGGTCTTTCCACTTGCGTACAGATTCATACTCCGGCAGGAAATGTTCCACTTCGCGCTCGCCAAGCTGGTCCGCCACCCGGCGCTCGTGGTTCGCGCGTGTGTACGCTGCGAACCAGTGGGGCTGCAGGAACGCTTCCTGCTCCACCTCGTCCGCGATTTCCGGACGATGTGCCGGTGTTCCGTACCTCATTCCGCTTCCCGGGATATTTATATTTGTGCTCACGAAACTCGTCCTTATTATTCCTGGGAGACAGCTCCGCCCCGTCACTTACAGGGCATTGTGTGACCTAACCCATTCATATTCTTTAACTTACAGCCAGTCTTAGGCTTTAGCGCTCGCTCCGCGAGGCATCGTTGCCCGCGCCGCTGCCATTGTCCTGGCTCGAAGAATCTCTTTCGCCGGAATCCGCTCCTGCGCCGTTCCGCGAAATCCATGGTGCCCGCGCCTTTATTGTTGCAGCCACTTCCTGCGCCAGCATCTTCCGCGGGTCCTCCGGATCGGCCTGCTTCCACTGCTCGGCACCAATCACCCACACCACCGATAAACAACCCGTCAAAAATGTCCCCAGCAAAATAATCAGCGAACGCGGTGGATGCGATTTCCGTTCCGGGATCGTTCCCGGGTCCAGCACTTTCACACTGGGCGTCTCTTTCGCTTCTTGCACTTTGGCGAGTTCGTACTGTTCGGTCAGCAGCTCGTACACGGTTTCCTGGATTTTTGCACGCCGGTAATAATCGGCGTACTTCGCCCCCAGGAGCGGCAAACTCTTAATCGTTGGATAAGGCATGCCACCACCGGCCTTTGCAGCGGATGGATCCCCAGTCTGTTCGGGAGAGACGCCAGCGCCGTTCACGGCACTCGCCTGCGTACCGCCGAGCCTCTCGAGCTGCTTGCGAAGTTCGGCAACGCGAGCGTTCAAGGAACGCACGCGAGAGTTATTCTCCGTATAGATCTGGCGCAGTCCCTCAAGTTCCGATTGCGCGGCGATCATTTCTCCTGCGATGGTTCCCGCGGCGTCCAGCATCGCTTTGCCTTCCTGCTGGATGTCGAGCGTGTTGTTCTTGCTGGAAAATTGTGCCAGCTCGTTCACGGCTGCATCGAGGTCTAGCTTCGCCACTTTCAGGCGTTCCTCTAGGAAGACGCGTTCGCGGTGTGCCGACGAGGTGGAGAGCTCGGCAACGAGTGAGTTCAGCTCGTCCACGTAGGCGTTCGCGAGTGCAGCCGCCCGCTGTGGACTGTGATCGGTCACACTGATGGTGATGATGCCGCTCTTGCGGTCTTCCGCAATCGAGGTGCTCTCATCGAGTTTCATCCGTGCATCCATGAGCAGGCGCGCGCCGTAAACTTTTCTCAAATCAAATTGTTGAATGAGGCGATCTTGAGAAGTTTGGCTTCTCAAGACTCCGATGAAGAGTGCTCCCGAACTTTTCACTCCGAGCAAGTCCCCAGCCACCGATCCAATTCCGCCGCCAACTTTCGCTGCCATTGCCGCCATCATCGCGAGTCCAGAGGAGGATTGCGTGTCTGGAGGCATCAACTGCGTCGTCGACGTGTAAGATTTCGGGATCAAAAAGGCCACGAGAGTCGAAGCTACCAACCCGATTGCCGCAGTTTGAAAGATAGATCGCCGGGAATCCCACAACAAACGCAGGAGTTTCGCTTGCCGCTCTCGAATCTCTTTGAAAGGAACTTCCTGTGATGGAAGTACCTCGATCATCGGCGGCACCGCCGTGTCAATCTGCGGCTTGGCAGCTGTCTGCGTCAATTTTCTTCTCTCCAGAGTCCCAGTTGTTTTGGCAGAATTCGTATCTTTCAATTGCCCCTTCTCCAACCAATCTGTCTTGCATGTTGATCATCAAATGCACACCCACTAGCTAATTAGTTCAATCTACTTCTTCCAAGACTGCGGCCAGAAAACCAGTTGCATGGAAGTCGTTACGTTGGTCTGGGCTCCAGGAGTGATGATCGGATATAACCAACGTTCGTACTGGAATGTGCTGGACACGCTTAAATCATTACGGAGCCAAAAGTTTGCGCTCAGCGACAAATCCGTTAGCGAGCCGCCCCCCGGCATAAATTGCTGGCTGACTTTCTGATGCCTAAAGCTCGCCTGAATAAAACTCCGCGGACTAAATCTGTAGTTGCTCCAGGCTTGGACGCCCTGACTCTGTCTGCCCATCCAGTTTCCGAGCAGATCGCCACCATTCGTATAGGAGCCGTTGGGGTATCGAAGGTTCGAGTAGAAAACCCCGGGAGGGTAGTGCGATTGAGGAGTGCCGTTTTCGAGGCCGCTCGGAAGGTCCGTATAGCCGGCCTCGACTCGAAGATCCAGCTTATTCAGCTTGGGAATTTGCGCTAGATACAACCCAGACCAAATCGCGGCATTCCGCCAGTAGGCTATGGGTGAATACTCGTCTTCGACAAACGCCTCTGTGTAAAAGTTCAATCCAGTTTTCACACCTGGAATTCTGAATGTGAAGTCGAGTCCTGATCGGCGATCTCCCTGGTTCCCAGCATCGCCGGGGCTGGCTGTATTACCAGGAGAGTAGGTATTAAAAAAGGTATGAGTAGTCAACGGGGCCGGACCGCCGGCAAACACCGCCGTGAAAGAAAAACCGAGCTCAAAATCAGGTAACGGCTTAAGACTGAATCTGGACCCGTCCAAAAAGGGTTGACGACTTAGAGGCTGGCCAAACTGGCCCACGAGCCCCGTGTTGTTCTGGAAGACGAAATCATGCCCCGTAAGCTGCCCCAGAAACGTCTCCATGCGCCACGGCCCAAGCCAGCCAAGAAAACTAGGAAGCTTGAACGGAGAGACGCGGTTGATGCGCAGCATGTTCACAGGCGCTGCGTTATCACTGAACATTAACGGACCGCCCAGGCTGGGGCCCCACCACAAAGTCTGCTGTCCGAACGTAATTTGCCAGTTGGAAAAATTCAGACCAATATAGGAGTCCAATAATTGAACCTGATTCACGGTTTGGAATGGTGTCGGCGGAGCGACAGAAGGAAGACTGTTGCTAGAGGATATGAATTGCCGGGCACTTTCGGATAAAGCAGGAGCCGAAGGAGCGTGCTGATACTCAGCCCGAATGTAAGCTACGAAGTGACCCTCGGTGGCCCAAGCGGAGAAGCCATCGGCGGAATTAACTCCTTCTTGGTAGGGCCTTCCGTAATCGTTGATAATCGTCGCACCAAAATGATATCCATCTGCCAGGGGCTGCCCGGAGATTCCGGTGACACGTGCGTAGACGGATTCTACTTTCACTGATCTATTCTCGCCTTCGCTTATCTCTCGCAACTCGCCGGCGAATTCTTTCGACAGTTGCACATATATTTTTGCAGCTTCCGATGAGCTGCTCTCCTCGATGTTCTGATTTTCAGCGTCGTTGAGGAGCCGGACACATTCCAGGCGGGTCCACGGGCGCATGCCAGACATTCCGCTCTTCACATAGCCCATTGCGGAGAGGCGGTCGAATGCGGAATAGACCCAACTATCCATGGGAACATACGGAGATCCCATATTGCTCGGAGTCAGATTTTCTTCGCTACGAAACATCTGGCTGATCGACTTCCAAGCCTCACCGCCGAGTCCTGGGTCATGATTTCGAGTGTAAATATTTTGCGCGATGAGATTGCCCATGATGCTGCCGACGAAGACGTCAGAAGGAAAATGCTGGCGTGCGTGAATTCGCGAATAGTCAACGAGAGACGCCAGTCCGTAGACCGCGATTTTCATGAATGGATTGGGATACTCGTGGGCGATGACACCTGCGACCGACCAAGCAGCGGCGGCGTGTTCCGATGGGAACGATGTGCCGCCTTGAAAGAACGGCCCAGTCCCGTTGCCTTGGTAAGGCCGATCGCGTCCCAGGGAATACTTTAACGACTCCACCACTACGAGACTGTTGAGCGCGGCTTCGCCCGCAAGGAAACCGGTCTCGCTCCAGTGTTCATTGTGCTTGACGTGGCCGAGCAGCCACATTCCGCCAGCGCCCCCGATGAGCGCTCCGATGCCAGCGTTGGAAATTGTCGTGTAGTGACTAATCGTTGAAGGGTTGTGCGACAAACTTTTGCTATAGTCGTAGTCCGTCACGAAAAGGCCTGCGGTAATTCCGCTCAGTGGCACCAACCACTGCGTATCCGAGAATTGAAGCTTTGCAGGACTCGTCCAGATTTGCTCCTGATCTTGCAAGAATTCCTTTGCTAACCCCTTGATGCCTCGTGGTGGCGACGAAGGGTATTCTGACAGGGGATCGTTGGCGAATTTTTTTTCGGGACTTATTTCCTTTACATCCGCGGCCGAACTGCTCTCCTTTGTATCCCCCGCGCTTCGCTCGTCCGCTTGCCGAGGCACGCACCTCGAGACTGTCGCCGTCAGCGTAAGGCTCGACGCCGCCAGGCCAAACGCCAACGGGAGGAAATAACTCCGCGTTATGAAAATCATCGTCATGGATGGATGTACGCCACAGCCAAGGCCACAGATGAAGCCATTGACGCCGATTGCATGATCAGCGCCCAGTTGCGCCCACCGATCTTTGGCGCTTTTTCGGGCACAACGATAGTGTCTCCCGCGCGCAAGGTCGTACTCATCGGATCGCCACCCCACCAGCCATCGCTGTTGTTTTTCGCGGCGATCACGGAACCGTCGGCGCGGATCACAAATACCGCCTTCTTGTCTGCGAGCTGCGTCACGCCGCCAGCTTGGCTGAGATACCACTTGGCACTGTGGCCTGGCCGAAATCCGATGGCTGTTGGATTGAACACTTGGCCGTTCACCATCACGTAGCCCGCTTTTTTAGGAACAAAAAGAACGTCGCCGTCGCGAACCTGCACGTCTGCCGCCGTGTTTTGC
>Ga0210409_10002453_pt1 | contig 21979 bp, 24 predicted proteins | sample IncBWH17MmetaG_FD_161649 | JGI IMG/M metagenome (GOLD analysis project Ga0210409, IMG submission 161649) | Forest soil microbial communities from Barre Woods Harvard Forest LTER site, Petersham, Massachusetts, United States - Inc-BW-H-17-M | ecosystem: Environmental > Terrestrial > Soil >...
GTAGAAATACGGCTGCTTGGTGAAGTCCTTCACCTCATCTTTTTCCAAGTCGAGATTTACCGTGTCGCTGAACTTCGCTCCAATGCTGCCGTCCGGCTTGTACGCTATGCCAAGCACATTCAAGCTGGCATGGTACTTCCCCTTGTCTTTGTTGAACTGCAAGGTGTTTGAGGGAATTTCCATCGCCAGGTTTACGCGCGCCACATTTGGCGCCGTGTAAAAGTAGGGCACCTGGAACATCCCCTGCATCGTTCCAGCTTGCGTGCCTATCGCCCGCGCCTCCAGCTGCTTCTCCACCGGCGTACCTTCCAGGATGTTTGTAGACTTCGTGTTGCAATATCCGCTGCGCGACCTTACGTTCAGTCCGCCGCGGTTCATCTTCACTTTCAGCGTGTGGCAACTTCCTTCCGCCGACTGCTGCGGCACATATCCCAAAATGTAAAACTCGTTCTGCTCTCGCCCGATCTTTTCGAGCCCTCCCAGCAGATCGTTGGTGTTGAAGATCGTGAAGCCCCCAGTTCCCTCAGCGAGGGCAGCAAGAATCTGCTGATTTGTCGATGCCGATGGAGGAAATTGCGGAACGATCGTTCGCGGCTGCGTAAACACATTGTTGGGGTTGTTCGTATTATTAGGATTCGCAACGCCTCCGCCCGTAGTTCCTCCGGTGCTTCCTTTGCCGCCCGTTCCACCGGTTCCTCCTGTGCCTCCCGTGCCGCCTGTTCCTCCCTTGCCTCCCGTTCCGCCAGTCCCACCGGTCCCCCCGGTACCGCCTGTTCCTCCAGTGCCGCCAGTTCCACCGCCTCCACCTGGCCGTCCACCTCCACCGCCGCCTGTACCGCCTCCACCAGTGCCACCGCCCCCGCCGCCAGGACGCTGCGGGTCTAGGATTCCAGCAGAGTACGAGGCCAACACCAGTCGCGCTCCGCCGTAGACGTTTTTCGATTCGGACCTCACTGCAACCGCACGATTGCCATCGTCTCGAGAATGTAGCTGCGAACTTCCCCCAGGAGGCGTTGCCAGCAAACCGCGCACATCGAGTGAATAGATCGCAACATTCGCCTTGTTGCAGGCGTCAATCGTGGCCGTCAGCTCGGACTGGTTCTCGTTCGTCAACGGGAAACCGGAGGAAAACAGCACAACCATCTTTCGCCCAGGAACTCCGCGCAGATTCTTCGCCAGACTGCGCACGGACAACAACATGCTCCGTGCTCCGAAATCTGCTTCGGCGTTGCTCATCCCAGAAAATGGCGAGGACGTTCCTGATGTTCCGCCGAATGGGCTGGACGATGGCGAGAGGCCTGCCGAGGCAACTTCAACCGGCGCCTGAGCATTAGGATCAACCGCGGAGCCCTTCGCTCCTGAGACCGCGGCCCGCAGCCGATCCGCGTTCGCGGTAAAATTTTGCACGATCTGCAAGGTCCCGCCGAACTCCACCACCGCCATCAACCGGTCAGGACCCGCATTCGCGTCGATGAATTTCTTCGCCGCATCTCTAGCCTGAATCTGGTCCGGCATAGCCATCGTCGAATTGTCAAAGAATAAAATCAGATACCGTTTCTGTCCCTGCGCCTGAATGGCCGTGTCCGCCCCAAACGAAAAACTTGCCACGCTCTGTTCCTTGTTGTCTTCGTACACCTTGAAATCGTTTTGCGTCAGGTCGTGGACGTAGTTCCCCTTCTTGTCCGTCACCACGGCATCCACTAATACGAGGCGTGACTCTGCTTTAATCGTCGGTCCGCCCTGCTGGCTCGCCTCCGCCGCTGGCGCGGCCGGCGCCTGTCCCTGCGGCGTTTGCCCGGCAACCTGCATGAAAAATACACACGACGCAGCCGCCGTCAATCCAGCAAGCCAGCCCCAAGTAATCCGCCCGCGGTTCTTTTCTGTGTTCATTTGCTCCTCCATCAATTCGGTATGACTACGGCGCCGTTGCGCGCCGCTAATTGCGATCCCTCCGAGTCACGCACAACCTGTCTTACCAGATAGGTGCCCGGTTTAACGTCGAAACTCGATTTCAAATTGAGGCCCGACTGCAGCATCCGGTCGTACGTCGGGTCCAAAAGCTTCATCTGAACGATCTTTTCTCCGCCTGTCACGTAATTCCCGTTCTCATCGAAGATCGCCGTTGCAACTGTGAGATCGTCCCGCGTGCGACCGTCGGCCTTTCGGAAGTGCACCCCCTTGATATCGACATGGGTAAGCACCGCCAGCTTCGCCTGATAGTTGTCCGTCTTGAAGAACTGCGTGTGCAAATCCACCGGCAAATCGCGAATTTCGTCCTGCGAAAAAAGTGCTTCTTGAATCTCTTGCTTTGCAGCCTCGACTGGGTCGGTCACGTGCCGCGGCGCGAAGTACCCGTGCCGCGCTTGGATTTTGTAGTTGGTCTTGTGCACGAACGAAACCTTTATCGTGTGCAGGCTCCCGTCGAGCTTCATGTTTTGCGGCGAAAACCCCAGCAGGTACGTCATTGCAGGAGCAGCTCCTGCCTCGCGCAAGCCCTCATCTACATCGTTACGATTATGGAAAAACGTCCCGCCCGTTCCATCCGCAAGCTGCGCCAGCACATCCTCCTGCGCCGACTGAGCCGCCACCCTGTACATGGACTTGTACCCCGCAATCGCTGGCGTATCGATGTTGGGGTTGGTAATGTCTCCCATATCCGGCGTGTACAATCCCCGCGCATCGATCGTGTTGATCACGATATTCGCCTTCGTCGCTCGGTCCACCACGTAGCTGAACTCCAGCTGCAGCGTCGAGGGAATAAATCCCGGCGATACGAACACCATGATTCGCTGGCCTGGCATGGAACCCAATCGCCTAATAGCGTCTTCCATATGCCGCAAGGCGTATTCCGTGGAGGAATCCTCTCGAGCGAGCACTGACCCGGCGGTCGTCTGTGCCATTGACTGCGCTACGGCCTTCTGATTTTCGTCGCCTTGGAACGCGCATTCCACCGCGTCTTCCGTCGCTACAGCCAGAGCCTGCACATCGGACTTGTTTTGGATCATGTCCGCCTGGTAGTAGCTGATATCCGGACAATCGTGAGTTCCCGCGGTGGGCGAATGCGAGATGATGTTCAAGAGCGACTTCCGCAATAGCTCGTGGTCGTCGGTAAACTCCTGCGTGAATTGCCCGGAAGTCGAGAAAATGCCCACTCGATCGGAAGCCGCCAGAGAGTCAAAAAACTTGCTGGCCGCGTTCCGCACGAACATCGCATCCTGCATTGTGAGGCGCTCGTCGTCGAATACCACCGAGACGAAGCGCTGCGGCAACGCAGCCGCTACGGCTTTGGCTGCGGCTGGATCGGCGGAAGCATCTGTGTCTGCGCCTGTCGTCGTGGCAATGACGCGTGATTCCGGAGTCTCCACGCTGAACGTCGAGATCGTTTGCGGCTTGCGATTGTCAGTTAGTTGAAAATCTTCTTTCTTCAGGTTCGGCACCACCCGGCCCTGCTGATCTCTCACAACCACTCGCACCAGCACGAGGTTTACGCGGACCTTGAACGTCGGAGCCGTATCGCGGCTCGATAATTCCGCATTGTCATTGGATACCGGCGCTTGCGGCTTTGCTGGCTCTGCAGGCGTCTGCACGGACGGACTAGCGGCTGGAGCGGCGGGCGGCGGGGCCGGCGTTTGGGCACGAACGGAAGCGCTCACACCTGTCAGCACCCACAGCAACAAAGCACACTTCCAATGCCGCGCGAACCGGAACTGCGGTAGGTAGGACATGCCTCTTCCTTCTCTGATCCGCGTCCGCAGGCACCGCCGGCTCTCTGGGGAACCGGCACCACGGGGGGAACCTTGGGACCACACTCGCGAATTGACTATACGCTCTGGTTAATTTTTGTGTCAACGCGTTTGCCAGCCGCACGGAACGCCGTCAGACTCCAGACATCCTGCGCGTCATCGCGCCGCAAAACATAGCGGTCTCCGCTCTCTGCCAGCACCCGGAAGTATGTCGCTCCCGGCGAATACCAACGGTCTTCTACGTGCGTGATCTCCAGTGTGTGCCCTTCAAACAAGATACGCATCGGGCGCTCTTCTGCCTTATGCCCTGAATAGAATTCCACCCGAACGAATTGCTCAGCCACGTTCCCCGCCGTTTTCCTCAACCGTCACGCTTGGCTAATGTCGCGCGCTCCACGCCGGTTTTCAGCCAATTCTGCGTTCCACGCCGCACCCAGAAATATGATCACCGCGGAAAGCTGCATCCACACCATCAGTCCGATGACCGCCGCAAGCCCTCCGTACACAACGCTGTACGGCACGCGGCGCACATAAAACCCAAACAGCACATTCACTAGCCACCACAAGGATGTTGCCACCATCGCGCCCGGCAAGACGTGCCGCATTCGTTCCTCCCCCGGCCGAGCCACCCGATAGATAACCGTCAGCGCCAGCATGGCCAGCACAATCGCCGCCGCTGGAAAGAAAATAGTCCACCACCCTTGGAGGATGTGGCGCGGGCCCAGCTCCGCGGCAAGCCAATGGCGAATGGGACGTCCAAGGACACCCAGTATTGCCGCTGCCAGCAGCGGTGCAATCGTCACCAGCAGCAACGCCAATCCCCGGAGTTGCCGATGCAGGAACCCCGGTTGCTCCTTATCCCCGTAAATTCTATGAATGCCTTCCATCAGCAACCGCATCACCTGCGAACCCGCCAGCAGCGTCCCTGCCCATCCAACCAGCGCCAATTTCCACGCTTCCGGCCCGCGCTTCACCAGAAACTCGGAAACAATGCCCTGGCTCCCCGGCGGCAGAAATGCCGTGAGATCCGTGATCAAATCGAGCAGGCTCGTTCGTCCACCGATGCGGCTCGTTGCGAAGCCCACCATGATGAGCAGTGCTGGAAAAAACGCTAGAAACAAATTGAAAGCGATCGCTTGCGAGATCATGCCGCAGCGCGGAAATACCCGCGCGATCATCCGAATCGTCCGCCTGAAGAGGGAAGGGCTCGAAGCCATAGCGCGCCATTATACGCATGGCAGGCCTTCCGCCGAAGCAAAGCCTCCTCCCGGTAGTGGGTCAGTTTCCGTTTACCAGGGCTTGGGAGCGCCCACGGAGAGGTCAGGCTCACGTATGGAAATCAATGACGCAGGTAGGTTCCTTCAATTTTGGCTTTCAGATTGGCTAAAGTGGTTTGCATCCATTGAACGTCTTTATCGTTGTCGCCCATCCGAATTAGCCACGATCCATCCGCATGACACTCGGTGCTCAAGCGCATTTTGACGCTAATTGCTTGGTCTCCCGGCAACAGAATGAACGTGAGCACGCGTCTGCAATTCGAAACTGGCTTGTTGGTCCAGTGCTCAGTGTTAAAGCTGCTTGTCTCTTCGCTGCTCCATTGCCGCGAGATTCTTAGTACTGAGGCCTTGTCCGAGTCGATTCTGTAGGCCGATGCAAACACTACCGGTGCAGTCTTGTCCGAGTCGATTGTGTAGCCGTCTGGCACAAGCATTGAGACGGCGGCCTTCTTGATGTTTTCCGGGGTAGCGTGAATTACTTCCTGAACGACAGGTGGCTTCTCGTCAGCTGCGCCGATGACGCCAGAAAACAACACCGCTGCCATTGCTATGAGTGATCTGCGCATGTGTCACACCCCCTACCCGCATTCTACGCCTGGCTTCCATGCTGTCGATAGTGCCCTTGTTCCGGTGTCCGATCGGAAAGAAACCCACTACCCTCCTCCCTCAGGAGAACAGCTAAGCCTCGCTCCGCTGCTACGCGTTACAGATGGCGGTACATCACCAGCGCATCCACCGCGCCCAGCGCCGGGTGCACGAACGCTCCTTGAAGCCGGCCCACAATTTCAAACCCCATGCCTTGCCATAACCGTACCGCGCGCTCGTTGCTGCTCACCACAAAATTAAATTGCATCGCGCGAAAGCCTCGCGTTTTGGCATACTCCAGCGAATGTTGGCACATGGCCCGCGCAACGCCGCGTCCGCTCGCCCGCGGAGCAGTCATATAGCCGCAATTCGCAACGTGCGCTCCCCCGCCCTTCTGATTCACACGCAAGTAATACGTCCCGAGAATTTTTCCGTTTTCTTCCGCCACGAAAACTTCGTGGCCAGGCGAATTCCAATACGCAAGCGCTTCCTCGCGCTTCATGTCCGCCGGTAAAGTGTACGTATCTCCACCGCGAATCACGGGTTCGAGGATTTTCCAAATTGCATCGCTGTCGTTTGCGATTGTTTTCCGAATCACCATCGCACTCAACCTGGCCCCCGCGTTCCGAACTCCTGCTTGTGCGCTCGGGCCGTTCGCTCTACATCGTCAGTACCACTCGATATTGTGCGTGGCCGCTCATCGCTCTCGCGAACGCCTCGTTCACTTTTTCCAGCGGGTACTTTTCAATCATTGCCTTCACGCCCGTTTGCGACGAAAATCGCAGCGTATCTTCCGAATCCATAGCCGTGCCGCCAGGCCATCCCTGGATATCCCGCCGGGCCACAATCAGCGAAACCACCGACACTTCCATCGGCTCAAATGGTGCGCCCACAACTAGCAATTTTCCGCCCACGCCGAGCCCGCCGATCAGCGCCGCAATCGACTTCGCATTCGGCGCGGTCGCCAGGATAACTTTCGCACCTCCCAGCTTCTGCAGTTCCTCCGCCGGGTTTGTCGCATTTGTATCAATGTAGGCAGACGCTCCCAGTTTCTTGGTCAACACCGCATTCTCTGGCCCGCGCCCGATGGCTGCGACCCGATACCCAGCTTTCGCAGCGAACTGAATTCCCAAATGCCCCAAACCGCCGATCCCCTGCACACCGACCAAGTCGCCGAGTACAGCTCCACTATGCCGCAGCGAATTAAACGTCGTAACACCGGCACAGAAAAGAGGTCCCGCCTCTGCAGCATCCAGATCGTCCGGAATCCGAGCCACCGCTTCATGCCTCGCCAGCATGTATTGCTGATAACCGCCATCGCGTGTGATACCTGTGATTGCTCCGTTCTTACAGCCTCCAAAGTCTCCTCGACGGCACGATTCGCATACAAAGTCGTGGCCTCCGTGCCAGCCCGTCCCCACCCGATCACCCTTCTTCCACTCCGTCACTCCCGCGCCGATTTCATCCACCACGCCAGCCACTTCGTGCCCCGGCACTCGTGGGTACACGATTCCAGGCCAAAGCCCGTCTTTTACCAGATGGTCGCTGAAACAAATCCCACAAGCTTGTACCTTGATCCGCACCTCGCCAAAACCCGGCTGCGGAATCTCCCTCTCCTGAATCTCAAAATCCGCGCCCGGTTTCGTAACCACCGCTACTTTCATCTTGGCCATCACAGGTCTCCTCACGCATTCCCAAAACTCTTCTGAAACTCCCCGCCTTTGATGCGCCAGGATTGCAGAGAGTTAGGTGCGAATTGCGTTGGTTATCGGCGAGACGAAATTTATGGCAGGCGAGCGACTAGACCGTCGGACACGCAGCAGCAATGCGTCAGTCTAATTGGCTGGAACGTCCAAGGGTCGCACGTCACGCACTACTTTGACGGCGATTTCATCTTCAGCAACCTCCAGATCGTAGCGCGTCTGGAGATTCATCCAAAACACTGGCGCATTCTTGAAGTAGCGCGCGAAGCGAAGCGCCGTGTCCGCGGTAATGCCACGCCGTTCGTGAACGATGTCGGCGATCCGTGTCACGGGAACGCGCAGGTCCATCGCCATCCGGTTCATGCTCAACTTTAGTGGGACCATGAACTCTTCGCGCAGAATCTCGCCCGGATGCACTGGCTTGATTTTCTTAGCCATCGAATTCTCCTAGTGGTAGTCCACGATCTCGACGTCGTAGGCATGCCCCTGCAGCCAAACAAAGCAGATGCGCCACTGCTCGTTGATACGAATGCTGAACTGCCCTTTCCGATCGCCCTTTAACGATTCCAATCTATTCCCGGGCAGCGCTGCAAGGGTTCGGATATCTGGAGCGGCATCCAACATGTCCAATTTCCGCAAGGCTTGCCGCTCGATGGCCTTGAATCGGCGCACCGTTTCCCTTCGGAAAAGGCGCTCGGAATCCGCACAGTGAAAGGAACGGATCACAACTTCAGAGTATACTGTTATCCGGTAAACGTAAACCAGTAAGCCGCCACCGGGCGGCGCCGTGCTTGCCGCACGTTTCACCCCGTCGTACACTCGAACATCGTCAAACTAACGCCGAGGAAGCGCCCATGACCACGCCCGCAAAGCCCGTGCCATCAACAATGTCCCGCAGCGAAGAAGCCGTCGCCAAACACAAAAAATATATCTGGCCGTCGGTGACCAACTACTACCAAAAGCCGCTCGTCGCCGACCATGCGGAAATGCAGCACGTCTGGGACGTCGAAGGGCGCAAGTACCTCGATTTCTTCGGAGGCATCCTCACTGTCTCCGTGGGCCACTGCAACCCAAGGATCACCAGCAAGATCAACGCCCAGGTCAACAAGCTCCAGCACATGTCAACGCTCTACCCGACCGAGCAAATCGTCGCGCTGGCCGAAAAAGTCGCTCAGATCACTCCTGGAAATCTCCAGTCGAGTTTCTTTACCAGTTCCGGCAGCGAAGCGGACGAAGCCGCCATCCTCATCGCGCGCATGGCCACCGGCAGCTATGACATCGTCGCTCTGCGCCACGCTTACTCCGGCGGCTCTTCGCTCATGAAATCCGTTACCGCCCACGCACCTTATCGCAAAGCCGCGGTGATCAGCGTAGGCATCGCGCACGCCATCAATCCTTACTGCTACCGCTGCCCGCTGCACCTGAAATATCCCGAATGCGAAGTCGCTTGCGCGGGCGATGTCGAAAATCTCATTCAAACCGGCACCAGCGGCAGCATCGCCGCGTTCATCGCGGAACCCATCCAGGGCGTCGGCGGCTTCATCACCCCTCCCAAGGAATATTTCAAAATCGTTTTCAACATCGTGAAAAAGTACGGCGGCCTCTTCATCTCCGACGAAGTGCAGACCGGCTGGGGCCGCACCGGCAAAAAATGGTTCGGCATCGAGCAATGGGAAGTCACGCCGGACATTCTCACCAGCGCAAAAGGCATGGCCAACGGCGTTCCAGTAGGTCTCACGGTCACGACACCCGAAATCGCGGCTGGCTTTCAGGGTCTGAACATCGCGACCTTCGGTGGCAACCCCGTAACAAGCGTCGCCGCGCGCGCCACGATTGAACTCATCGAAGAAGACAACCTCCTCGAAAACGCTCACACCGTCGGAGCCTACTTCCGCGAAAAACTCGAAGAGCTCCAAGAAAAGTACCCGCTCATCGGCGACGTCCGCGGCATGGGCCTAATGCAAGCACTCGAGCTAGTGAAAGACCGCAAAACCAAAGAGCCCGCCCCCGCGCAAACCACGCAAGTCATGGAACGCGCCCGCGACAACGGCCTCCTCATCGGCAAAGGCGGCCTCATGGGCAACGTCCTCCGCCTAGCTCCCATGCTTAACACCACCAAGCCCGACGTCGACGAAGCCATCCGCCTGCTCGACAAATCCTTCAGCGAAGTCACAAATTGATTTCAGGGATGCAAACAGCCATTGTTTCCGTGCTGATTCTTTTCTCCGCGCTTCCGCAGGTGGTCTCTCCCGATAAGAAAGCCATTTGGAAGCCGGTGCAATTCGCCATCGTGCGTTTCAATGACCAAGCGCCGCAAACCTGGAATATCTACCACTCGGAAAAGCGCGACGCGCTGCTTGTGAAACTGTGGAAGCGCTATCTCTATCTGGACCTAAAGGAAGGCGAAGTTTACGAGGTCGATCCGCAGACCGTGAAGCCGCAGGGCGACAACGTCGAATGGTCGCTCTCCGACCTTCCGAGCGACCCCATCGAGATTTCTGATTGGAAAATGCGCGACGTCGGCCTGATGGTTCGTCGCGTGCGCTTCCGCTTCGGTAAGAACGGCCACTACCTGGACATTAATTTGCCCCTCAAGCCCGACGGCAAACCCGCCTATTAAGTCCGTGTAGGCTGCAGGGCTTCAGCCCTGCAGCTTTTCTTGGCGAGGGCACCCATACAATCCTCAGCAGCAAACTTCCCTATCGATTCCGAGCGCGCCTCACCGCCGGTACACCCCGTAATACCACGGAATCCCCAGCGCCCCCGGCTCAACAGCCACGGTAACTTTGTCCCCGCTCTGGAACCGGTCGAAATCATCCGCATCCACTGCCAATCCTTCGACCTTTCCCCCAGCGCGCCAGGAACGCACGTGCAACCGTCGGCTTCCTCGCACAATCCCCTTCATATTGAATTTGCTCTCGACGGTAGTCGGATAGTACGCAAGGTTTTTCTGCGAATCGAGCCGACCATTCACGAAAAGCGTCGCAGCAAGTATCCATGGCAGCGGAATAAATCCCGCGTAGATGCGTTTCAGGACTTCGATCTCCTTATGCTGGCGCGCGCGCCCTTCCAGAATCACAGCAATCGTCAGCGCCACAAAAAACAGTAGCCCAAAAAACACCAGCATCAGATCCAAATCGAGCGGAGGATAAATCTGGCTCACGTAAGGAAAAGCAAGCGACCCCAACAGAAAAATCGCAGTTCGGCCCACCAGCCGCCGCCGAAACAAAAGCTCGGCCGCCACTGACGTCAAACCGCAAGAGGGACATTGGTCCGCGGTTCGCGGGGAACCGCAATCAAGGCATCTGGTCAAACTCATGCGACCTCAAACGCCATTCGAAACGAAGGGGGCGAAAACGCCTGCACGCATAGCAAGCCGCGCGAACCAACCCGCGCCGCCGCAAGCATAGTATAAGACGAGCTTAAGAACCTGTGTTGGAGAGTGAAGCCAGAAGATCTTGGTAGCGCTGCTCGTGCTGCCCCTCGAATAGCGTCACGGATACGCCCATGCCACGCCCGGGCTCGATGCGCTTCACGGAACAATCCACTTTTACGGGCCGGTCCAGCACCAAATGCGCCGTAAAACCCGCCCCAATCCACAAAGGATCGACGGATTCGATGAACATGCCATTCGAGCTGATGTCGCGCGTGCTGGCGCGCAAGACCGCAGAACCCCACTCGATCTCGAGGTTGGCGCGAAACGAGTAGCGCGGCGCCCAGCGCCGATCCGATCGCCGGGCCGATTGATCCCCACTGCCCATGGACTTGGTGAACCCCCCTGCCAAGGATCCCAAGGTGCGGCGCCAGGGCGATCTCGCCGCTCGTTCGTATCAAGCATACCCCTGCTAAGAGCACACCCATACGACGCCGGAGACCGATGTTTTGTTCCCAGCAATGCACCTAACTTTTTCGGACACACTCCCTCGACAGTAACTTCCAGCCTTTAAGTGAAAGGATGCCGCTTAGTCTTGATTAGACGCAGCCGTAGGTCCGCGGGTGTCTTCCTTGCGCGAGGATTTTTCTCTCGTGCGAATCCGCCGCTGCACTTCCGCCTGCAAATACTTGCGGAGGCTCTCTGAAACGATCCCTGGCGAGGCCAGTTCGCGCAGATCGGAGACGGTGAGTTCGGGCAGGTACGCAAGAATCGTGGCTAGTGGCGACAAAGGATGCCGGACCAGCGCGAGCCGAACGTTATAGCTGATCGACCACTTGCGGTGCAGCGAGATTGTGCGCACTACCACCGGCGGCAGTTTCTCGCGCGAAAGCACTCGCAACACTTGTGCCTCCGTCAAATACGCGTTGTCCAAAACGATGCCAACGATTTGCGCGTGACCCTCCGCGAGAAGCGCGCCCGCCAGACGCGCCGGCCCCCTCCGCGCCAAAGTGATTTTTTGTCCCAACGGCAGTTGCGGCAGCCGCGAAACCAATTGGTCTTCTGCGTTCCGCTTCAACTCCGTGGGAATACCCGCCAGCAGCGTAAGCTGCACAAGGTCCATCAAATAAAGATCGCGTAGCAAGCGCAGTGTGACAAGCCGCGGCGTGCGCGGATGAAATGCCAGCGCCTTCTTCACGCGGTAATTTTTCAAAAGCGGCTTTCGCCGCGCCACCTCTTCGAGAATTTCCGCCGGCAAGTTTTTTCGTTCCAGCAGCATGCAAAGCTGCGTTTCCTCTAACGACGGATTGTCGAGCAGCGCAAGTAGGACTTCCGCGTCGGCATGGTGCAGTAAAGCCGCCAGCTCCTCGCCGGATGCCACGAGCGCGCGATCCCGATTTTTGTCCGCGCACGCCATTTCAGCTCCCCGCACTAGCTCCGCCGGATAGCAGCCGCAACGCCAGCCTCGCCGCCGCTTCCGCGGGAGACACGCGCAGGCTTCCAATCTGCGCCTGCGGGAACGCATTCCTCAAACGCTCATCAATCTGACTCTCCAAATATTTCGACCGCCCAATCATTCCGCCCATTTTTGCAACGACAAACCGCGTTCCCCGCAGATGCAAGCGTTCGGCTACATTCTCCGCAAGCGAGCTCAGATCAAACGCGGCCGCACGCAGGATTCCTTGCGCCGAATTCCTGGCCGCCGTTTCAGCTGAAGTCTCAGAGGGAGTTTCGAGCCAATCCGCAACCATGGCGATGACGGAAAACAATCGGGGAAAGACTTCGTCGGAAGCAGCCTGCGCTCGCGCCTTAACCTCGGACCAGTTAGCGCAACCAAGCTCGCGCAGCAAACGCTCCCCCAACAGTGAATCCGCGGCTGTGCGGTCGTTCTCGTGCATCGCCGTCAAAACCGCATGCCGCCCGATATCGTAAGCGCTGCCTTCATCTCCAATTTGCGAGCCGTATCCGCCCGCCCGCGACGTTTCGCCCGCGGTGTTCCGCCCGACTGCAAACGAACCCGTCCCCGCTAACAGCACAATCGCTGGTCCGTCGCCCGTCGCTGCTAACGCGAGATCGAGATCGGTGCAAACCTGAACTTTCGATTCCGGAAATTCCGCAGCAAGAAGCGCGTGAATCTTTTCTGCGGACTCGGGAGGCCCCGCTCCCGCAAGACCAGCGCAAACCGCAGTGGCCGCCGAATTGGCGGGCAATGCGGCTTGTGCGATGGCCTGCCGTGCTGCGTCACGAATGGAATTGATCGCCGCGCCAAATCCGACGCGCAGCGGATTCGAAGGCCCAGCCTGCGAGCGCGCCAAAACCGCCCCGGACTCGTCCATCAACACGCAATCCGTCTTCGTACCCCCACCATCGAATCCCAAGACAAAGCGCATCCAAAAAGCATAAGCGAGAAACGCGCTCAATGCATTCGCCTAAGAAAATAACGTGCGCAAACATGCGCCATACTAGTTGGACTGAATTCCAGCAGCCCAGACAGCTGCTGCACCTCGGCCTTCCACAGGGATTTCTTGACCTGCGTAAGCCCTCCCACTATTCTCGATTCACTTTTTGCGCGACAGGAACACGGAGCAAATGACCAACAGGCGAAGTAATCTCGCATGAGCGCCACATCCCTCTAATGCGCATCCACCCACTCGACCTAGCTATTGTCATCGCCTACCTGCTGGCCGTGACCGCTCTCGGTATGCGCTTCCGCCGCAGCAAAAAAGATATTGCCGATAGCAGCCGTGACTCCGTCAGCCTCGACTATTTTCTCGGCGGCCGCACAGCTCCCTGGTGGGCGCTCGCTCTCTCCATCGTCGCCACGGAAACATCCACTCTCACCATCATAGGAACGCCTGCCATCGCTTATGCAGGTAACCTGACCTTCATCCAACTCGTCATCGGCTACCTGATCGGCCGAGTCCTTATCTCCCTACTGCTTCTCCCCGGCTATTTTCGCGGCCAGTTCCTCACCGCCTATGCGCTCATCGAAAAACGCTTCGGCGAAAAAATGCGCGCCGTCGCCGCGAGCACCTTCCTCATCACGCGAGCCATCGCCGAAGGCGTCCGCGTCTCCGCGATCGCGTTAGTCGTGAGCGTGGTCCTCGGAACTTCCGAGCACCTCGCCGTCGTCATCGTCATCGCGCTAACCATTCTCTACACCTTCGAAGGCGGCATGAAAGCCGTCATCTGGACCGATGTAGCGCAACTGCTTCTCTATCTAACGGGCAGCGCCGTCACGTTTTGGATTTTGCTCCATCGCATCCCCGGCGGATGGACCGAAGTCGCGCAAGTCGCTGCAGCCGCCGGCCACAAACTTCAGGTCTTCGATTTCTCCTTCGACCTCGCCACCAAATACACTTTCTGGTCCGGCCTGATCGGCGGCGCTTTCCTAACTATGGCCAGCCACGGCACCGACCAAACTATCGTCCAAAGACTCCTCGCCGCCCGCAACGAAAACGACAGCCGCCGCGCTCTCCTAACCAGCGGAGTCATCGTCCTGATTCAATTCACAATTTTTCTCCTGATCGGCGTCTTGCTTTACGTTTTCGCGCAGCACTCCCCGCTCCTCGCCCCAGGCGAACGCCCCGACCGCATCCTCCCACTCTTTCTGGTCCGCAAAATGCCAACGGGTCTTGCCGGCCTTCTCCTCGCCTCCATCGTCGCGGTTGCCATGTCCAATGCCAGCGGCTCCCTCAACTCCCTGGCCGCGAGTAGCGTCCTGGATTTTTCAAAATTGTGGGGCCATTCCACTGACTCAGTCCAATTCCTCCGCCTCTCCCGCCGCATGACGCTAGTCTGGGGCGCCATCCTAATGTGCTTCGGTTTCGTAAGTTGGGGCCCGCTTCTGGAAACAGGACTCACGGTCGCCTCTCTCCCCTTCGGCAGCCTCCTGGGCCTCTTCCTCCTAGGCACGCTCGACCGCAAAGCCGACGCCACCGGCGCGTTCATCGGAATGTTTGCCGGCCTCGCCACCGTACTTTGCATTTGGAAATTCACTCCCATTGCGTATACATGGTACGTGCTCATCGGCAGCCTGGTAACCTTCGCCGTCGGCGGCGCCGTCAGCAGATTTCGTTCGTAGGGGCACGGCACGCCGTGCCCGTTCTGCTGGCACGTGGCCGTTTGGAAAAAATTTAATCGGGTGACCATGACCGAAAAACGTCTCGACCTAATCCGCGGCCTCGGCGCTTGGGCCTCCGGTGCCATCGTCGTCGGCACCATGATCGGCACCGGCATTTTCCTAAAGCCCGCCGAAATGGCCCGCGAAGGTCGGTTCGTATCCGTCGTCTTCGCCGCCTGGATCGTTGGCGCGGTCCTGTCCCTTTTCGGCGCCTTGTCGTTCGCCGAGCTGGGCGCTGCTATCCCCGAAGCCGGCGGCGAGTACGCTTACCTCCGCCGCGCCTTTGGCCCAGCCTGGGGTTTTCTCTTCGGCTGGATGCATTCCATCGTAGGCCGCCCTAGCTCACTCTCTTCCATCGCCGCAGGCCTGATGCGCTTTCTAAGTTTTCTGCTACCAGTCGTAGCCGCCCCGATCTTCACGCTCCACATCGCCATCCCCGGCCTCACCACCTGGATCAAGCCCTACGATTTCGCCTTCACCTGGGCGCAACCGCTAGCCGTTCTCTGGATCGTCAGCATGACCGCCATCAATTACCTGGGCGTCCGCCTTGGCGGCGCCGTCCAAGTTTTTCTAACCGCTATCAAAATCACGTCTGTCGCCATCGTGATTGGGGTCGCGTTTTTTTCGCATGCCGCTCCGCACAGCACTCCCGATCCGATGTGGCCGAGCGCGCTAAGCGGCGTCCTTAGCGCATTTCTGGCCGCGCTAGCCGCGGCGCTCTGGGCCTACGATGGCTGGGAAGATTTAAATCTAGTAGGTTCCGAAGTAGAAGATCCACAGCGCAATTTCCCGCGCGCACTAGTCGGCGGCGTGGCGCTAGTCGCCCTAATCTATTTCCTCTTCAGCGCTGCTTGCCTAAAGGTGCTTCCGTTCAGTGCAGTAGCCGCTTCTCCGCACATCGCCTCGGACGTAGTGCAACACGTGGCCGGCCCCATCGCCGCCGCGTGGATCACATTTGCGATGGTCATCAGCGCCCTCGGCTCGATGAACTCCTCCGTCCTCAGCGGCGCCCGCCCCGCTTACGCCATGGCTCGCGACGGCATCTTCTTCAAGGTCGCTGACGGCGTTCACCCCAAATACCGCACCCCCGCCCGCGCCCTGATCTTTCAATGCGTGCTTGCAAGCCTAATGGCCCTGACCGGCACCTTCGAAGAACTCACCAATCTCTTCATCTTCGCCGGCTGGATTTTCTACGGCCTCGCGGTCGTCGCCCTCTTCCGCCTCCGCTACACCGAACCCAACATGCCTCGCCCCTACCGCTGCTGGGGCTACCCTGTAGTCCCCGGCCTCTTCGTAGCCGGCGCCCTCGCCCTCACTTTCAACATCTGGCTCGACCGCCCCGGCCGCTCTAGCATGGGCCTCCTCCTAATCCTCGCCGGCCTCCCTTTCTACCGCCACTGGACGAAAGGAGCGCGCGCGAATGTCGCTGTCAATCCTCAACCCTAGCACCGCGACAGCACAAGAATCGCGAGGCGCCAGCCGGTTAATCCGCGGCTTCATCTACGCTGGACTGGCCATGGCGCTACTGTTCGGTTTTTTTGTCGCGAGATTCTTTCTTTGGGCCCAATGTTTTGAACTGCGCGCTTTTATTTCGCGTAGCGCTTCGATGTGTCCCGCCGTTTGTTCCGACGAAAGAGTCCTCGCTGGAATGGACGCCTTCCACAGACGCGACCCGCAGCGCGGAGAGGTCATCCTGTTCGAGCGCGACGAAGACCCGACGAAGTTCATCAAGCGGGTCATCGGCGTCGCGGGGGACACCGTGGCACGCGGACCGTCTAACACGATCCTCGTAAACAACAAGCCACTCACGCTATCGCCGGTCTGCGGCGAGCATAACAAATACCTCGGCTTGGCTGCCTGGGGCCCGGCTTTTGAGACCATCAAAGTACCCGAGGGCTCCCTCTTTGTGATTGGAGACAATCTGGACAACAGCTACGACAGCCGCCACTTCGGAGTAGTCCCATTGGACAAAGTGAGAGGAAAAGCTCTGCTCATCTATTTCTCGCCCAACGCTTCCCGCATCGGCTGCAGAATCAACTAGCGTCGCCCACCCGCGAAGCCCTTGTAATGGCGCAACATGTTGCGCGCTTTTTGCGCAGGATTGTTACGCAGAAGCCGCGCGTCTTGATTTCAGAATCCGCACCGGAAGTCCGCCAGCAAGCAAAGCCACTCCCGGCAACACCACCCACGCTACCAAACCCATCAGCAAGGCGCTACGCATGGTGTTATGTACTATGTGATCGTCCAGGATTAGCGACACGGGAATCCAAATCACGAAAAAAATTGAGTACGGCAAGGCAGGAAACAAAATAGAAAGGAGCGTAGCGCGCGGCGACGCTCCAGCGCGGCCCGCCAAATAAGCTCCCATCGCCCCGATCAAAAGCAACGACAACAGCCAGGGCACGTAAATCACCGCCACAGGAGCTGTCATCCGCCAGCCGGATCTGCTCACGATGAGCGGTTGCGGTCCAAAGAACTGAATCAGCATGAGCAGCATCATCGAAAGGAACAATGTCAAAAATCCCGGCAGCCATATTTGTTTGACTCGGTCCGTCATAACGTCCTCCTTCATTCGCGCCTTCTGAATCTTCCGCCGAAGAGATTGCCAATTCCTTACTTGCAGAAGAGCACGCTCGATCGCCACCTCTTCCGAAAGCCCTTCCCCGCGTAACTGCTCAATCATTTCTTCGAGATGGCCGGCGAGCTCCGCGATGACTTCGCGCCTCTCCTCCGCTTCCAGAGAGAGTCCAGCGAGTTTTTGGCCGACCAGCGATTCCCAATCCCGCATCGTTCGCCTCGCTAACCAATCGCCGTCTGCGGCGACGACGACCGTGTCCTATTCAAAATTTGTGCGAGAAGTCCGCCCGTAAGAAGAGCCGCCCCCGGAACCAGGATCCAGCCAATCCCATCCCTCAGAAGCACGGTCGCGACAATACTAAAATCGCCTTGGCTTCCGGTGATCCCTTGGATGGCCAAGCCAATCGGAAACATGAGGAGAAACGCGCCAGTAAGCGCGAGCGCAGGAAAAACGCTGACAAAAAGCACGGTTGCACGCGAACCGCCGGCCCGAGACGAGACGTAGGCCGCCAGGGCTCCGATGAAAGGAAGCGCCGCCAGCCACGGCGTGTACAGGATAGGAGAGCTGGAACCACTCCACACAATGCGGGGTTGTAATCCCAACCTCTGGAGTGCCGCCTGGAAAAGCAGGCAAAGTATCAGCGAAAGAAACCCAGGAATCCAAAGCTGCCGCACACGTTTCTGCATGACTTGCTCCTTCCTCTTTGCCGCAAGAATTTTGTGCCGCAAAACCCGCCAATCGCCGGCTTGCGCCAGAGCCCGCCCCACCGCTTCTTCTTCCGTCATGCCCTGTCTGAGCATCTCCTCGCAAGTGTCTTCCAGATGCGCCGCTACTTCTGCGATCACTTCAGCGCTTTCTTCCGGCTCCAGCGCCAGGCCCGCGAGCCGCTGTTTGACAAGCGCCTCCCAATCACGCATGCGACACCTTCGCCAGCCGTTTCAGCGCACGAAACAATTCGCTCCATTCCGCGCGAATCGGCGCAAGTTTCTTCTTCCCTGCAGGAGTAAGGCGATAGCACCGCCGCCGGCGGCCTGTGCCGCTGGTCTCCCAGACGCCGCGCACCCACCCGCGTTTTTCGAGCCGGTAAAGCAGCGGATAAAGCGAAGCCAGCGTAAATCGCAGTGACCCGTGCGTCTGCTCTTCGATGTGGCGCGCCACCTCATACCCGTGAAGCGGCCCGTCTTCCAGCACGCTCAGCACCGCCAACTCCGCCGTACCGCGCTTGATTCCCGGTGCAATCATTCTTAGGCTCCCTATATATAGGCATCTTACATATAAACATCGGAATGTCAACTGTACCGAAGAACAGGTTGAGGAGAACTAATATAGAGCGCGCCAGCCCTTCTGCCGCTTTTCTCAAAGACGCCCACTACTCTAATGTTGCGAAGCTTCAGTAAGCTGAAGCAGCTCGCACGGAAGGTATACGCGCGAGGAAAGACCCACTAATGGGCACCGCCACACTCTCCACTTCCGGACTGACGGAAACTCCCGGATGCAGAATTCTTGCCAGCGTCTCAATACCCGTGATCAGTCGAGGCCCCGGCCGCGAAAAATACCCGCTCGCGTCCAGCGCATAAACGCGAGAGTTGCGCACCGCAGGCATCGCGCTCCATTCTTCCGGAAAAGGCATCGCGCGGTATTCATCGCGAGCTTGCTGTGCGCTGTAGCCGCACTGTGCGATCAAAAGAATTTCCGGCGCGGCATCCACCACATCCTCAGCAGAAACCCGGAACGAAGGCGTCCGCTTCCGCCCCAGCACATCTTTCCCGCCAGCAATCTCGATCATCTCCGGTACCCAATGCCCGGCCACATAGAACGGTTCGAGCCACTCGAGGATAGCGACACGCGGGCGATGCTCAATGCCTTCGAGCTGGCATTCCAATTCACCAAGCCGCGTACCGATTTTCTTCAGCAAAGCCTCGGCTTCATGTCCGCGGCAAGTCGCTTCCCCAACCCACAAAATATCGCGCCACACATCGCCAAGATCCTGCGGATTCAGACACAGAACTTCGAGAGGTTCGGGGAAACGTGCGAGCGTCGTCGCCAGATCATCCGGGGAAGCCGCGCACACCTGGCACAAATCCTGCGTAATGATTAGATCCGGCGCCAATTCTGCCAGCGCCGCGGCATCCACAGAATAAAGACTCTCGCCGCGCGAGACATATTCGCGCACGAGCCGGTCGATCTCCGCAGGGGGAGCGTCATGTGGCAGCCGCGAATGAATCACCACGCGCTTTGTGCGCGCCTGCTCAGGAAAATCGCACTCGTGGCTAACGCCAACCACTTCTTTGTCGAAGCCTAGAGCAAACAGGATTTCCGTGGCCGATGGCAGCAAGGACACGATTCGCATGGGCCGACTCTACCATAAGTACTCGATGGTTAGGCATGAGCAAAGCATCGGAATTTGTGACATTAGCGTCATCTCTCTGCGGTTTTCAGTTAAACTAGTTGTACCTGAATCCGGATATGTCCGCCCTGAATGCCGAGGGCTCATCCCAATGACCATTCAGCTCAAACTCAACTCCGAGACAGAAGCCCGCCTCATCGCCGAGGCTCGCGCTAAAGGCGTGCCTTTGGAAAAAGCCGCCGAACAACTCCTCGAAGAAGCACTCGCAGGACGTCCTTCCCCTCGAGGCAAGATGAGTGTTGAAGAATTCCACGAAATGCTTCACGCCATCGCCGAAGGGTCCGAGAGACTGCCGGATTTGCCCACTGAGAGTTTTTCCCGCGAAAGCTTTTATGAGGATCGGCTAGATGGCAGAGACTCCTTACCTCGTCGATAGCAATGTCCTGCTTCGCTGGGTAAAGCCCGATCACAGCGATTATCCCGCCATCGTCTCGGCCATCGATATTCTCCTTCGGCATGACTATATTCTCTGCTATACCTCACAGAATGTTGCAGAGTTTTGGAATGCCTGTACCCGCCCTGTTGATCGCAATGGCTATGGCCTTTCCCCTCAAGACGCAGACCACACCGCCAGATTTTTCGAAGAGAGGCTTCGACTCCTCCCCGACGGCCTCGCTCTTCACGAAGAGTGGCGTCGGATGTTGGTAACACATGGCGTTTCGGGTGTGCAGGTTCACGACGCGCGATTGGTTGCCCATGCATGTGTACGGGGTTAAACACATCCTGACGTTCAACGGAAAAGATTTTGCGCGTTACACCGATATCGAAGCCGTTCACCCTCGCAGAGTTTCTCTTGTCTAATTTCCGACCCCTTCAAACTCGACGGTCGCTACTTGTAGAGAAAATACTTGCGGCGCGTTTGATCGAAGTTCGCGAGATCCGTGGACCAGCTGGCGACAATCTGCTCTGGAGCAACTCCGGTTTGAAGTTGTCGGATGGTTTCTGAGTTGCCGACGAGGAAGAGCAACTTGGCCGGATCGAAGTTCTTGGGATATAGCTTTTGCAGAATCACCGCGATCTCCAACCCCGTGCGCACCGAGCGAACGCCAGCTCGGTCGGTGATGCGAATGCCAACGCCTCCGCACCGCTGTCCAGCGTAAAGACCGGACACCGGGATGAAAGGTTGATCGGCAAAGCGCAATCCGGGCAGATGGAGTGCGTTCAACTTGTCCGCGACGGCCATTCCATCCATCCACGGCGCGCCAAACTCCTCGAATGGCGTCTCGGTGCCGCGTCCAACAGAGACGCCAGCGTTCTGCAAGATTTCGATGCCCGGATAAACAATCGATCCTTTCACCGTCCGCAGATTGGGTGATGGCGGCACCCAGCGAATCCCGGTGCTCTCGAAGAAATAATTGCGATGCCAGTTTTTCATGGTAATGACATGCAAATCGCAACCGATATGATTTTCGGCGTTGAAGAATTGTGCGAGCTCGCCAATGGTCAGGCCGTATCGAATGGGCAAAGGATAGTAGCCGACGATACTCGTTTTGTCGGAATCAAGTATCGGGCCTTCGATGACATCGCCGCCAAGAAGATTCGGGCGATCCAGCACGTAGAAAGCGATATTGTGCTTGGCGGCTTCTTCCATGCAGTAGGCCATAGTCGCGGTGTAGGTATAGAAGCGCACGCCGGCATCCTGAATATCAAATACGAGAGTGTCGATGCCCGCAAGCATCTCGTCCGTGGGTCGCAGCGATTCGCCGTACAGGCTGTACGTGGTGAGGCCGGTCGTTGGATCCTTTGAAGATGCGTATTTTTCGTCCGCACGGCCAGAGATGCCATGTTCCGGACTGAACAGTGCGACAAGCCGCACACCGGGCGCGTGGAAAAACAGTTCGATCGACGAGCGGCCCTGCGCGTCGAGGCCAGTGTGATTAGTGATCAATCCTATGTGCTTGCCGCGGAGCGGCGCGAATTTTTCCGCTTCGAGTACGTCGAGCCCTGTTTGGACCCGGCCGGGGCGGCCTGATTTTTTTACCGCGGCATGCGCGGGAATACAGAGGGTGAGCAGAAAAACTAGACCGAGTAACGTAGTGATCTTTTTCTTGAGACCGCCGCGAATTTGGAGCAAAGCATTCCCTCCGGTTGTGCGCCACCAATGATATTCTGGAACGCTTCGTTCGGGGCTGCGTTGTGAGCATGAAGTGCGTGTGTTATATACAGCCGCAGGATCCGGGCGTCCACCGG
>Ga0210409_10002454_pt1 | contig 21976 bp, 19 predicted proteins | sample IncBWH17MmetaG_FD_161649 | JGI IMG/M metagenome (GOLD analysis project Ga0210409, IMG submission 161649) | Forest soil microbial communities from Barre Woods Harvard Forest LTER site, Petersham, Massachusetts, United States - Inc-BW-H-17-M | ecosystem: Environmental > Terrestrial > Soil >...
GCGCATGGGGCGCTCGCGACGATGACCGTCGTGCGACCGCAGCTGCCGTTCGGGATCACCGAGCTGGACGCCGCCGGGCGCGTGCTCGGCTTCAGCGAGAAGCCACGGTCGGATCATTGGATCAACGGCGGCTTCTTCTGCTTTGCCGCCGGCGTCCTCGACTACCTCGAGCACGACAGCGTGCTCGAGCGCGCGCCGCTCGAGCGGCTGGCGGCCGACGGCCAGCTGCGGGCCCGCCGGCACGAGGGCTTCTGGGACTGCATGGACACATACAAGGACGCCGTCGCACTGAACGACCTGTGGGCGACCGGCGAGGCGCCGTGGCGGGCCGAGCGGCTCAGACGGACAGCGCGCGTGCCCTGAACAGTCGCACCGGGCCGCGGATGCCCTTCAGTCGGCGCTCGCCCGCGAACGACCAGCTGTAGGACTCGCCGGCCGAGTCGCGCAGCTCCCCATCGACCAGCAGGCTGCCCGGACGCGCCACCGAAGTGATGCGGCTCGCCAGGTTGACGGGCTGCCCGTACCAGTCGCCGGCGCGCGGCAGCGCCTGCCCGAGCGCGGCGCCCGCCCGTAGCTGCGGGAAGTCCTCGCCCTCGGCGTCGGCGGCGTCGATCAGGGCCAGCGTCGCCCCCAACAGCGGCTCGGGCTCCGGCGAGGCGAGCATCGCCGCGTCGCCGATCGTCTTGACGAGGCGCACCGGCGGTGTCGCCACCTCGGTGGCCAGCGCTTCCAGGCGCACCGCAAGACGCCCCAGCTCGTCCGGCGGCACATCCTCGCCGAGGCGCGTGAAGCCCACCAGGTCGGCGAAGGCCACGCCGATCTCACGCGACCCCGGGAGCTGGCCGCCGCGGCGCTCCAGCTCGCTCACCACGGTGCTCTGCGTGGCGTGGCGCATGTGCAGGGCGAGCACGTTGCCGACCAGCGGGTCGACCAGCGGGTAGAGCTGCTCGGCGGCGCGCGCGTAGCTCTGTGCGAGCTCCGCCTCGCTCATCCCTGGCTGCAGGACCAGTTTCAGAGGCACCGCACGCAGCAGTTCGGCAACCTGCGAGAGGCCCCGGCCAAGCACCCTCATGAGGTCCAGCAGCTCCTCGTCGGTGATGCCCGCGGCGCGCGCGATGTGGATCTGGCGCGTCGATTCGACCTCGCGGTCGGTGTAGATCGCCTCGTCGCCGTCCGGGATCGGCAGGCCCATGGCGCGGCGCACGCGGACGAGGAACTCCTCCTCGATGCCCGTAATCTCTGCCACCTCCGCCGAGGTGTATCGGTCGCTGCTGCCGATCACCCGGTCAGCGGGCAGGTACATGATCGTCCCCGCGGCCGTCGCGCGGCGCAGCTCCGGGAGCGGCACGCCTTCGCCCGCAAGTTCCTGCAGGAGCACCAGGCGCTCGGCGCGCGACTTGCCCTCGAGTCCGTCCAGCAGGCCCTCGGCGGCGAAATCGATCCCCTGTGAGGACATGCGCGGCAGAGTACGACACCCTTTCGGGGGCAGGCAGGAAGGCGTCCGGCGGCCCGCGCAGAATCACTGCAGATGATCGTCCTAGGCATCGACCCAGGCCTCGCCAGCACGGGCTACGGCGTCGTCGCGACCGGCGAGGCCGCGGGCGGCACGGGCAGCATCGTGGCGCTCGACGGTGGCGTGATCCGCACGCCCTCCAGCAGGGCCCACGAGCGCAGGCTGGCCGAGATCCATGGCTCCGTCGCCGCGCTACTCGACAAGCACGGGCCCGGGGCGGTGGCGCTCGAGGAGCTGTACTTCGGCCAGAACGCGCGGACGGCGTTCGCCGTCGGGCAGGCGCGCGGCGTGGTGATGCTCGCGGCCGGCCAGCGCGGGATCGCATGCACGAGCTACACGCCCCAGCAGGTGAAGGGCGCCGTCTGCGGCAGCGGACGCGCCGGCAAGGAGCAGGTGGCGCGCATGGTCAAGGTGCTGCTGGGGCTCGCCACCGAGCCGCGATCGGACCACATCGCCGACGCCCTGGCCGTGGCGATCTGTCATGCCAACCACGCGCCCGTATCCGCTGCGCTCGCCGGGGCCGGCGTGTGATCGCCCTGCTGCGGGGCGAGGTCGCGGTTCGCAGGAGCGATCATGTGGTGGTCCTCTGCGGAAGCGTTGGCTACCGGGCGGCGGTCTCGGCGGAGACGTTGCGCCACGTGCCGGCCGTGGGCGAGCAGGTGACCCTGCACACGCACCTGATCGTCCGCGACGACGCGCTCGCCTTGTTCGGCTTCCACTCGGAGCAGGAGCGCGATCTGTTCCTGATGCTGCTGTCCGTGCAGGCGGTCGGCCCGAAGGTCGCGCTCGCCGTCCTCTCGGGCGGCACGCCGAGAGACCTGATCGCGGCGCTCGCGGCGAGCGACGTCGCGCGCTTTCAGGCGGTGCCGGGCATCGGCAAGCGCACGGCCGAGCGGATCATCGTCGAGCTGCGCGAGAAGGTGGCGGTGAGCGGCGCCGAGGACCTCGGCGCGGCGACGGCGATCCTCGCCCGCAGGGGCGAGCCGCAGGATCCGCGCACGCTCGCGCGCGAAGGGCTCGTCGAGCTCGGCTTCACGGCGGTTGAGGCCGAGGAGCTGCTCAGGGACGCCGCCGGCGAGAGCGCCGAGGAGCTGATCTCACAGGCGCTGCGAGTCGCGCGCGCAACACCGTCATGAGCACCCAGAAGGGCACAGGCGAGATCGCACCCCGCATCCAGACGCCCTATCTCGTCGCCGAGGACGAGCTCGACCGCTCGCTGCGCCCGCGCCGTCTGGAGGAGTTCGTCGGCCAGGAGATGCTGCGCGAGCAGCTCGCCGTCGCGATCGAGGCGGCCTCCGCGCGAGGGGAGGCGCTCGACCATCTGCTGCTGGCCGGTCCTCCCGGGCTGGGAAAGACCTCGCTTGCGCAGATCGTCGCCGCGGAGCTCGATGTGCCATTCGTGCAGACGGCAGGCCCGGCGCTGGAGCGCAAGGGTGACATCGCCGCGTTTCTCACGGCGCTCGAGCCCCGCAGCGTGTTCTTCGTCGATGAGATCCATCGCCTGCCGCGCACGCTTGAGGAGACCTTCTATCCGGCGATGGAGGACCACCGCCTGCCGATCACGGTCGGACAGGGGGCGGGCGCTCGGGTGGTGACGCTCGAGCTGCCGCCGTTCACGCTCGTGGGCGCGACGACGCGCACCGGCCTGCTCACGACGCCGCTTCGTGACCGCTTCGGCATCCAGGCGCGCCTCGAGCCCTACTCCGAGCGGGAGCTCACGATGATCGTGCGGCGCTCGGCCGGCATCCTCGAGATCGAGCTGGAGGAGGACGGAGCGAGCGCGATCGCCGCGCGCAGCCGCGGGACGCCCCGCGTCGCCAACCGCCTGCTCAAGCGCGTCCGCGACTTCGCGGAGGTGCGCATGGAGGGAGTCGTCACTGCGCAGGCGGCACAGGCCGCGCTGGAGATGCTCCAGGTGGACGCGCGCGGACTTGACCGCCTCGATCGCGAGATCCTCCACGCGATCTGCGTCAAGTTCGATGGAGGGCCCGTCGGCCTCTCGACGCTCGCGATCGCCGTCGGCGAGGAGCAGGACACGATCGAGGATGTCTACGAGCCGTATCTGCTGAAGGAGGGGCTGATCAAGCGAACGCCCCGCGGACGCGCCGCGACGGCCGCCGCCTTCGCGCATCTCGGGCTCGAGGCCCCGCCAACCGGTGGGCCGTCGCTATTTTGAGGAGCCAGGCGCGCTCCGGGGGCTCGGAGGCGGCCTTTCACAGGACCAAGCGGAGCCGGGGTCGTCCGCCCCGTCGCTTGCGTAGTCTGTGTAGCAGCCCATGGCCCACCCGTTCATCTGTCCAAACTGCGGTCATCGCACCAGCGAGCTCGATCGCAACATCGGCTTCACGCGCCAGCCCAAGGGCTGCTCGAAGTGCGGCTTCGCGTTCCTGTTCGAACTGCTCGACGACTACTACCCGGCTCCGGACGCGGCCTTCTTCGTCTGCGATGGCGAGGGCCGCGTCGTCGGCTGCGGGAAGAACTCCTTCGCCTTCACCGGACTGGAGGAGGAAGACGTGATCGGACAGCGCGTCGAGCAGGTGCTCGGGCTGACGTTCGCCAACGGCGACGACCCGGTGGCGACCGTCCTGGAGTGGGGGGTGCGCGCGCTGGCCGTGCCGGTCGAGGTCACCGGTGAACGCGACGTCGCCGCCAACGCCAAGGCGGACATCTTCCCGGCGTACGACGACGACGGCGGGCTGTTGCTTGTGCTCACGCCCGACAAGTAGTCTGGACAGCCGATGACCGACCGCCGCCGCAACACGTTCGTCCTTCTGGTCGTCCTCATCCTGATCGGCCTCGCGGCCGTCACGATCGTGGCCAAAAAGACGCGCCTCGGGCTGGATCTGAAGGGCGGCGTCGAGCTCGTCTACCAGGGCAAGCCGACCGCTCAGGCCAAAGTCGACACCGAATCGCTGAACCGCGCGATCGACATCATGCGAAAGCGCGTCGACCAGATCGGCGTCTCGCAGCCGGAAATCCAGCGCTCCGGAGCGGATGAAATCACGGTCGCGCTCCCGTCGGTGAGCAACGCCTCGCGCGCCCAGGACCAGGTGGGCAAGACCGCGCAGCTGCTGTTCTACGACTGGGAGCCGAACGTGATCGGCCCAGAAGGCAAGCCGGCCCCGAGCGAACCGACAGCCACCGGCGGCGCGAACGCCGGCGCCGCGCAGTTCGGGCTGCTCGAGTACCAGGCGGTGCTGCGCGCCGAGAAACGGCCGCCGATACTGCGCTCGAACGACACGACCTGGACGCCGGGCTGCACCCCCGCACAGGTCAACGGCTGCATCTACGGCAGCTGGTACCTGCTCGACGCCAAGCACGAAAAGGTGCTCTGCAAAGGCGGGGCGAAGACCTGCCAGCCGGCTGAAACCGAACAGAACCTCTACGCGGAAGGCTACAAACCGCCTCCGGGCGTCGTCGCGAAGCCCGTGCGAGTGAACCCGGGAACGGTGCTCGTGCAGGCGAGATCGGAAGAAAACAAAAGCGGGAAGGTCGTCCAGCCCTCGCCGAACAGCTTCTACGTGCTCAACGACAACCCCGTCCTCAGGGGCTCGGACATCACGCACCCGCAGCAGAGCTTCGACGAAGGCGGCGGCGGCACGGGAGCGCCGAACGTCACCTTCGGCTTCACCTCTCACGGGCAGAGCGTGTTCCAGGGGGTCACCAAGAAGATCGCCCAGCGCGGGCAGGAAGCACAGCTCCCCGGCGTGCCGAAGGAAGCCGCCCAGCAGCACTTCGCGGTCGTGCTCGACGGCCAGCTGATCACCACGCCGTCGATCGACTACACCAAGTACCCCGAAGGCATCGACGCGACGACCGGCTCGCAGATCTCCGGCGGCTTCACGATCACCTCCGCCCAGAACCTCGCCGACGAGCTCCAATCCGGCGCGCTGCCGATCAAGCTCGTCCTGATCTCACGCTCGCAGGTATCCGCGACGCTCGGCAAGCAGGCGCTCAACGAGGGCCTCGTGGCGGGCCTCGCCGGCTTCGCGGTCGTGTGCCTGTTCCTGCTGATCTTCTACCGCGTCCTCGGCGCGATCGCCGTCGGCGGCCTGATCATCTACGGCATTTACTTCTTCGCGCTGATCAAGCTGATCCCGATCACGCTCACGCTCCCGGGGATCGCCGGGCTGATCCTCACGATCGGGGTGGCGGCCGACGCGAACATCGTGATCTTCGAGCGCGTCAAGGAGGAGATACGCGGCGGTCGCTCGATCATCTCGGGGATCGCGACCGGCTACAAACGCGGTTTCGCCGCGATCGTCGACGCGAACGTCGTCACGTTCATGACGGCCTTCATCCTGTTCGCGCTGGCCACCGCGGAAGTCAAGGGCTTCGCGTTCACCCTGGGTATCGGCACGCTCGTCTCGCTGTTCACCGCGGTGCTCGCGACACAGGCGGCACTCGGCGCCATGAGCCGCTCGCGGCTCGTCTCGCACCCGGCGATGCTGGGCGCCGGGCGCAGCCACAAACGCTGGACGTTCGACTTCATGGGCGCCTCCAAGTGGTTCTTCTCGCTGTCCGGGACGATCCTGCTGATCGGCGCGCTCGCGATCGGCGGCAAGGGATTGAACCTCGGCATCGACTTCAAGTCCGGCACGCGCATCCAGACGGCGTTCGTGCGGCCGGCCAGCGAGAGCCAGGTGACCGAAGTCATGAAGTCTGTGGGCGATCCGACCGCGAAGATCCAGAAAATCAGCAACTCGAACATCGGCGGCCAGGGCTATCAGATCTCGACCAGGACGCTCCAACCGACCTCGCTGAAGAAGGTCGAATCCGCGCTGAACGCGCGCTTCGGCATCAGGAACTTCTCCTCCAAATCGATCGGCCCGACATTCGGCAAAACGGTGGCCAGGAGCGCGATCATCGCGATCATCGCATCGCTGCTCGTGATCTCGGCCTACATCGCGCTGCGGTTCGAGTGGAAGTACGCCGTGCCCGTGCTGATCGCCCTCATGCACGACCTGCTGATCACGGCCGGCGTCTACTCGCTGACCGGACGTGAAGTCACGGCGGCGACCGTCGCGGCGCTCCTCACGATCCTGGGGTATTCGCTCTACGACACGATCATCGTCTTCGATCGCGTGCGCGAGAGCGTGCCGAGGATGCCGCGTGCCGCCTTCTCGCAGATCGTGAATCGCTCCATGTCAGAGGTTCTGACCAGATCGCTGGCCACGACCTTCTGCACGCTGCTCCCCGTCACCGCGCTGCTGTTCTTCGGCGGTGAAACGCTCAAGGACTTCGCCTTCGCGCTGTTGATCGGAATCGCATCCGGGGCCTACTCCTCGATCTTCATCGCCTCACCCGTGCTCACGCATTGGAAGGAACGCGAGCCCGCCTACCGGCACCGGCGCGAACGCATCACCAAGGAACGCGGTCAGGTGCCCGCCTACGCGACCACGGCCAGCGGAGCCCCCGAGGACGTCGAGCCGGTGCAGACGCGCAAACGCTCGCGACGGGGCAGCATCATCGCGCCGGAGGAGCCGGGCAAGCCGATCTCCAGGGACGAGTTCCAGGACCTCGTGCGCGACCTCGACGTCGACGCGGAGCCCACCGGGGTCGCCCAGCGCGCCTCGCGCGAGCGCGATCCCGCGGCCGATCTCGCCCCCGAGGACCTCGTGTTGAAGGAACCCAAACGCCGCGAGAAGAAGAGTCGCCCGCGCAATCGCCGCCACGGGAGATCCCGCTGATGGGCCTCCTCGGCTGGGTGATGATGGGGTTGGCGATCTGGCACTTCACGATCTTCCTGCCCGACCGCTTCTGGGGCGGGATCGTGGGAGCGTTCGTCGGCTCGCTGGCCGGCGCGATCCTCGCGGGGTTGATCATCTACAGCGTCAAGGTCTCCACGCTGAAGGTCCCCGGCGAAAAGGCGACTGACATCGCCGTGGTGCTCTATGCGGTCCCCGGGGCCCTGATCGGGATCGCGCTCGTGTACCTGGAGGGCATGAGGCGCGAACGCCAGTCGGGGCTCGCGCGCGAGTCCTAGTCCCAGCTCCGAGCCGACCGAGTTCCGTCGTCGGCTGGCCGTAGTCTCGCGGCGGTGCTCGCAGCCCGCTTCGACATACGCCCGTGCCCGGACGCCGAGGTGCAGCGCCTGTGCCGTGAGCTGGGCGTCAGCGGCGCGCTCGCACAGGTGCTCGTGCGCCGCGGCTTCGGCGAGCCGGCCGAGGCGCGAGCGTTCCTGCTCGCCCGTGAGGAGCACGCGCCCGCGGCCTTCGAGGGCATCGACGAGGCCGTGCGATGCATTCTGCGCCACGTGCGAGGAGGCCAGCGAATCACGGTTCACGGCGACTACGACGTCGACGGCGTGTGCTCGACGGCCGTGCTCGTGCGCGCACTCCGCGCGCTGGGGGCCGACGTCGACTCCTATCTGCCCGACAGGGCGGACGACGGGTACGGCCTGAACGCCGACACGGTGCGACGGCTCGCCGCTCGGGGGACGCGGCTGCTGCTGACCGTGGACTGCGCGATCACCGCGGTCGAGGAGGTCGCGCTGGCGCGCGGGCTCGGGCTCGAGGTGGTCGTCACCGACCACCATGCGCCCCGTGCCGACGGCGAGCTGCCGCAGGCGCCGATCGTTCATCCGGCCCTCTGCGGGTATCCCTGCCGCGACCTCTGCGCGACGGCGGTCGCCCACAAGCTGGCACAGGCCCTCTGGGAGGCTGCCGCCGGCGAGGCCGCGGCCGCCGGGCGCTCTGCGCAGGACATCGAGCAGCGGGGACAGCGCCTGCTCGAGGCCGACCTCGACCTGGTCGCGCTCGCCACCGTCGCCGACGTGGTGCCGCTGGTCGGCGAGAACCGCTCGCTCGTGCGCCGGGGGTTGCGCGCCCTCGCGGGCACGACGAAGCCCGGCCTGCGGGCACTGATGGCCGTCGCCGGGGTGGATCCCGCGAACGTGAACGAGCGGTCGGTGGCCTTTGCGCTCGCGCCGCGCCTGAACGCGGCCGGCCGGCTCTACCGCGCCGATGCCGGCCTGGAGCTGATCCTGACCGAGGATCGGCTGCGGGCCGGGCAGATCGCGCAGGAGCTCGACGGCGCCAACCGCGAGCGCCGCCAGGTCGAGGAGCGCATCCGCTGGGAGGCCGACGCGCAGATCGCGGCGCTCGGCGTGCGCCCCGCCTACGTGCTCGCGTCGGCGGGCTGGCATCCCGGCGTGATCGGCATCGTCGCCTCTCGCCTGGCCGAACGTGAGCACTGCCCGGTCGTGATGATCGCGCTGGCGGGGGACACGGGAAGAGGCTCGGGGCGAAGCATCGAGGCATTCGACCTGCTCGGTGGGCTCGAGGCGTGCGCGGAGCACCTGCTCCGCTACGGCGGGCACCGCGCGGCGGCGGGTCTGGAGATCGAGGCCGGGCGCGTGGAGCAGTTCGCGGCCGCGTTCAGCGAGCACGCTGGACGGATGCTGCGCCAGCAGGACGCCGCTCCGATCGAGCGGGTGGACGCCGTGGTCGCGGGCGCAGAGCTGGGAATGTCGCTCGCCGAGGAGCTGCAGGCGCTGGCGCCGTTCGGCAATGGCAACCCCACGGTGTCGCTGATGCTCGCCGACGCGACGTTCGCCGATGCGCGACCGATGGGGGAGGGCAGGCACGTCCGCTTCACCGTCCGCTCGCGCGGCGCCAGGGCACGCGCGGTGGCGTTCGGCACGGGCGGGCGGCTTCCGGTGAAGGACGGCGAGCCGGCCGAAGCGACCTTCACGCTCGAGGTCAACGAGTGGAACGGCGTCAGCGAGCCGCGCCTGGTGCTGCGCCGGGCACAGCCCGCTGCGGACACGTTGCAGGAGCGGGAGGAGCGCCCCGAGGATGCGCGCGAGGGACCCCAGCCCGCGCTGCAGGCGGGCGCGGAGCTCGTCCTCTTCGCCCTTCCCTGAGCGCGGCTTGGATCCGGGTAGGCCGTCCCCTACCCTATTGGCATGGCCATTGCAGAGGATCCGAAGAGCTCCCAGGCCACCGAGGTGGTCGACGGCGCGAGGCCGCAGGCCCCTGCCAAGGACGGCTCCGCAGCGTCGGTCGTGCCCACCGGCGCCGAGCAGCACGTGGGCGCCAAGCCGCCTGTCCGCCTGGACCTGAGCGAGCCGGAGCGGCGGCTGCTACGCGACCTGTTCGCGATCGTCTCCGAGCATGGGGCAGACAGCTCTGTGGAGATCGACCGCGAGCGGGTCCAGGACGCGTTCGTGTTCGCCTGCGAGCACCACGCGGCCCAACGTCGCAAGTCCGGCGAGGACTTCATCGTGCACCCCGTCGGGGTCGCTCGGATCTGCGCCGGCATGCGGCTGGACACCGAGACCCTGTGTGCGGCGCTGCTGCATGACACCGTCGAGGACACCTCAGCCTCGATCGAGGAGGTGCGCGAGCGCTTCGGCGATGAGATCGCCACGATCGTCGACGGCGTGACGAAGCTCACGGGCATCACCTTCCAGTCGCGCGACGAGGCGCAGGCCAGCAACTACCGCAAGATGATGGTGGCGATGGCCACCGACCCGCGGGTCATCCTGATCAAGCTCGCCGACCGCCTTCACAACCTCCGCACGATCGACGCGATGCCGAAGCAGAAGCAGATGGAGAAGGCGCGGGAGACGCTCGAGATCTACGCCCCGCTCGCCCACCGGCTGGGGATCCACGCGATCAAGTGGGAGCTGGAGGATCTCGCCTTCGCGACGCTCCACCCCCGCAAGTACCAGGAGATCAAGGGTCTCGTCGCCCAGCAGCGAGACGACCGCGAGCGCTACGTGACCGGGGCCGGCGAGTACCTCACGCGCGAGCTGGCCGAGCTCGGGATCGAGGCCCAGATCGCGGGCCGGGCCAAGCACTTCTATTCGATCTACTCGAAGATGACGAAGAAGGGCCGCGAGTTCAACGAGATCTACGACCTCACCGCGATGCGCGTGCTCGTGGACTCGGTGAAGGACTGCTACGGCACCGTCGGCGTGATCCACTCGCTGTGGAAGCCGCTGCCCGGGCGCTTCAAGGACTTCATCGCGATGCCCAAGTTCAACATGTACCAGTCGTTGCACACGACGGTCATCGGGCCGGAGGGGCGCCCGTTGGAGATCCAGATCCGAACGCACGAGATGCACGAGATGGCGGAGTTCGGCCTCGCCGCGCACTGGGTCTACAAGCAACGGCCGAAGGGCGAGTCCGGAGAGGAGTCCACCGCAGCCGGCCCCGGCGAGGACGCGAAGCTGAAGTGGCTGCGGTCGATGCTCGACTGGCAGAAAGAGCTGTCGGACCCGCGGGAGTTCATGGAGACATTCCGCAACGACCTCTTCGAGGAGGAGGTCTACGTGTTCACACCCAAGGGCGAAGTGAAGTCGCTCGCCGCGGGGGCAACGCCGCTGGACTTCGCCTACGAGGTGCACACCGAGATCGGCCACCGCTGCGTGGGAGCACGCGTGAACGGCAAGATCGTGCCGCTGCACTACGAGCTGCGCTCCGGCGACAGGGTTGAGATCCTCACGGCCAAGCGCGAGCGCGGACCGTCGCGCGACTGGCTGGCGATGGTCAAGACCACCCGGGCGCGCAACAAGATCAAGCAGTGGTTCAAGGCGGAGTCCCGCCAGGACACCGAGCACGTCGGCCGCGAGCTGCTGCAGGAGGCGCTGCGCAGACAGGGCCTCCCGGCACAGAAGATCACCGGCTCGGCAATCCTCGCCGACGTGATCCGCGAGGTGGGCTATCGCAAGGCGGACGACTTCTACATCGCGCTGGGCGCCGCGAAGGTCTCGCCGAAGCTCGTCGTGAACAAGGTGATGCAGCGGCTGAAGCAGGGCGAGGCCGCAGACGGCGACGCGAGCGCCGCGGACCTGCTTCGCGTGGGTCGCGCGCGGCGGCGTCCGACGAAGTCATCCGGCCAGTACGGGATCAGGGTCGAAGGCGTTGACGATGTGATGCTGCGCCTGGCCAAGTGCTGCCGGCCGGTGCCGGGCGATGAGATCGTCGGCTACATCTCACTCGGGCGAGGGATCACGATCCACCGCGAGGACTGCCCGAACACCGCGCTCCTGCGCAAGGACCCCGAACGCTTCACGAGCGTGAGCTGGGAAGGGGACCAGTCCACCGGCTTCATCGTCGAGATCCAGATCGACGCGTGGGACCGCCACCGGCTGCTGGAGGACCTCTCGCGCGTGTTCTCCGAGTCCGGGGCCAACATCATCGAAGCGCGCTGCCTCTCGACACCTCCGATGGTGAAGAACCGCTTCGTGGTGGAGGTGGCGGACACGCACTCCCTGAAGGGCGCGATCACACGCCTGAGAAACACAGAGTCCGTGTTCGACGCCTACCGGGTGACCCCGGGCGGCGGGGCGACGTAGCGCCGGCTAGGAGACGACGTACAGAGCGTCGGGCAGGATCGAGTAGCGCGCCTCCTGGACCTCGCCGAGATAGTCCCCGTCGACCTGCAGGGGCAGCGGACGCCCGTCGGCGCTGCTCACCGTCAGCTCGCTCATGTCGGCCAGCCCCGTGACCTGCCGGTGGCGGACGAACCGCGCGCGCCGCGACAGGGCGCGCCACGCGATGAACGGCATCGAGACGAGCGTTGCGCGGTGCAGCACGCCACCGGCGAGGCTGCCCGAATGCAGCGAGGCCCCCTCGGCGATCTCGATCGGGCGGTTCTGGAAGTAGGTGAAGGGCGAGCCGTTCTGCACGATCGCGGTGACGCCCTCGAGCGTCCGGCCCCCGGCATCCACCCGCAGCCGCGGGGGTCTCACCAGGTACCTCCGCAGGAAGGTGCTGACCGCGATCCAGGTGAAGAAGTAGGCGCCGAAGCGGGCCTTCATGCGCGGGTTCGCGTCGACCCGCTCGACGACGCTCGCGTCGAGGCCGAGACCGGAGGCGAAGGTGAAGCAGCGGCCGTTGACGACGCCGAGATCGACCTTGCGCGGATGCCAGTCGTCGGCCATCGCCAGCAGGTGCTCGGTCGCGTCGACCAAGTCCCCGGGGATGCCGAGCATCTTGCCGAACACGTTGGCGGAGCCGCCGGGCAGGCAGCAGAGCGGGGTGGAGGAGCCGAGCAGCCCGTTGGCGGCTTCGTTCACCGTCCCGTCGCCGCCGAAGGCGACGACCACGTCGTAGCCCTCGTGCGCCGCCTCGCGGCAGATCTCGGTGGCGTGCCCACGGTCCTCGGTGTCGACGGCGTCGACCTCGAAGCGGCCCTGCAGGGCGTACACGACGAGGTGGCGCAGCCGGTCGGAGACGGTCGTCGCATAGGGGTTGACGATGATCAGCATCCGCCGCTTCTGCGAGGGCCAGGCCGCCTCCAGATCTGCGGGAGTCTCCTCGGCGACCCCGTCCCGCTCGCGGCTGCTCTCGCTGGTTGGCGCGCTCATCTGAACGCCCTACACCGCTGCTGCTGGAGCGTTACCGCCCGCCACGCGCCCGCGCGTCGCGGGCGGCCGCCGGGGCGCTCAGACGGGCGTCCGGAGCGTTTGCGTTCGCCGGGATCGTTGCTAGACTCCCGCACCAGACATAGCTGACACATCCAGAGGGGTGGAGGGACTGGCCCTACGAAACCCCGGCAACCACCGTCACGTCACAGCGGGAAGGTGCCAATTCCAGAAAGATGTGTGGCGGGCCTCGCGCTCTTCGCCACACCGAGTGACACGGCGAAGGCAACAGAAGGGACCCGCAAATGGCTGTTAGTCATCTGGAATGTAGGGAGTGCAAGGCCCAGTACCCGCTGGAGGCGCTGTACGTCTGCGAGCAGTGCTTCGGCCCACTCGAGGTCGCATACGACCGGGACGTCGGCGGTCGTGATCTCGGCGAGCTGCGCCGCCGCATCCAGGGCGGGCCTCAGAACATCTGGCGCTACGCCGATTTCCTGCCGCTCGCCGGCGGTCCCCCGGGACCGTCCGGCCGGCTCGCCTCGCGCGTTGGTCTGCCGGCGGGATGCACGCCGCTGATCCGCGCCGACAGGCTCGCCAAGCGTCTCGGCCTGCGTGAGGTGTGGGTCAAGAACGACGCGGCCAACCCGACCCACTCGTTCAAGGACCGCGTGGTGTCGGTCGCGGTGACACGCGCGCGCGAGCTGGGCTTCGAGACGATCGCGTGCGCCTCGACGGGCAACCTCGCCAACTCGGTTGCGGCGCACGGCGCCGCGCTCGGCCTGGAGTCCTTCGTCTTCATCCCCGCCGACCTGGAGGAGCAGAAGGTCCTCGCCACAGGCATCTACGGGACCACGGTCGTGGCCGTGGAAGGAAACTACGACGACGTCAACCGGCTCTGCACCGAGCTCAGCGCCGAACGCGACTGGGCGTTCGTAAACATCAACCTGCGCCCCTACTATGCCGAGGGCTCCAAGACGCTCGCGTTCGAGATCGCCGAGCAGCTCGGATGGGAGCTGCCGGACCGCTGTGTCGTTCCCGTGGCATCCGGCTCGCTGTTCACGAAGATCGCTAAAGGCTTCGACGAGTGGCGCGTGCTGGGGTTGCTCGAGGGCGAGCTGCCGCGCATGAATGGCGCCCAGGCGGAGGGCTGCTCGCCCGTGGCGAGCGCGTTCGCCGAAGGCCACGATGTGTGCCGACCCGTGAAGCCGAGCACGATCGCGAAGTCGCTCGCGATCGGAAACCCGGCGGACGGACCGTACGCGCTCGATCTGGCCCGACGCACGGGCGGGTCGGTGGACGCGGTCAGCGACGATGAGATCCGCGCGGGTATCGCGCTGCTCGCCGAAACCACCGGGGTCTTCACCGAGACCGCCGGCGGCGTGACGACGGCCGTGCTCGCCAAGCTCGCCGACCGGGGAGACATCGACCCGGACGAGCGCGTCGTGCTCGTGATCACGGGAGAGGGCCTGAAGACGCTCGACGCCGTCAAGGGCACCTTCGAGACCCACACGATCGCGCCGACGGTCGAGGCCTTCCAGCGCGGAGTCCCCGACACGGTGACGGTCTGATGTCGGTCGTCGTCAAGATCCCGACGCAGCTGCGGGCGGCAGCCGGGGGGGAGGCGGAGATGGAGGTCGAAGGCGCCACGGTGCAGGAGGTGCTGGACGACCTGTTCGAGCGCTGCGGGGAGCTGCGCACGCGGATCTCCGACGAGGACGGCTCGCTCAGGCGCTTCGTCAACGTCTACGTGGCCGGCGAAGACATCCGCTTCCTCGACGGCTTGGCCACGCCCGTGATCGACGGCTCCGAGCTGACGATCCTCCCGGCCGTCGCCGGCGGCTAGAGCCGCGCCTCGTCAGCGATGTCGGCGAGCAGGAGCTGCTCGTGGCCTACATGGAGAGCGGCGACTTCGGCCGGGCGTTCGAGCAGTTCGTGGCCTCACGCGACCCGTTCGACTACCGGACCTGCTGAGCGACTCCGGCCGTGTGGCCGGCGTGCGGCGGAGCGGCCGTCGAGCCGCTGAAGCCGATCGTCGAGACGAGGGCGGCGACGCACATCGCCGCGATCGTGAGCGAGCGCATGCGGCGCGGCGTCAGCCAGCCGAGATGGTGGCTCTGAAGCCAGGACCTGAAGCCGGTGGCGGCCGACGCCGCCATGATCGCGCAGCCCGCGCACATGCCTCGAGGATACTGCTCAGGAGTGCTCGGCCGCGCCGGCTCGCCGCTCCAGCCGCCGGCGCAGGTCGGCCCCGCGCCCGGCCGCGACCGCGCGGGCGGCGCGCGCCTCGCTCAGCTCCAGTCCGCGGGCCCGCGCGAAGTCGAGCAGGTCCTGTCGCTCCTCTCCTTCGCGGGCGGTGCGTAGGAACAGCCAGCAGAACAGGCACAGCGTGAGGATCGACTCCTCGACCATCATGATCGCCCCGGCGATGCTCTGGTCGGCGAGCGCGGAGACGTGGTGGATCGCGTCGCCGTGCCGGTAGAAGGGATAGAACACTGTGCCCGACCAGACGAAGACGTTGCCGAGGACCGAGCCCGTCAGGCGAACGGCCACGATGTAGAGCAGCTTGCCCGCGTTGCCGAACCATGCCGGCATCGGCAGCGGGCCGAACAGGCACATCCACATGTTGATCCCGAAGCCGATGAACATCAGGTGCTCGAGCGCGTGCACCGTCGGGTGGCGCAGCGCCGCTTCGTAGAACACCGGCAGGTGCCAGATGTACAGGTCCGCTGCCCACAAGGGGAAGGCGATCGCCGGGTGCGAGAGCCGGCGCAGGCGGTCGAACACGCCGATGCGAAGCACGGGCGCGAGCAGCGGCGCCGTGAGTCCGAGGACGATCAGCAGTGCCGCCAGGTCGCCGAGAAGCAGGTGCTCGACCATGTGCGCATAGAGCAGTTCGTCGCTCGCCGTATCCAGTGCCGTGAGCGCGGTGCCGATCAGGACGATGCCCGAGTAGAAGCAGGCCTGGCGCCATCCGGGGACGCCATGATCGCCCGCGGCGAGCGTGCGCACGCGCCGCGCGTACAGCAGGGCGAGGAGCGCCAGCGGGACGATCTGCAGGGCCACGGAAACGTAGGAAAAGGAGGCGATCGGCGGCGAGAGCATGCCGATCCAGGGTACGCCACACGTTCCTGGCCGGCGTGCCGAGCCGCGCGCATCCGCGGGCCGGCTGGCGGCGGCAAACGGGGCCAATCGAACATTCGTCCAGTTTTCGCACGCGCACCGTTCGATGCCTCACACTGTGCGCTCGCTCGACATACAAAGCTGAAAAGGGCAAACTCGTCGCGAGGCGAGGGCGCAAAGTCAGGGATCTCCCAGAGATAGCTCGGCCGCCAGCAGATGCCACGGAGGGCTGCCGTGCTTGCAGGTAACTCGCAGGGTCACTCCTGCGGATCCCAGATTCGCCCCGTCTCAGCCGGGTTCTCGTGCGGCCTCAGCGCCGCCACGGCGGCGAGCGGCGGCGGATTCACGGAGGGCATGGATGCGTCGGGCGAAATCACTCGCGCATGCGTGAGCCCACTCACGATGGTCGGACGCCCCGGGGGTGATAGGGGCAGCCGGTAGGAGCGCGATCCGCGCACCGCTTGGGGAGGCGGTGGAGGGGGCACAGCTCTGGTCAGGGAAGGCCAGGGGCATGGGGGTGCGAGAGGCTGCTGGGCTGGGGAGCTCAGCGGCCTCTCGGTGCGTCTGGACCCGGTCGATGGCTATAGCGCGAAGCGCACGCCGGTCAACTCCTCGGACAGCTCCCACAGCCGTGCCGCGACCTGCGCGTCGCGGGCGGACCCGTTCGGCGTGGCGAGGTGGGGATGGCCGCGGAACTCGCCCAGCCCGTCGGGCCCGATGTAGCTGCCTCCATCGAGCCCGGGGAAGGTCGCCGCATAGAGCGACGGCAGCGACCCCATGTCGGCGCTCTGGGCCATGATCAGGTTCGTGAACTTCATCACCAGCCGATCGGCCACGGGCGCCGCGGCCGACTGGAGGTTGGTGGCGGCGTAGCCGGGATGGGCCGCCACGCTCTTGACCGTCGAGGATGCGGCACGCAGCCGGCGGTCGAGCTCCAGGGCGAACATCAGGTTGGCGAGCTTGGACTGCCCGTAGGCGCTCCAACGGGTGTAGCGGCGCGTGCGCTGCGGGTCCTCGAAGTCGATCCGTCCCATCTTGTGTGCGTTGCTGCTCAGGGTCACGACACGCGCGTCGGCATGGCCCTGCATGAGGTCGATCACGCGAGCGGTGAGCGCGAAGTGGCCGAGATGGTTGGTGCCGAACTGCAGCTCGAATCCGTCCTTCGTCTCGCGGCGCGGCGGCGCCATGACGCCCGCGTTGTTGATCAGCAGGTCGAGGCCGTTCGCGCCGTGGATCGAGTGCAGGCGCTGGGCGAACGACTCGATCGACGCGAGCTCGCCGAGGTCGAGCTCCTCCAACTCGAGCTGCGCTCCGGGTGCGGCCGCCTGGATCTCGCTGAGCGCACGCGCGCCCTTCTCGGTGTCGCGGCACGCCAGCACCACGGTGGCGCCGTGGCGCGCGAGCTCGCGCGCCGTCGCCAGGCCGAGTCCGCTGTTGGCACCGGTGACCACCGCCGACCGTCCCGACTGGTCGGGAATCTGCTCGCTCGTCCAGCCGGCGCTCAACGACCTCTCCTCGCGCGCCGGACGAGATTGCCCGGATCGCCCTAGCCCTCGCGCAGCGCGGCGCCGCCGAGCGCCGCTGCCGAGAGCGCGGTCCCGCTGACGAGAACGCTCGTGAGCCTCGGCAGGTAGCCGCCCCGGCCGCCTGCGATCCCGGCGAGCACATCGGCGATGTCGCAGGCCATGCCGGCGAGCAGCCATTGGCGCTGCGTCTCGCCCTCGCTGTTGAGCGCGCCCCATCCGAGTGCCACGTCGCGCGCGCCGAACAGTCGAGCGAGGTACGGCGCCTGCGGGTTCGCCACGGCGTCGAGCCCGAACAGCTTGCCCGCTGCGCGCGGGGTCGTCCAGGAGGCGACGCCGATCGCGAGTCTCAGTCCCGCCAGCGTGTTCAGCGCGGTTCGCCGGTCCATGGTGGGCGACTGTATCGCAGCACCCCCGCCGGCGCCGCTCGGCGCGCATGTCCGCCGGCCGACCGTCCTCCCCAACGGCGCGCGGTCAATGGTGCAACTGCAGTACCTTGACGCGCGTGACACTTGACGAACTGACCGAGGCCGTCGCCCTGGGCGCCGTCGACACGGTCGTGCTGGCGATGACCGACATGCAGGGGAGGCTCCAGGGCAAGCGCCTGACGGGGACTCATTTCCTGAACGAGGTGGTCGAGCACGGGGCGGAGGGCTGCAACTACCTGCTCGCCGTCGACGTCGACATGAACACCGTCGACGGCTATGCGATGTCCTCGTGGGAGCGCGGATACGGTGACATGCTGCTGGTTCCCGACCTGCGTACGCTGCGGCGCGTGCCGTGGCAGGAGGGGACGGTGATGTGCCTGTCAGATGTCGCCTGGCTCGACGGCTCGGATGTCCTGGCCTCGCCGCGTCAGGTCCTGCGGCGCCAGCTTGCTCGGTTGGCCGAGCGCGGCTGGACGGCGAACGCCGGGACCGAGCTCGAGTTCCTGGTGTTCCTGGACACCTACGAGGAGGCCTGGCACAAGGGCTACCGCGACCTGCGTCCCGCGAATCTCTACAACGTCGACTACTCGTTGCTCGGCACGGCCCGCGTCGAGCCGCTGATCCGGCGCATCCGCAACAGCATGGCCGACGCCGGAATGGTCGTCGAGGACTCCAAGGGAGAGTGCAACTACGGCCAGCACGAGATCAACTTCCGCTACGCCGACGCGCTGCGCACCGCCGACGAGCACGCGATCTTCAAGAACGGGGCGAAGGAGATTGCCGCCGACGAGGGGATGGCGCTCACCTTCATGGCGAAGTTCGATCAGCGGGAGGGAAGCTCGTGCCACATCCACTTCTCGCTCGCGGATGAGCACGGCCCGCTGTTCGAGCGCCAGGACGATCTCTTCAACTCGTTCCTCGCGGGCCAGCTCGCCTGCCTGCGCGAGATGACGCTGATGCTCGCGCCGAACGTGAACTCCTACAAGCGCTACGCGTCGACGAGCTTCGCGCCCACGACGGTCGCCTGGGGGCACGACAACCGCACATGCTCGCTTCGTGTCGTCGGACACGGCCCCGGGCGGCGCTTCGAGAACCGGGTAGGGGGGGCCGACCTGAACCCGTATCTCGCGCTCAGCGCGATCATCGCCTCGGGGCTGCACGGAGTCGACGCGGGCCTGCAGCTCGAGCCGGCGCTCGAGGGCAACGCGTATGCGGACTCCGAGCGCGAGCGCGTGCCCGGCACGCTCACGGAGGCTCGCGAGCTGTTCGCCGCAAGCGAGGTCGCCCGGGACGCCTTCGGTGAGGAGGTCGTCTCGCACTACCTCAACGCCGCCGACGTCGAGCTCGGCGCGTTTCAGTCCGCCGTGACAGACTGGGAGCACCGGCGGGGGTTCGAGCGGCTGTGAGCGCATAGGGGGTGAGCGACGGTGGACGAGGCTGAAGAGCGGATCGCCACGGCCAACACCCTCACGCCACCCGAAGCAGTCTTCGCCCCGGTGCGCTCGCAGACGGCCTTCGAGGAGACGGTCGACCGCCTCGGAACCGCGATCAAGCTCGGACTGCTGGCACCCGGCTCGCAGCTTCCCGCCGAGCGGGAGCTGTGCGGGCGGCTCGGCATCGCACGCTCTACGCTGCGACAGGCGCTCACCGCGCTGACGCAGAGCGGCCACGTGTTCGCGACGCGCGGTCGCGGCGGAGGGACGTTCGTGTCCGATCCGCAGCCTCCCGCGGACCCGCCCTCCGCGGAGATGCTCGCTCAATGGCGCGAGACCTGCGACCAGCGTCTGGCGATCGAGCTCGGCGTGGCCGTGCTCGCCGCCGAGCGCGCTGAGCGCGGCGATCTCGACGCGCTTGACGACGTCGCGCGGACGCTCGAGGCGGCGATCGAGGATTTCACTGCATACCGCCAGGCCGACATCCGCCTGCATGTCGGCCTCGCCGAGGCCACCCGCTCCGATCGCCTGGTGAGGGACATGACGGAGGCCCAGGGCGCGATGACGGACCTGATCGGCTACATAGCCCACCCGCCCACGGTGCTGGCGTCATCGAACGCCCAGCACCGCCAGCTGCTGGCGGCGGTGCGTGAGCGCGACGCTATGCGCGCCGTGCGCGTCATGAGCGAGCACGTCCAGGCTACGGAGCACATCCTGGCCGGCCTGCTGCCAGGCGGCTGAGGCCCAGGCCACCGGCCCGTCTCGGCCTGCCGCTCGGCGGCCGAGCCCGAAGGCGACCCTTGGCAGGTGTTCGGCTCCTCACGCCGAAATACCCGAAAAGGAGCTTTGGGAGGACCTTTGGCCAACTGTCCGGCCCTCGTTGCGATTATTTTCGCCTTCTGTGCCCTTGACTTCCGTCCGGGTTAGAGCGTAATGTCACGATCGAAGGCCGGAAGACCAAACCTTTTCTTAGGGGGCTAGCCGATGAGCACGAGTGCCGAGACCTTGACCAGCGACGAGCAACGTCTCGCCGAGCTTGGCTACAAACAGGAGCTGAAGCGGGGATGGAGCGGATTCTCCAACTTCGCCATCTCGTTCTCGATCATCTCCGTTCTCGCCGGGTGCTTCACGACCTACGGTCAGGCCTTCAAGAACGGCGGCCCGATCGCGATCTCGATCGCCTGGCCGCTGATCAGCCTCCTGATCCTGGCGGTCGCCTTCTCGATGTCGGAGCTCGCATCGGCCATGCCGACAGCCGGGGGGATCTACTACTGGGCCTCGAAGCTCGGCGGCGCTGGCTGGGGTTGGTTCACCGGATGGTTCAACCTGGTCGGCCTGGTGGCCGTGGTCGCGTCGGTGGACTACGTCTGCGCGATCTTCCTGACGAACCTGCTCGGCCTCTACAACCTCCACTTCATCTTCAACTTCCCCAAGGCGGCGGGCCTCACGGCGTCGGCGAACGTCCACTACAGCGCCCACGTCTACTTCGCCCTGTTCGCTGCGATCCTCCTCCTGCACGGGCTCATCAACGTCTTCTCCAGCCATCTCGTGTCGATCTTCAACGCGGTCTCGGTGTGGTGGCACGTGATCGGCGTTGCCGTGATCGTGATCATCCTGATCGCCGTGCCCAGTCACCACGCGAGCCTCTCCTACGTATTCGGCCACCGCATCAACGCGTCGGGCTTCAGCGAACACATGTACTGGTACTACGTGCTGCCGCTCGGGTTCCTGCTGACGATGTACACGATCACCGGCTATGACGCCTCCGCGCACGTCTCCGAGGAGACGCACGGGGCCGCCGAGCAGGCGCCGAAAGGGATCTGGCGCTCGGTGTTCTACTCGGCGGTGATCGGCTGGATCGTGCTGCTGGCGATCACCTTCGCGGCGCAGAAGAGCAAGGAAACCGAAATCCTCAAAGCCGGATACCCGGCCCTTGCGATCTTCACCACCGCCCTCAGCTCGGCCGCGGCCAAGGCCGTCATCCTCATATCCACGGTGGGTCAGCTGTTCTGCGGTATGGCGTGCGTGACAAGCGCGTCGCGGATGACGTTCGCCTTCTCGCGGGATGGGGCCGTGCCCGGCCACAACCTGTGGCGGCGCCTGGGCAAAAACCGGACCCCGACGTGGGCGGTGCTGTTCGTGATCCTGTTCGCCCTGATCGTGACGTTCCCCGCCTACTTCCCGAACCACCTGGGAACACCGATCGCGTTCCTCGCGGTGACCTCGATCTCGGTGATCGGGCTCTACATCGCCTACACGATCCCGGTGTTCCTGCGCTGGCGCCAGCGCGAGGAGTTCAAAGCCGGGCCGTGGACGCTCGGCGCGAAATACAAATGGCTGAACCCGATCGCCTTCACCTGGGTCGCCATCTGCGTGATCATCTTCTCCCTGCCCCTCGAACCGGCGGGCGTGTTCTTCAAGAGCGGCTTCAGCTGGAACTCGGTGAACTACGCGCCGCTCGTGACGATCGGCGTGATGGCTGCCGTGACGATCTGGTTCCTCGTGTCGGCGAAAAGAACGTTCACCGGTCCGGTGCGCACGATCGACGAGCTCGATACGGAACAGGCGCTGCCCGAGGTTGCGCAGTACCCCTAGGAGGAGCGGTGGACGCGTCACTGTCTCCCAGCGGGGTCTTCCCGAGA
>Ga0210409_10002455_pt1 | contig 21974 bp, 23 predicted proteins | sample IncBWH17MmetaG_FD_161649 | JGI IMG/M metagenome (GOLD analysis project Ga0210409, IMG submission 161649) | Forest soil microbial communities from Barre Woods Harvard Forest LTER site, Petersham, Massachusetts, United States - Inc-BW-H-17-M | ecosystem: Environmental > Terrestrial > Soil >...
AGTTTCTGTTCCAAATCGTCGGCCATTAACGGTTCGATAATCGGATCAACGTCCCCTTCGAGCACGGCGGGCAGGTTGTACAGAGTAAGTTCGATGCGGTGATCGGTCACGCGGTTCTGTGGAAAGTTGTAAGTGCGGATGCGCTCATTGCGTTCGCCGGTGCCCACCTGAGCTTTGCGCTGCGCGGCGTACTTGGCGTTTTCTTCGGTGATCCGGCGTTCGAGCAAACGCGAGCGAAGCACGGTCAAGGCACGGGCTTTGTTCTTTTGTTGAGACCGCTGGTCAGCGCAGCGAACGATTAATCCGGTAGGTTTATGGATGATCTGGACGGCGGAATCGGTGGTGTTCACTCCCTGCCCCCCGGGGCCGGAAGCCCGGCAAACGCTGATCTCCAGCTCGTCCGGCTTAATCTCGACGTCGACTTCCTCAGCTTCCGGCAGGACCGCTACGGTGCACGTGCTGGTATGAATACGGCCCTGGGCTTCGGTGGCCGGCACCCGCTGCACCCGGTGCACCCCGCTTTCATATTTCAACCGCTTATAAACGTCGGTGCCAGTGATTTGGAAGATCACCTCTTTGTAGCCGCCTAAGTCCGAAGAACTGGAATCAAGAGCCTCGACTTTCCACCCGCGGGCTTCAGCGTAGCGGGTGTACATTCGGCACAGGTCGGCGGCGAACAGCGCCGATTCCTGGCCACCGGCTCCGGCGCGGATCTCGATGATCGTATTACGCGAATCCGTCGGATCGGGCGGTAAAACGCCCCGCTGCACTTCCTGCCCAAGCCGAGTCTCCTCGGCCTCCAGCCGGGCGACCTCTTCTCTGGCCAGTTGGGCCAGCTCCGATTCGGCCGGCTCAGCCTGCAGCAAAGCGCGGTTCTCGGCCAAATCGTGGCTGGATTTCAGGTAGGCTCGCCCGGAGGCTACCAGGTCCTTCAAACGGGCATACTCTTTCGACAGTTCCTGCGCACGTTGCGGGTTGTCAAAGGCCTTGGGATCGCTCAGAGCCGCTTCGACTTCCGTGAAACGCCGCGCAAACTTGTCGATGTAAGGTCGTAAATCCATGCTAATAAACCCGAAATCCGAAGCTCGAAACAAATTCAAATCAAAATGCAAAACGCAGCCGCTCTGGACTCGTGAGGGTTTGGAATGAATGGCAGAGCTGGGAGGTGCCGTGGGCAAAGGCAATCCGCCCGAACGGTCAGGAACCATGCGGGCGGATTTGCTGGAAAATCGCTAGCGCTTCTTCTTTTTGTTGGCAGCCGCGGCGGCCTGGGCCGCTTGGGTCTTGGCCATGCGCTGTTGGAATTTGTCGACGCGTCCGGCGGTATCCACAAATTTCTGTTGGCCGGTGTAGAAGGGATGGCAGGCGTTGCAAATACCCACGATAATCACCGGTTTGGTGGAGCGGGTTTTGATCACATTGCCGCAGGCGCAACGAATTTCCGCATCCACGTACTTCGGATGTATTTTGTCTCTCATAAAAGGCCGCACACAATACCATTTAGCCGGCGGATGACAAGGGGGATTATCAAATTTGCAAAATCGCGGCGGATTTACCGATTCTCAAATTGAAGCTGGGCACTTGAGGCTTGCAACAGTAGCACAATGTGCTACACTTTCGATATGAAGACGGTCCCGCTTTCCATCAGATTGGACCAAGACCTGCGTCTGTTGTTGGCTGAAGGGGCGCGGCGCACGCGGTTCAATCAACGGGAGCTCCTGCGCCGCACTTTGCGGCTGTACTTGCGCGACGTCATAGAGTCGGAGGCTGTCGCGGCGGAGCAAAAGCTGACGAATATTGACCCATGGCCGAGGGGCGCGCTGGCCAAGGCCTACCGGCAGATGGACTCGGGTTGGGAGCGAGTTGAGGCCGCTGCTACTGCCGCACAAGGTCGGCCCTCCTGGGACGATTAATGAAGCCCTGGGAGGTGTGGACATGGGCGTTCCCCGACGCTGGCGAACATCCGGCGGTCATCCTCGGAACTGAGGAGCGGGTTAAGCTGAAACCACGGGTTTGCGTCCTGCTCTGCTCGACGCAACGTGCGGGTCGCCAACCGGAAGTGCACGAAGTGATCCTGGACCTTGCGGACGGCTTGAACTGGGAAACTCTGTGCAAGTGCGATGTGGTTTATGCCGCGCCAAAAACTGAGCTCGTGCAACGGCGGGGTAGCGTGAGGCCAGAACGGCGGCGGGCGATTGCAGAACGCGTTATTCGCTCTCTCGGGCTTGCGGGTCTTTAAGGCAAATTCTACACCTTGCCGATCCATTTCCGATCCTCCCAAACAGCTTTGAGAGACGTGAGGTTGCGCGAATCGAAAATGTTCTTGGCAGCGGCGAGGAATTTGCCGCGTTTGGCGTTGTTCCAGGCATCGCTGGCGCTAATCGCCACGAACTGGAGCACGCTCGGATCGCGATAACAATCAATCATGCAGCGCGTGCAGCCGTCGCGGATCAGTTTGGATTCATCAAACTCGTAAATGCTGCACATAGGCTTTTCCCAGAAGTGGCAGCGATAAAGGTTCAGGTTCCAATCCAGGTAGAAATACTTGTGCCCGCCCAGGCATCCGAACTTCTCGGGCTCGCGCCGCAAATGCCTCTGCATTTCGTTGAGCGATTCGGCCGGGTTCACAACCGGAAAATGGCTGCGACGCTTCATTTGCTTGATCTTCTCGAACACCTGGATGAGTTCATCGGTTTTGTAGCTCACCAGGCTTGAATCGCTGAAGCTCAAGTAGCTGGAAGCCAGATTCGTGAGGGGATAACTGAACGTGCAACTTCGAAACCCAAGCCGCTGCAGGAAATCTGGCAGTTTGTCGTAATCGTCAATCAACTTGCTGGCGGTGACGCTCGCGGTGGTTTGGATTCCTAACTGGGCAAAAACCTCGTTGGCGTGCTGGATCTTTCGGCAGACCTCGGGCAAGCCGCGGTTTTTTTCATGCTTTGCCACATCATGGGCATCAATAGACATGATCACGCTGCTCAAGCCATCGGAGGCCAGCTCCCGCATATTTTGCTCAGTCCAGAGCGAGCCATTGGTGCAAACCATCGGGTGTATGCCACGTTCGGCGGCATAGCGGGTCATGGCGCGCAACTCCTTATGAACCAGAGGCTCACCTCCAACAAAAAGCAGGTAACCAATGTGGTTTTTGACACAGATCTCAATGACATCGCGGGCTTCCTGGAGCGTGACACTCCGGCGCTTCTTCGGGTCGAAGCGGTCCACTGCGAACCCGCAGAAATCGCACTTCGCATTGCAAATGTTGGTGATGGCAAACTGAAGATAACCGGGACCACCATGGCGGAGGACCTCGCGCATTAGCTTGAGATAGCTCGTCTTTGGCCTGGTAACCGGCGTGAGCGGATCGGTCCCGGAAGAGGGTGCCGTAGGCGGTGCTTCAGACTGAGTGCGGTTTAACGTAGCTATGCTCATTCAGTAAATTCGCGCATCTTGCCCTTAATTCCAACAAATGGCCAATTATTCTTATGAAATTTCAAAATTTCGGGCTTTCAGCCCGCACCAGCACTCGGGATTTCACGGAAAAGTCGTGAAACCGGCGTGAAGGCCCGCCAAGCTGACAAATAATGAATCGAGTGGAGCTAAAGCACATTTTTGTGCGGCCCCCGAACCCATTCGCGGGATGGCAGCAAAAAGCTCAAACCACCCTCTTCCTTTTATTCCTCCTGGATGTAGGGGTGGTCTGGGTTCGGCTTTGGGCTCCCGACGCGCTCTTCGGTGCGGCCGCCTGGCCGGAGGGTGCTTTATTGCTGCTCGCCGCCGGATCGACCCTGGCGTCGCTGAGCGGGCAAGTGCCGGCCCAAAATGCGGTCCTGGCCGCGGTGGTCATTGGCTGTGCTGGCGGGGCCGCGCATATGTTGGGCGGCCTCACCGGCGTTCCCTTCGGGCCGTTTGTCTATCACCCGCAAAACATTGGGCAAATGCTGTTCAATTCGCTGCCCTGGACGGTGCCCCTGATTTGGGTCGTGGTGCTGCTGAATTCACGCGGGGTTGCTCGTTTGATGCTACGCCGAGTCCGCCGCAAGACGGGCTACGGATTCTACGTGATGGGCTTAACGGTGGTATTGGTGGTTTTATTCGAGCTGAGTTGGGAGCCTTACGCGGCCTCCGTAAAACAGTATTGGAGCTGGAAACCGACCCGAATCCCCTCGGATTGGTATACCGCACCCTGGACCAATTTCCTGGGCTGGGCCGTGATGACAACATTGATCCTCTTGTTCGTAACACCGGCCTTGATCAACAAAAGCCCAATCAAATCACCGCCCAGCCATCAGCCTTTGATCCTGTGGGAGCTGCTGAGCCTGTTGCTACTCACGGCGGCGGCGCTCCGCCACCTGCGCAGCGCTGTGATCCTTGTTGCCGTTCAGATGTTCCTGGTTGCGACCCTTAGCCTGCTTGGCTCAAAAGCCAAAACCTCCTCAAGCCATACCCCGCAAGGCAGCCTTTCAAAACTCCCCTAAGCATGTGTCGCCCCGGTCAGCTTTGAAAGTTTGAGCTTGGCGACGCGCATTCCGTCGACCGCTTCAACCTTCAATTCAAAAGCGCCAATCCGCACCACATCGCCGAGGCGAGGAAAGCCACCCAGGCGATGAGTCACCCAACCACTGACGGTCGTCATGCCTTCCCGGACGAGAGGCACGCCGACAAGTTCCTCCAATTCATGCAGCGGAAGCGCCCCGGAGGCTTCCCAGTCGGAATCACCGACGCGGACCAGCAAAGGCTTCTCCTGGTCAAATTCGTCCTGAATCTGGCCTACCAACTCTTCAAGAATGTTCTCCAGGGTCACCATTCCGACCGTCCCGCCATATTCATCAACCACGATCGCCAGGTGCAGCTTCCGGTCGAGGAATAGCTGCAGGAGCGCCTCCAGGCGCGAAGTTTCAGGGACGTAAATGAGCCTGCGAGCGACGGTGCGTAAGTCGGCGCCCGTTCTTGCCTTCAGCCGCATGGCATAGAGATCTTTGATGTGGACGACTCCTCGAGTGCGGTCCAGGTCGCCTTCCTCACATAGAGGGAATCGGGAATAGCGCGTTTTTTCGGCGATATCCAGGCATTGGGCGATGGTCGCTTGGGTATCCAGACCCACAATCTCCTGGCGCGGGCGCATGACCTCGCGCGCAAGGCGCCGGCGCAAATCCAGTGCGTTGAGCACAATCGCCCGTCCGAAAGTGGTCGCTCCGCTCTGCTTTTGCGAAGTGGTCACCAAGAGGCGCAATTCTTCCTCCGAATGCGCGCGCTTGGGTTCGCCGACGACTTCGATGCCGGCCTGGCGCAACAACCATTGGGCGGTCCGGTTGAGCAACCAGTTAAACGGATAAGAAGCGATGAAAAACCAGCGCAAGGGTTGAGCGGCCCACAAGGCGATTGGCAATGGATTTTGAATCGCGGTCCATTTGGGCGCCAATTCGCCGGCGGTGATGTGGAGGAAAGTCAACGCCGAGAATCCCACGGCAAAGGAGATCGAGCGCCGGACGGTTTCAGATTCGACATGAAGTGAAAGAAGCATGGGCGAGAGCAAAGTCGTGAAAATCGGCTGACCGGCCCATCCGAGTCCCAAGCTCGCGACCGTAATGCCCAACTGAGTCGCACTAAGGTAGGCGTTCAGATTGGAAATAATGGACCGAGCCACTTTAGCGCGATACACGCCCTTGGCTACCAGTGTATCCAATTGCGTCTCCCGGATTTTGACCAGGGCGAATTCAGCCGCGACGAAAAAGCCGTTGAACATGACCAGGCCCAGGACGAGCAGGATCTTCAGGAGCACGTGGATCAGGTCCGCGGCGCTATGCATAAGGCTCAAAGGCTCACCTCACCGAAGATGACTTTGAGCACGTCCTGCAGGCTCAAGAAGCCAAGCTCGCGGCGGTCCCGGCCCAGGACGATGGCCAGCCTTTGACCGCCGCGTTGCATACGGCGCAGAGCTACCTCCAAGCGCAGGTCTTCATCCAGATACAAAGCCGGCTTAGTGTACTCTCCGGCGAGCCGGGCAGTGTCCAAGGTCGGCTGATAAAGCAGGGAATCCAGGTGGATGAGCCCGATGACGCGTTGCTGGCCATCGCGAGTCTCCCATACTGGCAGACGGGTCAATCGACTGTCTTTGCACTTGCGCAAGACCTCTTCGATCGGGGTCTGCGCCGTGGTGGTGACCGCTTGGGAGAGTGGCGCCATCGCCTGGCGAACCGTCAGTGTTTGCAGGTCGAGCACGCGGTTTATCATCGTCCTCTCCTCGGAACTGAAAGTCTGCGAGGAGTCCTGCATGACTCGTCGCAGTTCCTCGCGGTTGCCGAACAGATGGCCGGTAAAGGCCTTGCCCCCCCGCCAGTGCAACAGCAACTCGGAAGCCCATTCGACGATGGCGACCAGGGGTTTGAGCATGAAATGGACCCACCGAAAGGGCCGCGCCAGCAGAACGCACAGCCGCGTCGGGAACATGCGGAAGAGCATTTTGGGCAGGAAATCGAACAAGGCGTAAAACAGGAACACCGCCACCGCATAGACCAGCGCGAACCAACCCCAGCGCGGCGCCAGAAAATCGTACAACACCACGACCAGCCAACCCAGGATCAAGGCATTGGCGACCGTGTTACCCACCAGGATTGTCCATAAGAAATTCTCCGGATTTTCCAGGTATTCGTGCAAAACCTTGGCCGAGCGCAATCCTGCCCTGAGCTGCTGCCGAATGCGCAGGCGGCTCAGGGCAAAAACTCCCGCCTCCATCCCGGACAAGATGAAAGACAATGCCAGGCAGAACAGCAACGCCACCCAAATGATCGAATTAGTCGCCACGCACGGTTTTATTTCACCTGCTCCACCAGCAACTCACGCACTCGCCGTTCATCGGCCATCGCGGCGGTAAGCTTGACGCCCCGAAAAGTGGCTGACTCGCCGGTTTTAGGCACGACGTCCATGAGGCTCATGAGCAGCCCACCCATCGTTTCGACCTCGGACACCTCGGCTAAACTGGGGTATTCACGGCGAAAATCCTCCAACCGCAGCAGTCCACTCACGCGCCATCGCCCGGGTCCGAGCTTTTCCATGACGAACCCGTCCGAGTCGCTCTCCGGACGGATTTTGCCGATCATTTCTTCAAGAATATCCTCCATCGTGACGATGCCGGCGGTGCCGCCAAACTCATCGAGGACAATCGCCAGGCCGCGTTGCTGGCGTTGCAGGCTCTTGAGCAACTGGAGCAGGTTCATCGCTTCGGGCACGAACGAGGGGAACTCGATGGCATCGGCCAGATCGACCTGAGGGTCCAGCAACAGCGCGCGTGTGTTCAGAATCCCCACGATCGTGTCGGGCGTTTCGTCATAAATGGGAAGGCGCCGATGCTTGTACCGTCGCGCTGCCTCGATCATTTCTTCGATGGACAAGTCATCGGAAATAGCGGCCATCCGCGACCGCGGCTGCATGACTTCCCTGGCGGTGCGCCGGTCCAGGCTAATGATTTGCAAAATGATTTCCTTCTCCGCCTGCGCCAAAGCGCCGTGCTGGTAAGCCATTTCAAGCAATTCCTGGTAATCGGCGTCGGTCAGGACCGGTTGCGGCTGCGGTGAATGCATCGTCAGAACCTTCAAAATGGTGGTGTTGAGGCTCTGGGCAACGCGGCATAGGGGCAAGCTCATGCTCAAGAACAGGGAAAGGGGCCGCACCACGCGCACCGCCCATTGCTCGGGCTTGCGCACCGCCATCGTCTTTGGGAAGACCTCGCAACCGACCAGCAGCAACGTCAGCAAGCTAACAATCGTTATCGCCGCCGGCCAACGCCCAGCCAACGCCATCCACAATGCTATCGCCAGTAACGCTGCGTTGGCAAAGGTGTTGCCCAGAGCCATCGTCGCCAGCAAATCCTGCGGCTTGGACAACAACGCCTCGACCATTTTCCCCGCCCGATCCGGACGCTCGGCCAATTGACGGACCTGCCACTTGCTCAGTGAAAAGAGTGATGTCTCCGCAAGCGAGAAAAAGAAACTCGCCCCGGCAAAAATCAGGACCACCACCACAGCCGCCAACGGCGTCGCCGCCATGACGGCAGGATGCAGGAAGGGCTCGCGCACAGTCAAATCCGAAGGCCGAACCCCGAAACCGAAAGAAACCTAACAGGACGGGCTTTCAGCCCTAAGAACCGTCACGGACGATTACAACGTGATCCTATTTTGCCTTCACGTCGTAGCAAAGGAGGACATCCTGGTCGCGGAGGTAAAGCTTGCCTCCGGCGATGACCGGGTGAGGCCAACTCTTTTTGCTACTGCGATCCGGCTGCTCGAAACGACCGTGCTCGCGGTAACCTTCCGGGGAGGCTTCGATGATGGCCACAGTCCCGTTTTTGTCTTCCTGGCGCAGGTAAAGACGACCATCCGCAAAAGCGACTGATCCTTTACCCAGTTTCTCACGTTCCTGCCACTTCGCCTCGCCGGTCTTGAAATCTTGGCAGGTCCAGCCTTTGCCTTCAGAATAACCGTAAACGCAATCCCCCACCTTGACGACGCCGCCGTGATGGTTAGCCATAATCTTGTTGGCGTAGACCTGTTCGGTGGAGAATTTTCCACTCTCGGCGTTCACTTTGAAGAGATTGCATCCAGCGCCATAGCCGGAAGTCACGTAAACAAAGCCGTCATCGTAAACAGGGGTGGAAATCACTGCCACATTGCCTTTGCGCGGTGCTTTCCACAACAACTTGCCGTCCGCGGCACCAATCCCGGCGACGCTGGAGGGCGTCAGTTGAATGTACTGACGCACTCCGCCCAGTTCCGAGATAATCACTGAAGAATAATGGGCCGAGTCTGTGAAGTCTTTGCTCTGCCAAATCACCGCACCGGTTTTTTTGTTGAGGGCCACGAGCGCGCCCTGGCCACCGCCAGGCGTGACAATAACCTTTTCACCATCGATCAAAGGAGATTCTGCGTAACCCCACATTGGACAGGCTCCTCCAAAGTCTTTGGTGTAATCCTTACGCCAGACTTCCTTGCCGGTATCGGCCTGGAGGCAAACCATCTCACCCCATTGGCTCACCGCAAAGACCAACTCTCCGTCAGTGGTCGGCGTCGCGCGAGGGCCTTCAAATTGCGGCTGGCCCTGGCCCCCTGTGCCGGCTTTGCCCAGCTTGCTTGACCACAGTGGCTTGCCATCGGCAAGATTGAGGGCCTCAACAAAACTCTCCTCGCCTTTATCTCCGGCGGTAAAGATGCGGTCGCCAAAAATCGACACAGCCGAGTAGCCTGCTCCCAGGCCTTTAGCCTCCCACGCCAGTTTCGGACCTCCCTGCGGCCAGTCTTTCAGCAAGCCCGTTTCCGTGGAGATATCGTCGTGGTTAGGCCCGCGCCATTGCGGCCAATCACCGGATGCGGCGGAAACAACAGGGCTGACGCCAAAAAATGCAGAAAGCAGGAAGGTATATTTCTTCATAGCCCAAATACCCGGGCAACCCTAGTGGATCGCCCAAAAGCTGTCAACGCGGTGGCGGAGCTGCGGGGGCTGCCAGGCTGCAGGACTGCTTTCCGAAACGGACCGAACGGATTGCCAGACTCAGGGCGGCGAATTATACTGAACGGCACTCTGAAAAAAGGACGCAATGAAAGCGGCATACATCCAACAAACCGGATCCCCGGAAGTCATTCAATATGGGGATCTGCCGGACCCCAAGCCTAAGCGCACCGAGTGCTTGATCAAAGTCACTGCGGTGGATCTCAACCCGATCGACGTCTATATCCGCAGCGGACTGGTTCCGGCCAAATTGTCGTTTCCTTATATTCTGGGCCGAGATCTCGCCGGCACGGTACTGCAGGTCGGAGCGGCGGTTAAACGGTTTAAGCCAGGAGACCGCGTTTGGGCTTCCAATCAGGGCACGGACGGGCGCGCGGGCACATTTGCCGAACTGGCGGCGGTGGATGAACGCTGGCTCAACACGATACCCCAAACCGTCAGTGACGAGCAGATCGCAGCCCTCTCGTTGGTGGGCATCACCGCCCATCTGGGATTAGTGCGCAAAGCCAAGCTCAGGGGCGGCGAGGTGCTGTTCGTTAATGGCGGCTCCGGCGGCGTCGGATCCAGCGTCGTGCAGATGGCGAAGATTCTGGGAGCGCGCGTTATCACCACGGCCGGCAGCGACGAGAAGGTCAACATCTGCCGTGAGTTGGGCGCTGATGAGGCGATCAATTACCGGACCCAGGATGTCGACGCCGCGATCAGGAAGTTCGCGCCCAAGGGACTTAACGTTTGGTGGGAAACCTTGCGGGAGCCAAACTTCGAGCGAGCGGTGCCTCTCCTGGCGCTGCGCGGCCGCATGATTGTCATGGCCGGACGCGACGCTCGCCCTGCCCTGCCGGTGGGTCCATTTTATGTGAAGGATTGCTCGCTGCACGGTCTGGCGATGTTCAATGCCACACCGAGTGAGCAGCGGGCGGCGGCCGAGGACATCAATCAGTGGCTCGTGGAGGGAACCCTCAAAGCACGGATTGATCGGGCGCTTCCTTTAGCCCAAGCGGCCGAAGCTCATCGGCTGCAGGAAGAAAGCACGGTGCACAAAACCGGGGTGTTATCGGGAAAAATCGTGTTAAATCCCTAGAGCCGCCCGCGAATAAACACAGAGCAGTTTAACCGCGAATGGAAGTAAATACACGCGAATCAAGAAAACCTGTGCCTACCCTAGAAACTTTTTTGCGACGAGGGTGGCGTTGTGGCCGCCGAAGCCGAAGGAGTTATTGACGATGGCGTTGACTTTCAATTGCCGAGCGGAGTTCGGCACATAATCCAGGTCGCACTCGGGATCGGGCACTTCGTAATTGATTGTCGGCGGGACGGTGTCGGTTTGGATGGCTTTGGCGCAAACAATCATCTCCACAGCGCCGGCGGCGCCCAACATGTGACCGGTGGCCCCTTTGGTGGAACTGACAGCAAGTTTGCGAGCGTGATCGCCGAAGACAGTTTTGATTGCCTGCGTTTCGGCGATGTCGCCCTGGGGCGTGGAGGTGCCGTGGGCATTGATATAACTGATGTCTCCCGGGCTCAAGCCACCGTTGCGCAAAGCCATGCGCATGCAGCGGGCGGCACCCTCCCCTCCGGGCGACGGAGCGGTTAGGTGATGCGCGTCGGCAGTGTTGCCGTAGCCGGCGAACTCACAATAAATCCGCGCGCCTCTCGCTTTTGCGTGCTGGAGTTCTTCGAGGACTAAAACCCCTGAGCCTTCGCCCATGACGAACCCGTCGCGCTCTTTGTCAAAAGGCCGCGAGGCGTGCTTGGGATCGGCGTTGCGGGTGCTCATCGCCTTCATGGCGCAGAAGCCGCCGATGCCGATAGCCACGACAGTCGCCTCGGCACCCCCGGCGAACATCACCTGGGCGTCGCCCATTTTAATCGTGCGCCAGGCTTCGCCCAAGGCATGGTTGGCCGTGGCGCAAGCGGAGCAGGTGGCGAAATTAGGGCCGCGCAAATTGTGGTACATGGAGAAGATCCCGGAAGCCATGTTGGAAATGAGCATGGGGATCATAAAAGGTGACAGCCGGTCGGGGCCGCGCTCGAGCAGGACCTTGTGCTGCTCGGTTACAGTCTCCAGGCCTCCGATCCCGGAGCCGATGAACACGCCGACTTCGTCGAGGTTGACGCTATCCAGGTCCAGGCCAGAGTCGCGCAATGCCTGCCAACCGGCATAGACGCCGAATTGGGAGTACCGATCCGTGCGCCGCACTTCCTTGGGTGACGGAAAGGCCGCGACGGGATTAAAGTCTTTTACCTGGGCGGCAATTTGGGTGTCGAACTTTGAGGCGTCAAAAGAGGTAATCCGGTCCACGCCACAGTAGCCGGCGATGAGGTTATCCCAGAAGGTTTTGAGCTCGTAGCCCAAGGGCGAGACGACCCCCAATCCGGTAACCACCACTCTGCGCTCTGTCCAGTTGCCAGCCATAAATCAAAAAGGGCAGCCCTACTTAATGCCAGTCCAAGCTGCCCCGGGAACTCAAGCCGGAATTACTTTTGCTGGAGGTCTTCGATGTACTTGATGACGTCGCCGACGCTCTGGAGCTTTTCCGCTTGTTCGTCCGGGATCTCGTGGCCAAATTCCTCCTCCAACGCCATGACCAATTCCACGGTATCGAGAGAATCAGCTCCCAAATCCTCAATGAATTTGGCGTCCGGCGTGACCTGATCGGCGTTGACGCCCAATTGCTCGACAATAATGTCTTTGACTCGTTGTTCGATGGTTTTCTCTGCCATGATTTACTCCGGTTCTAAGTTTTGCTGTGTGTCTATGCTACGTTCGATGGGGCGTCAAGCCCTGAAATGCGAAAATTCTTCACATTACCATGCCGCCGTCTACAGTCAGCACTTGGCCGGTGATGTAACGTGACGCGGGGCTGGCTAAAAACAAAACCGCATTGGCGATGTCCTCCGGTTGGCCAAAGAAACCCAACGGAATGTTTTTGAGCAGTTCAGCCTTCAATTGATCATTCAAGGCCGAGGTCATGTCGGTCTCAACGAAGCCGGGCGCGATGGCGTTGACGAGAATGCCGCGGGGGGCCAGTTCGCGAGCCACCGACTTGGTGAAGCCAAGCAAGGCGGCTTTGCTGGAAGCATAGTTGCACTGCCCAGCGTTGCCGATCAGTCCGACCACTGAGGCGATATTGATAATTCGTCCCGAGCGTTGCTTCATAAAGGGACGCGCGAGGGCTTTGGTGAACAAAAAGGCTCCTTTCAAATTCGTGTTCAATACCGTATCCCAGTCCGCTTCGCTCATTCGCACAAGCAAGCCATCGCGAGTCACCCCGGCATTGTTGATCAGGACATCCACTTTTGGCGCTTCGCTCAGGATCTTCTCCACCACCGCAGCCACGGCAGTCGCATCAGACACGTCCACGGCATGCGCCCAGGCCTTGCGCCCAAGCGAGCGAACCTCTTGGGCGGTCTTTTCAGAGTTCTCCGCGGTGCGCGAAACGCAAACCACATCGGCCCCTTCGGCGGCGAACTTCAAGGCAATGGCCTTGCCGATGCCGCGGCCGGCGCCGGTTACGACCGCAATTTGACCGGTAAGTTGGCTCATTTACCAATAATGGTGATAGGTTAAGGTTGGGAACCAAGCAAGCTCGCAGTGGCCGTCTCCAAGCTGGCCACGTCGCCCACATTGAGCATCGTCGCGTTTTTATCGATGCGCTTCATGAAACCGCTCAAGGCGGTCCCAGGTCCCAACTCGATAAAGCGATTGAAACCCTGGCTAAGCAGATACCGCATTGACTCCTCCCACCGCACGGAAGAAGTCACCTGCTCGACCAGGCGGGCGCGAATACTTTCGGCATTTCCATGGGGTAGCGCCGTCACATTGGAGATGACGGCAACGGTGGCTGGATGCACTGGAACACGCTCCAATTCGGCCGTGAGCTTAGGTTGCGCGGTGGCCATCAACGGCGAATGGTAAGCGCCGGCAACGGTCAGGGGGAGCGCCCGGCGGGCCCCTTTTTCTTTAGCCAGATCGCAGGCTTTGGCGATTTTATCGGACTCGCCCGAAATGACCAGTTGGCCCGGACAATTTAAGTTGGCCAGGGCCACGCCTGCTTCGGCGCAAACATCGCGCGTGAGCTTCTCATCCAGGCCGATGATGGCCGCCATTGTGCCTTGGGTCGCATCGCAGGCTTGTTGCATGAAGAGGCCGCGCTGGCGCACCAGGCGCAGCCCGTCCTCAAAACCTATGGCCCCGCCAGCCGACAGCGCGGTAAACTCACCCAGGGATAAGCCGGCGGTGGCTTCAAAGTTCAAATCGGCGACCTGTTCCCTCAGTAGTTGCCAGGCAATCCAGCTGACCAGGAAAATGCCCGGCTGCGCATGCTCGGTTTTGGTCAGTTCGGTTTCCGGACCGGAGAAGCAAATCTGTCCGAGGTCGTAACCGAGGGTTGCTTTGGCGCGGTCGATCCATTTCTGGGCTGAAGGAAATTTCTGGGCCAGGTCCCCCCCCATGCCGACCGCCTGGGCGCCCTGTCCGGCGAATAACAGCGCAGTTTTGGTCATAAATGCCGCGCACTAGACACCAAAGAGCCACCCAAGGAAAGCGAAAAACCCTATTGACTTAGCAGATTGGTTTGGTAGCTTCACCCCTCTTTTGATCAGGATTTCTAGATGAAGACGTATTTGCCGAAAGTGAATTTGGACCAGCGGAAGTGGCACGTGATAAACGCGGACGGGGCCGTTTTGGGCCGATTGGCCGTGCAAGTCGCTAATCTTTTGCGGGGCAGGGACAAGCCAGTGTACACGCCGCACCTGGACGCGGGCGATTTTGTTGTCGTCATCAACGCCGAAAAGGTGCTGGTCACCGGCAAGAAAGAAACGGACAAAAAGTTCATGACTTATTCGGGGTGGAAGGGCGGCGAAAAGTACACCTCGGTGGAGCAAATTCGCGCGCGGCATCCCGAAAAGCTCATCACGCACGCCGTGCGTGGGATGGTTCCCAAGAACAGGCTGGGCCGTGTGCTGATGACCAAGCTGAAAGTCTACAAAGGCGCAGAACATCCGCACGCGGCGCAAAAACCCGAACCACAGGCTGCTGCCAAGTAACTGCGATAAGCCCGAAAAAGATTTTTGATTATGGCTGACATTAAGATTCCCGAGATCAAAGCGCCCCAGCATCTGGGCACCGGTCGCCGCAAGACTGCCATCGCGCGCGTGCGTCTGGCGACGGGCACCGGCAAAATCCAGATCAATGGCCGGACCTTTGAGAATTATTTCCCAACGGAAACCCAGCGAGCCATCGTAGCGCAGCCCTTGACCGTCACAGGCACGGCCGACAAGTTCGACGCGCAAATCACCGTGACCGGGGGAGGTCCCAATGGCCAGGCGGGCGCCGTTCGGCACGGCATCGCCCGCGCCCTGCTGACCGTGGACGCGAACCTGCGGCCGATCTTGAAAGCCGAAGGCCTGCTCACACGCGACCCGCGTATGCGCGAGCGCAAAAAGTACGGCCAGCCAGGCGCCCGCAAACGTTTCCAATACAGCAAGCGTTAATCGAGCCGGATATTTTCAAAAATCCCCGCCGGCTTTCCGGCGGGGTTTTTTGCTTTCAGGGAATCTATGCAATCAAAACGAGTCGCGATCGTGGGAGCTTCGGGCTATTCGGGCGAAGAGTTGGTCCGCCTGCTTCTGTCGCATCCGTTCGCGGAACTCACGGCGGTCACCTCCCGGCAGTACGCCGGGCGAGCCCTGGGCGAGATTTTTTCGAAATTCGCCAACCATCCGCGCGCCAGGACTCTGAATTTCACGGATCCCAAGGTCGAGTCACTGGCTAAGGAGGCACAGGTCGTGTTCCTGGCGCTCCCTCACGGAGTCGCAGCGGAATTCGCCGGGCCGCTGCTTCGGGCTGGCTGCCAGGTCATCGATCTGAGCGCGGATTTTCGGTTGAAGAGTGCCACGGTTTACAAGGAGTTCTATAATCACGACCATCCGGCTCCCGAATTACTGGCTCGGGCGGTTTATGGGCTGCCGGAGCTCTACCGCTCCCAGATTCAAGCAGGCTCGCTGATTGCCTCGCCCGGGTGTTATCCAACCAGCATTCTGCTGCCCACGATTCCGTTGATCAAAGCCGGTTTCATCTCCACGAGGGACATTATCGCCGATTCGCTGAGTGGAGTCAGTGGCGCCGGCCGCAAAGCCGAGCTGGATTACCTGTTCGTAGAGTGCAATGAGAGTGTTCGGCCCTACAGCGTTCCCAAACACAGGCATCTTTCAGAAATCGAGCAGGAGCTCTCACTGGCCGCCGGTGGCCCGGTGACTATTCAGTTTACACCCCACCTCATCCCGGTGAATCGGGGCATCCTGACGACGCTGTATCTCACGCCGCGCGCGGAGGTTTTGCGAAGCGGATCTGCGGAGCCGGGGAAATTGCCCGACCCTGGCACCCTGGCGAAGTTCGGTGAACAGATTGCGAGTTGCTACCACAGCGCGTACGGGTCGGAACCATTCGTGCGGATCTTGAAGGACAACGCGCTCCCTGATACCAAGAATGTCGTCGGAACAAATGTGATTGAGATCGCCTGGCGCCTGGACGCGCGAACCGCGCGCTTAGTGGTCATGAGCGCGGAGGATAACCTGGTGAAAGGCGCGAGCGGCCAGGCCGTCCAGAGCCTCAATATACTCTGCGGCTGGCCGGAAACGACCGGGTTGCTTTAAGGATAACGAAGCGGCGCCCTTAGACCGTTAGAGATTTCGAGATTTCAAATTGCCAATTGAAAATTCACAATCCCGGTCGATCCGGTTGTTTGTGTTCCGTTGATCATTGGAGAGTTCCACCTGGGTGCTTTGGATCGTGGAGTATTTCATCCCGGCTTGGTTGCCATGTCAAACCAGCAAGCTCGGGCGGAAACTTACAAAACCTATGTTCGAGGCGCCCTGCGACATCCGCAGTTTGTAGGCTGCCATTGGTTCCAATACTTCGATGAGCCCACTACGGGAAGGACTTATGACGAGGAGAACTACCAAATCGGCTTTGTGGATATTGCCGATACACCTTACGCGGAAACTATCGCCGCTTGCCGGGAAGTGGGTTACAGCCTCTATGTCGACGCCAAGTAAATAAAGAACTTCAGTCGTTGATGCCCCAGGAGCGGAAGGTCCCGGACCCGTGGCGAGGCAGAGCCTCGTTGAGCAAGGTCGAGGATGTCTCGGCGAGCGTTGAATCCAGTGCCGAATAAGGGCCCTCTCCGAAATGGGAAAAGGTCTCCACCCCTGCCCGGCTGGCGCCGGCCTGGAGAAAGTACTGGATTTGCCGTGAAACCGGAAGGTTGCGGGCGCTTTCGTCCAAGGACATCGCGAGTGCGCGTGGTTGGAGCGGGTCTCGAGCCATCCACCGTTCTAGCCAGGCCCAAACGGTGGGCGGAAGGTCGACCTGGCCACGAGCGGCCAGGAAAACAATATCCTCGTCCAGCAATCCGTCGGGCTCAATTCCTCGAATATCGGGCGCCGCCAGCAGATCAAACCGGCACACGTTCAGCCGGAAGCTGACGATCAGGTTGACGTGTTCGACCAATCGATCAATGAGGTGCTTGGCGCGAATCGCGCTGGCTGGATTTTCGTAGAGCAACAGCACTCTCAGGGAGTGGGGCGCTTCACCAGAGCCAGCCCCATCGCGATCTTTATCCTGCAGTGGTTTCATGATGACCTCCTGGCTGGCAAATGAATTTGAATTCTTCGCAGCGCCATGAGTTATGGCATGTCATATTCTCGGGGATACGACTATCCGGGAGAGTACTGAAAAAAAATCAGTAAAATGCTTAGCAGGGTCCGGGGCCGGGCGTCGTCTGGAGAACTAGCTAAACCGCCAATAAAAGCGACTAAGTGCGAATCAGATCGAATCATGAGCTCGCCAAACTCGAGTGATTTACCGCGCGGTTTAAATTTTAGGCAACTAGATCTAGAGGAGTTCCTGAGCGCCGGTCCAGCGCACGGCGTATTGGATGAGCGCGGGTCCGGAAGTGATGCGCAGTTTTTCACGGATGTGAAGCCGGTGGGTTTCGACGGTTTTTGGGCTGAGGCGAAGGCGAGCGCTGAGTTCGCGCGTGGTCAGGCCCTGGCCGATAAACTGAAAGATCTCGAATTCGCGGTCGGTCAGCACGCTGGTGGGGGGATCTTCGGCACGCCGTCGTTTGCCGGAGAAAACATCGATCGCTTTTGCCGAAACCGCCTCGCTGACATAGATCTTGCCCGCCAGTACCTGGCGGATGGCCAGCAACAATCTCTCGCCGCCCTCGGTTTTCATGAGGAAGCCCCGCGCGCCTGCACGGAGTGCGTGAGCGGCGTGCAGCTCTTCATCGTGCATGGAGACTACCAGGATCAAAACCGCGGGGTGCAGCGAACGCAGGTCTTTGATGAGTTCAAGGCCGTGTTTGCCAGGCAAGGAAAGATCCACCAACACCAGGTCCGGCTTGCGCGAGCGCACGCTGACCATCGCCTGGTCGGCATCCCCGGCTTCACCACAGACGACCAGGTCTTTTTGCAGTCCGATGAGTTGCGCCATGCCATGCCGGGTCAGTGGGTGGTCATCCACTAAGAGGATCCGGCGGCGCAATTCGGATCGAGGCCGCAGTGAACCGGCGGAGGGACGGGCATTTAGCCCCGGCTTGGTTCCGTCTGTCGCAATAATTCGTTTAGCCATCAGGCTTCGCCTGTTCTGTTGAACCTAAGGCAGGGTTGACGCAGGTCCCGGAGAGGGAGAAAAGACATCGTAATCAGGGCCATACTGCCTCAGGTAAAAGATGGAATAGGACCGCTGAAAAACCAAAACCGGCAGGAACAACACTGTGCCAATGTAAGGAATGACCAGCAAGCAACCCGCAATGCAGCAGGTTACCAGTACCACCGCAAGGACACTGGCACCGATGGCGAGTGAGAGCAGGATTTGAAAGAGAATATATAACACGAACCCTCCAAGATTGCCCACCAGCAAGCCACGCAAGATCTCCCAACCTTCCAGGCAGGTGCCCCCACGCAGAAAAAGCATCGGTACGACAAAATCCGTCGTCAGCTTGGCGATCAGCGCGATGACGACGCAAATGAGCAGGAACACACCCCCTAAAAGCACCATGCCGCCAATATTCCCCACCGAAGCGCCGCGATGAACGAGATTCCAAACCAGGGCCCCGATGCCCGTGCCCAGGACCAGGATCGACAGGAGTTGGACGCCGCCCAGGGCCAATCGGAACCAGAACAAACTGCTGGCTTCGCGAGCGAAGTTGTGCCAGGGAGCCGCCACTTCTGCGGAGTCTCGCGCCACACAATGCAAAAACATGAATTTACCCCGGCTGCTTACCCAGGCGATGAGCACCCACAGTGCCAGGCCCAGCACGACAACACCTATCGCCACGGGAACGATCCAGTAAAGATTATTGAGCACATAACCCCGGGCGCGTTGAACCCACTGCTGCACATCCACATTGCCGTGACGTCCGCCTCCACCATAGCTGCCCCGAAAACCCTGCTGGCCCAAATGCGCCAGCCAGGCGCAGAAGCCGATAGCCAACCATTTCTCTAACTGAAACGGCCGGAACAGCATGCGCCCGACGTGCTCAACAGCCTGACCGACGGGCAGAGTCACACTCACATTCTGCGCCCGCAGCGTCATAAGATGATCAATTCAAATACTCAAGATCCTTTAGCGAGATTATAATATGAGTTCATCAAAGGGAAGTGTTTTCTTAAGTGATCGGCCAGGCAGGGCGCATCCTTCCAGCCCCGGCGCGCGGACTTTCCAGTCCGCAGCGACGATGGAACTTGCCTTGGGCGACGGGATATAGCCTGGGTCGAGTGCAAGTTCGGGCCACCTTGCCGCCTGAAGGCAGGACTCCGGGCGGCTAGCCCACGGCTTGCCAGGATAATTCATACCCGATCTCCGAGTCTCATTAACACCGCGGCTTTAGCCCGGTGAAAAGCGAGTTGGGACAAGTGAGCCGTTTGCAACGGCTTTTCCACAGGGAGACAAACTGTTGAAACAGTTGCCCGGTCGAAAGCGCGTCGTCGCACCGGGCTAAAGCCGCGGTGTTAATGAGAGGATGCGCTTGGCATGAAATGTCCCGGCTAATGTTTCTGCGCCAGGTCGGCGCAGAGGATTTCCTGATCGTTCCGGGCGAAAATGCAGCGCTGGGCAAAGGCCGGGTGCGACCATACCACCGGCCTTCCCGGATCTTTGTTGGCAGGTTCCAGAAGATGAGCCCGGCTGAGTTCTTCGTAGCCGCTAGAGCTGAGCCGGGCAATGATCAGATCGCCCTTCTCGTTGAATAAAAAGAAGCGGCTTCCATTTTTGACAATGAAAGCGTTGGCCCAGCGGACTGGTTCGCCGCCGGTGGTCGCCTGGAGATTTTCCCAGACGCGCTCGCCGGTTTGAATATTCAAGCAACGCAACTGCCCGTAGCTGCAGACGCCGTAGAGGTAGCCGTCTTCGAGAAACGGGGTGCAGAGGATGGAGTTGAGGTGGGTGGTTTCCTTTTCGTTGCCTTTTGCGGTTTCCCAAACCTTTGTGGCCACCGCATTCGTCTGGTCGAGCCGCAACATGAGCGAACCGTTGTAGAAGGAGGTGAAAAAGAGATAATCTCCCAGGCAACGCGGGGTTGATACAGTCAACCCGGAACGCGACTTGAACGGCACCGACCAATAGAGACGGCCTGTGTCCGGGTCCAGCGAGTCGGCTCCCTCGGGCTGCCACAGAATAAGCTGCTGCTTGCCCCCGGCCTGGCAGATAATCGGCGAACTGTAACCCGGTTCTTCGGTACTCAGGGCGTGCCAGACTTCCCGGCCGGTGTTGCTGTCGAAGGCCACCAGAGTGCTGCCGGCGCCGCCTACCAGGCAAATCAGGTTTTTTCCATGCACCAAAGGGTGACCGGCAAACCCCCACATCGGCGCCTTGATATTGTATTCTTTTTTGAAGTCATGCGACCACAGGGCGCGCCCACTTTCGGCATCCAGACAGAACAGATTGCCCTCGGCACCCAAAGTGAAAAGCTTCCCGTCGCTTGCCAAAGGAGCCGCGCGAGGTCCGGCGGGATAACTAACCGTGTAAGCACACTCATATTGATGCTGCCACAGGAGTTTGCCATCGGTCTCGTTCAAGCACAGGACTCGTTCACCTCCGGAGACTGAGCCGCGTTGGAACGGGTCCGAGGGATTGGCCGCATCTTGAGCCAGCCGCCGATCCAGGACATAGACACGTCCTTTCGAAACCACCGGGCCGGAGTAGCCCGAGCCGATCTTGACGCGCCAGCGCACCGGCGGGCCCTGGGCGGGGAACTTGTCCAGTATCCCGGTTTCGCGCCAAACCGAGTCGCGCTGGGGACCGAGCCACTGCGGCCAATCGTCCGCCAGGAGCGGTTTTAGCCAGCCAAGGAGGAGTGCCAGAGTGAGCGCTATTCTGAAAATAATCCGGATGGCGCCCAAACTGCGATGACTGCCCGAATCGCAACCAAGACGCCGCCACGCAGATTTACACATTGCGGCAAATCTCGCGGCGATGCCCCACAGCAAGGAGGTGGATCGCATTGTTGGAGACATCAAAGGTGTAAATGATTCGATAATCGCCCACGCGCAAACGGTATTGATTGCTGCCGACCAACGATGATGAGGGAAACTTTCCAGGCGCAGTCCTACCTCATCGATTTTGGCTTCGATTCGCTGCCGGACGTGACTTGGCAGAGCAAAAAATCCGCCATCAAATCGCGTGTAATAAATCTGAAGAGCGGCGCCCACCGCAGCTATCAGGGCTTGCGGACGCGCGGCTGTCGCCCGCGAGACATTTCTTGCTCAGACTCCTGGATAGCGGTTTCAAATGCCGGCGCGAACTCCAGCCGGTCTTCGACAAAGTCCTCCAACCATTCGTGAACTTGTTTCAATTCCGTGGGTGAAAGCTTCTCCAACTCAGCTTCAATTTTTTCGACCTTGCTCATTGGGAGAGCATCGTTCAGGCCCTCGCGAATTTCAAGCTCAACCGGGGGTCTGCAGCAACGACGGGCATAAGATCTCGCCTCGCTCCGGTTTCCGATGGATACTAGTTTGAGGATATGGGCAACGAGAAGCTGGATACGAACCAGAAGGCGCTGCAGATCAACGTGGATGCCAAGCGCTATGGAACTTTCGCCGAGATTGGCGCCGGGCAGGAGGTCGCGCGGTGGTTTTTCCGGGTTGGAGGCGCGGCCAAGACGGTGGCCAAAACGATTTCGGCTTACGACATGGCCGTCAGCGACGCGATTTATGGGCCGACCGATCGCTATGTCAGCCGGCGCCGCCTCAAGGCCATGCTCGATTACGAGTATGATCTGCTCCTGGAACGCCTGGAGGACAAGCGCGGAGCCACCACGGCCTTCTTCGCGTTCGCCAACACGGTCACCACTCGACGCGAAGAAGGCCACGGCTGGCTGGGGATTAGGTTTCAATCCGAGCCCGGAGCGGATACGTCTGAGATTTACATTCACGTGCGGATGCTGGACCACGAGAATGTTCGCCAGCAG
>Ga0210409_10002456_pt1 | contig 21967 bp, 27 predicted proteins | sample IncBWH17MmetaG_FD_161649 | JGI IMG/M metagenome (GOLD analysis project Ga0210409, IMG submission 161649) | Forest soil microbial communities from Barre Woods Harvard Forest LTER site, Petersham, Massachusetts, United States - Inc-BW-H-17-M | ecosystem: Environmental > Terrestrial > Soil >...
TGTGGAAGTGGCGGCGTTTGGCCTGGATGGCCCGACGGGTCTTTCCGGAATCTTCTTTCTTCCATTCGGTGACCACGTAGTAGTTGGCCTCCACTTCGAGAAGGCGTCTGAAGATGAGCGGAAAGCTTTGGGGGGAAGGCTCTTTCAACGTCAAGACTTTGACGTAGTAGTCGTCGACGCGCAGATGGCCGCGGTGGCATTCGAGATGTGATTCGCAGAGATAGTAGTCGAGGAAGGTGTCGTATTTGAGTTTGGCGAGTTCGAGTTTGCCGGGGTGGAAATTGAGGGTCCTTTTTAGAACGCGGAACGCTTCCTGCTTGCCGAGAATACGTACGGGCAGAAAATCACTGACCTGGAGCGCAAAGCTTCGCGTCTTCTGAAGGAGAGCGGCCTCGGCCTTGGCGATTTCGTTCCCCAAGAGCAGCGCTTGCTTTTTCGAGAAGAAGCGGGCGGAAAGTTCGGCGAGCGACTTCCGGGGGTTCGTCGGGAATTGCGCGAGCGCGTTTCCGAGCGAGTGTGAAATCGGCGATCCCCGGTGCAGAATCACGTAATAGATAGAGAGGGAAAAGAGGGCGTCGGCCTTGCTACCGAGGTAGGCAATGCGGTTCTGGATCGCCGCGTCCACGACCGGGTTGCCGTAGAGTTTGTAGGGAATGGTCTCGTTGTTACGCTTGAAGAGGTATTGGTAGATGCGATAGTCGTCGCCAAAGAGCTTCAGGGCGGATTCGAGCCGCTTGGTCAATGCATCAAGTGCTGCTCCGTCCAGGCACTCGTAGTCCACGCCGCGCACTTCGAGAATGAGGCCGGGCTCGCCCGCTTTCGTGAGGAACACTTCGGGGCCAATGAATCCGTAGAGGTTTACCCGTTCGTTGAGCGAGCCGGTCTCCTCATAGTTCTTGAAGATTCGTTTAAGGCTGAACATGCCCATCCCTCTCGACTGCGATTGGCGTGAACTTCATGGGGTCGTATTGGCTGCGCAATGCGGCTGCGGTTAGCAGAAAGCGCAGGACTTGCGGATCGGTTTTGGTAGCCCAGCGAGCAAGGGCATACAGCACTACAAAGATCAGCAAACCGCCGAGCAAACTATTGAGCAGGTTGAACGTACCGGCCCCAAGGCACATGGCGAAAAAGAACAGCCTCCGCTCGGCCCCGAGGATGGTGAGGGGCCGGGAGAGCGCTCGATGCACCCGATTGATACGTCTTGCGTTCGCCATAAGGCTCTCGACAGTCCAGATTCAGACGCCCGGTCTCACGGAAAGAGCCAAGCCATGAAGTTGACGGCGGCGATGGCCATGCCTACGCCAAAGAGAACGCCGGCAAGAACACGCTTCGAGCCGCCTTCGCCGAAGGCGAAGGTGAGCCCGGAGACGACAATCGCGACTAGCGAAAGCCCGCGCGCGATGGTGCTGGTGAACGCTTGCTGGAGAACACCCACGGCGTTTTCCCAGGGAGAAGTGCCGGCTGCCTGAGCGAGTGCCGATGTGGCAAGGAAAAGACCCAGAAGAAATGCCAACCCGACTCGAGCGGAATGCCGCCAACGATGAATCGCAATCCAGCATATTTTCATTTCGAGACCTCGCAGACAGATTTGAACCGCAGAAAGATACGAAGGAAGTCCACGCAACCCGATACCTGCTGGTGATCGCAGCTGGAACGCACTGGTCCGAAGACACGCTAGGCTTGCCGCCGGAAATCTCGCCCGTTGCGTCTTGACGCCACCCAGCAGCAAAAAGGAGTTTCCGCGTGAACTTCCCTCTATCTACCTATTCAGTGTTTGCGAAGAAAAATGTGTCGCAAGAACATAAGAATATTTGGAGGGAATCGCGGTCCACGGCTGCGTGTCCGCACATCCGGACAAACCCGCGGCGTCTGGGTCTCTTGCTGGTCCTTCTTCAGAGGTTCGCCCAGCTTGTCTTTACGTGTAGCCTCTCATTCCATCGGCCGCAAAATGGAAGTTACCGTGAGCGCAGGGCAATCTCAGGCGGGTTAAATCAGCAGCGCGACCACGGCGAGTGCCAAAACAACAAGCGTCAATCCGATGAAGCAGGCCGAGGGCGTGGGAACAGACCGAAGGGAGGAGCAGGTGGACTTCACAGGAGGCCTCTTTGACAGGCGGGAATCAATTATATTTACTGCACACCACATACCCTAACTAGATACACGTGTTAAGCGCGTGGGGAGGGATCGACGCGAAGGGATGAAAAGCGGGGGAAACGTACAGTAGAGGTCACGTTATACCCAGTCCTGCACCAGACGAAGAGGATCCGACGGGAATTTCCGCTGTCTCTAAACCGTTCTTCAACCGTTTCTCAGCAGGCGCAGTGTAGACGCGGCTCTCTCTTCTTTGGCCTGCGTGTACCAGCATGGACCGTACTCCTCAAGAAGCTCGTATAATTCGGACAACACATTCGTCGCCCGCGTCAGCCGCGCCTCCAATTCTGCGATATCCTTTCGCGGTTTGGTAAAGCTGCTCAAATGGTACTGCTCCGCGCGGCTTGGCATCATTCTCCTGCTCCCTTCCCGTCCCTGCCAGACGCTCAAATCACTTCGAACCGCTCAATGGAATCTCGCCGTAAATTCAGTCCAGTTGCTGTCCGGCTTTCTACAGCACCACGCTTAAGCGAGCCCAGAAACAGGTGGAATCTGACGCCCATTCAAGGGTGCCGGACATCTAGCTTTGGCCAATTCCACTTGTCCGATCTGCGCGTTAATCAGCCGCTGCCGCTTCAATCAAGCAGCTTTTGCTTTCACACGCAACCTCTGTCCGCAACACGCGGAGTGAGGTAGTCCGCTAACAAAATTGATGGTTAGGGCCAGACCGCAGAATGGGCATGAGGATGACCAGTTGTCCCCACAAACCGGACAGTTGCTCAGGGATTGCGGGTTTTCCTGCATTTCCACGAGTACACGCCGGTCCAGAACAAAGCGACATCTCGGATTCTTACAGATCGAGAAGAGTTCCATCTCGGTAACCTCCTTGCGGGGACGCTTGCAGCCGTTCCCCCTTAGACGCCACACACGTTAAGGTGCAATCAAATCATGAATCGCCCGCGCGTTCAGGACGAGGGACTTGGGGTCGTCTTCCTTCGGAAAGACCGCATCCGCCCCGTGTGATAAGGCTTGCTTTTCGGCCTCACAGTTGACATGTCCAGAAACCAGGAGAAGTGGAAGATTCGGAGAAAGCTTCTTGAAGCAATCGACGATTTCTAGGTCATCCACGATCGGCATTTCAAGAATAGCTATATCAGCATGAAGTCTGCTGGCTTCACGAGCCGCTCTGAGGCTCACTGCCGCTTTCCCGCAGATTCTAATATCGGGTTGAACGATTAGGTACTCACAAAGAGTTTGGCTGAAATTAGGATCATCGCTGGCGAGAAATACTCGAATCATATAGGCCTCCCGACAATCGACTGCAGCAGGGAACCTGGCGCGCACGGACGAGAAGCACGAAACGGGGTCAGGTTGACAGTAGTGCCATGCCAGCTGCGATTCACCCCGGTACTAATCCGTAATCGTCACCAGTACTTTGTTAGTACCTATATGATACGCAACGCCGCGCGGGGTCAATACCGAGTTCTACTAAAAATCGCTGGTCTATAGAGGTATTTTACTTACCGTGGACTACTAGAGGGTGCCCAGGTCGGCGTGAACCGGTTTCTAGCTGGAAGCCGGGGCAGAAGGATTGGCCTGGTTGTTTGCCAAAGAAGCCTAGAATTGACGAAACTAAGCTACTCTCCGGGGTCTTCTAATTTTACAATATTTTTACGCACTGCGTAGAGAACTAACTCGCTCACGGAATGTACATCCAGCTGGGCCATTATCTTGGCTCTATAAGTCTCAACTGTCCTAACGCTGAGTCCCAGGACCCCTGCAACCTCTTTATTGCTCTTGGCCTGAGCCAGCAGCTGGAGAACTTGGTATTCTCTCCGTGTAAGAGTGCTTGTGGCGTGGCCGTTGGATGACTCCCCGCCCGACGACTGGCCGGGCTGAATTGTTTCAATCGCTTTATCTTGTCTGCGCTTTTCTGCGGTTATGCGTTTATTGGCATATAGAGCGGCATCTGCGCGCATGATCAACTTCTGAGACGATTCTCCGGGAATATAGTTGGTCCATCCGGCAGCAAACTCAAGCGGGATTTGGTGTCCGTCAAAGTCACATGTCATTCCTTTTAATCGGTCAAGTACGAAATGTACCTCGCTGATTTTGCACTCGGGCAACAAAACCAAGAACTCATCTCCTCCAAGGCGGATTGGGACATCCGAACCCCGAACCGCGCTCTGCAATCGCTCTGCAAAATATCTAAGCATGAGATCACCAGCCGGATGTCCGAACGTATCATTGATTTGTTTCAGCCCGTTTATGTCCAACATAAGAACGGTGAAGGGTCTGGAATGTCGCTGCGATCTCGAAATTTCTTCGGCGAGGCGCAGCTCCCCGGATTGCCGATTGTAAAGACCCGTAAGGCCATCGAGAGACGCTATCTTGTATACTTGCTCAGTGCGGTCTTCTAACCTGTCAAATGCACTGATTTGTTTTTTGAGGCCGGACTGGAGTCCGTGGATTTGCGACTGCTGATAAACTGTGTAGATATTGAAAAGCAAGACGAGTCCGACCAGGCCACGAACGGCCAAATTTAGGTTAAATGTATAGAACTCATTCTGCTCCGAGAGCAAACCGGGGAACGCGAAGGATGCGATTCCCAGCGTCAACAACAACGTTACTAGAATTCCAGAGGACCATATCCACCGCTGCACGCGAGCAACCCTCTGCATTGTGGCCTGAACCTGCGCGACCGGCGCGGGGGCAACAGGGGGGGTACCTGGTAGCTCGGCGTTATGCATCAGGACCTCGTGATGCTTACATTCAAGCAATAGGTCTTCAGGACTTCAATATAAAATGTCTGCCATGTGTTCTTTTGGATATAACCGTATCATGAGAAGTAAAGTCGCAATATATGTAGTAATTGCTAGATTGTCCTCTTCAGATTAAGAATCCGAACGACGGTACCAGCTAGGACAGGGATCGCCGGCTGCCGTTTCCCGAATGCTATTCCCCGGCGACGAATGACGGTATCGCACAAATCGTGGGTGGAAATCTGGAATGCGTGACGGCGTGCGCAGTCTGCCTTGAATTCCAATTGGCAAAGACCGACGGAGCAAATCCGCTTAGCGAATGGACATCTTCTGCGCCATATGCAGAACCAGCTTGCGGTCTTGTTCGTTGGCTTTGCCCAATGCCCGGCGTAGCTTACTCAGAAATCGCGCATCTTTGCCTGAGCTACCCCATGCGATTTCGGCAGATGACTTCCCATGGAACAGATTCGGCAGTTTGGGCGGCTCCTCGCCGTCGTAGAAGAGTTGATAGAGTGGGACCTCTAAAGCGCGAGCCATTTTCTCCAGAGTTTCGATGGCCGGAACTGTATGACCATTTTCAACGCGGGAGACATAACACCGAAGTAAGCCCGTGCGCTTTTCGATGTCACCTTGGGAGAGTTGCTTTGCCTCGCGCAGTTCGCGGAGGCGGTCGGCAATAATCATAGCGGCATTATTCCATCGAGAACGCTACAAGGCAAGCAGTTGGTAACAGCAATAGCGCGCAAGTCCAAAAAGGAATCGGGACCGCCATGAATCGTCTTTTCCAACCGTATAAAATGTTCCCTCACAATCTTCTCGCCATCAGGAGAAAGTTCGAAAAAGAGAAAGAAACCCGAGATCGTTGCTGAACCTTCCCCAGTGCAATTGCTGGACCGTTTTGCAAGGTTGTGGTGGGGACCTGTCATTCACGGGCTTCCGGGGAATAACCGGCAACGGAATTCACTCTAGACGAGCGACCTGTTCCAGATTGGAACGAACGCATCGGTTGAGATGCTCGCGCTGGTGCGAGGTGACCTGGAGGGGCGGCAGTTAGGGCTGTCGACGGTGTTCTCGGGAGATTCCTTCACCCTTCGGATGGAATTAATAGCCGACTTGAGGGCTAAGGGCAGTACGGGAAGATCCGCGGCATCCTGCATTCACAATGCGGTGTCCGAATCCATCGACAGCGCTAAACCTATCGCTGAGGGGCAACGTGAACAATGCCTCCTGAGGCGGGGTCCTGCGCGAGAATCAGAATGTCAAAGAATGAATTGCCCGAGTGAGTGTTTCCGACGGTGCCGGACAGCTTCAAAATCCCAACGGGCGCTTCCGTGAGCTCATTGCCCTGAACGCTGTTGTTGTTCCCCTCGATCAGGACGGCAGCTTGACCGCTATTGGTGACGTGATTGCTCCTGGCAAGATTGTTGTCACCGGCCAAATCGATTCCAAAAAGAATCAGAGAATTAGAGATGTTGTTGGACTCGACCTTGGCGTTCTTTCCCCCAGCGAAGACGCCGACCTGGTTTGTGGCAACGGAGTTGCGCTCAATACGCACGTCATCGGATTCGAAGACAAGTATGCCGGTGGCGTTAAATGCGCAGTTTGCAAGAGAAAGGCAGGGAGACCACACGTTGCCAGTGACGGTATTCCGTATGACAACGCCCTTCGCGCCGAAACCGATTTGAATGCCATTTTGCGCGGCACCGTTGGTGGGGCCAAGGCCAGTGACAACGTTGTCGGTGATGGTCACTTCGGTTCCCGATTCGTTGCCGGTGATACCGTTCTTCTGATAGTCGTGGACGCTGTTGTCGTCGATGCTGACTTTGGAGGCTTCGCCGCCTAGACTTTGGACAACGATGCCATCACCGCTCTGACAGCCATTAAGAGAAGCGGACAGTTTCGTATTTCGCACCGCGTTGTGTTCGACACGGCCCGATGAATTCTGGTAGAGGATGCCGATGAGATCCGGAGAGCACTCCGTTATTCCGTTGGAAGTGGTGTCCACGATGAGACCTTCGACTCCGACATTCGCAGCATTCTTGACGAGGATAGCGGCAGCGATTGCAGCACCGGAAGAACCGGTGGTGTTTGCCACCATATTGCTGGGCAGCACGATGGCGCCATTATCCCCTTCGATGCTCAATGATTTGGTGATGGAGAGCTGCTCTGGGTATGTGCCGGGACAAACGCGGATCCGACTGCCGGGGTTTGCAGCGTTGATGGCGTCCTGAATCGACGTAAAGGCCGCCGTGGGGCATTGAACCTTATCGTCATCGACGAGCAAATCGGGCTTGCGGTCATGATCCTGAGTCGCACCGATACGCGGGATCGCCAGAGAGACACAGAGCAAAAGAAATGCTGACAAAGATGGCTTTTTCATTGTAATTCTCCTGCTTGAACTTTGAGACGCGTTAATCGCATCATAGCTCCGAGAGAGTGACCACAAGCGTTGTCCGCATGACTGACGGGACCTCGTGCAGCCGAATGCCATCAAATTCATAAGCGGGGGGAAGTAAGGCCGACCTGCATAGTTTGTTGTGCAGCTTGTCTGCCACTCTATCTAGGCAGACCAGCAGAGCGGGTTCCCTTCTTGGCGGCTTCCGCAAAAGGACGACCACGCTCTCTGTCAAACCGCCGTTCGCCTCGTGCACGTACCAGAAACCCACCGACATCATCTCGGTCTTACCCTTCGCATTTTTGGTGGGATATTCAATTGGTTTGCCTCCTAAGACGAGATGAAAATTTACACCGTCCGACCGAGAAACAATTGGCACCGACTCATCCGGTCTCGCCAGCAAGGCACAACGGCGGTTTGTACGGCAGTGAGGACAGAGTGTGAAATTCGCCCAACGGAGCCAAGCTGGGCGGAAGTAGGGCACCGGCGTATCGGTTGAACGCAAGTGATGGCTGCCAAAAGGAGATCGCAAGATTAACGTCGGCATGCTGGGCTCCAGGAGAAGGGCGTTCTTTTGCGTGGCGCCATCTCTTGGTTTGCCCTCTCAGGAGGCGGGTGAGCTAGCGGAACGCCCTTCCGGGGGCAAACTTATACATACTCACAGTAAACGTGTCAAGCACATAAAATAAAATATTGGTATACCCTGACGGTGTTAATCATATTGACAAATTACCGTCCCTTGAGTAAAAGTGCTGTCACGGAATCGGCTTTGCCACTGACACGTCGGAAAGGTAAGGCGAGTGAGCCGAAGGGTCGATGCGAAGTCCAATACGAGGTTTTTATAAATACCTGTAAATTTGTGATCATGAAGAGCTGAGTCCCCGAACATGCTCAAACGGAGGCCAGTCTGACCGACGGCGCTCGTGGTTTGGACAAACAGGATTTTGCTCCCAGCGACTCTGGAAATATCGGTCCCTATGCCATAGGTGCCTCAGAGTCTTCCATGATTGGAATCGCCATCTGCGATTCCCAGTTGCGATACGTTAGCGTCAACAATGCTTTGGCGGCGATGAATGGGGTTCCGGCGGAAGCTCATATTGGAAAAACTGTGCGAGAAGTTATTGGGCCGGTTGGCTCAACTGTTGAGCTTATGCTGCTTTACGTGATGTACTCCGGTGAAAGCGTATTAAATGCCGAGATCAGGGGTCAATTGCCCACAAGAAACACCGAAGGGTATTGGATCGCAAACTATTTTCCTGTCCGAGATGCGGCGGGTAGGGTGGACCGAGTTGGAACGCTGGTTATTGAGATTACATGGCTGAAAAGGCTTGAGAAATGCATTCTGGCCCTCATGGGCAACATGCCTCGGAAAAAAGCCCAGCATACGTATCTTGGAATGCCCTATGGGCTAGAAAAGGAGACCAGCGAACTGTGGAGCGGGTCGATTGAAATGGTGGAGACCTCCGTACGAGAAATGCTCAAGAATCCTCAAAAGCTCCGACCATCCGCCCAAATGTCTAATATAGGAGGCGCGGTCACTGAGCAGCGAGTCCACCTGCCCCACGCCCACCCGGCCGTCCCCAATGAGCGTTTCGGACATAACTTTGGGTCACGTGTGTTCGGGAATGTCGGCGCAATGCCTTTATCACCACGAGAGATCGAAATCGTTCAGCTACTGGCAAGAGGAAAGAGCTACAAAGAGATTTCGGCAGTTCTCAGGATCAGTGTGAAGACGGTAGAATCTCACAGAGCTAGAATCCTGCTGAAACTGAACATACACTCCGCAAGCGAACTCGTGCTCTACGCGGTTCGGCAGGGAATCGTTAAGCCATAACACACCGGGCTAGTTCCCTTAAGGCGTTTCCCCTACAGAATCAACGCACTTGTAATTAGTGTACCAGTCTGCAACAGTACGCTTGCTTTTATATGTGCGACTGAAACACCGTTCGAAGTCGAGCTAGTTTCAGAAGAGAGGTCCCAGCCTCCTATGCTCATGGAAAACCACTCCCCCGAATCACTCTGTCTAGGGCATGAGGCTAGAAAGGAATGCCAGGTGACCCGAAACATCGAGAAGAATGACTCAAGCGAAGGGAAACAGGCACCAGAGCAAGATGGGAGGGCAAGCCAAGAATCTTGCGAGTCGATGTTGCCGCGCGGCAAGACTCAGTTGTCCCCATCTGGTTCAACCCTCACTCGAAATGCCCTAGGCAAGAGAGAATGCGAGGTTATCCGATTCCTGGCGGAGGGAAAGAGTAACAAGGAAATCGCTCCACTCATGAGCATAAGCATTACGACAGTCGAAACCTACAGGGCGCGAATCATGATGAAGCTTGATCTTCACTCGCTTGGGCAAGTGATCCGGTATGCGGTGGAAAACAAACTGGTTCAGTTCTAGAAGAGAAGGAGTAACGGCATCATCGCCCTCTTCGCGAGCGCCTTCCGAAGTAATAGGCCACGGTGACGGTTGTCCTTAGGTTGTTCTGACCTCGAATCGTCTCCGCAGAGTCGAAGTACCCAGTTCGTAGATAATCTACACCTGTGCGAACGGCCATGGAATCCGTGACCCAGTATTCAGCACCGCCACCAAGAGCCCAAGAGAACGTAGTCACCCATGCTTTACCGAGAAATACTCCGCCATTTAAGAGAATTGGCCCCGTGACTCTAGCGCCTCCCACAAGCGCCTGCACGTAAGTGTTGAAACGACCGTGAGGCGTGGGATAGAAAACAGGACCTGCGAGGTAGGTCAGTACGTCGCTGTGACGGCCTGACCCGAGGACATTGGCTGCTCGCGCATACCCCAAATCAGTTTTGATAGCGAAGTGAGAATGGACGGCTACAGATATGTTGGCGTCCGCCCCACTTAATCCAACTGGATTATACGAACCGTCGAAGCGGCGTATGTAGGTATATCCCAGGCCGAGATCAAACGGTCGCCCCGTCGCGGTGGCCACCGGCGACTGCGCCGAAGCGCGGGTGACGCACGCCGTCAAACAGAGAACCACTGCGAGAATGCTGCGCATGGAAGGATGCATCAGCGCCCTTTGTTCTGGGCGGCTTCTCTTTTGTCGATCTTGTCCGGGTCCTGTGTGAACTTGATCGCGGGGCCAAACTGAACTTGGGCCATTCTTCCCGTCTTGTGCCAGGAGACGAAAGGCCGGATATCTTTGAAGCCGGCATTGATGGCCATCTCCGATATTTCTGTAATCGCGGAGAGAGGAAGCCTGTCATCGACAAGTGCGATGATTTGGCAGTTCCCGCCCTTCTGAAGTTTCAGATCGGCGAGCACGTAGTTGGCATCGCCTTTCTTCTTGTATTCATCCGATTCGACCTCAAAAAGGAATCCCTTGTCGGCCTTATGCACTTTGACCACAATCTGTTCAGATCTGTTGACTGGCTGAGTTTGTTTCTTGTTTGTGGAATCCGCCGCAAGGGCACCCGCAGCAAACAGGCAACCCGTCGAAACGAGCAACAGTGTCCTACTCGACCTTGTCATGTAAATCTCCTCTTTCTCTATTCTCGATGCGCACCGCGATATGAACTTTCGTAACCTCAAAACTTAAAGACGATACCCAGACTCTTGTTGGTCGAAGAATTCGGTGTGGCCTTCGGACCGTTACGTCCCAGGGCAAAAGCCTGAGAAGCCTCATAAACGTGCAAGGTCGTTCCGGCCCACAAAACCCCAAATGCCCAGTTCCCGGAGCCCATCTTTTTCAGTTGGGCACACAATAAATAGTTGGCGAAGGTCAACGGCACGCCAATGCCATAGGAGCGCGCTCGGCTAGGATTCCTGCCGAACAGTGGATTCCCCTCGGTGCAGGTGTGAACACGAAGGCACGCCTGGGTTCCTTCAATGTCTGCAACTGTCGCGGCGAGATTGATTAGACCTCCAGCCAGCAACATTGGATTCCGCATTGCCTTCCACAGGGTTTGATCGTGCTCGGTCATGTGTGCCGGGTCGCTAAAATACAGGCGTCCCCCCAAGAGGGCGCAGGGTTTTCCGACTCCTGCGGGACAGGGCGCAGGGCCGTCCTGGAGGTTTGGAAGAACAGGTATCGGTGCTTCCGGCAATATTCGTTCCCTTCCCTGTTGTGGGGGTGGAAGTAGCGAAGACTCGGCTTGCAGGGACGCAGAGTGAGTCAGGGGCAATTCATCGAGAACCACGAAGGACTGAGCATGGGAGATCGCCGTCGAGAAGAGTATGCCCAGAATAGTCATGAGCACTCTGTTCATAAATCCTCCGTCAGAATACGAATTCAAACTGGCGCTTCGACACACGGAGTGCATTTAACGGACCAACTATTTTCTGTGGGAGCAACTTCTCGGAAAGAACTTAGAATCTTTCCGGTATGCATGTGAGAGGTGGATATCCGTCAATCGAGAGTGATGCGCGAGTTCCCATCCTGAAACAGTTCCCGGGATGGTGTTCTGTTTTGGGAAGTTTCAACTGGCTTAGATACCGGGCCTGCCAATTCGCGAAGTCTTAGGACTCACGTTCAACGGTCGCGTCGATATCTGCATTTGCATTACACAATGAACAGACTTTCAATTGACATTAAAAGTTAATAAGAAAGACTGCGAAGCATTCTTGCTTCGAGTTACGGCGATCAACTGCGAGGCATCATGGCCACCCAGCCTGAGACAATAAATAGGATTGTCCACTCTGATGTCCGCACTTTGCATGCGGTCGAGCACATTCGCCGGATGCGGGGTGGCTCCCAGTCACATCTCATGCGGTGCTCGGACGGAAACTACTACGTCGTCAAATTCCAAAATAACCCCCAGCACCGCCGCGTTCTTGTGAATGAGCTGCTGGGAACCAGTTTGGCGGCTTGCCTAGGGCTCCCTACAACACCGATTGCAGTCATTGATGTTCGAGAGGATTTAATTCTGCTCACGCCGGACCTGTATATAGAGATGCCACTTTCCCGTATGCCCTGCCAGCCGGGCCTTCAGTTCGGGTCGTCCTACATTGGCGATCCCCACCATCTGAGCATGCTTGATTTCGCATCGGACAAACACATCTTGGAGGCGAATAATCTACGTGATTTTGCTGGGATGCTCGTCTTTGATTTATGGACGAGCAACACCGACAGCAGGCAAGTCATCTTTCGTCGCCCCAACGCCGGCGCACCGCATCAGGCGTGGATGATCGATCAGGGCTTCTGCTTCAATACCGGAGAATGGACTCTTGCCGATACGTCGCGAAGGAGCCTGTACCTTCCGATGGCGGTCTACAAACAAATCGTTGGCATCGAATCGTTTGAACCTTGGCTGGTACTGCTGGAATCCTCACTTAGTGAGCGGTTCCTGTCGGACATCGCAAGCACTATTCCAGCGGAGTGGTATGAGTTTGATTCGGCGGCTCTGCGGGACCTGTTGGAACGCCTCAACCTACGGAGGTACAAAGTCCGGGAACTTTTATATTCGATGCATGAATGGTCGCCGAAAATATTCCCCAATTGGGTTGATTGTTCTTCACGTCTTCACAAGCAAAAAGAAACAAAAGGAGAGATCAATTATGTTGCACAAACAAGTTCGGACACGTCTGCTGTACTCTTCCCTGAGCGGAGTGATTCTTGGGAGCATGCTGCTCGCACCGCATCTAAAACTCCAGCACATGCGCCCGGGCGACACCACGTCCGTCCCGGCGCCAACAAAGCTTGCGGAGGCGGCGTCACTCTCTCCCGTCCCGAAACACGCTACACCTGAGGATGCCCGCACGAAGGGAGAAAAGCGCGTCGTAATGACATTGGATGAACTACTTTCGCAGAATATCAAGGCTGAGGGGCAGAGTATAAAAACGGCCAGTTTCAAAAGCTATGTTACAGAGGGGATTAGGATTGAAAATGGCAAGACTTCCCGCTTCATCGAATTTCGGCAAGCACCTAACAAGATATTCGCGGAGGAAGATAGGTCCGGCAGCTTGAACGCCTATGGTTACGACGGTTCGGTTGGTTGGACAGCACAAACCGATCTTGGGGTCAAAGAAGTGACCGGCATGGCACTCGACATCATAAGACGCAATGCGGCTGTTCCCAACCCTTTCCAGGTGCGTGAGGTCTACTCCAAGATGACACTCAGAGAGAAGGCGAATCTATTCGGCCGTGACATCTACGTGGTAGACGCACAAGTTCAAGGTGGCTTGCCGGAGGTGCTGTACTTTGATGGAAAGACGTTTCTGCTGTTTCGAGAGGACGCAGTCATCAGCATCCCTACCGGGAAGGAGGTAGGACGCTGGGAATTCGAGGATTTCCGGACGGTTGCGGGTGTCAGAATGCCGTTTCGGAAGACGCTAATCCTAGGGGACAGGGAAATCATGCGGGACTTCGTGATAAAAATAGAGCCCACCACGCACATCGACGACAGCAAATTTGTCATGCCGAAATCACCGGACCTAGCTGCGGCCCGGTGACTCGGAACTGGAACCGGCCTGTATGCCCCTGGCCCAACTTGGGTAAGTTGTGTTAACCCCAACAAGGATTACCCCCGGCAGTGTAAACTTCGAGGGCACATCCCCGTCGGTCTCCTATTCAATCGCGCAATCGCTGATTGGTACGGCGCACAGACATCACCGCTTGGACCCAATGGGCGGACGATTGTGCCGGTCACCAATTCATATCAGCACCATTTTCCCGTAATGGGAGGCTTATTTGTTTCATTTTGGTTGGGCTGTTATTTCAAACCTCGCTAAAGCCTTTGCGCAGAATACTCGCGTTGTGGTGGACCGCATGCAAATCGTGAGCACCGAGTCGTTCAAGGTCGAACTGGTGTCTCATGGTTTTACGCAAAGGCATTCCGATCTTAATCGCGTGTTTCTGCCTGTCGCCCATCGCGGCGGCCCAAAAAGCCTTCCCGAGTGCATCGGCAACCCCCCCTGAATCCCCAGTGGAACACACTCAGGATTTTAGCGAGGTCGTCGTTCCGATTACGTCGTTGAAAATTGCTCCCGCTGTAAAGCTTGGTGTCACGGGAAAACCTGGCCCTAAGCTCGACATAGACGCTAGCTTCGGTACGGGCTTTTGCCTGGATGCTAGGTGCCGCTTCATCGTAACCAACTATCACGTGGCGATGAACACGCCGGCTGGTAAGATCAAGCGTGAAAAGATTATCCAACGATATTTTGCAACGGGTCCTGACGATAAAGGGGCTGCCGCGAACCTGAACGGGAGCATGCTTCCGTACGCCAGGAATCGGGACCTTGCCATTTTTGAGTTACGGCGCTCGCTGCCCCAACATCATGGTCTTACGTACAGTCTCGATGAGCTGGAAGTTGACCAGGACGTAGACATCTACGGTTATCCCTATGAAACTATCAATCCAATTCGCAAACTGACCCGGTTTCCCGCCACATTCAAAGGCTCGACCAAATCAGGTCTCCTCGCTTTTGACTACCAGTTGTCCTCCGATAAACCAATTCGCATAAGAGGGGCAAGCGGTGGCATCGTCGTTGACAGGAAAACTGAAAAGATTTTAGGTATTCTGAGCGAGAGCAATGAAACGACGGCGCTAGCTGTGCCAGTTCAAGCCCTGGTTGAGTTCGTTAGCAAAGTACAGCCCTTCCTGGCACAGAAAATATTTCCCACCACCATCTCGCTGCTCTCGGCGGACATTTATCCCAAATTCGCTCCACACCCCGACCACTACGCAAAATTCGTGCCAGTGCGTATCGATGGGCTACAGCATCGGCCAGAGGAACCTGCCGAAGTCAAACTGCTACGGAGCAGAGCCCAACTTCTGGCGGACAGCATGAGGAATTTCATTGCTGTGCAAAGCTTCGAATGGGGGTCAGGGGACAAGGAACCCTCTGCACTTGCCAAGTATGAAATCCGGGTAATCGACGGCGTTCAACGATTCCGCAGTTATCCAGACGGTAAGGAAGAATTACAAAACGTACCCTCCCCTCGCTTAAACGACTCCATAAGACCCGGAGGTGAGTGGTCAGAACTACCTGAGATGGTAGGAACAGAACTTCGGTTGAGAATCCATCAGGCCGCCGACGTGGTGATCAACGACCGGCGGATGAAGGTCTTTCAGTATTGGGCCAACATCGAGGATAGCGTATGTAAATTCGAAACGATCTCCGACTTTGTGTTCTACGAGGTCAGCAAGGTTGACATCGTTGCTTGTTACGGCGAAGTCTGGACTGACGAGGATACCAACATCCTCCGCATCTCGGAGCACTACGAGCTTCCCGGCAAGTGGAAACACTACCAGGGTGTGGTGACCTATGGCTGGCTCCAGCGAAAGGACGAGACTCCTCGGCTCATCCCTCTCACGATCTACACACAGGTTGAACATAGGAAGGCTTACTGGTGTCGTGGCCAGTTCACGGACTATCAGGTATTCGACAGTCGAGTGAGGATCATACCGAAGCAGGACCGAGCACAGCCGGATGTCGCCGCTCGAAACTAATCACTAAGTTTTGCGATTCGACGCGAATTTCTTGGGAACCAGGCCGATGAGAATTGGCTTTGCATCGGCCAAGAGGATTTCCCATGAATATTCGATGTGTCTGCCGCTTGGCGATTTTCGGAGCCATTTTCATTGCGCCCGTTGCAAGAGGGCAAACTGATTCGCCGGACTCCAGCGCAATACGCGCTGCCCTTCTACCCGTACCAAAGCGAACCGATTCGAACCTCATATCTCCGGTGCGTCCCGCTGAGGCAGACTCATTTCAGTCAAGGCTCAAATCACCCGTGCGCTTTTCAAAAGCTAGGTTTGTGCTTTTAAGCGCCTCAGTCTATGGCGCGGCTTTGGCCGACATGCATCAAACAATGGAAGTAAGAAATTTACCTTGGTGGTACGAAACCGACCCGCTTGCCAGACCCTTTGCGCACCTGCCCACACCCGCCTACTACGCCACCGGACTGGCAATGGCCACTGGAATTAACTGGCTTAGTTGGAAGATGGCTCACTCGCGTCGCTGGCACAAGCTCTCACCCCTTCCGCAGTTGCTCTCCATCAGCGGCAACGGGTACGGCCTCCATTCCAATCTGCATTGATGGCTGCCCGGATTCCGTTCACGGAAGATTTGTGATGCCGAACTTGAAAACCTTGCGACGCTTCCTGCCAGGATTTTCTCCCTCACGACGTGCGGAGATGCGGGCTTCGACCGAGCACTTTAGGTGCGCCCCGCGCACGAAAAAAATAGAATGGAGCTCCCTCCTTTCCTTGCTTTCCATTCAAATTCGGACCGGACTCGTCGAAAGTGTGCGCAAGTACATGAGCGAATCCGGCTGGAATTCCGGGTCCGCACGCCGTGTACCTCTCAAGCGTTAGCGAGCGAGACGACGCAACTTGGCGAGAAGCCGTTTCAGCCGCTGCCGGACTGCATTTGAGGAGTACGGGGCCGAAGGAGATGTCCCGTTTTCGTTTCCTCCATCAAGCTTGAATTGGATCAACAGGTCCAGTTCGGCGTCCGTGAGAAGTCCCTTCGTCGCGCATCGATGCAGAAAATGACGGAGCAGGGCGTACTGTTCGAATGGGTCATCCACGGCCAACGCCCCGAGATCTTCGCCGGCCGTGTGGTTCGTTTCTCCATTCCGGCCGCCTTCGCGATGGGCCCACTCAAACATCTGCCGTTTCACTGCCCGTGAAATTGCGAAGGCGAAGTGCGTCTGCCGGGTGCGTAGTTCTTTGGAACGAAGAAATTGCAGCAGGATACTCAGCGTTTGTTGTGTGACGTCTTCCTGCGAGAGCCGCGGATGTTGCTTGGCCACGCGACGGATGGCGCGATGCAGCATCGGGAGAAAGGCGAGAACGAGGAGGCTCTCGATGAAGACGGGGCTAGACGCGCGAGCCGCGAGGATCTCGCGTAGCAACTCGTCGGAGTGAGCGTCCGCATTGGAGGTCCTCAGATGCGAGAGCAGACCCGAAACCGATGAATACAGGTGCAAAGAGGGCGAAGCGGTAAGCAATTCATGAAACGAGGTCGCTTCAGCAAGGGATAAGTCCGAAAACAGACGGACTTCGATCTTGCAGAGCGTGCAATCGCACGTGGTTCGCAGGGGCATGGGCGTACTCCCCTCACTCCCGGTGACAGACCGGGTCGACGGCGGAGAGCGGGGACGTGCTCTCGACGACTTCCGAACGGCAAAGGAACGAGCACAGGTTTCGCAGATAAACCGGTGCTGGATCGCCGCTGACCGAAAAGGGCCAGCAGAGGAGGCGTATCCTCTGCAATCCAGCCCTTCGGAAGTGCGGATTATTTTTCTTGGCAGGAATGCAGGACGAAAGAAAAGGCCCTCCGGCGCAAGCCGGAGGGCCTTCCTATATCTCCGTCAAAACGGCGCGTCGGCGGATTCCGCCGCCGCGTCGTTCGCCGGTGTCGCCGGCACCTCCGCTTCGGCGCGGCTGAGCCTGCGCACGGAGTTCGCGCGCACGCTCCAGAAGACCGTGACCTTCGCGGCCTTGGCTTTCTTGGACTTGCCATTCTCGCGCTCGTACTTTGAGCTGATGAGAATGCCGTCCACGAGGACATGATCGCCCTTGTGGAGCGTGTCGGCGATGGACTCGCCGAGGCGGTTGAATGCCACGACGCGGTGCCACTCAGTTCTCGCCTGCCACTCGTCGTTCGCGTCTTTCCACGACTGCTGCGTGGCGACGGACAGAACGGTGAAGTTCGTTCCATTGCCGCGGGCTTGCCGTTTTTCCGGGTCCTTTCCGAGGAAGCCGATGAGTTGGACATGATTGAGGTACATGAGATGTTTCTCCTTTTTCTGCCCCATTTTCTTGGGGCACCCGAGAAGCAAGGGCTTCTGCTCCCAAGGCAAGCGGCTGCATTCTGGGAGGGAACCAAACGAATCACGGGGAGGAACCGGGAAAGCAGAAGGCGCGAAGCTGCCGGGCGCAGGAATTAGCCCGAAGCAGTGCCCAGGAAAATGAGTGGCAGAAAAAGAGTGGACTTACCGGGCAATAATAGTCGGCATGTGGAACGGACGAAAGTCAGCAAGCGCAACGGAAGACGGCTCGAAAATCAGTTATGTCTGAGAAGCGCGGCCTCACACCAGACGGGACTCATATTGCGAGTGGCAACGACTCAACGCCGGATCGCGAAATCGCAGGCGGGAATCTGCGAAATGGGGAAGCCGCGGGACGCAGGAATTGGCCCGAATCAGTGCCTAGTAAAATAAATGGCAGAAAAAGGCTGGCCTACTGAACTGCGAAGGTCAGTACGGTATCGGCCGAGCTATGTGAACAGGTAAAGAGATGTGCAAGCCGCGGTCGTTCCCGCTGTGAGCAGTTCGCGGCAGGTCAAAGACGTTCCGCAACCTCAGCCCGGACCGAATCAAGTGCTACACTCCTATCCTTTTGGGAAATGCATATCGATCAACTCCCATATCTTTGCCAGGTGATGGTCATCGTGCTCCGCAACAAAATACAAATGATCCACGAGCCGCATGGGCTGCTTGAGACGCGGATGCAGGCTCGTTCGCGCAAAAACGTCAGGTTCAAATGTCCCCAGATGCTCCACTAAGCGAAGCCGTGCTGTGCGGAATCCAGCCAGAATCTCCGCCAATTCTTGGGCATTATGGTTGGCTTCATGGGTCTTGCGATTACCCAGGTCTGCGACGGCGAGTGTGTCTCGGTCAGTAAGGAAGTCATCCACACGCGCCATCCATAGAGGTTCGAGATCAAGCAAGTGGCCTGCGTGCTCTTGGGCTGACCACTTCCCCTGCGGTTTGCCGACCAACACATCCACATCGGTCACTTTGCGCAGTATCTCGTCCAGGCGTGCGGGCGTGCCCAACAGGCGGACACACACATTGGGGTACTGCTCCGCCGGAAATGTGAAGTCGAACTTCCGCTCGAACCACGCCGGGACTTTGCTGGATAGCGGGCCTGGCAAATTATGCTCCCATCATGGTCGCACCTGGAATAGCGAAGCTCTTAGACCCATAACCACTCTGTTTCTTCTTCGTGCGCATTTCACAGTTCGCATTCACTTTCCGATACAATTGTCTCCACAACCATCTCGATCTCAACGCAGCAACCAAACGGAATCTGCGACACGCCCAAGGCGCTGCTCGCATGGGCTCCTCGCTCTTCAAAGACTTCGATGAACAATTCGGAAGCGCCGTTGGCGACCATGTGGGCCTCCGCAAAATGCGGCCCACTGTTGACGAAGACCAAAAGTTTCACAATCCGTCGAACCTCATTCAGATCGCCGATGGCGGCCTGAAGAGTGGCAAGTAATTCGATGGCGACGCTGCGTGCCGCTTGTTTCCCCTCAGCGGCGGTAATCTCCTCGCCTAGCTTGCCGCACCAAAGCTTCCCATTCTTCTTTGCGAGTCGCCCCGACAAATGAATCTGGTTTCCGGTCCGGACAAACGGAACGAAAGCAGCAACATAGCCATCCCTCACAGGGGGTGGAACGTCAGGCAAAGTAATCTGTAGGTTCTTCAATCGTTCATAGGCCGACGTCATTTAATTCGCTCCCTGGGATCGTCCCGCTTCAGTCGTTATGGGAGCTCAACGTCATGACAGCTTCCACAAGCGGCGTGACATGACCGCCGACAAAGATTCCATCTGCGGCTTCGTTCCCACGAACCTCCACATGTAGCCGGCTGCGACGGCCCATTTTTGTACCCTGTTCGCTCACGAAGCGCTCGCCTCCGGCGTTGGAGATAAGTTTGTGACGCATCATGAAAACCGCCAAAGGTCCCATAGAGCTTCCGGTCGCCGGATCCTCGGGAATTCCGTATTCCGGCGCAAACATCCGGGAATAGGCCCCATCAGGAGTTGGGGTAAACAAGTAGACGCAGAAGGACTCGTCCTCTGCATACTTCAGAGTTTTCAGACCCGCTGAATCAAGCCATGCACGATCGACAGCTGCCCTATCTTTCGCTGCAACTACTACTGTTGGATTGCCCGCGCTGAACAGTTGAGGCTCCATTGGCAACAGGTCCGGCGGTTGCAGCCCCAGCGCTCTCGCGCAGAGAGAGGAGCCATAACATCTTCCTTCGCGGATCGAAGGCATACGCATCCAAATGAGAGGGCGAGGCCCTCCTTCAATCCGAAGCAGGATAGGGCCTACCTCCTCTTCCAGACTGAACTCACTGCGATTTCGCGAGACGATCCCTTCTTGCAACAGCACAAACGCAGTGCCAATTGTGGGATGGCCGGCAAATGGCAACTCTTTTGCTGGCGAAAAAATGCGCACGCGTGCCACGCAATCTTCGCGTGTTGCTGGAAGCACGAAGGCGGTTTCCGTCAAGTTGAGCTCCCTGGCGATCTTCTGCATCGTCGTTTCGTCGAATTCTGACGCGTCTGGGAATACCGCCAGTGGGTTCCCCGCCAAAAGCTCCGTCGTGAAGACGTCAACGACTGCGTAGCGGTAAGACTTCACTTGGGCCATTGATCAGTAACCTCCGCGATCAAGTCGATCTCCACACAAGAGCCGAATGGGACCTGAGCGACGCCAAAGGCGCAGCGAACATGCATTCCTATATCTCCAAAAATCTCCGCGAAGAATTCCGATGCGCCATTGGCCACCAGATGCTGCTCGGTGTACGCGGGAGTGCTATTCACGAGCACCATCAGCTTCAAGATACGTTTGATCTGGTTTAGGTCACCGGCCGCCGCTTGAAGTGTGCCCATCAGATCGATGGCCACGGCGCGTGCGGCGTTTTTCCCTTGCTCGGTCGTTAGATTCGCACCCAACTGACCGACCCACGGCTGGCCGTCGAGTTTGGCAATGTGACCAGCCAAGAAAATCAAATTGCCGCTGCGCAGGAACGGTACAAAAGCTGCTACCGGCGGCGTGAGTTTTGGAAGTGTGATGTTGAGAGCCTCTAGTCTTTCGTAAACGGACACTTTCTTCTCCTTGGCAGTCGGTTACGTTTCTAGCCTCGCAGTTCTAGCTTTCATGTAAGGCAATAATTGGATCCACCATTGTCGCGCGGCGAGCCGGAATGTAGGTGGCCAGAAATGCGACAAACATCAAAACCAGTGGAACTGTCACGAATACCGTCACATCAAACGGATGCACGCCATACAGCAGAGTTGCAATCAACGGTGCTGCGGCTGAGGCAAGCACCAGTCCAATTGCAATCCCAACGCCCACGAGCAATAGCCCTTTCCCGAGAATGAGCGTGAGGATATCTGACCGCTGGGCACCCAAGGCGACTCGGATTCCAATCTCACGAGACCGCTGCCCAACCATGTAGACCAGCAATCCATAGATGCCAATGGAGGACAAAAGCATCGCGACGGCCGCGAACACTCCAACCAATTCCGCCGAGAATCGGCGCGGAGCAATTGAAACATCCATCACGTCGTTCATGGAGCGGATATTGAATACGGGCAGGGTAGGATCGACAGCCTGTATCTCACTCCGAATCTTCGATTCGAGGAGTGATGCGGGCAGAGGCGTCCTCGCCACCACGCTCATGGACCGCCCTGATTCCTGATAGATAGGTCTGAATATGTGGGGGACACCATCTGTATCAAGTCCGTCTTGCTTCATATCCTTGACGATTCCGACGACGATTACCCAAGGAAGGCTGGGATTTCCCCGCTGGAATCCCGTGGTTCGATCCAACCGCAAGCGCCTGCCGACAGGATCAATGCCTGACCAATAGCGCCGCGCGGTAGTCTCATCAATGATGGCTACCTCCTGCTTTCCGCTTTCATCGCTTTCCAGGAAAAAACGCCCACGAATCAATGGGCATTGCATCAGCATGAAATAATCGGGACTCACTCGAATTACTTCCGCTGT
>Ga0210409_10002457_pt1 | contig 21964 bp, 11 predicted proteins | sample IncBWH17MmetaG_FD_161649 | JGI IMG/M metagenome (GOLD analysis project Ga0210409, IMG submission 161649) | Forest soil microbial communities from Barre Woods Harvard Forest LTER site, Petersham, Massachusetts, United States - Inc-BW-H-17-M | ecosystem: Environmental > Terrestrial > Soil >...
TGAATCGTCGCTGCCGATGTGCTCAACGCTGTCGTACTGCTTTCCTGTGTCACCGTCTCGGTGACCGCAGCCGAGGTAGTCTTGGAGTTGTTCGCGTCACCCGAGTACGCCGCCGTGATCGAATGGCCCCCAACTGTCAATGTTGAGGTCGTCAGCTGTGCACTGCCACCCGACAGTGTCACCGCAGAACTTAAGTTGGTTGCCCCGTCCATGAACTGCACCGTGCCGGTGGGCGACGCCCCCGTTACCGTCGCCGTGAACGTCACCGGTTGACCCGCCTGAATCGTCGCTGCCGATGTGCTCAACGCTGTCGTACTGCTCTCCTTTGTCACCGTCTCGGTGACCGCCGTCGAAGTACTCGGGGCGTTATTCGCATCACCCGAGTACACCGCTGTGATCGAGTGAACTCCGACCGTCAATGCCGAGGTCGTCAACTGTGCACCCGAGGCAGACAGTGTCACCGGAGAACCCAGGTTGCTCGCCCCATCCTTGAATTGCACCGTGCCGGTAGGTGAGGCGCCGGTCACCGCAGCCGTAAACGTCACCGGCTGGCCTGCCTGAATCGTCGCCGCCGACGTGCTCAGGACCGTCGTCGGTATGACCTGGTTAACTGATAGTGTGACTGTGGCAGTCGCCGTCGTGTAGTCGGCCATGTCCTTCGGCGCGAAGGTCACCGACAACGTCTGGCTTCCCGCGCTCAGAACTGTGCCCGCTGGTGGTGAATAAACAAATGTTCCGGCCACTGATGCCGTCGCGTTCAGCTGTGTGGCGCTCAGTGCGATTCCATAGGTGATGGCCGCAGGAACCGGCCAGGTGAGCACCGGGGTTGCCTGGCTCACCGTCAATGTGCTTATAGCGTTTGAGGTATTGAAGGGATCCTGGGCGGCGAAGTTTGCGGCCAGCGAATGCGGTCCGGCATTCAATAAGCCGAGACTGAAAGTTGCACTGCCGCTCGAGAGTCCCATGAGCAACGGTGTGCCGCCATCAACACTCAGCGTCACGTTTCCTGTCACCGTGGTAGTCGGAGAGCTAACGGACACTGTCGCGACGGCCGGCGTCCCATATGTAACGCCGGGCGCGCTAATCGAGGTCGCGGTTGAATTAGTGATATGTATGGTGACCTGATCAGTTACAGTGATCTGCTCCGAATCAAAGACGTCCGGGAACGAAGACGTGTCCGTCACCGTAATGGTTTCGTTGTCGGTGATCACTGCGGGCGGCGGCACCACCAACAAGGACACATTCGTGCTCGGGCTTTGACATCCATTCTGATCGCTCGCAACTATGTTCAGCGAAATGGTTCCCGGTAGCGGAGTCCCAGAAAGAGACAGCACCCCAGCAGCCGAGAAGGTCATCCAATTCGGCAACGCGCTCGGTGTCGACCATGTGATTGTTCCGACCCCGCCCGTGGCCGTAAACATTTGTGAGAAGGGGGATCCTACCGTCAATATTCCCAAGGAACCCATTGGCGATACACTGATGGCTGGGCAACTGGCCGACACCATTAATGAATAATTTTGGCGTGTCAGGTTGCCAATGGAATCCGTCGCCGTAACCGTAAACGGAAAGGACCCAGTTTGTGTGGGTGTTCCCGAAAATGTAATGGTTGCTCCGCTGGATGAAAAAGTCATGCCAGGCACCGCGCCGGTCTCGGACAAAGTTAGGCCCAGGTATCCGCCGGTCCCGGAAAAAGTCACGCCCGAATATGGTTTGTTTTGCACAGCCGAGAGAATCGGAGGCGCGGGACTAATCGCGATCGGGAAAAATGCGTGCACAATCACCTGATCGCTCACCTTGATGCTTTCTGCATCAAAGACGTCCGGGAATGACACGGTGTCCGTCACCGTAATGGTTTCGTTATCCGTAATTATCACCGGCGGAGGCGCTACAACGCTGAGGCTCACGGCCGGACTGGCCGCACTGGTGATGCCATTCACAGTCTGTGTTGCAGTCAGCGTATGCGGGCCAATGGCAAGTGTGAGGCTGGCGCCAAAGTTTCCTCCCGAATCTGCTGTGCTCGTTCCTACTGGAGTTGTCCCGTCCAGAATGCTCACCGATGCGCCTGGTGTCCCCGTCCCTGTGACCGTCACCGAAGAATTCATGGTGATCGACCCTGAAGTTGGCGATGTGATCGTCGGAGCGGGCGGGCTAACTATCAGCGAGACTGTGGCCGTTGCCGTGGTGTAGTCGGTCGTGTCTGTCGGAGTAAAGGTCACCGACAACGTTTGGTTTCCGACGCTCAGCACGGTGCTTGCCGCTGGTGAATAGCTGAACGTTCCGGGTACCGAAGCCGTCGCGTCCAGTTGCGCGCTGCTCAGCTGCGTGCCGTAGATGATGGCTGCTGGCGTCGCCCAACTGATCGTCGGTGTGGCCTGGTTAACTACCAGCGTGACCGTGGCCGTCGCCGTCGTGTAGTCGGTCGTATCTGTGGGCGTGAAGGTCACAGACAACGTCTGCGTTCCCGCGCTCAGCACCGTCCCGGTCCCAGGAGAATATTCAAACGTGCCAGGCACTGAGGCGGTGGCGTTCAGTTGCGTTCCGCTGAGAGCCGTGCCGTAGGTGATAGACGCAGGCGTTGGCCAAGCAATCGTTGGAGTGACCCTGCTCGCGAGCGCCAAGAACCCATAGGCCCCGATATTTCCGATCAACGGGCTTCCGTGATTGCCTGCAGTTGCCTCATCACTGTCAGTTGCATAGAAGTAGAGGACGTGGAAGCCCGGTTGTAGGGTCGGGGTGGCGCCGCTGAAGGCCCCTGCTCCTTGACTTGTAGCAGCCAACCAGGGCCCTTGCCAGGTATCCGCCTGATAGTAGAGTTCATCCACCGCTGGCGCGATAGGGAAGAAGCCACTCGTCGCGGCAAACGTGAGCGTCGGCGTTAAGCTCGTAGCCGTGTTATTGGGCAGAGGCGTAACCGTGGCCTGTAGCGGGATCGTTTGCACAGTCTGCTCATCGAGCACAGTAACGGTGCTGTTGCCCTGATTGGCGATGAAGATCTCGTTGCTTGCTGGATTCACAGCCAGTGCGCTGGGCTGGCTCCCCGTAGATACCGTTGTCCTGCTTCTGGTATTCGAGTTGTTGGCGATACCCGGGTTCCGAGCGCCATCCATGACTGTGAGCGTCCCGTCACCGTGGTTGCTCACGTAAACCTTGCCGGTCACTGAATTCACTGCAACAGCATAAGGCTGTGAGCCCACCGCATCCGTCGATGTTGCGTTCGTGCCCCCGTCAATTACGGTGACGGTGTTATCGCTCTGGTTGGCAACGTAGATTTCGTTGGCGGCCGGGTCCACGGCCAAAGCAACAGGATGCGTTCCGACCGGCACCGTTGTCGTGGCGTTAGTTACTCCGTCAATCACTGAAACGGAGGAGCCGCCATTGTTCGTGACATAGACCTGGTTGGTCGCTGCGTTTACGGCCACGGCAGAAGGCGTTGAGCCAACTGTAACCGTAGTAGTATTACTACTCGCGCCATCGATCACCGTGACGGTGCCGTCACCTTGGTTGGTCACGTAGACCTGGTTGGTCGCTGCGTTTACGGCCACGGCAGAAGGCGTTGAGCCAACTGTAACCGTAGTAGTGTTACTACTCGCGCCATCGATCACCGTGACGGTGCCGGCGCCTTGGTTGGTCACATAGACCTGGTTGGTCGCTGCGTTTACAGCCACGGCAGAAGGCTGTGAACCAACTGTGACTGACGAGGTGCCACTCGTGGTCTCGTCGATCACTGTGACGGTACCATCGCCCGTGTTGCCGACGTACACCTTGCTGGTCACCGGGTTGACGGCCACCGGGCCCGGATTGTTCCCGGCTGTGAGCATAAAGGTTGTGTTCGTGCTTCTGTCGATCACCGTGATATTGCTATCGATTCCGCTGGTAGCGACATAAACTTTGTTGGTTACCGGGTCTGCTGCGACGCCGTTTGGAATCGATCCGGCGCTGACGGTGCTGGTCGCGTTGGTGTCCCCGTCAATTACCGTGATCGAGTTGCTGGTGTAGTTTGCGACGTAAGCCCTGTTAGTCACCGGGTTCACGGCCACGGAAACGGGCAAGGCCCCGCTGCTAAGCGTGGTGGTTGCTGTATTGGTGGCGCCGTCGATCACGCTAACGGTTGCGCTATCATAGTTCGCTACGTAAACCTGATTGGTCATCAGGTTGACCGCCAAGTCTGTGGGGCCGAGCCCAACGCCGACGGTACTGGTAGTGTTATTAGCCCCGTCGATTACCGTGACAGTCTGGTCGCCGAAATTGGCGACATAGATTTTGTTTGTCACGGGGTTCACTGCCACGGCGCTCGGACTCTTGCCGACGCTTAGCGTCGTGGTTTTGTTGGTGGCCCCATCAATCACGGTGACCGTGTTGTCGATCTGGTTGGCCGCGTAGATCGTATTCGTTACCGAGTTCACCGCCACGGCATAGGAATAGTTCCCTGCGGTAATAGTGGTGACGTTGTTGGTGGCCCCGTCCAATACTGTGACGCCCAAGGCGCCGGAAGTGCTGTCTGCAAGGTAAACCTTGTTGGTCACCTGGTTTACCGCCAGCTCCAAGGTGGAATGTCCGTTATAATTTCCTGTGCTGACAGTGGTCGCGGTGTTGGTAACCCCGTCGATCACCGTGATGATACCGAATCCGCAACTCGGGGCCGCATTTGGATCACATTGGCTTGCCACATAAATCTTGTTGGTTACTGGGTTTACCACCACAGCATCAGCGGTGGTCGGGATGCCGACCATTGTGACAGTATTGGTGGCCCCGTCGATGACGCTCACGAAGTTGGTGTTCTGGTTCGCCGCGTAGATTTTGTTCGTCACCGGGTTGACAGCGATCGCCTTGGGACTATTGCTCCCAGTGCTGACCTGGGTGGAGGCGTTGGTCGCACCGTCGATCACCAAGACGTTGCCTCCACCTTCGTCCGCGACATAAATCTTATTGGTCACGGGGTTTAACGCGACGGCTCCCCCAGCTCCGGGCGCGCCGAAGGCCTGCACCGTGGCACTCACGATTTGCGCCGAAGTTGGGACTGAGCCGGCCAGAAGCGCCACGCAGGCCATCGTGGCTGCCCGCAGCAACAGGAGTGCTGTGCGTGCGAACGCCGAACGTCTCGTCTCTTCAGGACAGGCGGCATCTTTCTCTACGGCTAGAGTCTTGGCGAACGCCTTCGATTTCATGCCACGCCTCCCGAACGAAAGCTGGTTAGCGACCTCTCGCTACGAGAAGCTAATGACTACAGTCACCGACACTATCTGACCCTGCGACACACTTATGGGTGGGGTGCTGGAACCCGGCGTAAGTGTAGTCCCAGTCAAAGTCTGCGGCGAAAGCGGGGTGATGGTGCACGGAGTCGACGGAAGGGTGGAGCTTGGGCACGGTAAATCCGATGTGAAGACAATACCAATTGTCCCTGTCGACGGTGCGGTCATGCTCCCAGCAAGAACGAGTGTATTGGCGGTTGCACTTACCGTTAGGCCTTGGAAGGCGAAAGGAGGGAGCGGAGTCGAAAGGGGATAGCCCGTTTCGTAGATTTGGCACGCCCCCCCCCCACACGGTCCCGGAGCGCTAACACTGCCATTGAGTCCCACGAACCAGAAACCAACAGACGCCTCGCGAGCCAATAGATTCGCCAAGAAGCTACTGGGGGAATACGCATTCTCGAACACTCGACGGGCAGCCAGGCTGCCATCTGGGTTGCGCACCTCAATAGTCCAGTGGCCATGGACCTTGATGCCCTCATGGGAACCATCACCGGAGGGGTTTTCTTGCACCGCGGTGTTTTCTGTAGCCTTGTTCTGTGCTTCCCGACCCTCGGCCTTTGAAGACGGAATTGGAGTCTCCCTTGCCTGAGTCTGTTGGGCAGCCAGGGTCTTTGTTGCGCCGGGGTTCGCCTTCTGAGTGCCTGTGCTCGTCACAGCAGTATTCTTTTCCTGAGCGAAGGCGCTTTGCCCCGGTAGCGTGAGCAGCAAGGCCGCGAGCAAGAATTGGCACGCCGCCCTAACACTTTGCAAATGCAGTTTCGCGTTCATGTATTCCTCCTTTGATTAAGAAGACGCACCGAAATAACCAAACTCTTGGCGCTCCATGGCTCGTCGTAAGGGGTTGCCCTCCTTATGCGGGGAGTTGAGATATTGACGTCAGTAGCAAATTGAATGGGCACCTCAAACAGTGACAGCCATGCTCAAGGTTCGTCTTAGAGTCGACTTCATGCCGTCCCTCCCGTCCTCAACAAAGAAGGCGTGAACCGAGGTCTAAAGCTGTAACGCCATGAACAGAATTTGAGGATTTACTAATTGTTCGCGGCCGAGGGTTATACTTAGCTAATTTTGGAGGCTTTCGGAACACGGTCCGTAAGTAGCAGGCGATGGCGGCACCCCGGCCCAACACGTTACCCGGCTCCTGCAGGCTCGGAGCCAAGGGAATGACGCGGCCCTGGAAGAACTCCTCCCTCTAGTCCACCAGGAGCTTGGCTCCGTAATCGTCTCTAACTCTCCCCGAAAATAGTCAGATGGCGGTATACTCTGCCAATTCTTAGTCGGTGGGAGCCCATGGCGATCCTCCCCGGCAGACGTCTAGGGCCTTTCGAGATACTCTCCGCCATAGGTGCGGGCGGAATGGGCGAGGTTTATAAAGCCCGTGATACCCGCCTCGAACGAACCGTCGCAATTAAAGTTCTTCCTACTCATCTCGCAGACCGCGCCGAACTGCGTGAGCGCTTCGAGCGCGAAGCAAAAACGATCGCTAGCCTGAACCATCCGCATATCTGCACACTCCACGACTTTGGCCAGCAAGATGGGATTGATTATCTAGTGATGGAATATCTCGAAGGCGAAACGCTGGCGCAGCGTTTGCAGAAAGGCGCGCTGCCGTTGGGGCAAGTATTGCGGTGCGCCATCGAAATTGCCGACGCGCTCGACAAAGCCCATCGCAAGGGCATCACCCACCGCGATCTGAAACCCGGCAATATCATGCTGACCAAGTCCGGGACTAAGCTGCTGGACTTTGGGTTGGCGAAGCTGAAGCAGGAAGCTTCTCCTGCGAACGTGTCGCTTTCTGATCTTCCCACGGTGGTCGACCCGCTGACGGTGCAGGGAACTATCGTCGGCACGTTGCAGTACATGGCCCCGGAACAGGTGGAAGGCAAGGAAGTGGACGCGCGCACGGATATTTTTGCCTTCGGCGCAGTGGTGTACGAGATGGCGACGGGCAAGAGAGCCTTCGAGGGCAAGACCCAAGTAAGCGTGATCGGAGCCATCATGTCATCCGATCCTCCGCCAATCTCTTCCCTCCAGCCCATGACGCCTGCAGCACTTGACCGCGTCGTTAAAAGATGCCTTGCGAAGGAACCAGACGAACGATGCCAAAGCGCAAAGGATCTGACAGATGAGTTGAAGTGGATTGCCGAGGGCGGATCGCAAGTCGGTTTAGCGCCTCCCACCGCAGTGAAAGGTATTCGCGCACGCGGGCGGCGAAGGCTAATCATTAGTGTAGGCGTGCTGCTGTTAGTTGCGGTCATCACCGGCCTCGCTATCTGGAATCTGGAGCCCGCGCCTGCACCAGCCCCGCAGGCAGTCACCCGCATGGTAATAAATCTCCCTCCGGGCCAACAATTGCCAGATCTGAAAGATGGGCCTGCCTTGGCGCTTTCTCCCGATGGCACTCATCTCGCATATGTCGCACTTGAGGGCGGCAAGCAACAGATTTATTTGCGGGCGATGGATAGCCTGGTGTTCAGGTCTGTTCCCGACACCGAAGGAGGCGTCAACCCCTTCTTCTCGCCCGACGGTCAATGGCTGGGGTTTTACTCGGGCAAAACGCTGAAAAAGATCCTGCTGAGCGGGGGGGAGGCGCAGAATCTCGCCGATGTTAGTTCCCCACCCCCCCGCGGGGCCAGTTGGGGTAGCCAGGGCATGATTGCCCTCGGAAATTCAGGCGGCATGTGGCTGCAGCAAGTGTCGGACGCAGGAGGCGCGAAGCAGCGACTCACTCGCATCGAGAAAGGGGACATCAGCCACCGCTGGCCGGAGTTCTTGCCTGGTGGGAAGGTAGTGCTATTTTCTGCCGCGCCAACTGGAGTTGATTTCACTAACTCGCAGGTCGCCGTCCAGTCCGTCGGGCCGATGCAACAGCAGGACTTGATCCAAGGCGGCGTGTATCCTCATTACGCGCCTTCCGGGCACTTGGTATATGCGCAAGGGGGAAACCTGATGGCCGTGCCGTTCGATCCCCAGCGGTTAAAGGTCACAGGCAAGCCCGCGCCAGTGGTAGAGGGTGTTCTGCAATCCCCAAGCACCGGAGACGCTCAGTACAGCTTTTCCGCCACTGGATCGTTGGCCTATGTTTCGGGGGGTGTCCAGTCCGCCCAAAGCAGGCTGGTGTGGGTCAGTCGCAACGGAGCCGAGCAGCCTGTGGCCGCCCCTGTGCACACATTCATAGGCCCGCGCCTTTCTCCTGACGGTCGAACGGTAGCCGTGGAAATCACAGAATCGGATTCTCAAATTTGGCTTTACGATCTCTCCCGGGAGGCGCTGACCCGGTTGACGTCTGAGGGGAGTTCAAACCAAGCCCCAGCTTGGGCACCAGATGGCAAGCGGATAGCATTTCAATCCAACAAGGAGGGACCGTTGAATATTTTTTGGCAACTCGCTGACGGTAGCGGCGGGTTGGAGAGGTTGACAACCAACGAGTACACCCAGATTCCGGTGTCCTGGTCTCCGGATGGACAACTGCTGGCCCTCGTTGAACTCAAACCCGATACCGAAAATGAGATCTTGGTGCTGCGGCTTAGTGACCGCAAGACCCAGCCTTTTATTCAGACACAGTCCACCGTATTGGTTTCCCGGTTTTCCCCCGACGGACACTGGCTAGCCTATATCTCAAACGAATCCGACCGCTTTGAGGTCTACGTGCAGCCCTATCCGGGGCCCGGCGGCAGGTGGCAGATCTCGACGGAAGGGGGGAGGGAACCGGTGTGGAACCCCAACGGGCGGGAGCTGTTCTACCGCAACGGCAACAAGATGATGGCCGTGGAGATCGCCACTCAGCATGGCTTCTCGGCGGGCAAGCCCCGGATGCTTTTCGAGGGGCAGTACGTGCTGGGCCCGGCAACAACGTCCAATTACGACGTGTCTCCCGATGGGCAGCGCTTCTTGATGGTCAAGCCCGCCGAGCAGGAGCATGCGCCGCCGACGCAAATCAACGTCGTGCTGAACTGGTTCGAAGAGCTGAAGCGCCGTGTGCCGACAGGAACGAGTGGCGCCAAGGGGAACTAACTCATTTATTCGCGTGAAGTAGTTTCATAGCAACAACACGAACTGATAAGAGTAGATGTGATTAGGCGGGCGAACTACGCGAGTTATCTTCGGTCTTATGAGACAATTCTTCGGCGTTACCAGATAAGTTTCAATCCCAGCTGAATTGCGCGAGGTCCGCCCGATCCAAGGATGGGATTGGAGCTAGTCACGTCCGGTGTCTGCGGCCGGAAACCAAACGAGGCTCCCGCGGCCGCGGAGGGATCAGTGTAGCTGAAGTCGCCGCCAGGCCCGCCCAAGGGATTAGAGAAGTTGACGTGGTTGAGAATGTTGAATACTTCGGCTCGAAACTGTGCGGAGAGTTGTTCCCTGAGCTTAAACGACTTGGTCACAGACAAATCCCAGTTATAGAAGGGGAAGCCGCGGAAGCGATTTACACCGGAGTTGCCAATGGTTCCATAGGCGGCAGGTATAAGCACTGAGCTGCCGTTGGCGTAGCAGCCAAGAACACTGAGCGACGCTACGGCGGCTGGATTCCCTGCAGCTTTGGCATTACAGGCAGCATTGCTCGTGGGAGAGGCGGGCGGTCCACTGCAGACCCCGTCGGAGGCACAGGCACCTGGAAAGTAAGGAATACCACCTGCCCCGCCGTTAGTGTTGAGAAAGGCCGCAGTTGTGGCGAAGTCCCTGTGGTTGCCATAGAAGTTCCATTGCTCACCCGAAGTGAGTAAATCGCTAATTTCACCGGTTCCGCTGAAGTCGGTGGTGAGGTCAGTCACGGTCCAAGGCATCCCGCTCTGCAGGGTCACAATGGAATTGAGTGACCACCCCTGAAACAATTGCCCAAAACCTTTCTTCCCGGGCAGGTTATAGGTGGTGGACAGCGTGAAGTTGTGAGTGAGGTCAAAGATGGTGTTGCCGTAGAGTTGCCGGAAATCAGCGGCATTGATCGGGTTAGCAATGCAACAATTGTCCGCTGCCATGCCCAAAGCGTGCGAGTAAGTGTAGCCTGCGATAAAAGACAATCCATGTGACGCCCGCTGCGTCAGAGTGACCTGTAAAGCGTTGTAATTGGAGTGGTCCATGTTCGACAGCCAGTCGATGTGCCGGAGATACGGGAATTTGGTCACGAACGGTCTGGCGGCCACTTCCAAGGCGCCGCTGGGCGAACAGTTCATGGGCCCCGGCGCACCGATGCAGGTGTTCAGCGGAGTCCCTGGAGTTGCAGCGGAACCCCAGCCTGAGTCAACCGGCGCTTGGTTGAGATCGATCAAGCCGAGTAATTTCGTGCCGTGATTACCGACGTAAGCTATATCTAGAGAGAGGTTGCTCGTTACCGCTCGCTGAAGATCAAGTGTCCACATGCCGACATACGGGGTTCGCAAATTGCGAGTAACTGCTTCGATTTCGCAGGGCTGCGGTGTGATCCCGTTGGGCAGCGTCACGGTGCCGTCGCCACATGACAGCGACCCGAAGAAAAGAGGCGTGGTTGAGCTGTTGGCTACCCAGTTGGCGCGCAAAGCAGCCGCAGCGAGACTGCCCTGGCTATAGGAAACTGTCCCAATGTTGATCGTTCCTAGCCCAGAGGTAATAACAGGCAGCCCTGTAGCAGGATTCGTGTAAGCCAAGGTGGCGCCCGTGGGAACGGTGAGCAAGCCGTTAAACGTGTCAAAGCTTAACTGCTCGTACATGATGCCGCCGCTGGCGCGGACCACCGTTTTCCCGTTGCCCAGCACATCCCAAGCTATCCCGATGCGCGGCGCGAAGTCATTGTGGTCGCCATTGTAAGGAGACGCAATCCCGCCGCCAACCTGAACCAACCCCACTGTCGGATCGAAGTTTCCAAGCTCGTTGTTACGGTCCTTCATAACCGTATTGAGTTCATATCGGACCCCGAGGTTCAGCATGAGCCTAGCTTTTATGCGCCAATCGTCCTGGAAAAATACAGCATAGCCGCTGGCGCTTAAACGCCGCTGCCAATCGCTGAATTGACCGCCAGCAAAATTGCCCCCATTCACTTTTCCAGCGAAAAATTTGTCCAGACTCATGATTTGGCCGCCCCCGAAATTCACCGAGCCTCTAGCGTGAACGGAGACGACGTTGGTGCTCCGATTGTTCAGTGCTTCCCCGCCAAAAATGAAGGAGTGATTGCCCCGCAAGTACGACACGTGCTCGACGATGTTCAGTACGCCGTCCGGCCCGACGTATTTCGGCCAGTTGGGGTTACCAAACTGCAGAGTGTAGCCTCCCAACCCGATCAGTGGGAGTCCGCCGAAGGCGGCCATGCCAGCCGTGCCAATATCCGTCTGGCCGGTGAAAATGTTGTACGTGGTTCCATTAAAATTGTAGGTGGCTGGATTCTGCGCGTAGTCATTGGTCAGGATGGCCTCATAGAGGTGCGAATATCCCACGCGGACCTCGTTTACCAAGTTGGAATTCGGTGTGAACGTCCAGTTTCCGCTGAAGACTTGCGCCCGTGCATACTGCTGTGTCAACCACTGGGTTGCGATCTGAGTCGTTGGGTTGTCCACAAAAACTCCGCTGCCGGGGCTGATGAAGTAAGACGAGTCAACGGAATTCTTGTCGTTAATGTGGTAGTCCACTTTGACGATACCGGAATGAATTGTATTCGTTGAATTGAGCAAGGTCTCCAGGGTAGCCGCGGCGCCCGGAGGGCCAGAGGCGGCCGGAAAAAAACCGGGATAATTGGAAAGCGGCGTGCAAGACATGCTCAAACCCGCTAATTGTGCGCTCAGCGGCGCCAACTTGGCGCCAGCTTTCAGGCACGCGCCGATGAGACCAAAGCTCGAGTCGGCAGCGCCTGGGCCGCCTGTGACAGGCACAGAATGGGAAACCGGATTGCCGTTTGTGTACTGCTGCTGCTCGTAGTTGAGGAAATAGAAGAACTTGTTTCTCTTGATCGGCCCGCCGAGCGCGGCGCCAAACTGCTCCAGCGCCAGCGTTGCCTGATCGCACGAAGCCAATGTTCCAACACTACACACTCCTCCCACTGGCGCCGGATTGAAGAACGATCGGGCATCCCAGGAATTGTCACGGCCATAGGCGTAGGCCGTGCCATGAAGAGTGTTGCTCCCAGACTTGATACCCACGTTTATGACTCCCCCCGGCTTCCACCCATATTGAGCCCCGGGATTTTGCTCCGTTCTAAATTCATCAATGGCATCAATCGGAAGAATCGTGCCGGCATCGCCACCGGGCATGTTGGCATTCATGATGCTCTGAGCCATCCACGGATCATTGCTATTGACTCCGTCCACCAAGTAGTTCTGATCGTGAGGGCGCAGCCCGTTCGTGCTCTGCGTCCAGGCGGAGCCCCCCGGATATTTGACGGTGCCCGGGCGCAGTGCTATCAAATTTTCGAAATTGCGGCCATTCAACGGCAAATCATTAATGACACTATTCGGGATCGTTCCGCCGAGAATTGCATCGGTCGTCTCCACAGGAGGCAGAGTTTCGCTTACTATTATGTTTTCGGTGCGCACTCCGATTTGCATTACAAGGTCGACGCGCACGCTGCTGTTAACTTCCAAAGTGATATTCGGCTGTTCTGTGACCCTGAAACCCATTGCCTCGGCGCGCACCATATAGGTGCCCGGGAGCAGGTTGGGGGCGTTGTACTCTCCCGCGTTATCCGTGGTCAGATCTCGCGAAATACCTCGTTGAGTATCTGTGATCGTGACCGTAGCACTGGCAATCACGCCCCCGCTCTGGTCTGCCACTATGCCTTGGATTCGTCCTGCAGTGCCTTGCGGGAACCCCAGCGGGCAAATTAAGAATACAGTGGCGCTCAGACATAGCCATCGCAAGGCCCCCCGTAGAGCCGTGCAGTCCTGTTGGCGAGCTAGCAAATTTGTTCTCATAGGAATCACCTTTGCTAATCAGGTCGCAGCGTTCGATATACCATTAGCCAATATTTTTTGGAACTGTATTCCACCCAAAGAGCTTCTCCGTACTAAAGAGCGTGTCACCCGACTGTTGTCAATCGTCGGTGTCAGTTGCCATCCTCATCTTCGTCTGGGTTCGCCAATTCGAGGCTGCTGGAAAAACCAAACGGCAGGGCGGCGATTGCCCTTTCAAAACCCGTATCCAGATCGATTTGATACAGCCCCGGGTTTTGAGTGAAGTCAGTCGCGAACAGTTTGCCGTCTCGTCCGAAGGCTAGACCCATTACGGAGTTACTTCCCACGAGATTGACAATCTTCGTTGCCACTCCCGTCGCCGCATCGATGCGGTAGAGAATGGCCGGTGTGGTCGAGGGGTTGACCGTGCTCGTCACACCCAACAAGTTCCCGTCACGATCGAACGCCAAGTCCATGAAAAATTGCGGAGCGCCCGTCGCACCCACACGGGTAAAATCTCCAGTCTTCACATTTACCGTGTAGAGCGAGTTGTACTGGTGATCGCCGGGGGCACACTCGAAATTCGCATTGGGATGGCAATCTCCGACTGCGTACAAAATTCCGTCGGGTCCGAAGGCGATTGCCATGACCGCGAGAGGGAGGGAAACCCCGCTCTCTTCCACCCCGCCGTTTGCCACGCCGAACAGCGTAGCCAGACCCGTTTTCGGGTTGATCGTCGCAAGCTGCTGGTTCCCGAACAAGGGTCCGCACATGCTGTACAGGATCCCCGCGGGGGACATCGCCAATGACGCGCAATTTCCACCCTTCGTTGGGCCAATGTCTCTGGTCGTGATCTTGCTGTCGTTGACTTCAATCGCAAACAGTTCCGCGCCCGAAACAGAAAAGAAAGGAGACGTTGTGTAGAACAGGTCCTTCGCCTGAACGGGAACCACGCCTAAAATCATTCCCGTCGCAATTGTTAATACCAGAGTTAAGATTTTGATTGTTTTCATATTTTGTTCCCCTTTGCCCTCAAGGCGATGTTCCAGCTCGTCAAATTCTCGTGGGATGGTGCAAAGTCTCCCGGTCTCCTAACGAGCTTTCCCGATTCCGTCCTACCGAGTAAGGCGGGAATTGAAGCTGAAAACTTGAAGGTCCACGAGTTTCTTGCTGACTTCTAACTCAGTGGTATACTCAACTTCCTAACATTGGGCTCGTCCCCGGTAGAGTTCTTTCCGACGTTGTGTGGAGGCGCGTGGCAGCCATGGCGGTCATTCCCTCTCAATCGATTACCAAGCTGCTTCTGGCTTGGAGCGCGGGGGAAGACGCTGCGCTTGAGGAACTGATCCCTTTCGTTTATCAGGAGTTGCGCCGTTTGGCACGTCGGTACATGCAGGGCGAGCGCCCTGGCCACACCCTGCAAACGACGGCTTTAGTAAATGAGGCCTACCTGCGGCTGGTAGATTCCCGGCAGGTGCGCTGGCAGAACCGCACCCAATTCTTTGCCATTTCCGCTCAATTGATGAGGCGAATACTAGTGGACTTCGCCCGCTCAAGGCGCTATCAGAAGCGCGGAGGCGGAGTGCAAAAAGTCCCCCTCAACGAGGAGTCGATCATCTCTCCGCGGCAAGGGCGGGATCTGGTGGAGCTCGATGGTGCGCTAAGCGCGCTGGCTTTCACGGACGCTCGAAAAGCCCGCGTTGTTGAGCTGCGCTTCTTTGGCGGCCTGAACGTGGAAGAAACAGCCACGGTGCTTAATGTATCTCAAGACACGGTGCATCGTGACTGGAGACTTGCCAAGGCATGGCTCGCGCGAGAAATGGGCAAGGGCCAGGCGGGAGTTACGAATGACGCCTGATCGGTGGGCGAAGATCGAAGAATTGTATCACTCGGCGCTCGATCGAGATGGAACCGACCGCGCTGCGTATCTTGATGAGGCTAGCGCTGGCGACGAGGCACTGCGACAGGAAGTGGAATCCTTGCTCGTGCACGGGCGAGGAATGACCAGCTTCCTGGAAGAACCGGCGCTTGAGAAACTTGCCAAGGGACTGAACAAGAAAGTGGGCCAGCTGTTGATCGGCCGAGAGCTGGGCAGCTATCAAATCATTTCCTTGTTGGGCGCGGGGGGCATGGGTGAAGTGTACCGCGCCCGGGACACGCGACTCGACCGCATTGTCGCTATCAAGGTATTTCCCCAGCAATTTGCCAATCAGACCGACCTGCGCGAGCGTTTCGAGCGCGAAGCCCGCGCAATCGCAAGCCTGAATCACCCGCACATTTGCGTTCTCCACGATGTTGGACGCCAGGATGGAATGGATTATCTGGTTCTGGAGTATCTGGAAGGCGAAACGCTGGCGGATCGGGTAAAGAAAGGCCCGCTGCCCTTGGTAGAAGTCTTGCGGTACGCGGTCGAAATCGCCGACGCATTGGACAAAGCGCATCGCAAGGGTATTACCCACCGCGATTTGAAGCCCGGCAACATAATGCTGACGAAATCGGGTGCAAAACTGTTGGACTTTGGATTGGCAAAACTAGGCCGAATTGCGGGACAGGCGAAATCATTATCTGAGCTTCCCACGGAAAAGGACGCGATCACCGCGCAGGGGACGATCCTGGGGACATTGCAGTATATGGCGCCAGAGCAAGTCGAAGGCAAACAAGTAGACGCGCGGACGGACATCTTTGCATTCGGTGTTGTAATTTACGAAATGGCGACGGCGAGGAAGGCTTTTGAAGGACAGAGTCAGGGGAGCTTAGTTGCGAAAATTCTAGATGCCGAACCGATACCCATGTCATCGCTTCAGCCGATGACGCCGCCAGCCCTCGATCACCTGGTTAATAGGTGCCTCGCGAAAGACCCAGACGAGCGGTGGCAATCGGCCAAAGATATTTGTGAACAGCTAAGATGGATTTCCGGCAGCATACCAGCGAGCGCAGAAGTAAAGTCTGTTCCAGCCTATAAGAACTGGCGCAAGACGCTAGCTTGGACTGCAATGGGCGTTGTCGCTTGCGCGATTGTCGGCATCTTCGCTTGGATGTACAAGCCCGCACCGACACAGCCTGTCACTCGCACGGTAATAAATCTGGCCCCTGGCCAGCAATTGGCAGGGCTGGAAAATGGCCCCGCTGTGGCCCTTTCTCCCGATGGCACTCATCTCGCCTATGTCGCCCGACAGGGTGGCACCCAACAAATTTATCTGCGGGCGATGGATAGCTTGGAAGCTCGGCCTATTCCTGGCTCCGAAGGAGCCGTGAATCCATTTTTCTCGCCCGACGATCAATGGCTGGGATTTTTCGCAAGCGGGAAGCTGAACAAGGTTTCGGTGAGTGGAGGAGCAGCAGTGATCCTTGGCGATGCTGGGAACCCACGCGGAGCCAGTTGGGGTAGCCAGGGAATCATCGCGTTCACCCCGTCACCTACGTCCCTTCTACTGCAGGCGCCGGGCGCGGGAGGCGTCGAACGGTGGCTGATACGTTCCAAGGAAGTGGGGAACGGTGAGCAATGGCCCGAGTTCTTGCCCGGCGGGAAGGCAGTGCTCTTTGTTGCCGGAACGAGTGGCAGTGACTCGGGCGTGGCCGTCCAATCGCTCGGAACGGGCGAGCGCCGAGACCTGATTCCAGGAGCGACGCAACCCCGCTATGCGTCTTCGGGGCATCTCGTTTATGGGCAAAGAGGAAGTTTGCTGGCCGTGCCGTTCGATCCTCAACGGCTCGCCGTCACGGGCGGCCCGGTCCCTTTGGTGGATGGCGTACTGCAATCCCCTATTAGCGGAGCGACACATTACAGCATTGCCAACAATGGATCGCTGGTCTATGTATTGGGCGGCGTCCGATCTATTCAGCGCAGGCTCGTGTGGGTCAATCGGAATGGGGCGGAACAGCCGTTGGGCGCCCCTGCGCGTGCCTATCAGTACCCACGGCTGTCCCCCGACGGTCGGCGGATTGCTGTCGGCATCAATGAACAGGACTTTCAAATCTGGCTGTACGATGTCTCCCAGGAGATGTTGACCCGGTTTACGTTTGCAGGGAATTTCAACAATTCCGCCACTTGGACACCGGATGGCAAGCGGATCGCGTTTATGTCAAACTCGGACGGTCCATCGAATGTTTTCTGGCAGCTGGCCGACGGCAGCGGTAGCCCCGAAAGGTTGACCACAGGCGTGAACCGCCAAATTCCGCAGTCCTGGTCCCCCGACGGACAAAAGCTCGCATTCTTCCAAATCAATCCCAACAAGGAAACAGGTATCTGGATGCTGCGAATGAGTGATCGCAAGGCGCAGCCGTTCGTGGAAGCAGCGTTTGACGCGATGACTCCCCGGTTTTCTCCTGATGGAAGCTGGCTGGCATATGTCTCGGACGAATCGGGCCGCGGGGAGGTTTACATTCAGTCCTATCCGGGTCCCGGCGGGAAGCGGCAGATCACGACGGAAGGAGGGACGGAGCCGGTGTGGAACCCGAACGGACGAGAGATGTTCTACCGAAGCGGGGGCAAGATGATGGCTGTGGACATTGCCACGCAGCCGAGTTTTTTGGTTGGTAAGCCCCGGTTGCTCTTCGAGGGACCTTACTTGCCGTCGCCGCTCGCGCCCCCCAATTACGACGTGTCTCCCGATGGGCAGCGGTTCCTGATGGTCAAGCCCGCCGAGCAGGAGCAGGCGCCTCCGACGCAAATCAACGTCGTGCTGAACTGGTTTGAGGAACTGAAGCGCCGCGTGCCAACAGGGACGAAGTAATGTGAAGTGATTCAACTATGATCGGCAAAACCATCTCGCACTATCGCATCCTTGGCCAAAAATCAAAACGCCCCATAAAAGCGCTCATTTCGAATTTATTGAAGGCAGTTGATAGAGTTTTCATGTGGCTGTGACATTTCTTTTCAGAGGAGTTGGGCTGTCCCTCGCCAAAATGTCGTCCGTACCAAAACAGAGCGATTTCTTGGTGCGAACTTGGGAATATAAATCCGAATTGGACCAAGAAATCTTGTTGTCCCTCGCCAAAACTCTGTCCGCCTGTGATTTCAACAGGATACGGCGTTGCCATCCGCTGGCAAAGCGCGATAGCACTCGCACATGATAGACACGTTTGTACTCTTGGCGGGTGTAATCGTCCGACTCTTCCGCAGTCGTCGTAGGCTGCTTCTCGAAAACCTAGCTCTTCGCCAGCAACTCACTGTGCTCAAGCGCAAGCGTCCCAGGCCACGGATTGCAGCGCTCGATAAACTCTTCTGGGTCTTTGCGCGAAGGTTCTGGTCCGGCTGGAAACAAGCACTGATCGTCGTGACCCCGGACACGGTGGTCCGGTGGCACCGGGCAGGATTCGCCCTCTATTGGCGCGCGATCTCCAGCGCACGCCGCGTGTTTGGCAGGAAGAGAATCTCGAAAGAGGTTCGCGATCTGATCTTCCGTATGGTCAAGGAGAACCCAACCTGGGGTGCACCACGCATTCACGGCGAAATTTTGATGCTCGGTGTCGATATCTCCGAAAGAACGATTTCCCGTTGGATGCGCCGGGCACCCAGAGACCCCGAACCAGGCAAGCGGTGGCTGGCCTTTCTGCGCAATCATCGAGAAGCCATCGCTGCGATGGATTTTTTCACCGTCCCCACGATTACGTTCGGCGTGCTCTACTGCTTCTTCATCCTCGGCCACGATCGGCGGCGTATCCTATATTTCCGCGTGACGCGGCATCCCACCAGCCTGTGGGTCGTCCAGCAGCTGCGGGAGGCCTTCCCATACGGGACCGCTCCCCGGTTTCTCATCTTCGATCGGGATGCCAAGTATGGGACGGAGGTTCCTACCGCAATTCGGTCGATGAAAATCAAATGTGTCCGCACTTCATTGCGGAGTCCATGGCAGAATGGATTTGCGGAGCGTTGGGTCGAAAGCTGCCGGCGTGACTTGCTAGATCACGTGATCGCTTTGAGTGAGCGTCACTTGAGTCGTCTGCTCGCTGATTATGTTGGCTACTATCACGACGATCGCACGCACCTCGGACTCGATAAGGGAACACCGAACGGCAGGGCTCGGTGCATGGCTTCCGGCTCCATTCTTTCTTATGACCGGCTCGGCGGGCTACATCACCGTTACGATCGGGCCGCCTGATCCGGCCCAACTTTCTGCTCATCCTTATATATATACGCGCTGCATGCGCGCACACTGGTGCCCGCCGCCGAGAGAACTTTGCGTTCCTCAAAACAAATCTTGATCAAGTTCAGACTCTTCACGTTGTAGCGAAAGGAGAGAATCGCGCCACATTCGGCGCGGATGAGATTTTGGCGAAGGACACGGGTCTGGCCCATGGTTCGTTACGGCGATGTTGTAGGTGACCGGGGTGTTCTGGTTGACCGTACCGGGCGTGCTGGAGATTGTAGCCGACGAAACAGGACTTCACCGCTTCGCGTCACCAGCCGCAAGTCCCCATGTTCCGTGATTGCAATACGCTCGGCTCCCTCGAAGCGAACGCGAATGTTCCGAGGGCTGGCGCCGGGGGCAACGACGTAGTCAAATTCGAGCTGGCGCCCAGTTCCGTGAAAGACAAGGTCCACGCCGCGATAGACCTGCCGATATTTGACTTTCGCATAAGTGGCTATGTTAGTACGCCAACTTTCCTGGCGGTTGCTCGTGAAATAATTTGTCTTTCCGGGAAGTTCATCGACACCCTCCATTTGCGGGTTCGGGTTTGCGGCGAGGAAGTGCATTTGAAGAAGCGATGCGGCGGAATCTTTCCGCGCGGGTGAAAGCACCCACACCACCTCATTCGCAGTGAGGTAAACCGCATGTCCTAGGCTGTGCGCAAGAAAACGAACGCTGCGGTCCGTCTGACCCTGGTTGACTTCGAAGCTCAACGGCAAACTGGCGTATTGAATCAAAGGCTGCTGTCTTACCACCACTTGCGGACTCTCCAGGGCTGGCACCGTCGTGCGTGAACTGACCTCCTTTTCACGTTGGTGGGAGAGCAAAATGGACCGCCCGGCGATCTGCTCGTGTCTTTCCACCGATGTGCGCTTGGTGGAACTGTACTGATCCAAATGCTGGGATACCTGAGAGTTCTTCAAATCTGCCAGCGAGCGAGACAGAATTTGCTCATTAGTTAGAGTAGGTGGCTCCTGCGCGAGCGCGACGGGAGCGACGCCCATAACAGCGGCCAGCAATAGAACTGCGGCGCGCGTTCCAGATTTCACGCCGCTCATCGCAGCAGATACGCAGGCGTGTTCATCCCAGAAGCTCATCAAAATCCCGAGATGTTGCTGGTGAGACGTAGGCTCGGAAAATGCGGGCGGAGCGGCTGATTCCGTCACGTTGTGCCTCCAACCGGACGAATTAGGAACGAAGGTGCGCGGCGATCTGACTGCGAGGGAGTATACACCGAGATTTCGATCTTGACTTCCCGACCGACCGATAGCCTGCGGTATCGGAGTGTGGCCGCCTCCTCCTAGGCAGAGGTGATAAATTTGGCGCCCATCCGCTCAATGTTTCTGGACGGGAGGATGGTCCCCCGTAACTGCGGGTTGAGCTGCGAGCAAACTCGATTCTTCGGGCGTCAGCTTGGTCAGATCCCGTTCGTATAAAATTAACCCGTTCACAAAGAAATCCTCGTTTGCCTGGGATTCTCTTACGGACAGTCCGTGGCGGCCTTTCAGGACATAGTATTCGTGGCCTTCGGCCACGTCGATCCTGGCCGGTTGGTCTTTTTGTTTTCCTTGACTAAACCAGTAGGTACCGGGGTTCAAGTCCAGTTGCATATACTCCACGGGATGATAAAACTCACCCTCCAGAGATGTTTGACCGCACCATAGCTTTGAAGCTTTGAGTCGCGGATCGACATAGACATAGGCTGGACTAGGGGTGGGGTGCAACTGCATCGCCGCTTCGCGGCTTACGCGCAGCGGCCCATTCAATGAAACGACCTGAGTCTCCGCAGCTAGAACGAGCTGATCACTCCCTTTTTCGAACAATGGGGCTCCCGAAGTAATGAACGCGATAGCAGCTAACGGCGCTAACCCAGCCGTCTCCGCGGCATCTTTGGCCTTATGTTGGCGGCTCCGCACGGCAGCAACCTCACCCGTGGCCAGACTAAATTTCTCAAAAGCTATTTTTACCTGGCCGTTTTTTCCTGCACGACTAGGACGGTTCACGGATACAACTCTTGCGGTAAGCGCCGTTCCCTTGGGAATCACAGTTATCCCGTCCACCCGAACCGTGAACACCATGACGAAGTCAATCACGTCTCCCACTTTTGCGCCCGAAGATGAGTATTCATTTACGGCTTTGATCAGCAGTGGAGTTCCGTCCGGCACCAAGAGGGAATCGGCGTCGTTGGCATGCGTACTGGCTGTTGTTTCCGGCGCACTTTGACGCGCAGCCGCCAACTTAGTTTGGGTCGATTGAGAGTGCCGTGCGACGGCTGGCGCACATGGCGCAAGCAGAAATAACGTGAGAAACGGAAGCGTCAGGCGCTGTTCCATATTTCCTTCACCGCAAAGGATATTACGTGCGTCAATTGAATGAGGCAACGATTATCGCGGGACTAGACGCCAAGGAGAATCAAGACGAATCGGGTGCATTCGCTATGAAGATATCTGGCGAGAACATTGCTTCCAGCCCTTCACTTTGCTCGCGCGGCAACAACATGACTCCTACCTGGTTTTCGGCCCAAAGAATTGGTGTCTACCAACTCAGACTTTACCGCGACCGGAGACTCAAATGTCGCGAGGAGGTCCTCCAGACATTCGGATGCGATCAATCGGTAATGAATTTTGTTCGGACAGCGAACGATGGGCATTGCCAGGGAATCACAGAACGCAACATCGACGCCTCGCACGTCAACGAGGCTTTTTGTAGAAAGTTGAAACTCCCGAAGCACGTG
>Ga0210409_10002459_pt1 | contig 21946 bp, 17 predicted proteins | sample IncBWH17MmetaG_FD_161649 | JGI IMG/M metagenome (GOLD analysis project Ga0210409, IMG submission 161649) | Forest soil microbial communities from Barre Woods Harvard Forest LTER site, Petersham, Massachusetts, United States - Inc-BW-H-17-M | ecosystem: Environmental > Terrestrial > Soil >...
CGCCTCCAATTTCCCCGAGCTCTTCCACAGAATGCCGGAGCTGATGCGCCGCTTGGTTGGACTGCTGGCCGACCGCATTCGGGAGGTCACCCGAACCGAGCAGCAACGCGAAAAACTCGCCTCTCTGGGCAAACTTTCCGCGGGACTAGCTCATGAGCTGAATAATCCGTCTGCGGCCGCACGCCGTTCCGCCGCCGCCCTGCGTGACTGCCTGGCCCGTCTCCGCGCCGCCGCTCGTAGCACAATAATCGGCCCCGACGATTGCGCGAGGCTCGCGCAAACCGAGGAGGAGATCCGTTCTTCACTGAAGCCCTCTCAATTCAAGGACGAATTTGCGCGCGTCGAGCGTGAAGAGGCCATCCAATCCTGGCTCGAATCGCACAACGTACCCGAAGCCTGGAAGCTCGCTCCGCACCTCGCAGATGCCAATCTCACTGACGATCAACTGGCGCGTTTCGCGGCGGCTGCGGGTGCTTCGGTCGGTTCCGAACTCAGCCGCTTTGCAACGCTCCTGGAAATGGATCGCATTGCCGAGGAGCTTGAGAACAGCTCCGCACGCATCTCCGATCTTATCCGCGCCATCAAGGAATACTCCTACATGGATCAAGGCTCCGTGCAGGAGGTGGACATCCAGCACAGTATCGAAAACACACTCACGATCATGCATCACAAACTGAAGCGCGGGATCACCGTTACTCGCGATTACGCTCCCGGCCTCCCTAAAGTCATGGCCAGCGGCAGCGAACTGAATCAGGTCTGGACCAACTTGATCGACAACGCCGCTGACGCCATGAACGGCAACGGCAAACTGGGGATTCGCGTCGCGCGCGAAAACGATTTCATTCTTGTGGAGATTGCTGACAACGGCCCGGGCATTCCTCCCGAAGTCAAATCCCGAATCTTCGATCCTTTTTTCACCACGAAGGGCGTCGGCGAGGGCACCGGTCTCGGCCTTGATGTCGTCAACCGCATCATCAAGAACGTCCGCGGCCAGATTAACGTGATCTCTGTTCCCGGCGACACCCGTTTCCAGGTCCGCATCCCCATTCAAGCGCCGGTCCAGGCGCCGAGCTCCGCTCAGGAGAACTCCGATGCCCGATGAATGCACGCACCTCGATCAAATCAAGCGCGTGAAGCCCAAGACCAAGGGCTGCGAAGAATGCCTGAAGATGGGCGACAGTTGGGTTCATCTGCGCCTTTGCCTGAGCTGCGGGCACGTGGGTTGCTGCGATTCCTCGAAGAACAAACACGCCACGAAACATTTTCACGCCACCAAGCACCCGATCGTGCGGTCGCAGGAGCCGGGCGAAAACTGGATGTGGTGTTACGTCGATGAACTGATGTTTGAACAAGAGTGAGCCTCAGCTCTTTTTCTTCGCGGGGAGCAAGACGGAAGCCAGCAGCGCGATCAGCAGCACGCCTCCGACAACCCCAAGCGACAGAACCTCCGGGATGTGCAGCCACCGCTCGCCGATCATTTTCCCTCCGATAAATACCAGCACGATCGCCAGCCCCTCATCTAGAAAACGCAACCGGTCGATGACCCCCGCCAGCAGAAAGTACAGCGCCCGAAGCCCGAGAATCGCAAGCACGTTGGACGTGTACACAATATAAGGATCGCGCGTAATTCCGAACACCGCGGGAATGGAGTCGGTGGCCAGCGTGACGTCGGTGATTTCCACGACCAGCAGCACGAGAAACAGCGGCGTGGCATACCACCGGCCCGCCTTGCGAACAAAAAAATGCTCCCCCTGATAGTCGTGGCTGACGCGAAGTTTGCCGCTGGCGAAGCGAAAGATCCTGCTCTGCTCCGGGTGAATCTCTCCCTTGTTAAAGAAAAGCATGCGCATCCCGGCGTAGACGAGAAACGCACCCAGCACGTACAACACCCAGGAAAAATGTCCGATCAATTCCGCGCCCAGCGCGATCATCGCCCCGCGCATGACCAGCGCCCCCACGACGCCCCATTCCAGGAGCCGGTGCTGCAGGCGCTCATCCACCGCAAAGGCGCGGAAGATCACCAGGAAAAGAAACAGATTATCGACGCTGAGAGCTTTTTCGATCAGGTAGCCGGTAAAAAATTCAAGAGCCGGCTGAGGGCCGCGGAAATAAAGCACTCCGAACCCAAACAAAACGGAGACCGCAATCCACCCGAAACTGGCGATGGCAGCTTCGCGAATCGCAATTTTGTGCGGGCGGCGGTGAAAAACGCGCAGGTCCAGCGCGATCGCTGTCACGATGAAGAGATTGAACGCAATCCAGTGAAGGGGCGTCCCCATGGCGGCGCTCAAAGGCGCTAGGGAGCGGAAGCGCGCGCGTCGAGGGCGTTCAAATTCGACAGTTCAACGCGGGAGGTCTTGCCACGTTCAATTTTTACCGGAACATCCCACCGCACGCGCATATCTCCCGAGTTGGCATCCAGATTGAGCGTGCTGATCCAATAGTCGCCTGGAGCAAGGCCGGAAAGCGCGGCGCGTCCTTCGAGGTCGGTGTCTGCCTTGGCGGCGAGAAATTTGAGCTGGGCCTCATCGGGCGCGACACGCAGCACGCGCTTGCGGCGATCGTTCTGCAGCGCGGCCCACTTGTGCTGCGGATTGACGCCATCCAGTTCGAGTTCGACACCCGAGATGGTTTCCGGACGCGCGCGGATGAATTTCTTCAGCGCGGCCATATAATCCTGCTTCAGTTTCTCGTATTTCTCCGGATGGTCCGTCTTGTCGGCCTCCGTATATTTTGGCTTCGGCAGGCCCTGGGTCACCCCGCCCCTGTTGGAGCGCTGGTAAGCCAGAAGGAATTCCGGAACGCCGAGGATGTCCTCCGGGGTCAGCAGCTTGTCAATGTCCGGTTCAGTGAGATCCATTGTGTCGTGGCCCTTGAGCCAGGCGCGCAGCTCGGGAGAAACCTTGAGGCCGTCAATAAACTGCTCGCGAGGCGGAATGGGGTCTTTCTCCTCGACTTCCTTGACGATTTCCGAATAGCTTTTGGTCAGAATGTAAAACGTGAATTGCCGCACCGGCTCTGGCCGCGCCCCCGTCGGCGTTATGCGCGCGGCGATTTCTAGCGCCCCAGAATCGCTCTGCGCGTGCGCCACGGCCAAGATAGCAAGTACCCAGAAAAGAGCAAAAAACCTTACTTGCCGCTGAATCGTGATCATGCCGACCATCGTAGCAGAATCAACGCTTGTGTCTTGACGCGATTTCGCCGATGAATTCGTAGGCGCCATCCTGCCGCGTCTTGATGGTTGCGAGCCGATGACTTGCTTCGAAGAGATCGTAGCCTTGCTTCAGGTTCGTCCAGAAAGCCAGCAACGCCGGCTGATTGCGGTGCGTCGCTGCCAAGCCTTTCAAGCCATCATCCGTGAGCCGCGCCGGGAAAATCTGAATCGGCAAATGTTTCTGGCCCTGGCTGTGCGCCAGGACTGCCAGCCAATAGACTTCTTTGATCCCATCGTCCGTGATGGGAATGCAGCCGATCGAGGCGCAATTGCCGTGAAGAAAAATGTCGCCGCCGGGATTCTGATGTGAGCCGAGGATGCGGTCGGAAGCGTTTGGATAACTGATGTGCAGGCTCAAGAAGAAATTGCTCTGCGGATTGAACCAATCCAATTCGTAAAAGCCCTCCGGCACTTGTTCGTCCCCAAAGAGTCGCTTGGGCCCCAGAGTTCCCGACGAAGTGCAAATTCGGTATTCGTGTACGAGAACGAAAGGCTTATCCTCCGCGCCCGCTGCCCAAAGCTCGAGTGAGGCTTCCTGTTTGAAGGCTCGCAGCAAAATCGCGCGCGGCGGGTAGGCGAGGCCTTTTTCCTTGAATCGTTGCCGCAGCACTTCGTCCTTTTCTTTCGACGCCGTGCGGACGCGCGGGTATTTCCATTGCATGTCTCGAAACGAATTCAATTCTTCGGATGAGGTGGGCGCTGCCAGCAAAAAGAGCAACGCCAGAGCGGTTTTTGCTGTCTTCATCAATTAGTCAGCGCCTTGCGAACAGCAGGAAAAGAGTCGCGGCGGCGAGGGCCACGAGAAGCAATCCCGCAAAGATGCGAAAGAGCAGGGAAGTGGGAGCCGCGGGGATGGGGCCGGGCGGCCTCTTGGGAGGAAAGGGCGGATCAAGTATGCCGGTTCCGGTCAACTTGCGCGGCGGCCCGCCACCGCGGGCCGAGGCGGCCTGCGGCTCAAGTTCCTCTTCGTTTTCGGCGAACTCGTAGGGCACGGTGAAAATGCTACTCCGTTGCCGAAAAACTGTCTAGAAAAGCCGAAAGACCGCTTCGACGGTGATCCAATCCGCAACGGCGTGGTGCGCGGCATCCTGCGCCGGCACGAATTTCCAGCCGCGAATGGCCTGCTCCGCGCGTTCATCCAGCCCCAGCCCAATTCCTTGCACCAGTCGGATTTGCGCCGCGCGCCCATCGGCACCAACCAAAACCTGCAGCGTTACCTTTCCCTGCAGTTTGGCCTCCCGCGCCTCGTCGGTGTATTGCGGGTCCGGGCAATAAGCGCATCTCGGCCGAAAGACGACGTTTGCGTAAGTACCGTCATAAGCTTCCCCCTGCCCGGCGCCGGGTCCTGCATCATCACCCATGCCACCGTCTTTGCCTGCGCCGAATCCGTGCTTCTTCCCGGGACCTGCTGAGTCCGAATCGTTCTTCATCCATGGAAGCCCCAGGTTAGTGACTGGCGCCGGGACCTGCGGCGCGTTGGAATCAAACACCGATGCCGGAACGGGAAGCACCGGCTCCGCGTTTATGATCCGGCGTGGAGGAACGATGGGTATTGAGGAAGCCGGCGCGAGCAATCCATGTCTCGCCGGTCTAGCATCATCTTCACCGCCCCCGCTCTTTTTACCGAGCGAAGGGCGCCCAAAGTGGCTATCTTCCGGAACCGGGGAGAAAGTGAGACCACTGTGCAGCGGAAACACCTGCCCTGGTTTTGAGACTCCCGGTGCATGTGGGGAAAGGCTCAAGAGAAGTATTCCCGCAAGCAATGCTGCGTGCGTGAGCAGGGAGGCCGTTCGCGCACCGCCCGCGGTCGCAGAGTGTCTGAGGTTCAAGAGATGCAACGGTGCGCCGTTAGCCGAGGACGGAAATGTGCGCTCGGGAGCGAAAAGTTGGTGAAAATTGTCGCGGACACGGTGAAGCCAGGAATCTTGTGATGCTTGAAGGGAGGAGAAAACACGCGAAAGCGGGTCGCGCATGGGCAGGCCTCCGCGCCCGCCTCAGATTGGGCCAGACTCCTCGACGAGGCGGGCGGCGAGCGCGTGATGAGAAGCGGAGCCTGGCGGAATGGTTGCCCGCAGAAAGTTCCTTGTAGGGAGTCGGTGAAGGAATACTCAACGCAAAGGGCACGGAGGACACAGAGGTCCCGAGGCCCAGCAAAATTACTGAGTGTTGATTATGGGACGCAGCGCTAGTAGAGGTGGAATGTCACTTCGATTTGCACGCGGCAATTCACGGGTTTGCCGTTGGGACCAATCGACGGGCGCATCTTCCAATTCTTCACTTGCGCGAGCGCTTTTTCTTCCAAGCCCAGGCCGGGACCTTTGATGACAACCGGGGCAATCACTCGCCCATCGACGGTAACGGTCACGTCGAGCAATACGGTCCCCTGATACTTGGCCTTCCGGGCTTCATCGGAGTACTCCGGCTGAGGGCAGTAGATACACTGTGGCGAGCCGACGCCGTTGATGCCAGCACGGAAAACTCCGCCGCCCGTGCCTCCGCCTTCGCCTGGACCAAGGCCCCCGCCCGAGCCGCTCCCGATGCCCGTGCCGTTACCGTTTCCCAGGGAATCAGTGACTTCCTTGGCCAGCGGATCGCCGAAGTTAGCCATATTGAGATTGGCGACTTTCAAATCCGGCGGTCCCAGCAACGAGGGGTCCATCGCCAGCTTGGGGTTCGGGTTCACAATCTTCGCCTGCGGCGGAGTGAACTGTGTCCACTGGAACTTAGGCAACTTGCCCTTGGAAGTCGGAGTCAAGGTGTGGTTGTTCCCCCCGCCACCACCTCCAGCTTTGTCATTACCTGCGGGCAGCTTGGCCATATAAGGCGAAATGTCCAGCGGCGTGACGCTAACCTGCTTGTCCTTTGCTTCCGTGGAAGCGGGCAGCACATTCGTGAAAATCGGAATGACCAGCAGCGCGATCACCGCCACGTGCAAGCCGATTGCGAGCACCTGGCTCCAGCCGAAGTTTTCATCCTTCGACCAAATGTCCTTCACGCGAATCGGCTTCACGGCGAAAGGCAGCGGCGCCTGCTTCGGCGGCGAGAAAAACTCCCTGATGCGCGTCCCAAAGCCGCCGAAATTCGATCCCCAAGCGACTGCCAGTCTGCTGTTCACTGGCCCCTTGGGCGCCGGCCGGGAGCTGAAGAAATCTCTCAGGTTATCGCCAACCCCCGTGCCGAACGACGTCTGCGTGAACGGGGCATCTTTGCGCTCGCGCACTTTGACGGGGCGCTCCGTGAGGAACTGCTTCAGGTTGGACCAAAAATTATCGGGAATGAGAATATCGGGCGCTGCGAATTTCGGCACGGCCGAGTAAGGCACTTGAACCGCCGGCTCGCGGCCCGCGGAAGACACCTTGGGTTTTGTAATTCCCGGAGGCAATAGATTGATAAAGTTACCCGGCACCGTTTACCTCTTCAATTTAGACGCAGCTAGCCCGCCTTCGGTGTACCTAACCCATAAGATTCGCGCGGGCCGGGAAAGGTTGCGCGACCCACGCGGCTGACACCGACTGCCATTCATTGTAACATACGTGGTTACACTGCTTCTCGATGTTTCCCGCCGTACACCTGTACAGAAGGACGGCATAGAAGGGATTTACAAGCGCTCCAATCATGGCGGAACCACTCGAATTGAAGAAAACGCTGAACCTGCCGAAAACAGACTTTTCGATGAAGGCCAACCTGCCGCAGAACGAGCCCAAGCAGCTCGAAGCCTGGCACGGGGCCAACATCTACGAGCGCATCCTGGCGGCGCGCAAAGGCAAGCCGCTCTTCGTCCTGCATGACGGGCCGCCGTACCCCACTGGCGAAATTCATCTGGGTACCGGGCTGAACAAGATCCTGAAGGATTTGGTCGTCAAAACCAAGGGCATGGCGGGGCATTACGCGCCTTACGTGCCGGGGTGGGATTGCCACGGCCTGCCAATTGAAACCCAGGTGGAAAAAGAACTGGGCGGAAAAGGGAAGGTGCCGCCCGCGGAGTTTCGCAAGCTGTGCCGGCAATTCGCGCTGCGCTACGTCGAGCAGCACAAAAAAGATTTCAAGCGCCTGGGCATTTTCGGACGCTGGAACGATCCTTACTTGACGATGAGCCATGAATACGAGGCCACCATCGCGGGGGCTTTTCTCGATTTCATGGAGAAGGGTTACGTTTATCGCGGTCGCAAACCGGTGTACTGGTGCCTCTTTGACAGCACCGCACTCGCCGAAGCCGAAGTCGAATACGAAGATCACACCAGCCCATCGATCTGGGTGAAGTTCGGGGCTGTCGTCGGCGGCAGCAGAGGCGTAGCCCCAAACATCGGAGCCGATGTCAGCGCCGTCATCTGGACAACTACCCCCTGGACGATTCCTCACAATCGCGCGTTGGCCTTTCATCCCGATTTCGAATATGCCGTCGTGGAAACAGAAAAGGGCGCGCTCCTGCTGGCTGCCGATCGCGTCGCTGCTCTGCAAGCCGAATGCGGCATCAGGGAAGCTCGCGTGCGTGCCACGTTCAAGGGCCGCGAGTTCGATGGCATGAAATTCCAGCATCCCTTCCTGCCCATTCAGGTGCCCGGAATTCTCGCCGATTACGTCACCCTCGATCAGGGCAGCGGCATCGTGCACACGGCTCCGGGCCATGGCGCCGACGACTTTGTTTCCGGGCAGAAATATGGGTTGGAGATTTACGCGCCACTTGACGACAAGGGCGTTTACCTCGAAGGCTTGCCAGAATACAAAGGCAAGGATGTGTTCACCGCGAATCCCATCATCGTGAAATTGCTCGCTGATCGCGGCGCGCTGCTGGGCCATCACGAATACAAACACAGTTACCCGCACTGCTGGCGCTGCCACAACCCCGTGATTTTCCGTGCTACAGAACAGTGGTTTATTAAAATGGACCAGGCCGCTCATGGAAAAGAAAAAACTCTGCGCCAGGAAGCGCTCGAGGAAATCCACGGAGTGAAATGGATTCCCGCCTGGGGCGAAGACCGCATGTACGAAATGATCGAGAAGCGCCCGGACTGGTGCGTTTCGCGCCAGCGCTTCTGGGGCGTGCCGATCATCGTTTTTTATTGCGAAGGTTGCGGCACGCGGCTCGAGGATTTCAAGGCGCTCCGCAACGTCGTGAAATGGTTCGAAAAAGAAGGCGCCGACGCGTGGTATCAGCACACGCCGGAAGAATTGCTGCCTGCCGGCACGATGTGCTCCTGCGGCGCGACGAAATGGCGCAAGGAAAACGACATTCTGGATGTATGGTTCGATTCCGGCTCTTCGAATCTCTCCGTGCTGAAGGGCGCCGAGTGGCCGGCAGACGTTTATCTGGAAGGACCAGACCAGTATCGCGGCTGGTTCCACAGTTCGCTGCTCGTGGCCACCGGCATGCGCGACGCTTCTCCCTATCGCGGCGTCATCACCCACGGCTGGACCCTCGACGAGCATGGCCGTCCCATGTCCAAATCTTTGGGCAACACGCTTTACCCCATCGAAATCTGCGAAAAGTGGGGCGCGGACTTGCTCCGTCTATGGGTCAGTTCCGTCGAATACCAGGCCGACGTGAAAATGAGCGAGCGCGTGATGACGCAGCTCAGCGAAGCGTATCGCAAAATTCGCAACACCTTCCGCTTTGCCCTCGGCAACCTCGGCGATTTCGATCCCTCGCGCGACGCCCTTTCGAACGAGCAACTCGAGGAATTCGACGGTTGGATACTCGACCGCACCGCCGAGCTAGTGAAGAAGTGCCGCGAATGGTACGTCAATTACGAATTCCACCGCGTCTACCACGCCATTCACGATTATTGCGTCGTGGACCTGAGCGCGTTTTATTTCGATGTGCTGAAAGATCGCCTCTACACCAAAGCTCCTGGAAATAAATCGCGCCGCTCCGCGCAAACCGCGGTGTGGAAAATCGCCAGCGCGCTAGTTCGCCTGGCCGCGCCGATTCTGGTCTTCACAGCTGAAGAGATCTGGAAGTATCTCCCCAAATTGAAAAACGAGCCGGAAAGCGTGCACATGACTTTGTTTCCGGAAGCGGAGGCGCTTGCCTGCGGAATCACCAAAGACGCCGCAGAGAAGTGGGAGCGCCTCGCGCAGGTACGTTCCGCCGTGCTGCTGGCTCTTGAACAAGCCCGCGCCGCGAAGATTATCGGCGGCGGCCTAGAAGCGAAAGTCCACCTACATGCCGGGCCGGAAGCGGCCGACTTGCAGAAGCTGCTCCAAGAAAAACAATCCCTTCTGCCCGCGCTCTTCATCGTTTCACAAGTTGTGATCGCCCCGTCCGCCATCCCCGCCTCGGCTCCAGCGGAATCCTTGCCCGGCCTGACCATCAAGATCGACCGCGCCGACGGTGCGAAATGCGAGCGCTGCTGGAACTACTCAACGCGCGTCGGCGAAAATATCCGTTACCCGAAAGTCTGCGAGCGCTGCACCGAAGCCCTCGCCGAAATCGAAAGCACCGGCTCGGCGAGCGTAGCCGTAAGCTGACATGCAGCTCAATCCAAAAACGCGCCATTCTTGGAGTGCGGCGGCTCGCCGCCGCTTTTCCGTCATTCGCAACGTCAACGACTCAAGCAAATCAACCTTCCTATTCCACTTTCTTTCCTTTACTTCCTTAACCTCCTTAATTTCCTTCGCCTCATGACTCTTCCTTCCCGCCTTCGCTGGCTCTGGCTCACGCTCGCCGTCGTTCTCCTCGACCGCGCCACAAAAGCCTGGTTCGAGTCGCAAACGGTTGAAGGCTGGCGCCACGAATTAATCCACAATTTCGTTTATCTCGTGCATAGCCGCAATCCCGGCCTTGCTTTCGGCATCCTCTCCGATTCCGCCTCCATGGGCACGCGCATTGTTTTGATCCTGGGCTCAATCGCCATCATCGCCGTGCTGGCATGGCTGCTGGTCACCAGCAAGGGCGGCGGCACCACGGCCGTCGCAGGTCTCGCTCTGCTGCTCGGCGGCGCCACCGGCAATGTGACCGACCGGATCCTTCACGGCGCGGTGACGGATTTCTTCGAAGTGTGGTTCAGCACTTACCGTTACCCGGCCTTCAACGTCGCCGATTCCGCCATCGCCATCGGCGCCGCCCTCATACTTCTTGACATATTATTCGGCCGCCGAACCGAAATGCCCCGTTCGAGTTCGCGCACGCCATAGTCGAGGTGGCCGACCGAGAGCAGATGGAATAGTTTTAATCGCGGCGAATTTCTCCCACCACTCTCTCTGCCGACGCACCTTCACTCCATCTTGCCTCGCGGCCTTCCAGCAATGCCTGCTTGCGCGATCACGCAATGGGCACAATAAAGAAAAGACACACTAAAGAAAAAAGAGTACACTCTGCGCCAATTCCCCCACTGAAGATTCAGACGAAGATTCAAACTAGGAGAAAAATAATGGCGCGACGCCAATTTCTTGCTCAGCTACTGGGGTTACCCTTTCTTTCCCTGGGCGCGAAGGCCGATGAGCCAAATAAGAAGAGTCTCAAAATCATGATGAAAAGCGCCTGGGGCTCCGACGACCCCACCAGGGCCGCGTTTCCGTTTCATCACGGGCTCGCGCTCGCGGAAGCCGGCCACGAGGTGCAGATTTTCCTCCTCGGTGAAGCCACCTCGTTGATGCGCAAAGTGACCGCAAACGCCGTCGTGCCGGTGGGTTGGCCGCCGCTCAGCGAAGCGCTTGAAAAAATCATGGCCAAACACATTCCCGTCTTTGCTTGAGGGGCCTGCAGCCGGGCCCGTGGGGTCACGGAAGCGGACCTAACACAATGGGGCGCAAAGTTCGGCAATCCCGCAGTTTTTGTTGGCCTGGTCGAGTGGGCCGACCGCATCATCACCGAATAAATCTTTTCGACTGGCTGGATGTGCTTTCCCTCCTTTGGTGCGGTGCTTGCCTTGCCCGTTCTTCGAGTTTGGTTTGAGCTTAAGTGATCTCTGGAGCGTCTCGGAAGTGCGGCAACGATTAGACTTACCGGCGAGCTTTTCGGATGCCTGGCAACGGAGTGGGAAAGTGTTGAAAAGGCTGGTGTTGGTACGGTCATCTCGAGATTTCGGCGGGGAGTTGTGGTTCTTTCATCACATTCCACTGTCGATAGAGGCTAAGCCCTTCCCTGCCCATGTCTGGCAGAGTGCGATGCGTCTCCCGTGGTAGGTGGTCCTGTTCATTGATGCACAGGCTGAACCGAAAATCCTTCTCTTTGGGATCGTGCGGCGTCGGCACGGTAATATCGTACTCACGGCAAGACTCGCCATCCACGTAATTTAACTCCCCCCGCTTCGCACTGCCATCTTCGATGACCCCGGCATAAGGCAGGGAGTAATCGTCGCCCCCCAGAGGTCCAACGTCCGTGCGGCATTCAAAAATGCCGGGGTCTTCTTGCCCAGGACGCTTTTGGGCGGTAAGCCAGCGATCTTCCACATGATTGTAACCAGCGCCGAAATATTCGATGGTCTCGCGAACCTGTGTAGCTCCGTTCTCATCCACGATCGAAGAAGTCCTGTGCCGGAAGGAGGGACAGAGAGTATCCATGTCAATGGTTTCCGGCGCCCTGCCGGGAGAATAGTGCACGGAGTGGTAATGCCAGCTGGTGATTGCTGCCACGGCATCGCGTGAGCGCTCGATCTCACGCATCGGCGAATTACGCCGCAGTATCCAACCGGCGCCGACGGCGATCAAGAGGATTACAGCGGCAACGATGACCAGCTTGGGCATATGTTGCTCCTTTAACCATGCAGGCCTCTGGACGACTGGAGGTGCTCCGCTAGGTGTGGCAAAAAGCGCTTTCGTTTCTGACCGGAAAAAAAGTAATAGCCACCAGGCATTGACCGGGAAGAGAACCAGCATCAGCGCAAGAATAGGCGATGCACGGAATTGAACTCCGGATTTCGATCCCGGATATGCAAGAGCCGCAAGGCATAGCAGAGAAGAGCCGGCGCTCCAGCCGATTGCGATTCTCCGCGCCCACGGCTTCATGCTCAGCAGTCCACGCCCGGTGAAAATCCCAATCACGCCCAGCACCCATGGAATCACAATTCCCACCCCGATGATTTCCTCCACTTGCCGGAAATCGGGATCGCTTGAGTGAAAGCTTACGCCGGGATACTTCTGGGAAATCCTCAAAAGCATGACTCCGATGGCGGCCGCGAGGAGCAGGCCGGTCAGCACGGATAAGCTGCTTCCAATTAATGCGACCACCGCCGCTGCCGTGATTTCACGAGGGCGATTCATGAGTCGATGGAACACTTCCGCTTCGTGGGATGCAAACCTAAACCGCGGAAGGATGCCCAACTTTACAAGGGCGGCAACCCTCTGTGGGAGGAAAAGAAAGGCAAGACGTTTGCCCCTAGCATCTTCACGTTCCGAGACCAAAACGCGACTCGCAGGAAGCCGGTGAAGTAACCCGATTATCTTCTTCTCCCCTTGCTACAATCTGCCGTGCCGGCTGGCACCCCTCCATGATAATCCGGCAGCAAATTGGAGGATTTCCCCTATCCAGAGTCCCCAAGGCTTGGACCCTTTGTTACAGAAGGAGGGCCAAGCGATGATGAAAACTAGCTCAGATCTCGCGAACAAAGGCATTGAACGAATACTCGAACTCTCGGCGGATGCGCCCATACGAAGACGGGGGACGATTAAAGGTTCTCCGGAGTTTCAGAATCTGACCCGAGCGATAGCAGCCTATGGAAGAACGCTCGCGCTTCTCACAGGACTGCAACAGTGGGAGGAATTCCGCGGAAATGAGCGGGCAGCATGATGTGGCCGCCTGCGTTGCAAACGCGGCTCGACTGGTTTGTAGCTGCCAGTCGCGCTTTCGGGTATCTCCTGACCCTCGTTTTACAGCTTCCACCCGATTGCTATTGTGGGGCGCATAAAGCATATCTACTGCTGCGGCGAATTGCCGCGAAGTAAACCGGGGCTAGGAAAAAGTGTGCGGAATAAGTCAGGGCGTGTGGAGAAAAAATTTGAGAGCTTTGCCCTAAAACTCGAAGCCTCGGAAATGCGCAAATGTCCACGAGTGATTTTTGTGCGTTCCTCGTTCTTATAATTCTTAAAGTGAGGATAACCCCGGTTAGAGCTTGGCGCCCTCCCCTCCCGCGCGCCACGATCTCAGGCCGGACGTTCATAAATTAGCTGAAAGGTCAATCACCTTGCAAGTAATTGGAGGAAAGATGCGCAAGCTGAATGCTCTGTTGATCCTGAGTTTCGCGTTGGCTTTAACTTCGACTGTTCAAGGCCAAACCAATCCGGGCGTGAACAACGCCGAGTTGAATGGCAACTATGCATTTACCTTCACTGGGATCAGCGGGAATGGGACCGTCTCGTCTGTTTTTGGGGCTGTGGGAAGATTCACGGCGGACGGGGCCGGCAATCTCACCAACGGCGAACTGGACACCAACACCGTAAGTGGCGGGGGGGCCGCTCAATCCTTCACCGGGACGTATTCGATCGGCGCCGACAATCGCGGTGTAATGACTCTGAATTTTGCGGGCCGTTCGGCGAAGCTCGCCTTCGCCATGCTGGCCAACGGCAACGCCCATCTCATCGAATTCGACGCTGCAGGCGGAGCGGGAACGATCGGCTCGGGAACCGTGGAAAAAGCGGACACCACGGCTTATAGCACGGCGAAAATAACGGGTGACTATGCATTTGGCGCCGCCGGTTTGGACAACGTAAATAATCGCGCGGCGATCGAAGGCCGATTGACTTCGAATGGGGCAGGCACTTTCACCAACGCGGCGGGGGACGTCAATGCCTACGGCACCGATTATTCGATGATCTTTACGGCGGCGAATTACACGGTGTCCAATGCCGCCACGGGGCGCGGCACCATGCAACTGGCCTTCACGTTCGGCGGGACGCCCGACACCCTGAATTTCGTTTTTTACGTCGTGAATTCAGGAAAGTTGTTTGTGATGGAGAGTGACCCGGTCACGACGGCGACCCCGTTGTTAAATGGCGTGATGGTGCAGCAGCACATTCCCGCGGGAGGCTTCTCCAACGCCGCGCTGAACGGCAACATGGTGATTTCCCTCACCGGACTCTCCATGTGCAGCAGTGGATCAGGCGTGCCCAAGGCAGGCGCGGGCTTGCTCACTGCCAACGGCAGCGGGGCCTTTTCCCTGACCTACGACGAAAACTTCTGCAGGGGGCCCAATTCCTTCACCGATGCGCCGGGGACGTACAGTGTAACCAGCAATGGGCGTACATCGATTACGGTTGGAGGGTTCAACCTGGTTGCCTACCTGGTGAACGCGAATCAAATTTTCCTCTTCGTTTCCGATGTCAATGTTTTGTTCGGGACTGGCGAGCCTCAGGCGGCGGGTTCGTTCACCAATAGCACGCTGAAGGGTACGTATGCTGGCTTCGCAACCAACCCGATGGATTTCGCAGTAGTTGTCTTCTCCGGCGAGTTCTCGGCGGACGGCGCCGCTCCTACAGGCAATCTCACCGGCACGGAAGACATTGGCGCCCCGAGCGGACCAGTTTCGGGCGCTGCGTTCAAAGCTACGTACTCGATATCCCCATCGCCAACCAATGGCAGGGGAACCATGACGGTCACTTCCGGCACCGGAGGCAACGCTGTCATCTACATGGTTTCTCCTTCGAAGTTCGTGGCGGTTTCACTGAACGATCCCAATCCCGCAGTCTTGGACTTCGAACTGTCCTCAACTCCTGCGTCTGTCTCTCTTTCCTCGATTTCACTGAACCCGACTAGTGTCACGGGCGGGAATTCCTCCACGGGCACAGTGACCTTGAGCGGAGCAGCGCCCGCAGGTGGCGCGCAAGTCGCGCTCTCGAGCGGCAACGCAGCGGCGGCCAGGGTTCCTTCCAGTGTGACGGTGGCAGCCGGAACGACCAGTGCGTCGTTTACGGTCGCCACCAGTGCCGTGGCTGCATCGACCACGGTCACCATCTCAGCGGCTTACGCTGGCGCGACTAGATCGGCCTCGCTCACTGTGGCGCCTGCGCCTCCTACACCGCCCACTCTCGCTTCTTTGACCTTAAGCCCAACGAGTGTCACCGGGGGAAATTCCTCCACGGGCACTGTAACTCTGAGCGGGCCTGCCCCCACCGGCGGTGCGCAGGTCGTGCTTTCCAGCAACAACACCACGGCGGCCAGGGTGCCTTCCAGTGTGACCGTCGCAGCCGGAGCGACCAGCGCGTCGTTTACGGTCAGCACTAGCACTGTGGCCGCATCGACCACAGTTACCATTTCGGCGGCTTACGGTGGCGCGACTAGATCGGACTCACTTACTGTGACGCCTGCGGCTCCGCCTCCTCCCACTCTCTCTTCAGTGACGCTGAACCCAATAAGTGTTGTTGGCGGCGCGCAATCTTCCACGGGCAGAGTTACGCTGAGCGGGCCAGCCCCCACTGGTGGTGCGCAAGTCGCACTTTCCAGCAGCAACACCACTGCGGCCAGGGTTCCTTCCAGTGTGACCGTCGCAGCCGGAGCTACCAGCGCGTCGTTCACGGTCAGCACCAGCGCTGTGTCTGCATCGACCGCAGTCACCATCTCCACGGCTTACGGCGGAGCGACCAGGTCTGCTTCGCTCACCGTGATGCCTGCGCCCCTGCCACCGCCCACTCTATCTTCGTTGACGCTGAATCCTTCGAGCGTTCTCGGAGGCCTGCAATCTTCCACCGGCACTGTAACTCTTACTCGGGCAGCTCCAGCGGGTGGCGCTCAAGTCCTTCTTTCCAGCAGCAACGGCGCAGCCAGCGTGCCTTTCAGCGTGTTCGTTCCTGCTGGAGCCACCAGCGCAAGCTTCACCGTGAACACGTCCATCGTTCTGATCTCCACTTCCTCGACGATCTCGGCTTCGTACAACGGAACGACTCGGACGGCAACTCTTTCGGTGCTGTTGTAGCAAGGAGGTACGCCGGGAGGCGGACGGCACGTCTACACGGGCCGTCCGCCCAAACTTCGCGAGGGCCGACCGGCTTCATGGGCTCCACCCGTCACCTTGCCGTTCGCCCCCTGTTCACTGTTCCCCTTGCTACAATCTTGTCGTGCCGGTTGGGGCCCAACCCATGATGCATGAGCTTCTGGCGATCGATACTGACGCTGGAACCCGGCTGGACCGGTTCGTGGCCGCACATTGCCCCGAACTGTCGCGGTCACGCGTGCAGGAACTCATCGACGGCGGCCTTCTGCTTGTCAACGGCAAGGCGGCGAAATCTTCGCAGAAGCTTCGCGGCGGGGAACTTATCACCGTGCGCGCGCAGCCGCGGCCTGCACCTCACGCTGAGGCGGAAGCGATTCCGCTCGATGTGCTTTATGAGGACGACGACGTCATTGCCATCAACAAGGTCGCTGGGATGACCGTTCACGCCGGGGCGGGAAACGTTTCCGGCACGCTGGTCAACGCGCTGCTGGGGCGCGGGCAAGCGCTTTCGCAGGGGGGCGATCCGCTGCGGCCGGGAATTGTTCACCGGCTGGACAAGGAAACTTCGGGCGTGATCCTGGTTGCTAAGAACGACGCGGCTCACGCCAAGCTGGGCGAAGCGTTTCGACGACGGGCGATTAAGAAAACGTATATTGCGCTGGTGCAGGGGGTTCTCGGGGAGAAGAGCGGCCGCATCGAGCTGGCTATCGGGCGCGACCCGATTCATCGCACGCGCATGACGACGCAGCGCAAATCGTGGCACGGGGAGGCAATCGCGAATCCGCGCGAGGCACGCACGGACTGGAAGGCGCTCGCGAAGATCGACGGGACGACGCTGGTGGAGGTCCAACTTCACACCGGACGCACGCATCAGATTCGAGTACACTTCTCCGCGCTGAAGCATCCGGTGGTGGGCGACACGCTTTACGGAGCCGCGGGAGAAATGCGCATCGGAAAAGTCACGCTGCCATCGTTGGGACGAAATTTTCTGCACGCCGCAAAGCTGGGCTTTGCGCAACCGCGGACAGGCGCCTGGATCGAAGTTCGCGCTGCTTTGCCGAGCGAGCTGCGCGACTATTTGAAGGAGCTTGGCGAGGCCGCCGGAGAACCGCAGGGGCGAATTGACGCTGCGCTGGCGGGATACCTATAATCGATGCAAATGCGACGGACCTCCACTGTGATGTTTTTGGCGTTAGCGTTGTTGCTCTTTCCGCTGACCGAGCGGGCGCAGCAATCTTCAACCGGTACTAAACCGCAAGCGTCCTCGCCGGACGCGAAGGCGCAAGCGCCCGCACCGGCAAAGCCCGCGGCGCCGAAGCAGGAGCCCGCCCAGCAAGACAACCAAACCGTATTTAGAGTTCCAGTCAACCTCGTCGACGTGCTCTTCACCGTGCTGAACCGCCGCAACAAGCTGGTTCCCGAACTAGACAAAGGCGACTTCAAGATTTGGGACGAAAAGGCCCCGCAGGAGATCCGTTATTTCAGCAGGCAGACGGATCTGCCGTTGCGCATCGGCATGCTGCTGGACACTTCCAACAGCATTCGCGACCGCATCAAGTTCGAGCAAGACGCTTCGATCAATTTCCTGTTCAGTGTGCTGCGCCACAATAAAGATGAAGCTTTTGTGATGACCTTCGACGACGAACCGCAAATCGTCCAGGGTTTCACCGGCGACGCGGGAGCGCTGCGCGACCAGATTACCAAAACGAAAGCGGGCGGCGGCACGGCGATTTACGATGCGGTCTACGAAGCTTGCGTCAAACAGTTGAGCCATCCGCCGCGCCCGCCGGGCGATCAGCCGGACGTGGTGCGCCGCGTGATGATTCTCATCAGCGACGGCGACGACAATTTATCCACGCACACGCGCGCGGACGCGATCGAGATGGCCCAGCGCACCAGCGTGGTCATCTACACCATCAGCACCAGCACGCAGTGGGTTTCGCTTTCGCAGACCGATCCGAACAAGATGGGCGATCGCAAGTATCATCTGACTGACGGGGACAAGATTCTCCAGGAAATGGCTGAAGAAACCGGCGGCCGCGCGTTTTTTCCGTATCACGTGGACGACCTGGACCAGTCGTTCCAGGACATCGGCGACGAACTGCGCAACCAGTATTCCATCGCCTATCTGCCGACGAACTACGTCCTCGACGGCCGCTACCACAAAATCCGCATCGAAGTGCCCGAACACAAAGGCTACCAGGTGCGCGCACGGCGCGGTTATTTCGCGCGCGCCAACGCCAATGTGCCGTCAACGCCAAACCCGCCGGGCGGCGCGCCGCAGTAGTCCACTCTCAAAAGAAATGCTTTATCCTCGCGTGATTCGATGGTGACTTTAGTAGTTTAGCGGGGAATATTGCGGAGCAGGACCGCGTCGGAATCCGCGTGCCCGCGTCCGACACCGAGCCGCTTGCCGTCTTTCGAATACGCGAATCCGCCAATTTTCTCTGACGTGAAGTGCGTGAGCTGGCGCCGCGCCGAGCCGTCCAACAGCTGAATCCACAGATTGTCCACGCCCTTTTCCCGTACGGCGTATAGGATCGCTTTTCCCGACGGAACGAAGGCCATGCTTGGGAGCCCGCGCTGATCGAATTCGAATGACGATTTTTTCCCGTCCTCGACGGAGTACAAAACAAGAATGCTGGTGTGATCCGAGTCACGCACTTCGAATGTGGCGACGCTTTTGCCGTCTGCAGAAAGGCTGTACGGCTCCGCGGGCGACTTGATAATTGTTTCGGGCGAACCGCCGTCGATGGGGATGCGTTTGAGGAAATGATTCTCGGCAGCGTCAATGTAGTACAGCCACTTGCCGTCATTCGAACAAGCCGGCGTTCTTTCGTTCACCCCGGAGGTAAGCTCCTTGAGGTTTGTGCCATTCGAATCTACACGCCAAAGATTGGCTTCGGCACCCCCCGAGCGGCCGATGGCGCGAAAGACAATGTAGCGTCCTTCTCCGCAAGAAACCGCCTGCTCAATCGGAAACTTTTGGTCGGAAAAGACAACGCGGTTTCCCCCGGCGGGGTTCATCAAGCGGATGTCGGTACCCTGAGTGAGTAGAACTTGATCGTCAGGCGTCCAGTCCCAATCCGAAAAAGGCAGGTTCGAAGACAATTTCAAGGGAGTGAAGTTCTCGAGCGATCCGGCAGGGGCAATTTCCAGTTGGATTCTTGACTGGCTCTGGTTTGCCGCGATGCTTTGGCCGTCTGCGGAGAGGCTGGGATGGTAATAATCATTCGTATCGGTGGTCAGGAGATGGAAATCACCGCCAGGGAAGGAAACAATTCCGATTTGCTTGCGGTGGAATCCCGTTTCCGCGGTGGCGGCGGAGACGAGTAAGGAGCGGCCATCAGGAAACCACTCGGGATCATAGTAGATGCGATCCTTCGCGATGGCGGTTCGCTTCGCGTCGCCAGTGGCGACATCCACGACGAGAAACCCGCCGAGGTCCCGGGGCGTGGGCTGGACGATAGGGATCACGATGGTTTTGCCGTCCGGGGACCAGGAAAGCGTCAGGCTATCGGTCTCCACGTCCTTGTGATGGAAGAGATCGCGCTCCAGTGAACCATCGCGCCTCGCGATCTTCAGGTCGGTCACCTTGGAATCGCCGTGTTTGTGCAGGTAGGCGAAGCGCTGGCCATCGGGAGAAAACGCGATGGGACTGTCGACGTCCTTGATGAGCAGGCGCGGAGTCCCGCCGAGCACGGGAGCGTCGTAGAGGGAGGCGATGGCTTGTTCGGAGTCCTCGCGGCGGACGAAGTAAATGTAGTTGCCATCGGGAGAAAAGGTGAGGCCGCTATAGCGCGTGGCGGCGGGGGTAACGACCTGTGTGTTGCTCCCCGTGGGAATGTGGCGGAGCCAGAGGGCCTGCAGGCCGTTCTCGTCGAGGACATGCAGGAGGTACTTTCCGTCGGGGGAAATCCTGGCCAGCGAGACGTGGCCACTATTGGTGAGGTTTTCGATGGACATGCTTTCGGAGGGTAAAGCCGTCTTACGAGGCAGAAGGGAGTAGATGCCGAAAGCGGCGGCGGCGAGCAAGAAAAGCCCGACCGCGAGCACCAGGCCCGTGCCGAATTTGTTCTTGCCGGCGGCAGCGATCAAGACGGAACCGCTCGAAGGGGGACGTACCGGGTCGGCGGGCTGGGCAGCCAGCGTGGACGATTGCGCTGCGATGCGAGCCGAAGAAAGAGAAGGCGTGGCACTTTTCCCGGAGTCCAATTCACGTTGCAGGCGTTTCAGGTCGGCGCGCAATTCGGCGGCGACCTGGTAGCGCACGTCGCGGTCTTTCTCGAGAGCTTTGTTGAGGATGCGCTCGAGTTCGGAAGGAACATTGGGATTCAGCGTGACGGGAGCCATCGGAGCGTTGTGCAGGATGTTGTCGAAGACGACGGCGCTGGTACCGCCAGGGAAGGGAAGCTTGCCTGTGGTCAGTTGGTAGAGGACGCCGCCGAGGGAGAAGAGGTCGCTGCGCGGGTCGAGTTCCTCACCGCGCGCTTGCTCCGGAGACATGTACGAAATAGTGCCGACGGCAGTGCCGGGGCTCGTAAGAAGGAGAGTTTCGGGATCGCCGAGAGTCTCGCCGCCGAAGTTGGCATGGTGCTCGGGAAGGAGCTTCGCGAGGCCGAAATCGAGAATTTTGACGGTGCTCCGTTCGGTGACGAAAATATTCGCTGGCTTGATGTCGCGGTGGAGAATGCCTTTTTTGTGCGCGGCGTCGAGGGCGTCGGCGAGCTGGATGCCGATGTCGATGGTGCGTGGAATCGGGAGTGAGCCGAGGGGGATTAGTTTGTCGAGGGTTTGGCCTTCCAGCAGTTCCATGGCGAGGAAGGTGCGGCCATCGTGCTCTTCGATGGCATGAATGGTACAAATGCCGGGATGATTGAGCGCGGAGGCGGCGCGCGCTTCGCGGAGGAAACGTTCGAGAGCTTGGGGATCGCGGTGCGAGTCCTCCGGAAGAAATTTGAGGGCCACGCGGCGGCCAAGTTTGCTATCTTCGGCTTCATAGACGACGCCCATGCCGCCTTTGCCGAGTTGGCGGAGGATTTTGTAGTGGGCGATGGTCTCGTTGAGCATGGGCGCGGAATGAAGCAAGGATGGTAGACGGTTGGAGGAGTGCGGTCAATTCATTCGGAAGAATGGGAGACGGTGGGGCAGGGAATAGGGCATAGAAATCCGGAACCTGATGAGTGTTGGGCCCATTTTTGGCTGGTTCGATGGTAGATTTGGGTGTGCGGCGTCTGACTGAGGATGGTCCTCCATAGAACATGCGATATCTGGTGCGAGCGCGGGTGAAAGCTGGTTGCCAGCGAGCGCTGACGGAAGCGATCGAACGCGGCACACTGGGCGTAGGTTCAATCGCCGGGGACGAATACCTGCGCAACATGAACGAGGCGAGGGTTTGTGCCGACCAGACAGTGCGCTGGGTGGAAGTTTGTTACTGCCCCACTCCGCTGCAGGAGGAGCGTCCTTACTGGGAAGAGAATTTTGAACTGGTCAAGGTGCAGGACGCGCACGACCGCCGCAAATGCCGCGACGAAAATGGCTCCGAGCCGTGGGCCTGCGGAGATTGCGATTGCACCGCGCGCCTCGAAGAAAAGCTGAAAAACACAGGCAAACCCTTCCTCGAACACCTGCACAATTCTTCTGACGATCTAGCTTCGCACGGCAAGTGAGGATGAAAAGAGTTGGAAGAATTTTCCTTTCGACTCCGTCGATGGATGGCTAACCTTGCGGAAGCCGTACCCTGTCCATCACTCCAGCAACTCAACGACGCTCAACCGCGTCATCCCACATATGGTGCGACAGTCTCCACTCACCATCTGCCTGTTTCCGAAGCACATTCAAGAATATGCCTTTGTGTGCGGAGCGAGTC